>OBLF01001622.1_pt1 | contig 17524 bp, 16 predicted proteins | sample 1519231 | NCBI WGS metagenome assembly OBLF01 (sample SAMEA2602895, study PRJEB22501) | metagenome | reverse complement strand
TTTCTCATAACCCGGAGGTCGCAGGTTCAAGTCCTGTCCCCGCAACCAACAAAAGTGCGTTGAAACGATAAGTTTCAACGCACTTTTTCTTTGTCTGGGGAAAAAGTGGTCACTTTTCGGTCTCTTTGACCCCAAAACGAAAAAAACAACCGCGCCCCGGCCGTTGAAATTTTCAACAGCCGGGGCGCTTTTTGTGGATAAATCTTGCGCAGCTGGCAGGTAAATATAGGTGCGGTGTGGCTACCCTGCTTTCACCAGTACCAACACACTGTTGTCCGGTACGACAATCTGTTCCTGTCTGGTGGGAATCGGCGGGTACTTGTACTAGTGCAGGGCCTTTTGAATCAGCTGCTTGACCTCTAACAAAGCAGCATCCAGCGTGGGGGTGTGAATTTCGATTTTGGGAAAATCCGGGGTGTGGGCAGTACAGCCGTTCGCTGTGATTGTACAAAGCACCGGGTAAGGCTGATTCTCTACCGAAATGTTGTACCGTACACCAAGCATATTTGATAATTAATGAAGTTGTGTTTTACCTCTATTTCCTTAACAGAATTATAAACAACGAAGAATCTGAAAATTTTTCTGAGAAAATATTCTTTTTCTTCAGTTTTTGAAAAGTGTCGATTTCCATGCAAAAAGCCTCCGTTTTGCCACTCGGATGTATTCCATAGAAAAACACCCACGCCCGCCCGCTTGCGGCGGTCTTAGAGAGAAACGTAGAGGCTTTCGCACCATAAATAATACAGTTTTGAGGGCATCGCTCATGCGAGTTGAAAATATGATTGATGGAATGAGCGATGCGTGCTATTTAGAACAGTATTGTTTTCGTCATCACCTGCATTCGCGCAATCTCGCCGCACGATTTTTGCGCATTGCTACTTGTCATATGTCAAGTCAATTCCGGCAAACTTGTTTATAGCATATCGGATAAACAAGTTTAGATTCCATATTCCACGGCACAGAGAAAGGCAGCCTCCGGTTGGTTTCAACCGGAGGCTGTGCGAGTTTCTATTGCATCGTTATGATGCAAGGCTTCGCAGATATTCTTCCACATTCTGATACTGAATGCCGTCTATCACTTGGCTTTCCCCGCGATAGAGGACGAACTTCCCGCTGATCGGGCCGTAGCGGTGCTCGGTCTGGGCGCATTTTTGCTCGTCGATCAAATGGCAGTACTGCTGCGACGCGGCTTCTTCGCTGTGCTTGATCTCGAAAATCCGGCAGGAACCGGCGTCGGAGTCAAACACCACCATGTCAAACTCGCCTACGGAGAATTGCAGCACAAACACCTGCTTTTTCGGGTTCGCCAGCTTGGTTTCCAGTAGGACGATGTCCACCAGCATTCGCCCTTTGATCTCCGTCAGGAGGCGCTCCTGCACGGCGGTACGCTCCGCTAAAGACAGCGCACTGAACGTCTCGTCCAGCAGCAGGCTCCGGATCAGTGCGTCCGCCTGCGCATACCGAAGACCCGGCTGCGCGATCACCGTGCGGTCGGACTTCGTGCCGACGTCCGGCAGGTGCAGCACATCAATTTCCTGCGTCAAGTCCAGCAAATCGAGATACTCTTTGATCTCCGCCGCGTGTACTTCGTCCAGCGCTACCGTCTGCTCTGCCCTGTTGCGAATTTCCAGCAGCTTCCGCAGACTGTCGGTTACGGCAGCCAGATCCACGCGGTCGAGAATATCTGTGGGATTTACTCGGTCACGGCGCAGGTTGCTGGCAGAAATGCCAAGGTCGTGGGACTTCCAGTCCTGCGTCAGCACCTCCAGCGTGAAGCGGTGGTTGATGTCCTCCACCACGCGGTTGATGGCACTGGTCAGTTCATTTTTCTCATACAGATCCCGCAGATGCCGGAAGTGCCCCTCGTACTGGTAGCGGCGCAGGGAGTGCTGGATGTTGCGGGCAATGGCCGTGTCCACATACTCGTCGGCACTTTCCTTGCTGGCGAAGGTGGAGGTCTCGTTGTAATGGACGCCGCCGAGACTCATGGTGCCGCCGTAACGGATATACTCGTCGATGCCATGGATGCCGAGAACGGACTCAAACTCGCAGTAAGGGATGAACGTGGTGTGCAGCAGGATGCAGCGGTCATAGAGCTGCTCATCCTCAGTAAAGAGAAAGCCCAGTGAGTCCGTTCCGGAGAGCACGATTTTCATGCCGCAGGCCGCAAACACGTCGGAAAACAGCGCCGCACCCTCGATGAAATCCTCCATCAGCGTCACTTCATCGAGGAACACATAGCGGAAGCCCTGCGTTTCCAATGCCTTGAGGTCGCGGTTCACATCTGCCAGCGTATCTCTTGCGGTGATCTGGATGAACGCAGCCTTACCTAAGTCCGCCTCACTCATCTCCGCAAAAATCTGGCGGATCATGGTGGTTTTGCCCGTCCGGCGCAGACCGTAGAGGATAAACACCTTGTCCTGCTGCCCGCCATAAATGTAGTCGTGCAGTTGGCGGAAGCACTCGCGCTTGCGATAGACTCGAACAGGGGATGCAAAGGAGCGCAACGCCTCGCCGGTGCGGACATTGGTGGTAAACGCAGAGGTATCCATAGTTTTTAGTTTTTGCTTTTGGCAGCTGCTTTTTCAGCGCTTTCAGTTCCTGCTCCAGTTCCTTCCGCCGCTCGATTTGAGCGCGAAAATCCACCAGTTCATCCACAGGGATATACTTCTCCCGTCGTTTTTTGTTCTCTGTCCAACGATGGTAGAAATATTCCTTACCGTTGACGGTTTTCTTCGTAATAGAACCGGTTGGCAAAGCGAAAATCTGCTGTTCCAGCTCCGCCACACGTGCCTGCATCTCAGATAACTCCATAGCGCACCTCCCATGAGATACTATTTTATGTAGAATTGTACCCTATTATACCCACAAAACCAAGGGTATAATAGGGTATAGTTGCTTGCGATAAAAAATACTGATAAGAGTTTTTTCTTGATTACAATTTTTGCTTGTGCAATGAGCTTTGCAGCTTATCCCGGATTCTCTCTTTTTCTCCGCTGCCGTCTGTACGGAGGCGCAGCAAAGGAACAGCACATTTCTCCAGAATAGAGTTCTTCTTTATATCCCGCTCGGCCTGTTTGCTCCCAGCCTCATGGAAGCCAGTTCCGTCCACTTCAATCGCCAGTACAGGCTGCTTATCCATCTGATTGAACAGCAGAAAATCAACATGTGTCAATGGATTTCTGGCATATTTGCGTTCTTCCTCTGTCAACGGTTCATAGTCCTTTACCAGCGTTGCAAGAGAAACATGTACAGCGCAGCCAATGGTTAAAAAGGCTTCCTCAGACAGCACCTCTTGAATCACAGAGTACATGAGATTCTCGGAATCATACTCAGATACTCTCTTATGTTTTTGAAGATATGCCCGGCGCTGCTCGGCATAGCCCTGATAGAGCATATCGAATACGGAGTAGACCTGACTCTGGATCACCTCAAAATTGTTGTACTCGATGTATCGTGCCAGATCCCCGTAGTTGGTCCGGTCATTGCGTGGGTCCTGTGAGGTGACCACCGCCAGTGAATGAACCGCGCGGGAAACTGCGACATTCAGCATGTGGGGATCATCCACAAAATCTGTAATGACATTATCCACCGAGGTTAAAATGATGGCGTCCTGTTCTCGCCCTTGAAATTTATGGACGGTGTCCACTTCATAGGTATCACCCAACTGCTTGCGGATAGCTGCCACTTGATCCCGGTAGGGCGTAATAATGCCGACGCTCTGGTAGTTCTCCTGCTGAAGTCGCGGAAGCACCTCCTGCTGAATCACGTCGATCTGACGCTGGTTGAGATGTCCACGAGCATGGTTGCCTGCGGTTGTCCGGTACATGGTCAACACATCCGGCTCATTGTGATCCTGAGTCATGACAATCAACTGCCCATGATAGAACTTCTGATTGCAGAAGTTAATGATCTTCGGATGGCAGCGGTAGTGTTCACGCAGCAGCGTGACCGGTGCATCCCGCCATATTCCCAGTGCAGAAGAAAGCAGGCTGTGAGTTGAAAAGCGATATCGTTCATCTAAGGAATACTTTTGCCAAATGGCATCACTGGTGCGAATATCGTTCTCTGTCAGCACATTGGGAAGCTGCTTCAGATCGCCGACAATCACGATATTGCGTGCGCAGGAAAAGGCCAATACGCCGGTAGCCAGATCGACCTGCGAGGCCTCGTCCACGATAAGATAATCGTAGATATGATCGATGCCCAGCGTCCCTTTGATGGAATAGGTTGTGCTGAGCACCACCGGGTATTCGTTCGTAAACGCGGCAGATTCTCGCCGGAAATCACTCTTTTCAAAGCGCTTTCGTTCACTTTTCCACGGATACCTCGTTGCTAGCTCTGCCCGGAACAGTCGCAGTGACTTCTGCGCAAGCTCGTCCATCTTTTCATCGAAAGAATAGTGTTCCAGCTTGCGGTTCAGCGTATCTTTCTCATTCTCCAACTCCTGCTTTTTTACGAAATAGAATTGATTTTGCAAATAGGGAATGACCAGTTCCGGGGAGCGGAGAAATAGTTTGAGTGCGCCGCGATTGAACCGGAACATGATGGAGAGTTTTTGCAAAAGGCCTAAGCGAGTCTCATGCTTTGCGTGCTGTTCAAACTCCATCCAGAGGGCGAGAATTTTCTGCGAGGACAACTTATTCAGACTTTCAGACGGCACATCACGGTAAGTCGCATAGTATTCCTCAAAATAGTGCTGCTCCGGTGTTAGCTGCAAGAATTCCTGCTCAATTTCCGCGATACGATTCTTTGCATTGAGCATTTCGTTCAATTCTTCGGAAAGCGCAGTCGTTTCCTGCTCTAATTGCTGCCGTTCCTCCGGCTGCATCTCCCAATCGCTCATATCCGGATAGGCGCCTGTCTGGGCATCTAAAAATTTTTGCTTGTTGGTGAGATTTCCAAGGAATGCGGTCAGAAAGGCAACCTTTTTCTTCTCCAACTTTTCCGCAACATTATGCGTTGCGGAGTTATTATTGGAGGCCACCGCCACAGTCTTTTCACTACGGACAACATTGGCGATGATATTCAGGATCGTCTGCGTCTTTCCTGTCCCCGGCGGACCTTGAATGATGCTGATTTTAGAGGAAAGTGCCCGTTCTACCGCCAGTTTCTGGCTTTGGTTCAGGCCGAACGGATAGATGATCGCCTCCGGCATCCGAGGTGCTTTGATTTCTTTCTGCGGCGCAAGATAGCTTGACAGTACGGTATCCTCGCTGACCTGCTGAATCTTGTCGTACTGCATGCTCAGAATATTGCTGCCGTTTTCAGCCACAAGACTGATTACCGCGGCAGTCTCTTTGAAGTATTGAAATACTGCCTGATTTTTGCCGTCTGTCAGGCAATTCTGCTGGAGCTGCACTTCACTCCTACGGAACAACAAGTCTTTCTTTCCGCTGCGGATAATGCGATAATACGCACCAAAATCGAGAAGTTCATCGATCCCGCTGATAGTCTGCCCGTTTGCGGTGACGATCACCTTCGCTGGATCGATTATCTTCTGCAATGGCAGAATCTCTACATTGCCGCTCTGAAAGTCATATACCTTATTGGGCTCACTGGTATAGATAACCTCACACTTTCCGTCATGAAACCGAAAACTTGCCACTGAGTCTGTCTGGTCTTTTCCCTTTATGATAATTAAGTGCTTTCGCGCGTCCATAGGCTATCCTTTCTCTCAAGAACGCAAGCTGTTGACTTATAACCCGCCCACTTTGTTGCAGCGGTAGGAGCTCTTCTGCACAGCCTATTCATTCAAAAACGTCTCCTGCTCGATTGTGACACCATAGTTTAGGATTCTCTCTATGGCATCTCGGAACAACGGATATTTTCCGTTCTCCACATCAATTCGCAGGGATGATAAATACGCTTCGGAACGCGCTAAGCCATGCTCGTGAAAGGAATCCACAAATTCGCCGGACATACGCATGGGTGTCAGCGAAGGAATCAGTTCCTGCAAATGGCGGAACATTCGGAATCCGCCGGTGTCGATATCCGCCCAGAAGCGTATCTTCATGGTTTCGGACGCCGCATGGGCAATCGACGCGATCAGTCTTTTCTTTTGGGGGCTGAGAAATCCGCCATGATAGACCACCAGCTCTTCCGGCTGCTTTTCCGACATCACATACGCATCATAGTTGGTCTTGTTCTCAATGAACGTGATGCTTCGGATGGCTGTCAGGTCTATTTCCATAATGAAATCCACCAGCGTGCTGGGTAAAGCCAGCCCATACGGCGCGGCTCCAATGCAAATACTTCCCTGACTTGTCTGGATCGTGCAGTTCCCGGCAAGCTCATAAAGCTCCGGGCGGGCGTAAATGCCCAGAAATGCCAGCTGCTCTCTTTCACCCAGTTCATTTTCATCGCAGGCCAGCGCTAACTCTGTGTCATATTTTCTTGCAATGGTCAAAAACAAATCGCGAACATTTCGCTCAAAGTACTTTGTGTCAGAAAAACACCTGCTGCTGAAGGCCCGCATGGTTATGCTGCCAGACAGTGCAGCATAACCACGAAGTGCACCGAGCAAATCGCGCAAACTTGCATCATCCTTCTTGCAGAATGCCGGAACCTTCATTTGCTCATCGGCAGACTTGCAAACGTCTTCCCTCCATGCCGCGATCCATGGAACCGCAACGCCGTCCAGGCCAATGCGAACCGCGTCAGTGACCTGCTTTGCCCTCACCCGGGGATGCACTCGTTCAGCCGCGGCATAGCACGGCATGATCCGGTCCAAGCGCAGTATAACGGTCGAAAGCACGGGACGCGCCTTAACCCATTCGAGCTGCACCAAAAGCTGCATGATCGGAATGTCCGTTCCCTCCATGAACAATCCCTACTTCATTTATATTGAGGACATCATCAAGAGCAAGGTGGAAGCAAATGGGGATACGTTTGTGAGCTTTGACCCACAATACGATCCCATGAAACAGATCTCTCAAATTGAAGATATGATCACACAAGGGATAGATGTATTGATCCTGTGCCCATACGATTCCCAGGGAATTCGCCCGGCACTGGAGGCTTGCAAGGAAAAAGGTGTACTTGTGGTGAATTTTGATAACCGGGTCATGGATACAGACCTTGCTGATGCCATCCTGGTCAGCGATAACTATAACGCCGGCAAGGTCGTCGGGGAACGTGTGAATGAAGATTTCCCGGATGGAGCCAAGGTCGCCATTCTCAACAGTCCTGTTGGGGAGTCAACGATGGATCGTGAAAACGGATTTAAAGAAGCTTTGAACGATAACATCGAGGTGGTTGCGATTCAGGATGGGAAAGGAGAACTGCAGACCGCGATGGAACCCGCGGAAAATATTCTCCAGGCTCACCCCGATTTGGATGCGTTCTTTGCCGTTACGGATCAAGCCGCCCTTGGATGTGTCGCCGTATTGGAAGGAGCCGGAAAAGCGGGGCAAGTGCATGTGTATGGAATCGACGGTTCTCCCGATGGGAAAAAGGCTATGCAGGACGGTACGATGCATGGCTCTGGCGCTCAGTCTCCCAAGGGGCTTGCGGAAGGGTCGGTAGACCTTGCATACCGCCTGCTGGCAGGGGAAACATTTGAAAATGAAGAAGTGGTTGAAACGTTCTTAATCAGCCCTGACAATCTTGACGAATACGGTGTAGATTCTTGGCAGTAAACAAACAGTAAGGCAGGACACTTGGGCCACCTTTGAACTACTGGAAGCAGAGGTGGCCCATCCTGAGGTGGGCTGTCGCCAAAACACGAGAAGAAGGTGAATGGATTGGCGGAACTATTGTTGCAAATGAAAAACATCCACAAAAAATTTCCTGGTGTTTACGCATTAAAAAATGTAGACTTCGACCTTAAATCTGGAGAAGTCCACGCTCTGCTGGGGGAGAATGGAGCGGGAAAATCTACCCTTATCAAAGTGCTGGGCGGAATTTATCGTGCTGAAGAAGGAAAAATCGTCATCCAAGGGAAGGAAACGCTTATCAATAGTGTTGCCGATGCCAGAGAAACAGGCATCAGCATCATTCACCAGGAAATTATGCTTGTGCCCAATATGACGATTGCCGAAAACATCTTTATGGGCAGAGAACCCACGACCAGGTCAGGTGGAGTCAACTACCGGAGAATGAATACCGAAGCGCAAGCTCTGATTGACGGGTTCGGTATGAATATTGATGCCTCCCGAAAAGTGGCGACATTAAGTATCGCTCAACAGCAGATGGTAGAGATAGTTAAGGCTATTTCGGCTAAAGCAAAAATCGTTGTGATGGATGAGCCGACATCTTCTCTTACAGATACGGAAGTAGAGCACCTGTTTGCATTGATTAAGCAGTTGAAGGCACAAAATATCGGGATCATTTATATTTCGCATAAACTGGAAGAACTGTTTCGTATCTGCGACAGAATAACGGTAATGCGCGATGGTGAGCGAGTCGGAACGGTTTCTACTGAAAAGACCAACCGGAACGAGCTTATCAAAATGATGGTGGGACGAACATTGGATGAATATTATATCCATACGGAACGCCCGCTTGGGGATCGTGTGCTGGAAGCAAAACACATAAGAGGGAAGAGCGTAAAGGACGGAAGTTTTTTCCTGAGGAAGGGAGAAATTCTGGGCTTTGCAGGATTGATTGGATCTGGCCGGTCAGAACTTATGAAAAGCATGATCGGGATTGAGAAGCGGACTGGTGGTGAAGTATATGTCGGAGGAAAACCAGTCATGTTAAACGGCATATCAGATGCACTGAAAGTCGGTGTGGCTCTGGTTCCGGAAGACCGAAAGAAAGAGGGACTTGTTCTAAAAAATTCTGTAGGCTTCAATTTGACACTGGCCGTCCTCGGAGAGTTTATCCGTGGCATTCATGTGGATCGGAGCAAAGAAGAAAAGATTATCGATCAATATGTAGATGCAATGTCAATCAAGGCGTCCTCCAGCAGGCAACGGGTTGGCAACCTGTCCGGGGGAAACCAGCAGAAAGTGTTGATTGGCAAGTGGTTGGCTAGCCATCCCCAGATATTGATTCTGGATGAACCTACCAGAGGTGTGGATGTAGGAGCAAAAGCCGAGATCTATGCGATCATCAATGCACTTTCTGAGCAAGGGGTCTCGATTATTATGATCTCCTCTGAACTGCCAGAAATTATAGGAATGTGTGATAGGATTTATGTGATGAGCGGCGGCCGGGTGACCGGTGAATTAAATAGAGGCGCCTTTTCGCAGGAAACTATTATGAACTATGCCACGGGAGGGAAATAGAATGAATACGGAAGTGATAAATCATAGTTTTTCCGCACGGGTAAAGAAAGGTATCACGACTTACTTTAAGGAAAATTTGGCCATTCTGGTGGCTTTTATAATCCTTTGTGTGGGGCTTAGCATTGCAACGCCAGCATTTTTTACCAAGGACAACATTTTGAATGTGTTGCGGCAAGTGGCGACCAATAGCAACTTAGCGATCGGGCTTACCATGGCGATCATTATCGGGGGTATTGACCTATCAGTTGGCGCGATCCTGGCGTTTTCGGGACTGCTTTGTGCCAGTTTTATCTCGGATGGTATGAATTTGGGATTGGCAGTATTGCTCGCCTTTACGCTTGGGGCTTTGTTTGGCCTATTGAACGGCCTGATCATTGCCTACACAAATATGCCGCCCTTTGTGGTCACTTTGGCCACCCAAAACATTGCCCGCGGCATCGTAAACGTCTATGCAAACGGACAACCAATCAGTGCAAGGAATCCTGTTTTTAACTTTTGGGGTGTTGGCTACTTTTTGGGCATACCGCTGCCGGTCATTTATTCATTTGTATTGCTGGCGGTTATGATTTTGATTTTGGGAAGAAGTAAATTTGGAAGACAGTTATACGCGGTTGGAGGAAACGAAGAAGCTGCCCGATTTTCGGGAATCAATATCAAGAAAGTCAAAATCATTGTATATACCCTGTGCGGTGCCCTCGCTTCCTTTTCGGGAATAATTTTGGCAGCACGTATGTATTCTGGCCAGCCAACTGCCGGGGATGGTTTTGAGTTGGATGCTATTGCAGCGTCGGTGTTGGGTGGTGTTTCGTTCTCCGGTGGCGTAGGAAAATTGGGGGGAACGATTATTGGTGTTTTGGTATTGGGCGTTTTAACAAACGGATTGAATCTGCTGAATATCAATTCCTTCTGGCAATATATCATCAAAGGAATTATTATTCTTCTGGCGGTTTATCTGGACATTTTAAAAAAGCGACGTGAGAAAGATTGAAAAAAATTTTGATTGAGGTAGCAAAAGCATGGAACGCAAAAAAGTGATCATTACTGCTGGGAACCGCGGAATCGGGGCTGCTATTGCAGTAAAGTTTGCACAAGCAGGATATGATGTCTCTCTCAGCTACGCACATTCCCGAGAGTCGGCAGAGGAAGTGGCTGAAAAAGTGAGGGCATGTGGCGGAAGGTGTTTCCTCCACAAAGCCGTTCTGGAGGAAGAAGGTACGGCAGAAGCATTTATCCACGAGTCTATTCAAGAGTTGGGAGGCGTGGATGTATTTGTAAACAATGCAATCCGTCCAGGTTTGGGTGGCGGCTTGCTGGACATTGATACGGTGGAAATGGATAAATTGATGCGTGCAGATTTGCGAGCGGCAATTTTGTGTAGCCGGGAAACCGCGCGGTATATGGTAAAACACAACGTGAAAGGCTGCATCATTGTCATTTCGTCCATGCGGGCTGAAAGGGCTATGCCCAATGCCGGCTTATACAGTGGGTTTAAGGCCGGCCTTAATCAGATGGTAAAATGTTTCGCGCTGGATCTTGCTCCGTTTGGGATTCGTATGAATGGGGTTGCACCGGGAGCAATCAAGGTGCGCACAAATGCGGAATTGCTGGCGACAGGTATGCCCGAGAAGATCGTTCAGGCAAAGGATGAGTTTGCCGAGCGTGTCCCCTTGGGGAGAAAAGGCAAACCAGAGGATATTGCAGAAGCAGTCTTTTTTCTGGCCTCCGATAAAGCTTCGTATATTACAGGAGAGACGTTGCTGGTTGATGGTGGATTAACCATTCCAGGCTTTCCTGAAAGTGTTGGCCCAGCAGGGACGGATGCCTATACATGGGGATACATTCCCAGACCGGAAACTTGGACTTGGGCGGATCAGTATTGACATGGGGGGTGGAGACATGAAACGGCGAGTGTATGTGGGTACATATACAGGCGGAAATCAAAGTGACTCGCCTTTAACAGGGAGTAAGGGTATCTATGCCTTTTCTCTACAGGATGATGGGAAAGGGCTGTCTTTCACGGGATGCTACAGCAATAATGATATAGATCCTGGTTTTTTGGTATACCGAAATGGATACCTGTTTGTGGAAAATGAACGAAAAGATCGGGCTGTTTTGCATAGCTACCGAGTAGAAGAAGATGGTTCACTTATTTTTGTCGATGCAGTAGAAACAACAGGATCAAAGTGTGCCCATGTGTGTGCGGATGCTTTTGGTTCGTATGTATTTGGTGCAAATTATGCGAGCGGGAGTGTACTGGTCACCCGTAGTGACGAAAACGGACAATTGACCATGACGGATCTTGTACAACATTATGGGCACAGTATAGTGCCAGTCCGGCAGGATGCGCCGCGAGCACATGCGGTCATTCAGACGCCGGACGGAACAGGGGTCATCGTACCAGATCTCGGGACGGACAAATTGGTAAACTACAAATTGGACCGAAAGTCGGGAAAACTGGTTCGGAATCCCAATCAGCCAGTTGTACAAGTCGCCTCTGGAGAAGGGCCCCGTCATTTCGTCTTTCACCCTTGTGGGCGGTATGGATATCTGCTTACAGAAATCGGAAACCATATTTACGTATATAACTATGACGGTAATCAAGGGATTCTGACCGAGAAGCAATGCGTTTCCACTTTGCCGGAGAAATTTTCTGGCACTAGTTACGCGGCAGAACTGATTGTATCAAAAGACGGCCGTTTTCTGTATGCCTGCAATCGAGGGCATGACAGTATCGCGGCCTTCTCGATTGATGAGACAGGCAAACTGCATGCGCCAGATTTTTGGCCCTGTGGAGGGAAAGGCCCTCGCCATATCTGCTTTGGGCCGGAAGAACATACGATCTTCGTTGCCAATAAAGAATCGAATCAGATCAGTATCATGGAGCGAAATGAACAGACAGGTGCGATTGGTAATGTGCTCGCTACAGCAGATGTTCCTGCACCGGCTTGTGTGGTGATGATATGAATACGATACGAGAAAAAATCAAAAAGAATCAGCCGCTGGCCTGTGCGTTTTTGCGAATGCCAGAACCGTCTTCGGCTGAGATCATGGCGGTCAATGGGATCGACTTGATCGTGATTGACTGGGAACATTATCAGCACAATAGCGAGACGATGGTAAACATTGTGCGCGCGGCAGATGCTTATGGCACGGCCTGCCTGGTTCGAGTAGCTGATGTTCGTCCTGCGGTAATCGGACGATTGATGGATATGGGCGCAGCCGGGATCATGCTGGCAGACGCACAGGATGCCCAGCAAATCAAAGAGTTGGTAGACGCTGTAAAATATTATCCCGTCGGGCACCGGGGTGTCAGCACCGACTCCCGCGCAGGGAAATACGGGCACCTCATTTCGGATTCAACACAATATGGCGAGATCGTCAATCAGGCAACAGTGATTGCGGCTATCATTGAGACCAAGAGCGCCGTAGATGACTTGGAGAACATTTTGTCGATCCCCGAGCTGGACATTGTGTCAGTAGGAACAGCTGATTTAAGTTATGCTTTAGGTTGTCCGGGCCAAAGCAATCATCCGGATTTGCTCCGCTGCAAGGAAAACGTATATAGGAAGATCTTAAGCTCTGGTAAGATGGCGTTGGATAAGAGCTTTACAGAAGAAGATCTGCGTGACAGATACAAAGCCGGCATCCGCTGTTTTTATGTGGGGTCAGATATGTCGATCCTAAATAAGGGATTGTGGGAAGCCGTAACCCCATTACGGAAAATAAAACTGATGTAAGATGGACTTGCCGTAACCGCCTAAGGATCTCCTGTCATAAAAATGGCAGCACAAACAGACCCATGTCGCCATGAACCTGTTTTGGAAAGTAGGACAATTAAATGTCAGCAGAGGAAGTCCTCAACGACGTCCATAAGCTGGCAGGGATCGAGCCTGCCAAGAGTGCAGCGAATCGCCAGGTTCAGAACTGCTTTTCCGTCCGTAGAAGCGTCCGGGATGAAGAGCAACGGCTTTGTGCCAGCTCGCAAATCCCAAACGCCGATTCCAAACGAGATATATTCACCCAAGTCGGGGTCAAGCAGTCTCTGCTTCTTCACCCAATACAGATACATCTCGTTCCTCCTGTTGCAATGCCTGCTTCAAATAGCAAAGCGGATTGAGCCGCAGTTTCCAGCAGATAAGCAGGAAATATCCTGTTTTGGGGATATGTCCATAACTTTCAATGAGTTTGTACTCACCGATGGATATGTCCAGATATTCCGCCATACGTTCCTGACTGAAGCCGCGCTTGGATCGCTTTGCGTGTACATCCAGATCCAGGGAGCGCTGCCGGGGCAGAATGGGATATTTAGGGGCTCGAAATGTCATACAAAAATCCTCCTATTACAATAAATTTGGACAGGAAAGCCGGGCAGCCAGTCCGGCTTTCTTTCCATTTCATGCCTAAGCTACAATAAGGGGAGCAACTGGCTGACCAATGCCTCCCTGGGCTTCTATGTCCGTAACAAAGACTGTCAGCCATCCCCTTATTGCAGCGTTCGATTTGAGCAGGTTGAGCCTTGGAGTTTGCGTCACCCAATAGATTGAATCGGCAATGAGAAAAAGATGGATTCCGGTTGCAAATTCGTGTAGGAGGAATGCAAATGAACTCTGTAGGTATCGACATTTCCAAAGGCAGGAGCACAATTGCCGTCATGCGTCCCTTTGGAGAGGTCGTCATCTCACCCTTTGAAGTCCGTCACACCGGCAGTGAACTGAGCGAGCTGGCAAGGCAGCTCAAAAGCCTGGACGGTGAGACTCGTGTGGTCATGGAGGCCACAGGAAATTACCATGCGTCGGTGGCAAAGCTGCTCCACGACGCGGGACTATATGTTTCCGTTGTCAATGCAAAGCTGGTGCATGACTACGGGAACAACGAATTACGGCGTGTTAAAACCGATAGGAAGGATGCTGTCAAACTGGCTAACTATGGCCTTGACCGCTGGCTTACTTTGCCGAGGTATATCCCAGAGGAAGATACCCGGCTGCTGCTGAAGAACTGCTACCGCCAGTACCGGCAGTATTCCAAGGTGCAGACGGTTCTGAAGAACAATTTGATCTCGCTGCTGGATACGGTGTTTCCAAACGCCAACCGTCTGTTTTCAAGCCCAATCCGTGGGGATGGGAGTGAAAAGTGGGTGGATTTTGTGGCTGAATTCTGGCATTGCCGCTGCGTCAGCGAGAAATCCGAAAGGGCTTTCACAAGCAAATACCTGCGTTGGTGCAGGAAGCACGGCTACAACTTCAGTGAAGCAAAGGCGCACACAATTTACGCCGAAGCCAGCGGACATATCGGTGTTATGCCAAAGTCCGAAACAACGAAACTGCTCGTGGAACAGGCTGTATCCCAACTCAGAGCGACTTCTACCGCGCTTGCGGCTCTCAAACACGAAATGCAATCATTGGCTTCCCAGCTGCCGGAATATCCCGTTGTCATGGGCATGTTCGGCGTAGGCCCGACTCTGGGACCGCAGCTCATAGCTGAAATCGGGGATGTGCGCCGCTTTTATTCCAAGAAAGCGCTCGTAGCCTACGCTGGGCTGGATGCTCCACCAAACGATTCCGGTGATGTGACCGGCAGGCACAAATCCATGAGCAAAATTGGTGCATCGTCTTTACGGCGGACACTCTTTCTTGTTATGAGCGTCTATTTGCAGACCGCACCGCTGGATGAACCGGTCTACCAGTTCATGGACAGGAAACGCGCCGAGGGCAAGCCCTACCGCGTCTACATGATGGCTTCCGCCAACAAGTTTCTGCGGATCTACTACGCCACTGTAAAAGCCTATTTGGAGTCATTGGAACACACCGCCTGATCTTCGCCATAAAGCATTGGCTGGCCGCCGTTTCATTTTGAGATGCAAAGCGGCTTGGTGCGGTGCGGCCTTTTTGCAAGCTGCATTGCCTTGAAATTTCTACTTGACTTTTCTTAGCAGGTCTTTGTTCGACCGTTCAAACGGCCGCCAAAGGCAGGGTATCTTGTAAGAAAATGTCAGTCCAGACATGGATATGTACTTTTTTACAGATCGGTCAGACTTTTTAAGAACAACATACAAAAAACGGGGCAGAGCTCAGCAATTCTGCCCCGGCAAGCGGGTGCGCCTCCCTTATTTGGGAGCGCCTATTCAGTTTTTGCGGCTATCTCCTTGAAACCTTCCTCAACATATTTACCCCACGGCATGACCCAGTCCAGCCGCTCAGGATGGGCACGGAAGTCGAGGTCAGGCAGTTCTTCCAGCGGCATCCTCAGATAATCCCTGGGGAGCAGGCCGTTGGCCTTGGCTGTCTCAACAAGACTGTAAACAATGGCGCTGGCCTTTGCGCCGCGGACCGTATCGCTGAACAGCCAGTTCTTGCGCCCCACCGCAAACGGGCGAACGGCATTCTCCGCCCAGTTGTTGGAAATCTGGCAACGCGGGTCTTTGAGGTAGTTTTCGAGATACGGATGCTGCCCCTGAGCGTATTCTACCGCTTTCTTCAGCTGCCCGGCCAGCGGCTGGGCCGAAAGTTCATCCAGCCAGCACCAAAAAGCCCTGAGAATCGGCGTTTCTTCCTCAAGGCGTGCTTTCTGCCGCTCTCCCGGCTCCAGCTTCATGATTTTATTCTCTTTGGCAGACAGCTGGTCGCAGTAATTGCGGCCCTGCTGTGCCAGGGTGGGCGGTTCATCCGCCTCGACGGTGCTCGGGATGGCCTCCACGAACTTGCGCCGCACATGCGCCCAGCAGCCTCACCGGGTCACCTTGGTCAGCCGGTTGTATCCAGTGTACCCGTCTGTATGCGCATACCCACGGAAATCTCCCAGGCATTTCTCCGCATACTCGCCACTTCGCCCCGGGCGGTACTCGAACAGGATGATTGGCGCAAGCCCGTCGTTCCCGCTGCGGTACACCCACATGTACGACCGGCTGCCCGCAGCCTTGCCAAGCTCTTTCAGTACCTGTACGGTCGTCTCGTCCGCGTGCAGAACGTCCCGCTTCAGCAGAGCCTGGTGCGTTGAGCCTGGCCCCGGCCGACGCGCTGCGCGACCCGGCCCGGCTGGGCCGCGTGCTGGCGCTGGGGCTGCCCAACGGCGTCAGCAGTCTGCTGGCGGGGTGCGCGGGCAGCTTCAGCAACCGCCTGCTGGTTTTGACGGTCGGGTTCGGGGCGGCGTTTGCCGTAGCCTGCTTGATTGGGCACGATGCGCTGCTGCGGCTCTTCCTCTCGGATCCTGAAGCGTTGGCGCTGGGCCGCAGTCTGCTGCCCTGGCTGCTGCTGGGCAGCCCACTGTTTGGCGTGTATTACCTGGGCGTCAACTTTTTGCAGGCGTCCGGCCGTGCGGCCGCGACCACGGTGCTGTCTGCGCTGCGACAGGGCGCACTGTTGCTGCCAGCGCTGTACCTGCTGCACGCGCTGCTGGGCCTGCCGGGCCTGGCAGCCGCCCGCGCTGTGGCCGATATGCTGGGTGCCGCCATCGCCGCACTGCTGTTCGCCGCCTGGCGGGGGCTGACCTGGCGGTATTGAAAAGGCGCTGGACGTGACCCTGCGCACCCCGCCGCAGAAGCAGGATTTCGGCGGCCATCTTGCGCAGTGCGAGTACTTTACCGTTGATGTCAAAAACGGAGATTTCAACGGTACGGCGGGCGAAAAATCCTTTGTGTCGCTGCTCATCACCGATGGTGCCGGCACATTGACCTGCGGCGGCGAAACCGTCAACGTCCGCGAACAGCGGCCATTACACTGTGCAGGGCAACTGCCAGACCCTTGTGACCTGCGTCTGAAGAAACATCCGCCAGCCGAACCGGTGGTTTTACCTATAAGAAATAGCCGCCAGCATTACAACACTGGCAGCTATTGATTTAGGAAATTATTTATTATACCCTAATAGCTTTTCAGCTTCTTTGGGTGAAGCGGAAATAGGCAGAGCCGAATCATAGGACCACTGCAGTTTCCATTCAAAATATTTGTCGCGGGAAATTTTCCCGGTGTAGTAGGCATCTTGCATGGTGGCAAAGGACTTAAACAGGTAATTCAGAAGATCGTTCTCAGACCAAAGCATAGCGGGCTGTGCGCCGAAAGGAGAAGTTTTAGCGTTTGTCTGGATGACAGGTGCTGTGGCTGCATTTGCAGCTATCTGATTTTTGTCAATTGGTGAGGAGAGGGAAAATCTAAGCACATCCGGCATATCCTCGTCAAGCCAGAATAAAGTTTCCATAATGCCGCCAAGGTTGCCGGTATCCGGCTCAAGCAGTGCGCACTCAGCTACATTGAGTGCCGCTGCTATTTTTTTTACCATATCCTCTTTCGGAACGCGAAAAC
>OBLF01001601.1_pt1 | contig 17780 bp, 15 predicted proteins | sample 1519231 | NCBI WGS metagenome assembly OBLF01 (sample SAMEA2602895, study PRJEB22501) | metagenome | reverse complement strand
GTCTCGGACCGGGAGCTGCCGGCGGCGCTGGAGACCGCCAAAGCCGCCTGCCGCCTGGGCGTGGACGCCATTTTGGTCCAGGACTGGGGCCTTTTCGACCTGCTGCGCCGGTCTTTGCCGGACCAGCCCCTCCACGCCAGCACCCAGATGAGCATTTTTACCTCCGGCGGCGCGGTGGAACTGTATGAGGACGGCTGTGAGCGGGTGGTCATCGCCCGGGAGTGCTCCAAGGAGGACACCGCCTCTGCCTGCAAGGCCTGCCCCGCCGAGGTGGAGATCTTCGGCCACGGGGCCCTTTGCATGTGCTACTCCGGCCAGTGCGAATTCAGCGCCCTCATCGGGGGCCGCAGCGGCAACCGGGGCACCTGCGCCCAGCCCTGCCGCCTGCCCTACGGGTTCAACGGCCCCGCCAGAAACACCTATCCCCTCAGTCTGAAGGACAGCTGCCTGGCTGACCGTCTGGCGGAGATGGAGCGGATGGGTGTCAGTTGTCTCAAGCTGGAGGGCCGCATGAAGCGGCCGGAATACGTGGCGGTCATCACAGACATCTACGCCCGGCTGATCCGGGAGGGCCGCAAGCCCACCCATGCCGAGAAAAAGGACCTGGAACTGGCCTTTTCCCGCTCCGGCTTTACCGAGGACTACTGGCAGGGCCGCCATGGCCCCGCCATGTTTGGCACCCGGCCGGAAAATACGCCGGAGCCTAAGGAGCTGTTCGCCGCCGCCCGGACCCGGTACGAAAAGGACGATGCCCGGACGCTGCCCATCCATTTCTCCTGCACCTGCCAGGCGGGGCAGCCTGTCTCCCTGACGGTGTGGGACGAGGACGGCCACGCAGTCACTGCCGCAGGCCCCACCCCGGAGCCTGCCCAGAACAAGGCCCTGACGGCGGCTGATCTGGAAGCCCGCCTGCAAAAGACCGGCGGCACCGCCTTTCACTGCGTGGACGGCTCCGCCGATGTGGCGGAGGGCCTGTTTCTCTCCGCCGGGGCGGTAAACGCCCTGCGGCGGGACGCTCTGGCGGCTCTGGAAGCGGCCCGCTGTGCCGTGCCGGAGCGCCGGGAGGCCGGATACGCCCCTCTGCCGGAGATCGACTGCGCCGCCGATACCCCGGAGTTGACAGTCTCTGTCACCACCTGGGCCCAGGCGGAAACCCTGCTGCCCCTGTCTCCAGCCCGGATGGACATTCCGCTGGAGCTGCTGGCGGAGCGGACCTCCCTTCCGGATTTTGTTGGGGAATGGTGCGCCATTCTTCCCCGGGTGTGGCGGGACAGGGACGAGCCCCAGCTCCGCGCCTGGCTGACCCACGCCAAAAAGCTAGGCGTTACCTCTGCCCTGGCGGGCAACATCGGCCACCTGTCCCTTCTGCGGGACACCGGGCTGACCATTCGCGGCGACTACGGGCTCAACGTGTTCAACAGCCGCGCCCTGAACTATCTGCGGCAGAAAGGGCTTTCCTCCGCCTGCCTGTCCTTTGAGCTGCGGTTCCCCCAACTGCGGGATATCCAAAAGGTGATCCCAGCGGAAGCCATCGTCTATGGCCGCCTGCCGCTGATGATCACGGAAAACTGCCTGGTGCAGAACGAAACCGGCTGCCGCCTCAGCGAAGCCGGGGCCGTCGTGCCGGAGCAGGCCCCCTGCCGCCGTCCCAACGAATTACAGGACCGCACCGGAGCGAAATTTCCCCTGCTGCCTGCTTACGGCCACCGGACGGAGATCCAGAACAGCGCCCCGGTGTGGTTGGCGGACAAGCCGGAGTGGAAGCGCTGCGGCCTGGCCTATGCCCGGCTGCGGTTCACCACGGAATCGCCGGGGGACTGCGTGGATATCTATAGGGCCTATCTGGACGGTTCTCCCGCCCCCGGCCCCTTCACCCGGGGTCTCTATTACCGGGGCGTGGAGTGATGATTCCTATTTTTCAGCATAAAATGTATCCCAATTTTTCTGCCTCTGCAAAGGGAATGTTTTCAAATGGAGTCTGCCTGTCGGAATATCCTCTGCACATTTTCTTTTGAGACTGCAAATGCACCGGATCGGTGCGGGGATGTGCCGCGATGCGGCACCGGATGGCACGGCATTGCCGTGCAGAATATCCGCTGCGGCGGTCCGCCGCATCCTGACCGGACCTGTCCCCCTGCGGACAGCAACGAACATGTGGGGCAAATCCTGCCCCCGCACCGGCAAAGTGCAAATCAAAAACTTTCCATTTTTCAGCAATTTTTCAGTTCTATCTGTATAATATAGAAACAATAATACAATCTGTTTTTAATTTTGGAGTTTCACATGGAAGAAATTAAGGTAAAATATTTTGTGGACGGCATTGACGAGCTGTGCTACGTGGCCGGAAAATCCGACTGGATCGACCTCCATGCCGCCGAGGACGTGGACATGAAGGCCGGGGAATTCCGGCTGATCCCCCTGGGGGTAGCCATTGAGCTGCCGGAGGGATACGAAGCCCATGTGGTCCCCCGCAGCTCCACCTTCAAGAACTACGGCCTTTTACAGGCCAACTCCATGGGCGTGGTGGACTACACCTACCGGGGAGACAACGACCAGTGGCATGTGCCCATGTACGCCACCCGGGACGTCCATGTGGACAAAAACACACGGATCTGCCAGTTCCGCATTATGAAAAACCAGCCCCCCCTGGTCTTTACCCGGGTGGAGCACCTCACCGGACCGAACCGGGGCGGCTTTGGCTCCACGGGAAAATAAGGAGAATCGCCATGTCTCAAATCGTTTTGGCCTCCGGGTCCCCCCGGCGGCAGGAATTGCTGAACCGCATCGGCATCACGGACTTTGACATCCGGGTGCCCCAGACCGACGAGCACTACCCCGCCGGCCTCACCCCCGCCCAGGTGGTGGAATACATCTCCCGGGAAAAAGCGGACGCCGCCGCCAGGCTCTGCACCCCGGAGGAGATCGTCATCACCGCCGACACCATGGTGTTCCTGGACGACGAGCGCCTGGGCAAGCCCCGGGACGAAGCCGACGCCCTGCGGATGCTGACAGAGCTTCAGGGCCGCCGCCACACGGTGTGCACCGGCGTCACCGTCCGGCAGGGGGACCGCACCCTGACGGAGAGCGAGGAAACCGGCGTTTTCTTCCGTCCCGCTTCGGAAGCCGAGCTCCGGGCCTACATCGCCACCGGAGAACCCATGGACAAGGCCGGAGCCTACGGCGTGCAGGGCAAGGGTGCCCTGCTGGTGGAGCGGCTGGAAGGCGACTTCTTCAACGTCATGGGCCTGCCGGTGCTGCGTCTGAGCCGGATGCTGGCCCAGTTCGGCGTGAAGCTATTGTAATCGATTACGTTTCAACTTTTTTCTAAAGGAGCACTTCTTTGAAGGACTTTTTGAAAAACAACGGACTATGGATCTTGTTCGCCGGGGCAGTCATCGCCGTGGCGCTGGCGTTGCTGTCCTATTTCAGCACCAACGCCTCCCCTCTGGTGAACCTGGTGAACACCGTCACCAGCCCCTTCCGGGCGGTATATACCTCGGTGGCGGACTGGTTTGCCGACAAGCAGAATTATTATGAGGACGTCACCGCCCTCAAGGCGGAAAACGAGGCCCTGAAAAAGCAGATCGCCGAAATGGAGGCCACCGTCCGCCAGGGCGAGGCCGACAGCCAGGAAAACGTTTTCCTCCGGGACCTGCTGGACCTGCGGAAGCAGCGCCGGGACCTCTCCGACTTTGAGACCGCCACGGTGATGGAGCGGAACGTCACCAACTGGACCTCCTCCCTGACCCTGGACAAGGGCACCGTCCACGGCGTGGAGGTGGGCGACTGCGTCATTGACGGCCAGGGCCGCCTGGTGGGCCGCATCAGCCAGGTGGGCTACAACTGGTCCACGGTGCTGACGGTGGTGGACACCGACACCTCCCTGGGCGCCCGGGTCTACCGGACCCAGGACCTGGGCATTGCCAACGGAGACTTTGCCCTGATGGAAAACGGCCAGCTGCGGCTGGACTCCCTGCCCGCTTCCTCCCAGCTGCTGGAGGGCGACCTGGTGGTGACCTCCGGCCTGGGCGGCTACCTGCCGCCGGACCTGGTCATCGGCTCCGTCAGCAGTTTGCAGGCGGACGATTCCGACACCTCCGTCTACGCGGTGCTGACCCCCGCGGCAGACCTGGACAGCCTGACCGAGGTCTGTGTCATCAAATCCTTTGAGATCGTAAGCTGATCTCCCCGCTTTTTACAGTTTGCAGAAAGGAGGCCCCATGCTGGCCCGCAGCGACACCATTATCAAATGGATCCTCTATGCCCTGGCAGGGCTGGTCTGGGCCGTTGTCCAGGCCGCCGTGCTCCAGCGGTTCACCTTTTGGGGCGTCATCCCCTTCCTCTATCCCCTGATCGCCGCCATCCCCGCCACCTTTGAGGGTCCCACCGCCGGAACGGTGTACGCCCTGGCCGCCGGGGTATTCTGCGATCTGCTGCTCCCCTCTCCCATCCCCTGCTTTTACACACTGATCTTCCCCCTGGTGGGGCTGGCCGCCGGACTGCTGTCCCAGAGCCTGATCCCCGCCGGGTATCTCTGCTCCGCGGCAGCGGCCCTGCCCGCCTACCTCCTTACCGGGGTGTTCCACTGCATCGTCCTCTGGGCCACCGGCCACGCCGCCTGGACGGCGGGCATGTCCGTGACGCTGCGGGAGCTGTGCGCCTCCCTGCTGTGGAGCCTGCCCATGACCTGGCTGTTCCGGAAGGTCTTTCTTCGTGTCCACATTGACGATTAAAAGAGGTATCCCATGAATCAAAGGCCCACCCAATTTACCAGATTCCATGTAATGTCCGCGCTGGCCCTGGCCGCGCTGGGCGTCTATCTGGTGGTGCTTTTTAATATTCAGGTGGTCCACCACGAGGACTACCTGGCCCTGTCCAACCAGACCATCACCCGGGTGGAAAACGTGACCGCCTCCCGGGGCATCATCACCGACCGCTCCGGCCAGACCCTGGTCTCCAACCAGTACGCCTACAGCCTCACCTTCGACACCTCCCTGCTGAAAAGCGGCACAAACCAGAATGACGCCATTCTGCGGCTGGTGCAGCTGTGCCGGGACCAAAATGTGGAGTGGGACGACAATCTCCCCCTCTCCTACAGCACCCCCTTCACCTTCACGGTGGACGGTCTCACCAACACCCAGAAGGGCCACTTCTTCGGCTTCCTGCGGAGTTTGAAGCCCGCCCAGGACATGATAGAAAATTTTGTAAAATCTCATCCGGAGCTGATGAAACCGGCGAAAACGGATGACGCCGCCCAGGCGGAGGGCGAGAACACCGCCGACACGGATGATGCTTCCACCCCCAAGGCGCCAGACCTGGACAATTTCGACACGGCCCAGCTGACCTCCGCCCTGCTGCTGCAAATGGGTTTTACCCCGGAGCAGATCATGGACTGGCTGCGAGACGACTTCAAAATCGATGCCGACTGCACCGACACGGACGCCCGGCTCATCGCCGGGGTCCGGTACGAACTGCAATTGCGGAAGCTGGGAGTCAACAACAACCCCTACACCCTGGCGGAAAACGTGGACGTGGCCTTCTGCTCCCTCATCAGCGACGGCGAGTTCCAGGGGGCCAAGGTCAGCCGCTCCTCCACCCGGGCCTATGAGACCACCTACGCCGCCCATGTGCTGGGCCTGGTGGGCAGCATTTCCGACTACACTGACGAGTTGAAGGAGCAGGGCTACAAGCGCAGCGACACCATCGGCATCTCCGGCGCGGAGGCCGCTTTTGAAGAGTACCTCCGGGGCAGCGACGGCAAGCGGGTCACCTCCGTCAACAGCGACGGCAAAATCACCGGCGAATATTATAAGGTAGAGCCCCGCTCCGGCTACACCGTGGAGCTGACCCTGGACCTGGACCTCCAGCAATCTGTGGAGGACACCCTGGCCGCCAAGGTGGACCAGCTGAACAAAAAGGACGGCCTCACCAGCCGGGGCGCCGCTGCCGCCGTCATCAAGGTGGGCACCGGAGAGATCCTGGCCCTGGCCTCCTGCCCCACCTATGACCTTTCCACATACGGACAGGATTTTACCGAACTATCCGCTGACCCAGCCAAGCCCTTTCAGAACCGCGCCACCTCTACCCCCTATGCCCCCGGCTCCACCCTGAAGCCCGCCACCGCTGTGGCGGCGCTGGAATCCGGCGTTACCACCACCACGGAAACTATTTTCGATCCCGGCTATTGGAAATACCCCAGCGCCACCTGGGAAAACCAAACAAATTGCTGGAAGCGCAGCGGCCACGGCCGGATGAATGTTACCTCTGCCATCACCAACTCCTGCAACACCTATTTTATGGAGATGGGCTACCGCATGGGGCTGGACACCCTGAACGAGTATTACTCCGCTTTCGGCCTGGGCAAGCCTACCGGCATCGAAATCGGTGAGAACACCGGCAGTCAGGCGGTCAATGAGAATGGCCAGGACCAGGCCCCCTGGGCGGCCTTCGGCCAGGCCAACCAGGAATACACCCCCCTCCAGTTGGCCAACTACATCGCCACCCTGGTCTCCGGCGGCAAGCACTGCCCCGCCCACCTGCTGAAAAGCGTGAAGTCCTACGACAATTCCGAGATCATCGCCACCGGCAGCACAGAACCTCTGAACACTTTGAACATCAGTGACTCCACCCTCCAGGCCGTGAAAAAGGGTATGCTGGGCTACACCACCAATGGCGGCTCCGTAGCCGTTCCCTTCCAGAACTGCGTGGTCTCCGCAGGCGCCAAGACCGGCACCGCCCAGATCGGCGGCTCCATGAAAAACGGCGTGTTCGTGGCCTTCGCCCCCTATGACGATCCGGAGATCGCCGTGGCCCTGGTGCTGGAAAAGGCGGACGCCGGTGCGGTTCTGGCCTCCACCGCCGTGGACATCATCAACGCCTATTTCAGCCGGGAGGACACCGCCTCCATCGTCCCCGAAAATCAGCTGATCCCCTGATTCCAATTCCTGATTTGGGAGGTTTCCCTATGCGCGACCCCTTTGTATTCGATCCCCGCAGCGAATGCTGCAAAAAGCCTTACGGCGCGGTCCCCTGCGGCACCGCCGTGTCCTATACCGTCCGTCCCCTCCGCGCGGAGGGCTGGTCCCGCTGTGTCCTGGTGGCACGGCGGGAATTTTCCAATTTGGAAACTGAAACTGAACTTCCCTGCACTGGCATAGACGGCGACCGGAACCGCTTTTCCGGCACCTTCCCTGCCCCGGCGGAGCCGGAACTGGTGTGGTACTGGTTTCGCCTGTCCCGGCCTGACGGCTGCACCATTCTCTTCGATAAGTCCGGCTGGCACACCGATGGCAGCGTCCAAAGCTGGCAGCTGACGGTCTATGAAGAGACCCCCACCCCATCCTGGTTCGGCCGGGGCGTCACCTATCAGATCTTCCCGGACCGCTTCTGCCGGACCGAACTGCCGGACCCTGCCGGGATGATCGGTGACCGCTGGGTCCATGAAAACTGGTCCGATATCCCGGAGTGGCAACCTGACAGTCAGGGCGAGGTGCGGAACCGGGATTTCTTCGGCGGCTCCCTGCAAGGGATCCTCTCCAAGCTGGACGATCTGGCCGCCTTCGGCGTCACCACGTTGTATCTGAATCCCATTTTTGAATCCGCCTCCAACCACCGCTACAACACTGCCGACTATCTGGCCATCGACCCCATGCTGGGCACGGAGGCGGATTTCCGTCAGCTGTGCCGGGAGGCTAAAAGCCGGGGCATCCGGGTGATTTTGGACGGCGTGTTCAACCACACCGGTTCCCAGAGCCGCTACTTCAACGCCGATGGCTTCTATCCGGCCCCCGGCGCGGCCCAGAGCCAGGATTCCCCCTATTTCAGCTGGTTCAGCTTCCACCCCTGGCCCACGGATTACGACGCCTGGTGGGGCATCAAGACCCTGCCTGCTGTTCAGGAAAACGATTCCGGCTACCGGGATTTCATCATCCGGGACCGGGATTCCGCGGTACGCCACTGGCTCCGAGTCGGAGCCTCCGGCTGGCGGCTGGATGTAGCGGATGAACTGCCGGACGATTTCATCGCCGATATCCGCACCGCCATGGACGAAACAGCCCCCGGCAGCCTTCTTCTGGGAGAGGTCTGGGAGGACGCCACCACCAAAGTGGCTTACTCCCAGCGGCGGCGCTATCTCCTGGGCCAGGAACTTCACGGCGTGATGAACTACCCCTTCCGGAACGCCCTCATCGCCTACCTGCTGGGGGGCGATGCCGATGAGTTCCGGGAGACTTTGGAGGCCATCCGGGAAAACTATCCCCCCAATGCCTTTTCTTCTCTGATGAATTTTCTCGGCACCCACGATACCCCCAGGATTTTAACCGTATTGGGTGCCAGCCATGTGCCGGACAGCAAGGAGGAACGGGCATCTTACCGTCTCTCCCCAGAGGAGCGGCAGCTGGGGCTGGCGCGGCTCCGGCTGGCGGCCCTGGTGCTGTTCACCTTCCCCGGCGCTCCCACCGTCTATTACGGTGACGAGGCCGGAATGGAGGGCTGGGAGGACCCCTTCAACCGGGCGTGTTATCACTGGGGCCGGGAGGACACGGAATTGAAGGCCTGGTTCGCCCGGCTGGCCCGCCTTCGACAGGACCGCCCCGCTTTGCAGTCCGGGCAGCTTCACTGGTGCTGGACCGCTGGCCCCATTCTGGCCTTTGCCCGGGAACTGAACGGCCAGCTGCTGACTACCGTAATAAACGCCGCTGACACCCCCCAGTCCCTGACGCTGCCCTGGTCCGGTGCCGCCCCACAGGACCTTCTTACCGGCGCGGTCCTCTCCCCCGCTGACAATGTCCTCCCCTTGACACTTCTGCCCCATCAAGGGCTTCTGCTGGAATCATAACTCCATGTTTCACGTGAAACATCCCCGCCAGTTTCCGGACTGACGGGGATTTCCCTTTACACGCCTTGCTATGTTTCACGTGAAACGTTCCGGGAAAAAGTTGCGGTAAATTCCCGTTTTTTTGCCGGAATACCTTGAAACACATGTATCGCCTTGGTATAATAGGCTTGCTGTAAAGAAATAAGGGTGCAAGCCCGGAAAGCAGGTGGCCTGTGGCAAAAATCATCTCCATTGTGAATCAAAAGGGCGGCGTGGGCAAAACCACCACCTGTGTGAATCTGGCGGCGGCTCTGTACGAGCAGGGCAAGCGGGTCCTCCTCTGCGACTTCGATCCCCAGGCCAACTCCACCTCCGGCATGGGCGTGGACAAGACCGTCTCCAAGGGTATTTACGAGGTTTTGGTATCCGATGTGCCCGCCGTGGACGCAGTGGTGCACACCAAATATGGGGACGTCCTCCCCTCCAACAAGGCCCTGGCCGGTGCGGGCATCGAGCTGATCGGCATGGACCGCCGGGAATACCTATTAAAAGACGCCCTGAACCAGGTGCAGGACAGCTATGATTTCATTTTCATCGACTGTCCCCCCTCCCTGGAGTTGCTGACCCTCAACGCCCTCTGCGCCGCCGACAGTATCCTGGTGCCGGTCCAGGGAGAGTATTTCGCTCTGGAAGGCCTCAGTGACCTGATGAACACCGTCCGCATCGTGCGGCGGTCCCTGAACCCCAAGCTGGCCCTAGAGGGCGTGCTGCTGACCATGTTCGACGGCCGCACCAACCTGGCCATGCAGGTAGCGGAGGAAGTGAAGCACTACTTCCCCGGCAAGGTGTTCGCCACCGTCATCCCCCGCAACGTCCGGCTTTCCGAGGCTCCCAGCCACGGCAAGCCCATCAACGCCTATGACCGCACCTCCCGGGGTGCGGAGGCCTATCAGGCTCTGGCAAAAGAGTTCCTGGCAAAACAATAGAAAGGAGTTTCTTTCTATGGCATCGAAAAAGCCATCCGGCCTTGGAAAGGGCCTGGGCGCCCTGCTGGGCGCCGACATGATGGAAACGGAATCCAGCGGCAGCCTGTACCTGCCCATTTCCCAGGTGGAAAGCTGCTCCGGCCAGCCCCGGAAGCACTTTGACGAGGAATCCCTCCAGGAACTGGCGGATTCCATTACGGAACACGGCATCATCCAGCCCCTGACCGTGCGGAAGCTGGCCTCCGGCTACTATCAAATCATTGCCGGAGAGCGGCGCTGGCGGGCCGCCCGCCTGGCGGGCCTGCAAGAGGTCCCGGTGATCGTCATGGAGGCCGACGACCGGAAGGCCGCAGAGCTGGCCATGATCGAAAACCTCCAGCGGGAGGACCTGAATCCCATGGAGGAAGCCGCCGGTTTCCAGTCCCTCATTGAAAATTATCACATGACCCAGGAGGAGGCCGCCCAGCAGGTGGGCAAATCCCGGAGCGCCGTCACCAACGCCCTGCGGCTGCTGGGGCTGACCCCCGCCGTACGGAAGCTGGTGGAGGAAAACAAACTCTCCGCCGGTCACGCCCGGGCCCTGGTGCCCCTCTCCCCCTCCCTCCAGGAAAGCGCCGCCAACGCCATTCTCACCGGCGGACTGTCCGTCCGGCAGACGGAAGCATTGGTCAAGCGGCTGTCCGCCGAGAAGAAGGAGCCGAAAAAAAACCAGGCCGACGCCGTGGATTACCTGGCTGAGGCCCAGAACGAATTGAAGGCCAAGCTGTGCCGGGGAGTAAAAATCGTCTCCGGCCGGAAAAAAGGCCGCATTGAATTGGAATACTACGGTCTGGACGATCTCAACGACCTGCTGGACGCCCTGGCCCTCATTAAAATCAACAAAGCAAAGGAAGGACCCCAGGCATGAAATTTGAAAAGCGAGCCGACGGAGGAGATGTGACCCCTGCCTCCTCCGGAACGCCGGACACCGGCAAAAAGCCCGTCATCGTCTATATCCTGATCCTGTTCCTGGCGGCATTTCTGCTGATGTTCCTCTCCATGCTGTCTCACCAGCGCAGCAACGCGGAGGCCCTGGGACAGCTGCAAAACTCCGTGTCCGCCATCCAGGAGATCCAGACCAGCCAGGAGCAGGTCATTGAGCTTCAAAAGCAGCTCAGCGATGTGCAGAAGGAGCTGGACGCCGCCCAGGAGGAATCCCAGGAAAAGGACGACAGCATCGCCCAGCTGGAAAAGGAAACGGACGCCCTGCTGGCGCTCTACAACCTGCAGCAGGAGTACGCCGCCGGAAATCTGGACGGCTGCCGCGTGACCCTGCAGGAGATCAGCGACCAGGGACTGGAGGAGCTGCTGCCCAAGACCGCGCCGGATGGCATCACCTCTCCCGCCCAGCGGTATCAGCAGCTGCGGGAGGCCATTCTCAACGCCTGACCCATTGATGAAAACTCAAATCACTACACTATAAAAAGCGAGGAAGAGACATGCTTGACATGAAGTTTGTCCGGGAAAACCCGGACGCCGTAAAGGAAAACATCAAGAAAAAGTTCCAGGACGCAAAGCTGCCCCTGGTGGATGAGGTCATCGCCCTGGATGCCCAGCGCCGTGCCAACATCCAGGAGGCCGACCAGCTCCGCGCCGACCGCAACCGCCTGAGCAAGCAGGTGGGCATGCTGATGGGCCAGGCCAAGAAGGACCCCAGCAAGCTGGCGGAGGCCGAAGCCGTGAAGAAGCAGGTTACCGACGAGGCCGAGCGCCTGGCCGCCCTGGAAAAGCTGGAAGCGGAACTGGACGAAAAGATCCATCACATCATGCTCCAGATCCCCCAGATCATCGACCCCTCCGTGCCCATCGGCCCGGACGACAGCTGCAATGTAGAGGTCCAGCGCTTCGGCGAGGCCAAGGTGCCCGACTTCCCCATCCCCTATCACACCGAGATCATGGAGAGCTTCGACGGCATCGACATGGACGCCGCAGGCCGCGTTTCCGGCAACGGCTTCTATTACCTCCTGGGCGACATCGCCCGGCTCCACGAGGCCGTGCTAGCCTACGGCCGGGATTTCATGATCTCCAAGGGCTTCACCTACTGCATCCCCCCCTTCATGATCCACGGCAACGTGGTGGAGGGCGTCATGAGCCAGACGGACATGGATGCCATGATGTATAAGATCGAGGGTGAGGACCTGTACCTGATCGGCACCTCTGAGCACTCCATGATCGGCCGCTTCATCGACCAGATCATCCCCGCTGAAAAGCTGCCCCAGACCCTCACCTCCTACTCCCCCTGCTTCCGCAAGGAAAAGGGCGCCCATGGCATCGAGGAGCGAGGCATCTACCGCATCCACCAGTTTGAAAAGCAGGAAATGATCGTGGTCTGCAAGCCCGAGGAGTCCAAGGACTGGTACGAAAAGCTGTGGAACTTCTCCGTAGAACTGTTCCGCTCTATGGACATTCCCGTGCGGCAGCTGGAATGCTGCTCCGGCGACCTGGCGGACCTGAAGGTGAAGTCCTGCGACATTGAGGCCTGGTCCCCCCGTCAGCAGAAGTACTTTGAGGTCTGCTCCTGCTCCAACCTGGGCGACGCCCAGGCCCGCCGTCTGCGGATCCGCTACAAGGACGAAAACGGCAAGATGCAGCTGTGCCACACTCTGAACAACACCTGCGTGGCGCCTCCCCGGATGCTGATTGCCTTCCTGGAAAACAACCTCCAGGCCGACGGCACGGTGAAGATCCCCGAGGTCCTGTGGCCCTATATGGGTGGGACCAAGGTTCTGGTTCCCAAGAAGTAATTTTCCACATTTTACCCCACAAACCGGAAAAATCCGCAAAACTACAAATTGTAATATTCTACGTTGAATATTACAATTTGTATCTCCCGTTTTCAGCTTCTGGAAGACATCCGGGACCATCAATGGATCATTTTGGTCCGTGAAAACGGCCCCATTCCGGTTTGTGCCCGGAATCCCTTGCGGTGCAATGGATTCCAGATTTCCATATTGACACATAATTAGGAGGTACCCACTATGTCTGCTCCCGAGAAGACAAAAGGCTTCCTGGGCGAGTTCAAAACCTTCATCGCCCGGGGCAACGTCATGGACATGGCTGTGGGCGTCATCATCGGCGGCGCCTTCGGTAAGATCTCCACTTCCCTGGTAAACGATGTGATCATGCCCCTCATCTCCGTCCTCACCGGCGGCATTGATTTCAGCAACTGGAAAATCGTGCTGAAAGCCGCCGTGGCCGGAGCCGACGGCGCCATCGACGCTTCCACGGAAATCGCAATCCGGTATGGCGCATTCCTGGCCACGATCCTGGATTTCCTCATCATCGCCTTTGCGGTGTTCCTGATGATCAAGACCATCAACGGCTTTCACGATAAAATGAAAAAGCAGGAGGAAGCAGTCCCTGTGGAAGAATCCGCGCCGCCGGAGCCCTCTAACGAGGAGAAGTTGCTGACGGAGATCCGGGACCTGCTGAAAGCCCAGAAATAATGGAAACACTTTTGAAAAAGGGCCTGGCGGAATTGGGCTTGGATTGCAGCGGCACCCCTCCCCTGCTGCGGTATGGGGAACTGCTGCTGGAAACGAATAAAGTGATGAATCTCACCGCCATTACGGAACCCAAGGATGTTGCCACGCTTCACTTCTTAGACAGCGCGGCCCTGCTGACCCTGGCAGACCTAAAGGGCAAGACCGTGGTGGATGTGGGCACTGGGGCGGGATTTCCTGGGATGCCCATGAAAATTCTGGAACCCTCCATCCAACTGACGCTGCTGGATTCCCTGGGCAAACGGATCACCTTTTTGCAGGAGGTCTGCGATAACCTGGGCCTGACGGACGTACAGTGCGTCCACGCCAGGGCGGAGGAATTCGCGGCGGAGCACCGGCAGAGCTTTGACTTTGCCGTTTCCCGTGCGGTAGCCAACCTCAGCGTACTGGGTGAGCTGTGTTTGCCTCTGGTAAAGCCGGGCGGATACTTCCTCTCCATGAAGTCCGTGGAGTCCGGCCAGGAACTGGAAGCCGCCAAAAAGGCCATCCAAATTCTGGGAGGACGGGTGGAGCGCACCGCCGACTACCAAATTCCCGGCACCGACGTGACCCACCGGGTCATTTTCATAAAAAAAATTGCCGAAACGCCAAAAAAATATCCCAGACCATTTGCAAAAATCAAAAAGAATCCGTTATAATAAGAACTGGAAGGAAGTGGTGCCGTGAACGGACAGTGTATTGCAGTTGTGTCCGGCAAGGGCGGCACCGGAAAAACCTCCCTCACCGCAGGGGTAGGCACCGCGCTGGCTCTTAGCGGCCAGCGGGTGCTGTGTGTGGACTGCGACATCGGCCTGCGGAATCTGGACCTGGCCCTGGGCCTGACGGACCGGGCTTTGATGGACTTCTCCGACGTGGCCCAGAACCGCTGCTCCCTGGAGTCCGCCGTGGTCAGCCATCCCAATGTACCGAACCTCTATCTGCTGACGGCGCCGGTACGGATGCGGGGGCCTGCCGTCACCACCCTGGACTTCCGATTAATGCTCGGCAAGATCCGCCAGCAGTTTGACTACTGTCTGCTGGACGCCCCTGCCGGATTGGGCGAGGGCTTCCGTCTGGCGGTCTGCGCGGCGGACCGCTGCGTAGTGGTCACCACTCAGGACGCCTCCTCCCTGCGGGACGCCCAGCACACCGTGATGGAGCTTCGCTCCTTCGGTCCGGGGCGGCTGCACCTGGTGGTGAACCGGGTGAAAAAAAAGCTGCTCCACAGTATGCACGCCACCATTGACGACGCCATCGACAAGGCGGGTCTCCCGCTGATCGGCGTCGTTCCTGAGGACGACGCCCTGCCCCTGGCCCTGAACCGGGGCGTACCCCTCCTGCTGGCCTCCCGGGGCGGCGCCGCCGGGGCTTACCGCAACATTGCCATTCGTCTGCAGGGCGGCCATGCGCCGCTTCTGCGGATCAGATAGAACATTCCTAGAAAGGAGACCCTGCCATGAATATCGCACTCATGTCCCACGATAACCGCAAAGATCTGATGGTGCAGTTCTGCACAGCGTATGCGGGCATTCTGTCCCGGCACAGCCTGTATGCCACCAACACCACCGGCCATATGGTGGCGGAAGCCACCGGCCTGAAGGTCCACTGCTTCCTGTCCTATGCCCATGGCGGCAGCCAGCAGATCGGCGCACGCATTGCCTACAATGAGTTCGATCTGGTGCTGTTTTTCAACGATCCCAGCAATGAGAAGATGGCCAGCGAGATCAGCTATATCTCCCGCCTGTGCGACCAGAACAACGTTCCCTTTGCCAGCAACATCGCCACGGCGGAAATGCTGGTGCTGGGCCTGGCCCGGGGCGATCTGGATTGGCGCATGATCGTCAATCCCACCAGCAACCGCCCCATCGCTTGACAAAACGCCGGAAAGCGGCTATGATACCCTAGTTGTAAGTGAATAGCACCGCTATGACGCCGCAGCAGTACGCCGGATCACAGGCTCACAGAGAGGGATATCCCGCTGAAAGTATCCCGCCTGACCCGGAGGAAGGACAGCGGCGGAGCGGGGGCGGAAACGCCCACGGTCTCCTTCCCGTACCAGAAGGCCAAAGGGGGTATTATACCCCGAATTTGGGTGGCACCACGAAGCATTGCGCTCTCGTCCCAAAACACAGGGACGGGAGCGTTTTTTTGTGGTTTTTCCGCGGCAAGGCCGCCCGTTCAGAAAAAATTCCGTACTATTTATCCGAAAAGGAGCATGATTATGGCTAAAATGACCCCCCGGACCCTGTCCGGCTTCATGGAGCTCCTCCCCGCCCCCCAGCAGCAGATGGAGCGCATCATGGAGATCCTCCGCAGGACCTATTCCCTGTATGGCTTTACCCCGCTGGACACCCCGGTCATCGAATCCAGCGAGGTGCTGCTGGCCAAGGCCGGCGGCGAAACGGAGAAGCAGATCTACCGCTTTCAGAAGGGCGACAGCGACCTCTCCCTCCGCTTTGACCTGACGGTGCCCCTGGCCAAATATGTGGCCCTCCACTACAACGAGCTGTCCTTCCCCTTCCGCCGGTATCAGATCGGCAAGGTGTACCGGGGCGAGCGGGCCCAGCGGGGCCGCTTCCGGGAATTTTATCAGGCGGATATCGACATCATCGGCGACGGCAAGCTGGACATCACCAACGAAGCGGAAATCCCCTCCATCATTTATCAGACCTTCTCCACCCTGGGCTTGAAGCGGTTCCAGATTCGAGTGAACAACCGGAAAATTTTGAACGGCTTCTATGCCCTGCTGGGCCTCACGGAGAAATCCGGTGACATCATGCGCACCGTGGACAAGCTGGACAAGATCGGCCCCGAAAAGGTAAAGACCATCCTGGTGGATGATTTCGCCGTCAGCGAAGCCGATGCCGATGAGATTTTAAAGTTCATTGCCATCAAGGGCAGCAACGAAGAGGTCCTGGCGGCCCTGGATGGCTACACCGGCAAGAACGAGATGTTCGATCAGGGTCTCAGCGAACTGAAAACCGTGGTGAACTACCTGGCGGACTTCGGCGTACCCGCCGAAAACTTCGCCGTGGACCTCACCATCGCCCGGGGCTTGGATTACTACACCGGCACGGTCTATGAGACCACCCTGCTGGATCACCCCGAAATTGGCTCCGTGTGCTCCGGCGGCCGGTATGACAATCTGGCGGAGTTTTACACCGACAAGCAGCTGCCCGGCGTGGGCATTTCCATCGGTCTGACCCGGCTGTTCTACGTGCTGGGTGAGCAGGGGATGCTGAATCCGGAGCTGCCCACCGCCCCGGCGGATGTGCTGATCCTGCCTATGACGGAGGACCTCTCCTCCGCCATCGCGCTGGCTACCCAGCTGCGGCAGGCAGGCATCCGCACCCAGCTCCACTGCGAGCAGAAGAAGTTCAAGGCCAAGATGAGCTACGCCGACAAGCTGGCCATCCCCTATGTGATCTTCCTGGGGGAGGATGAAATCAACGCCGGCGTGGTGGCCTGCAAGGACATGAAGTCCGGCGAACAGACCAAGCTGAACACCCAGGAGACCATCATCCGCATCCAGGCAGGCCTGGCCGAACTGGAAAAGGGCAGCGTCATTGTGGAATAACCGCCCCGGAAAGGAGCCATGATGAAACTGACGCTGAAGCGCGATCTGCCGCTGATGCTGGCGGTGCTGCTGGCCCTCTGGTGCATGTGGTACGCCCGGCCCGTCGGCGTGGACACCCTGTTCCCCGATTTGGAGCCGGACGATATCAGTGTGACCCTTATTAACTTCAATGGCAGCGCCCATGTGGACCGCAGCCTGGAGTTCACCGCTGGAACGCCGGAATTTGACGCCCTCTGGGCCGACATTCAGGAGCTGCAGTTCCGCCGCTCTCCCCTGAATGTGGTGGTGCAGGCATTTCCCTTTTTGGAAAATCTCAGCAGCAGCTCCAAAACAATGGAAGACGGTGACATCACCCACATGTTCCTGGACCTCTCTCAGGTCAACGACCTGCCGTCTGCCCGCACAGAAGAACTCCGCTTCTGGGTTGATGCCTGGGAATACCGGGACTTCGACCACGGCGTGAACCTGCCCCTGGTGATGAAAAACGCCAAGGACATCGGCCAAAGTATGGCCCATGACCTATGGGATCAGGCGGAAAATTAACTACGTTTTGTAATTTATTATTCAAATAATACGATTTAAAATCACTTTTTCTTGGAAAGGAAGCAAAAACATGATGCAGAACCGAACCCACACCTGCGGGGAGCTGCGCCTTGGCGACGCCGGCAAGCAGGTCAAGATCTCCGGCTGGATGGAGAACGTCCGGGTGGTCAGCGCCAACCTGGCCTTTGTCGTCGTCCGTGATTTCTACGGCACCACCCAGGTGGTGGCGGAGACCGAGGACATGGTGAACACCTTCAAAGCCATCACCAAGGAGTCCACTATTTCCGTGGAGGGCACCGTCCGGGAGCGCGACAGCAAGACCAACAAAATGGCCACCG
>OBLF01001600.1_pt1 | contig 17790 bp, 14 predicted proteins | sample 1519231 | NCBI WGS metagenome assembly OBLF01 (sample SAMEA2602895, study PRJEB22501) | metagenome | reverse complement strand
GGGTTGGCGAGGAACGAGCCTACCCCGGGTAGACGTTAGCAAGGAGATTCAACGCCATAGGTGTTGAGCTTTTTCCAAGAAAGCATGGGTATAGCGAGGACATTCATGGCGGATTACGCTTAGAAAGCGTAACACCAATGGCGTTGAAACGTTCTTTTTATATCATGATTTACATTTTCTCACACTAAAACATATGGCGGATTGCGCTTAGAAAGCGTAACACCTATGGCGTTGAAACATTTATTTCATTACGCGATTAATATCATTTCGCCCCACAATCTGCGTCATTTTATCTGGTATTTTGCATCATTTCATCGCATGATTTGCGGCAAATTATAACGGCGACTCATGCCAACAACGAAATGATGGACTTTACCTCACAAAACAAGGGGAAATGGATTGTAACCCTTCCCTCAACGAATCGATTAAACAATACGCGCATAATACACCTAATTCTGAACTTAATTGCACCCCTTCCCTCAACAAATCGATTAAACAATAGGGGCGAAGGGAAAGAGCAACATAAACGGCTTGGCATACAAAATAGCATGAAACAAAACACGAAATGGAATGAAATAAAACACGAAATGAAATGCCACAAAACACGAAATGGAATGCCACAAAACACAAAATGGCAGGAAACAAAACAGGAAATGACACAACAAAAAAAGCGCATCAGCTTTACTGACGCGCTTTCTTTTATCGTTATGCGATGTGATTAGTTGAATTTCAAGACATCGGCTCTATTTCCAAATGCACCAGTACCTGGCACTGCATGATATACTTTCAATGAAGCTACGTGCGTAGTAGCATCCATTGTGCCGGCAACTCCACTACCTGAGATGCCATCTGCAGTGAGAGCAGCGTCTCCATTGGCATTACCGCAGATGTAAACATCACCATATCTCGGATGAATCATTGCACGTTGGCCAGGAATAATGACTGAACCATTGGTCACTTTGAACTCTACATCATAGTCAAAACCATTCTTGTTTGCAGGCAAGAAATAGGTTCCATCAGCGAGTTTATAGGCATCTGTTGTCAATACAAAGCCGCCAAGTACAGACTTATAGGTGATACTTTGTGTACCAACTACATTCAAACGACTTACTTCATAGACAAGGGATGTCACACGATATTCATAAGCTTGGTCAGCAGCTACAGAGATTGTAGCCGATTCAGTGCTACCACCTGCAACGTTATAGGTTACAGTTACCTTCTTCGTTCCCTCGTTTGCAGCAAACGAAACCGTAGCAGGAACAGAGAACTTACTATTAGAAGACTCCAATTTTACTTCTCCGGCTTGTGTTGAATCAATGCGTTGTACAACAATGTCAAAGCTATTTTCTGATGGTTTTACAACCGTTAAGGAAGTTTTTCCATCAGCTTTTATCGCAGCATTCTTTGTTGACAAGCTTGCGCCTTCATATTCATAAGAGTCACTACAAGCACTGAGTGTGGCTGCAGCAAAGGCAACCAACAAACTCATTTGAAATATTTTATTCTTCATTTTCTGTTTATCTTACAGGTTCATAAAGTCCAGATGGGTCTGGATTATTGGTTGTTAACAACACATCATTATTGTTTCCTTCGTTTCTAACGATACAGAAGTTCATCCAAGCAGGGCGACCATTGGTGTTATAACGCGCTGTTTCCTTGAAGTTAGTGCCTGTATAAGCACGCTTAACTGAGTAGTTCAGGCGCTTGATGTCATAGAAAGTTTGGCCTTCACCCCATAGTTCTACACGCTTTTGGAATACGATTTCTTCAACCACAGCATCCTTTGTAGAAGCTGTTGTGCTATAGTTTGCATCACGATAAGCTCTCATGAAGTTCACCAAGAGTGTCTTTCCTTGAGTTGGATTCTGATGTGCGGCAGCCTCAGCCTCAATGAAATACATTTCTTCTACACGCATAATAGGGAATGCGGTGGCTGCACCAACAGTGTTACTCTTTACATCTCCATTGCCCGGACGGAACTTAAGAGAAGCATATTTGGGTAATTCCTGATCGCCACCCGGCTTATACTGGTCATCGCAATAAGTGTTTTGAGCAGCCAAAGCAGACCCATCGGGAGCCTTAAACTCTAACTTACGCCAGTCTGTATCAGACAAACGGTCGTACATGTCGCGGCTAATCATAATCACAGGACCACCATAAGAGGTGTAACCCCATTCGGTTTCATTAGACAAGTACGATGTCCAGTTGACGAGTTTAGACTTTACAGTTGCATCGTCAGCAGTCTGTGAAGACGCCCACATCCAAGGAGTGCTCTGGTTAAAGCCAGTCTTTGTATCCAAAGATTGCTCCTTTGTCATTGGTGTTGCGTGGCTTTCGTCAATGGCTTTACGTGCATAAATCTGTGCACTATCATACTTTTCAACCCACATATAAAGGCGAGCTTTCAAACCATATACGCAAGCTAAGTTAGGCATAGCCTTGTTATTACTCTTATAATTAGGGATAAGCGTCTCAGCTTTATTTAAGTCTGACTTAATAAACTCAAACATCTTTTCACGCGTAACCCTTGGATTCTTACGAGACTCTTCAATCGTTGTCTTTTCTGTTACAATAGGAACGGTGAGGTTAGTAACGTCTACTCCCTCGGCATTCTTCCCTGAAGGGAACTTTTCATTGGGTAGGAACTCGAACATACGAGCCATATCCAAGTAGCAAAGTGCACGGAAAGCATAACCTAATCCGAGTTGACCTTTCTGAGCATCATTGGCAGATGTCTCATTAATGTTCTTGATAATATTGTTTGCAGAAAGGATAAAACCAGTGTAATAGTTCCATACATACTGCATGTATACATATCTCGGACCCATATTTCTCACACGAGCAAAGGCGTCAAAAGAGTCATAGTTGCTCTGCACTGTAGCCATATCACCCGTCATAACGTCGCGAATATGCATGATACCTCCATAGCCAAAGGAGTAATGATCGCCTCTTGAGAAGATGGCATTAAACTTTGCTGGCAAAGCATTTACCAAGGCTTCACTTGCTTGAGCATTTCCTTGTATCTGCCCAGCAGTGGCAGTTCCGTTCATTGGTTCAGTCTCTTCAATACATCCAGTGAGCAGGAAGGGAGTAGAAACCAATAGTGTCTTTACTATATTTTTATATAAATTTCTCATAATACAAACATTAGAATGTTACTGTTAAACCACCAGAGACCGTACGAATTGGTGAATAATACTCCGTCGAAACAGCTCCTGTGACACTCTGTCGAGGGTCTAAGCCGCGACGTTTTGCAAATAATGCGAGGTTATCGCCTACGACATAGAAGCGTACATTGGCTACACCAATCTTGCTAACAACTTGTCTTGGCAATGTATAACCAAAGCTTACGTTTTGCAAACTCAAATAAGAAGCACTGGTAAGCCAGCGATCACTCGAAGAAGCGGTATATTGATCATTATACTGAAGACGTGGAATGGAAGAGTTCTTATTGGTTGCACTCCATGCGCCAAGAATGTCTTTGTGGAGGTTTCCACCACGACTTAGCGTCATCATACTTTGATAATTGCCATCAAACACTTGGCCTCCTAACTGATAAGCGAAATCAACTGAGAAGTCAAAGCCCTTCCAAGTGAACGATGTTCCAAAGCCACCATAGGCATCAGGAAGTGCAGTTCCACAAAGATATTCGGTTGCTTCCGAAGGATTCTTCACCGTTGTACGACCTGAAACAACAGGCTGTCCATTGTCATCCAACTTTGGTGTGCCCGCAGCAGTCATCTCATAAGTGTCTTTATAATAAAGGGCCTCGCCGGTGTTAGCATCTACTCCTGCATACTTAGGCAACAGATAGGTGTACATAGAGAGGTTTTCTGCATAGAACTTATCACCACTTGTGTAACCCTTATAGCCCTCTACGACACGGCTTTTGTTTTTATCTGCAAGACGAGTGATGCGGTTGCTATAAGAAGAGAGATTGAATTTAGCAGACCAAACGAAGTCCTTTGTGCGAATGATATCGCCATTAAGTTCGACTTCGATACCCGCATTGCGCATATCTCCGATATTAGAGTAGAAACCAGTCCAGCCATAAGATGGAGGAAGAGCTACCCAAGCGAGCATATCTTTTGTTGTTCTGTAGAAGAAAACAAAGCTTCCTGACAAGCGCTGACGGAACAAAGAGAAATCAAATCCGGTATTAAACATCCCTTGTTTTTCCCAAGAAACATTCTGGTTTCCAAGTGTTCCTGGCAACAAAGCAACGCTTGAGCCTGAAGGAGTAATCGTATAAGTATCAACATAACGATAGCTACCGATGCCATCATTGCCTTGAGAGCCATAAGAAACTTTGAGCTTTAACTCATCAACAAACTTCGCATTGAACCATTTTTCCTTTGAGATAATCCAGGCACCACCAAGAGACCAGAAGTTACCCCAACGGTATTTAGGATCAAAAGTAGAGGAAGCATCGCGACGATAAGAAAGTTCTCCGAAGTACTTATCAGCGTAACTATAGTTTACTCTGCCGAAAAAGCCTTCGGTGTTATAGTCAGAACGTGACGAGTTTACATTTTGCATTGTCACAGCACCAGATAGTTCTGTGTAGCTGTTTGAGAACATATTATTCTTTGATCCCACAAGAGCATAGCCGCGAGTACGGTAATATTCATGACCAAGCATAGCGTCTATTTCGTGCAATCCGAATGTACGGTGCCAGTTAAGTAACTGCTGATAGTTGTAAGACCAACGGCGATTGTGTTGTAAATTGGATATACCTTTCGAGCTGGCGAACTGCCCATACCATGGGTTTCGAACGAAAATGTCTCGGTCTTCGTCTAAATATACACTGTTGGTTGATGTGAACTTGAAGTCTTTTAAGAATCTAATCTCGACCGTACCAACGCCATTAAAGGTGTTACCATTAACGTTATTGGTGTTTGCATAGATATCAGAAAGTGGGTTAGCTTGAGCCAAAATAGGACGTGTCAAGCCAGCAAAGCCTCCGTCACCATAGTCTAAACGCTGCAAGCCATTACGGCTATCAATCAATATTTTGCCGTCTCCATCGCGCATATATAAAGGATAGATTGGAGCAAGCTGAAGCAAAGTAAAGAGGTTTCCAGAGGCACCTACCTCACCATCACCACTAACTTGGTTGTTATCATAATGCGCATAGTTCATGTTTACGGCTATCTTCATCCAAGGTTTAACCTGATAGTCGGCCTTCAAACGGCTTGTAAAGCGCTTCATACTTGAGCTCGCCGTGATACCTTTCATGTTCAGATAGTTGGCAGAAGCATAGAAAGTAGACTTGTCTGTGCTACCCGTTGCAGAGACAGTATACTCTTGGCGGAGTGCATTGCGATAGGTTGCATCAATCCAATTGTCTGGACGAAGCAGATATTTCTCTCCCTTATAGGTTACCACATTACCCAAAGTGGCACGTGGATTCAATTTACCATTGCTACCAATAAGCATATCTCCTGTCGGAACGGTATAGACATTGTAGCCCAAACCATAGTCAGAAGAGTCTGTAAGATGTCCGTTTGCAAACTGGAATGCCTGCAAATCCGTCATATTCTGCTTGTCGCGAGCATAATTATAAAGTCCTTTGTACCATGTTTCATAGTAACCTGCTGGGCTATTTATATAGTCATAATTGCGAAGCGCACGAGAGTTTACGCCCCACTTAGCATCAACTGTCACAGTTGCATGATTGGTTCTACCAACCTTTGTGGTAATCAAGATGACACCATTTGCACCTCTTGATCCGTAAAGTGCAGCTGAAGCAGCGTCCTTAAGCACTGTAATGTCAGCAATATCCTGGGGATTTATCGTGTTCAAATCACCGTCGAAAGGAGATCCATCGACTACATACAGCGGAGATTGTCCACTACTTATAGAGCTAATACCACGGATTCGAATAGATGAAGTCTGTCCCGGCTGGCCTGAACTCTGTTGCATCTGAACACCAGATACCTTACCTTTCAAGGCCTCTACAGGGCTTGCAACCTGTACTTTGCTAATATCATCAGACTTAACTGTTGCTGCAGAACCTGTAAAAGCAGACTTTTTCTGAGTTCCATAAGCAACAACCATCACCTCATCCAAGGTCTTATTGTCGCCTTCCAAGGTGACTTTCATATTTGGTCCGGCTTTCACTGTCTTGCTTTTCATACCGATATACGAAATCTCTAAACGCGAACCGGCTGGTGTAGAAAGCGAGAACTTACCATCGGTATCAGTCACTGTACCCGTATTTGTGCCCAAAACCTTAATTGAAGCACCAATAATAGGCTCACCATCTTCACCAGAGACAACTGTACCTGAAACCTGTGTTTGTGCCAAAGCCATTCCAACACTGAGGAAAAGGCCTACCAAAAACATCATTAGTCTTTTTTCCATAAAATCTCTCTCTTTAAGTTATAATTAATTATTTGTTTGTTTTCTTATCCTTATACCTTATTATATATAGTACGTATATAATCTAAAACTACCCCACACAGATAGCGTCAGCGTCACAAAAGGTGCGTATTCCGAACCTTGTAACTATTTTTTCTTAACCAAAAGAATTATTAGACACAACCCTTTTTCTCGTAGTCTCTTCTATTAATTAACTTTTATAAAAGTATATTTATGGTTACAAAATTAAGAAATGTTTAGATTACTTCCAAACGTTTTCTGCAAAAAGTTACTTTTAAGTGCTACTTTTAACATAATTAGTTCCGTTTTCTCATGTTTTCGTTACAAATTAAAAGTGATAAAGTTCCAAATCGTTAAATCACAAGAGGCAAACAGATGAGAAAGTGGATAGACGTACAGGTAGACACAAAACGAATCATAAAACTCGCCTGTAAAACCTAAAAATAAGAACCAATAGACACCAAACAAAAACGGGAGAAAAGGGAAAAGAATCGTTAAAAGATAGGGGTTAATGATAAAAGAGAAAGAGAAAGTAAAACGTTTTAACCAATTTTACCACACAATCTGAAACAACTAATCATGTAATTCCTTATATTTGCACCCGATATTTAATTATTAACAAACACAAGAGTTATGAAGAATTTAAGAAATGTAATGTTGCTTTTTGCTGCAAGTGCAGCGATGATAGCATGCCAAAACAATGGTAAGACTGCTGCAAATGCAGCTGGTAATGACTCAGCTGCAACCGATACAGTTGCTGTTGATACTTTTGTTTACGAGGGAGAAATCCCTGGTGCTGACGCAAGTTCAATCTACACATTGAAACTCGCCAATGATTCTACTGATGGTTTCGCACTACACATCCAATCTTCAAAAGCCCAAGCAAAGCCTGAAGACTATACAGGTAAGAAGGTTGTTGAAACAAAGAAGGTTGATGGTAAAGACGTAACAGTTTATAAGTTCGCTTTAGGCAAGGACACAACTTACTTCAAAGTTGTTAACGACTCTACGCTTCGCATGGTTAACGACCAAGCAGAAGAAGCAGCTTCTAAGCTCAGCTACGACTTGAAGTTGAAGAAATAAACACGCTGAATAAAGCAAATTAAAAAGAAGCGGAGGTGCTGTTAGAGCATCCCCGCTTTTATTTTGTTCTACCCTTAAAGGCTATTTATGATTTTCTTAAAGGCTATTTATGACTTCCTTAATAACTATTTATGACTTCCTTAATAGCTATTTATGATTTCCTTCAAGCCGCTTTCGGCTAATGATATAACCATCGTCGACGAACAATTCAAACTTTTCTACTTACGATTTCGGCTCACTACACTTTTTGAAACCACACGAGGCGCAAGCAGTTCTTTATATTCTTTGGAGTCATCCAACAGCTTTTCAGCCGCCTTTACCTGCTTATCATGTTTCAGAGTATATTCAATTGTGCCGCGCTGATAATAGTAAATACCGATTATATCGCTTGCCAATGCCTGCATAATTCGCTCACGATTATAATCCAAATCCTTAGCAACATTATGCTTTAACTTGCTTTCTATTGCTTCAAATTCAGGCTTTGCATCATCATAATAACCTTCAAACTTAGCCGTTTTTACAAGCTCTTTCAAGATCTTTTCACTCACACCATCATATTTAAAGCCACTTTTCAGCACGTGTTGCTTAAAGGCTTCGTAGTCAGCATTAGTGAGTTCAAACTTCGATGGATTGTCAATCGTGGGATGTTTTGCCACATAGTCAATCACGAAATCAAGCACAGTTTCCGTCGAATCAATCACCGACATCAGGTAAGACTGAATATTTGACGCCGTATCGGGCTTGATTTCAACATCTGGTTTGATGCCACCGCCATCACGAACTTCACGTCCATGCAACGTATGGAATACCTTACTGAGCGAATCGGGCACGTGTTCTGTCGAACCAACTCGGTCGTGTCGGTAGTTAATTGCTTGTATACAACGACCACTTGGAATGTAATATTTATGTGTCGTTAGCTTCATCTTCCCATTATAGGGCAAGTCAATTGTTGTCTGAACAAGGCCCTTTCCATAAGTACGCGTACCCATTACAACCGCTCGATCAAGGTCTTGCAGCGCACCAGCAGTAATCTCACTTGAGCTTGCGGTATTGCCATTGACGAGCACAACGATAGGCATCATGGTGTCGATAGGTTCTGATGTCGTCTTAAAATCATGGTCAAGTCGTTTCACTTTGCCTCTATTGGAAACAACAGTCACATCTTTTGGTACAAAAAGATTCACGATATTAACGGCTTCACTCTCTAATCCTCCACCATTATTCCTTAGGTCTATGATGAGCTTTTGCATGCCGTCTTTCTTCATTTCGACAAAAGCGCGGCGGAAATCTTTGGCACATCCCTCGGTGAATTGATTCAAATTGATATACCCAACGCCATGATTTAACAACCCAAAATAAGGCACTGCAGGCATCTTAATTGCACCGCGTGTGATCTTCATCTTCATGATTTTACCCGATGAAGGGCGTCGAATCTTAATGACAAATGTCGTGCCGGCATCTCCTCGAAGATGGTCACTTACAAACTGAGTTGACTTGCCTTCCATCGACAAATCATCGATTGCAAGTATGAAATCTCCCTTTCTTAATCCCGCGTTTGCAGCCGGCATGTTCTCATAAGGCTCATCAATGAACACATTCTTATATTTCGGACTGTAACGTATTAAGGCTCCAACACCGGCATATTTACCTGTCATCATCATCTTAAGGTCATTGCCTTTCGCCTGTGGATAATATTCTGTGTAAGGGTCAAGGGCGTCAAGCATCGACTCAATAGCAGTCCCAATAACGGTATCAGCAGGTAACTTGTCGACATAAAGTAAGTCGAGATTCTTGTAAATGGCATTGAACACCTCAAGATTTTTGGCCACATTGAAGTTATGGTCCTTATCGTTTTGTGCTGCAACAGGCAAGGAAAGCAACACTAAAATGTATAGCAACAGTTTTTTCATAATTGTACAAAAGTAATATATATCAATGTAAAACCACTACTCTCTCCATTAAATTTCATGAAAACAAGCATAAAATGATTTTTTTTCTAAAATTATTTGGCGGTTCAAAAAGAATGTCTTATCTTTGCAACCGCAATTCAGAAATGAACTTTGCAACAATGCTTCAATAGCTCAGTTGGTTAGAGCACCTGACTGTTAATCAGGGGGTCGTTGGTTCAAGCCCATCTTGAAGCGCCAAGAAAAGGAATCCTTCACAAGAGGATTCCTTTTTTGTTTTACTCTCGTTTGAAAATAACGAGGGAGCAATCTGACCCATTTTACACGACAAAATGATGCAAAACACACGATGAAATGGGGCATTTTGCACGATGAAATGGCACAGTTTATGAGCAGCTTACGATGATATGAAACGCAAGATGGCCTCTTTTTGTGCTTGCATCTCTTTGAAACTAAAAAATAAAGTCTTATCTTTGTGACGTGATTTATGATGCACTGGCCACTTCATAGCGATGTGTTTTTATCATCACATCGCCCGAATGGTGAAAACATTTCATTCAACCCAGCACACCAAACAAAACATCTGGTTGTCCATCTACTAAAGAATAACGCATAACAATGAAAGTCACACTTCAATTTATTCTAAGTAATTGGGGGCTATGGCCACTGCTTACAGCGCTCTTTAGCTTAGTCTTCGGCGTTGGTTTAACAAGAAATTGGGGCAATGCAGCATTGTGGTTATGGTTCAGTTTAATCATTGTGACGCTAATAACCCAGCTTTATGTCATGCTGCAATACGTTAAAGCACGCAAATGGATGAGTGCCTTCATGTTGCTTTTGCTAATGGTTGTGTCAATGATGTCGTTCTTTCTGTTCTTTGCCATCGCAGTAATGAGCGACGGAAAAGGCTTGCCCATGCAAGCAGTTTGACGATGAAAAAGCAAAAAGAACAATGCTTTTACAAACATTGTTCTTTCATTTCTTGTGGAAAATCAACAGCTTCGTATAGCCGTTTTCTATCGGATTTGACTACGATTCATTAAATTTCAACCGACCTTTTTATATAATGCAGTTCCTCTCCCCTATGGATACGCCATGTGGGAAGCTCCTTATCAGCATAGAAAAGGAGACTCGCCATGGCATCATTTTTTAGAAATAATAGGTCAATCCCACTTGCCAAGCGTTGGCACGAGCATTGGTTGACTTGCCGGCTAAGGCGTCCAGCCCCGATTCAACCGCTTGACTGGCGGTCATCTCTGCCGTCTTTCCGCACGCAACATTATAGTTGGCACTAAGTTGGAAGTGCTGAAGCAGCATGACTCCAAAGCCTAAGTTCACGCTGAAATTAGACTTTTTTACCTGCCATTGCGCTCTATCGTCGACAATAGAATGGTCTTTTTTGCCCACAGGAAAACCGATTTGGGGGCCTGCAAAGAAGAAAACGCTGGCATTATCTCCTAAGCCTACGCTATAACGGGCATTGATTGGAACAATGATTTGCTGCTGAACAAGCGCCTCATCTGCCACAGTTAGCTTCGCCTGTCGTTTGTCATAGAGGGCTGAAATATCTACAGCGAGCCCCGTAGGTGGCAAGCCAAACTTCACCGTTGGACCGAAAAAGAATCCACATTGATTACTTCTGTCAAAGACATGCCTATCAAAAGTCATGTTTGTGACATTCAATCCGCCCTTTAAACCGAAACGAATCTTAGCCTCAGCTGTGATGCAACAAAGCATCAGTAAGGCCATAACAAAAGCTACTCTAATTTTTTTCATACTCTAATTCTTTTTATCTATTGATGTTATGTGGTTTTAATGACGCTGCCGACGCACAGTAACGCGTGCCTGACCTGACACAGAAGAGCCGCCATCTGACGAAGCTCTACGATTGCGGCGCACGCTGGTTGGCGCACTGTTTGTTGCTCGGCGGTTTGTCAATCGCTTGCTTTTAGATGTTTTTGTATCAGCCTTTGCAACGCTATCCAACGAGTCTTTGCGCGACGAATCGCCCCATATATTCTTTTCAAAAGTAGCAATCTCGCGCTCAATTCGACGCTGTTCTTGATTCAATGCACTATCATTCTTGCAATATTGTGATAGCGTCTGGCCCAACATATTTGTCGTTTTATAGATCTTTCCCTTGTAAAGATTCATGGTAAAATAGTCTGCAAGACTCATCACTGCGGCATTATTTAGGTTACTTGTCATAACAGTTTGTTTGGCAAGTGCAGACGCAATATCGTCATATTTCACCCAAAACAGGGGATATTTTGTCGTGCCATCACCGAAATCATCCAGTCGTTCCATGATGGGACATAAGGCAAGTACCTTCGTGTGGAACGTCCCAGTAGCCTGATCAAAGTATGAACTCTCTTTGAGATAATAGCCTTTTACTTCGGCCGATGGTATGTCGCTGTTGTCTATATGCACGCCTTTGTCCGTGCGTTCAAAATAGATATGGTGGTCATTTAAGAATGTAAGTGGCTGCACTTTTGAGTCATCTGAGAACCTCTCATTACCGTCAAGACGATATTGATAGACGTTAATTCCGCCACGACTTGGGCCTGCCATCATCAATTTAAAAAGCAAAGTAAAGAGATTCATGCGTCCATCCGTAGGCTCAACAGGGTAGTATAAGGCCGCATTGGCATTATCGTTGAGATTCAGTTCGCGGTAAACGTCACGACGCCAGACCACATCTTCGCTCATCGGTTCTTGCGTTGGATACATCAGTTTGGCTCTCAATGTCAAGTTATTGGCATTGCTTTTCTTCACCTTTGCAGCCGCTTCAGCCTGTCGAAGCGGTGACTGTGCCCTGCCATTCATACAGCAGAGGGCTGCCAACAGCATTACATATAGTCTTTTTTTCTTTATCATCATCTTACAATTACTTCCAAAGCACCTGTCAAAGTGCGTGTGATTCCGTCAGGACCAACGGCTTTAACATGGCTGATATAAAATCTTTTGTTTCGTGATAGGCTGCGGAAGGTCTCACGTTGGCGGTCAGAGAAGTTTGCTCCTGCTGATGCAACAGGGACCGCATTGCCCATATTATCAAAGAAAACGGTTTCAAAACTCAACACGCGGAAAGGGATATCGAGGAGTCCATCATCAATAGCGGCATGGATACCCGACGCTCCCATCAACGCAGCTTTAGCCATTGCACCTCCTTTAAAGCGGTTTGTTCCAAGAGCGATATAGGCAGATGGGTCGGGCAACTTACGCACATGGAAGACAAAAGGAGGTAGCGTTCTGACCTGACCATTGTCTCGTGCCGTGACATGTATCGTGACATCACGACCTACTGCGGCTGGAGTGGCGATGAAATGTCCATTGCCTTTCGCTGTCAATCCCCCTCCTGTCATTGATATTGAGACTGCATTGGCTGGCACACCCGGCACACTTACGCTCATCGGATTAGGGTAACCAGCGTATAAAACATTCATCATGTCGGCGGCAACGGTGGCACTTGTGGGTGCAGGAACAACGTTATATTTCTGTAAGAAGTTACGACGTATGAGGTCACCCCTACGATTTTGCATCAAGATGTAACCGCTAAGGCTATGTTCTCCAACGCCCGATGCCGTGAAACTATATTGTCCATTGCGCGACATTACACGCTGTCCGTTGACAAATATCTGGGGTTGTAGCGTCGTATCTACGGCTGCCATGACGATGGAAGCATTGAAACGCTCGCCCGGATAGAGTGTCGTTTTCTCAGGAATCACGTAGGCATTGAGCTTGTTTACACGGATATCTTTCACATCAATGTTTGAAACGAGCGTGTGAAGTACCTCACCTTCGGCGTAACGTACATCGCTTTGAAGCTTTGAAAGCAAGGTAACTGCGGCGGCAACTGGCATATTTTCAAACATATATTCCTGCCAGTTCTTGCCCTGAAGGCGCGCTTTTTGTGGAACAGTTGTAGAGAGATTGTCTGCTATAATGCGCTTCTGATGTGGGTCATCTATAAGATTCAAGATGCGCTCTCGATAGGCATTAACACGCAAGAAGAGTGCCTTTCCCTTCCCAGTCAATGGTGCTAACATCACCTCTCCAGCCGCATCAAGGTTATCTTTGTTCTTAATCTGATTGACATTTCCGTCTTTTCCATCTGCATTCTTTACGATAGCGACTTTCAATTGCTGTGCAAAGTCGAAGAGAGAATCGCTCATTTGCTTCACCGCTGTAGCCTTTTCAAACCACGCTTTCACCTTTTCGGGGTTCTGTTTCATCTGCATTTCAAAGTCCCGATACAATGAAATGTTCTCTTGAGTAGCGTTGCCTGTTGTGCGGTTTAGACTGTCTTCTACGATTGAAAAGCCATCCAACACCTCGGTAGAGATATTGAGTGCAAGCATGGCCAACAAGACTATATACATCAAGTTGATCATTTTCTGACGCGGAGATACCAGTCTTTTCTTAATAGCCATTAGAGCGTTGGGGTTTGATTTGGTGCAGCTGCACGCATGTTTGTCGTCATTGCTTCAATCATCCGGGCATAGATTGCATTGAGTTGTTCAATATGTCGCGCCAAAAGACGACTCTGTTCATTGATCTGATCGATAGTTCCAATCTGCTGACTGGCACTCTTCAATTGCATCTCATACACCTTTGTGATGCCTGTAAGCGTTCGATTGAGGTTCTCCATCTCCTCACTATCGCGTGTGAGACGAGTGCTTTGCGCCCCTACTTTGCCAAGAATCTCGGTGAGTTTCGTTAGTTCTTCAACATAGTTTTGTTGGGCTTCAGCCATTGCAGGGTCTACTTTCGGAAGCGCTATTGAAGCTACTTGTTCCGTCAGCGATGCTGTCTTTGCCACTGCGGGGTCTGCCGTCGTCATTGGTTGAGCCTGTATCTGCGGCGCAACCGAAGGCTTCACATTAGCCGAAACCTCATCTGTTCGGGTGAGATATTCATCCGTTAGATGAGTGGGGAGTTCCATTCCATCTGTTGTTTTGTCAAAAGGACGGTCGAAAGCAGATAGGAAGAACACCACAACTTCAGTGCCCATACCAAAGATAAGCCAAAGGTCTGCCCCCTCAATATGAATCAACTTAAGGAGTGCTCCGAGTACAACGATAGAGGCACCCCAGCTATATGCATAGTTCAAAAAGGTCTGACCGGGCACACTGTCCATCCACTTTTGCAGACGATAGACGATATTTAGTTTACTATATCTTGTCATTTTTTCTTGCTTTTATTACTACTTGTTGACGTGGCGAGGCTTCGAACACAACGAAATCCAATGTAACAACGCGGATGGTTTTGATACTCCCAAGAACGCCAAGCCGAACGAATCAAGCTCTCAGGGTCCTTCCATGAGCCACCGCGCACACTCTTTTTCTTCAATGCATAGGGGTCTTCTTTGGCGGCATTATAAGCAAGTTGCGGGTTAATATCATTCATTGCGTCTACGCCCGAAGCCGTATAAGCCGTACTTGTCCATTCCGCCACGTTGCCAGCCATATCAAAAAGTCCGTTAGAATTAGCCCCATAGATGCCCACTTTGCTTGTAATGAGATTGCCATCTTCGGTATAATTGCCGCGATCGGGCTTGAAGTTAGCATAGAAACAGCCATTACCATTCTTCATATCTCTATTCTCCCATGGGAACTCATTACCGCTTTTACCACGTGCTGCATACTCCCATTCGGCCTCAGTAGGTAGGCGATAGCGCTGAACATAACGTGCTTCACCGCCTAATCCCTTAAGTAAATAGTCCGTACGCCATGCGCAAAAGGCATTCGCTTGCTCCCAAGTGACGCCCACAACTGGGTAATCATTATAGGCAGGATTACTGAAATAGTTACGCAGATACATTTCATTGTCAGCGTTCTTAAAGTCATTTACCCAGCACGTTGTATCGGGATAGATGTTCACAATGTATGTATTTAGGAAGTCCCAAGGCCCAGTTCGTGGTCTATCTATCGTCTGTCTGACAATCTTTCCCTCGTCATTTATATAGGCGGTATCCTTTGAAATCATCACCGGTTCGTCGTCATTTGTAAGCACATCGGTATTAAACGACCGCTCTTCGGGATTCATACGATTGCGCCGAAGGGCTGCAGCCGAGTAATCATAAATCTCATAACGATAGTTCATTTGACGCCAATCAAGCAGTTTTTCGCCTGTAACAGGGTTCGTAACATAAAGACTTTCTATGGCACGCTGCTCATCTTCATTAGGCTTTCGAGGCAAAGGCTTCTTCCAGTTGACGCGCGGCGTGATGGCGTTTCCATCTTTATCTTCCGTAATCATATAGCTTTCGTCGCCTGCATAGGCAGGATCGGCCAAACGAGTACGCAGAATACTGTCGCGAACCCACATCACAAACTGTTTATATTTGGAGTTTGTTACCTCGGTTTCATCCATCCAAAAGCCATCCACGGATATGTCTTTCTTCGGTGTTTTCTCTCCCCAGAGCGAGTCTTGCTTATCAAGTCCCATGTGCAAGAAGCCTCGTTCAACCTTTACCATGCCATAAGGTGTAGGCTCAGAAAAGGCTCTTCCGCCACCTACTCCCACGACTTCGCCCCCTTTTCCGGCCATAGACAGGCCCTTACCACTAAAGCAACCTGTCATCATACAACCTGTTATGAGGAGCCATACCCCTATCTTTATCTTATGTTTCATTGTCTGTTGTTATAAGATTCTAACGCTTTGATGTTTGTTTTTGCCTTTCTTTGCGAGGTTTAGTTCCGTTTGATAACCCACAAAAAGCTCATGACTTCCATTGCCAAGGCTTAGTCCTGAGGTATAAACTTCATAGCTATAACCTACCACAACACCATGGAAAGTTCCGCCAATCAGAGCCGTAACAGAGTTTGTCGGACTATAACTGATGCCGCCATAAAGCATTTTTCCTTCGTGCGAATAAACCAATCTTCCGGTTACATCCGCTCGATAGGCCTTACCATCTGTGCGTAAAAGCACCGAAGGTTTTATTTTTAAGAACGGATTTCTAAGTTGAATATTGTATCCACCCGTCAGATAATAAGTGGGAGAAACCGGCAATTCATTGACATCCCCCATACGAATCTTGGGGCGATTCAAATGTTGCACCGATGCACCGGCATACCAATGGCGCTGCAAATAGTAAAGTCCTGCACCAACATCTATGCCATTTCCGTTGACATCTGTAGTCGCAAAGGCCGGATCTCCGGGTGTAGAGAGGTCGACTTTTGAGCCATCAAAGCTCTCATTTAGTAGTGAAACCTGCAGACCAACACGTAGCTTTCCCCCAACAAACTTCGTCTGAGCAGCATATAACAAGCCTAATTTCTGATGCGTGAAAAGTCCAATTTTCTCGTTAACGAATTGCACTCCGGCTCCTTGATAGCACCTCATGGCATAAAAAGGCAGGTCGGCAGAGGCATACATCGTACGCGGATGATTCTCAAAACCCGTAAAATTCAGCGCATAAGCCAAGTTGACATTGAGCTTGTTTTCCTTTCCGGCAGCAGCAGGATTGAATGAAGTCTCCATGTCAAAATAATGACTGAAGGCTGCATCATACTGCGCTTTGGCTGTCACAGCAACCCAAACGAGCATCACTGACAAAAGAAATCTAATCGTTTTATGCACGCTTATATAACGCGAATCCTTATATATTATTGCACGAAATTTATTGCATAAAAACATATTCGCCCACCTATTATTATCTCATTTGCGGCAAATCGTCTCGTAAACAGCCTCATTTTGCCCTATCATTTCACTCATTTTACAGCATGAAATCATAGTAATTAGTTTTCGCATCATAACACATTGAACATCAGAAAGATATTAACGAAGTTGAGATAAAAATAAAATAAGACTTTCATTCGACAGAAACAAGCTGAACCTTATCCATTTATGCCGACACGAAACACCCTAAATAATAGAAAAAGGTCATAAAAAAACATCTCCCAAACAAGGATGTTTCGAGAAACAAACCCTTTGAGAGATGTTCTTTTCTATTGCACGCTGTCTTATGAAAACACAAGCACAGCAATATCAAGAAGCCTTTGCCAAACAACAACTCCACTTGTTGGAGCGGCCCAACAGAAGCTACTTATTTAATATTCATCGTCATTCCACAAGAAATCATCCTTTGAAGGATAGTCTGGCCAGATGTCTTCGATGCTTTCATAAACATCACCTTCGTCTTCTATTTCTTGCAGATTTTCTAATACTTCTAATGGAGCGCCCGAACGAATAGCATAGTCTATCAACTCTTCTTTAGTCGCGGGCCAAGGTGCATCTTCAAGTTTTGAGGCTAATTCTAGTGTCCAATACATAGTCTTATCTTTTTAATTCATTCACAATTATGCGTGCAAAAATAGCAAAATAAATCTTATCCACAAGAAAAGATGAAAGTTTTTTCGATGAAAATGCCAATAAAGATTAAAACAAAGAATTACACTTCTAAGAGTAA
>OBLF01001595.1_pt1 | contig 17846 bp, 14 predicted proteins | sample 1519231 | NCBI WGS metagenome assembly OBLF01 (sample SAMEA2602895, study PRJEB22501) | metagenome | reverse complement strand
CGCGGCGGAAACGGTTCTGGACAGTCTCGGGGGCCTGGAGGCCAGCGGGCCCGCCGCCTATTTCAGCGTGCTGGACGATATGATCTTACAGGGAAAAGAGACCTTCTATTTCCGGGAGCGGAGCCGCCGTCCGCCGCTGGACCCATTCAACGCCCTGCTGTCCTTTGCCTACAGTCTGCTGGCCCACGACTGCGCCTCCGCCCTGGAAAGCGTAGGACTAGACGCCTATGTGGGTTACCTCCATCGGGACCGCCCCGGCCGGGAATCCCTGGCCCTGGACCTGATGGAGGAGCTGCGCCCCTGCTTTGCCGACCGCTTTGTGCTGACTCTCATCAACAACCGGGTTGTGAAGCCTGTAGATTTTGATGTGCGGGAAAGCGGTGCGGTGTTCCTGACGGACGATGCCCGAAGGACCTTTCTGCAAAAGTGGCAGGAACGGAAAAAGGATACCGTCACCCACCCATTTTTAGAGGAGAAAATGGCCTGGGGGCTGGTTCCCTACGTTCAGAGTCTGCTGCTGGCCCGGTATCTCCGGGGCGACCTGGAGGACTATCCGCCTTTTTTGTGGAAGTGAGGAGGATATGCTGGTACTCATTACATACGATGTCAATACCGAGGATGCCGCTGGACGGCGGCGCCTGCGGCAGATCGCCAAGCAGTGTGTCAACTACGGTCAGCGGGTACAGGACTCGGTGTTTGAATGTCTGCTGGACACGGCCCAGTGCCGCAGTTTGCAGAATAAGCTCTGCAAGATTATGGACCCGGAGCGGGACAGTCTGCGTTTTTACTATCTGGGAAAGAAGTACGAGAGCAAGATCGAGCATTTCGGCTGTAAGCAGACCTACCTGCCGGAGGACACCCTGATCGTGTAGTGCGAAGAGGAAACCCACAGACTTTTCCAGGGAGGTTCGCACCCAGTTTTATAAAGAAATCCGATCCGTAATTTCTCATCAAGCACTCTGACAGACGGTGCTCAATCAGAAAGCGTGTTTCTTTTGTCTGTTATCGCAAATATGTATGTGATTTTTTGTGCATGTTTGCTGTCGCGCCCCGCATGGGGCGCGTGGATTGAAATTTCACATAAATGTCAGCGAAAAGTTGATTAGAAAGTCGCGCCCCGCATGGGGCGCGTGGATTGAAATATGGGATGATAGCAGCTCACGCAAGCATCACCACGGTCGCGCCCCGCATGGGGCGCGTGGATTGAAATGTTGCATTTGTTGTATGGTTAGCTTAGCCGTTGCGTCGCGCCCCGCATGGGGCGCGTGGATTGAAATCTTACCAGGATAGAGAACAGAGCCTAAAACATCTGTCGCGCCCCGCATGGGGCGCGTGGATTGAAATGCCGTTAGAATTGGTACCAAGGAAAATGGCAAAGGTCGCGCCCCGCATGGGGCGCGTGGATTGAAATTTGACCGCCTTGGAATTGAGAAAAAGCCTGCTGCTGTCGCGCCCCGCATGGGGCGCGTGGATTGAAATCTGAAACGGAATATACGATGCCCCAGATTACAAGGTCGCGCCCCGCATGGGGCGCGTGGATTGAAATCCTGCTTGCGTCTCACCCCAATGATTTTGCTTTGTCGCGCCCCGCATGGGGCGCGTGGATTGAAATACTAGCTGTCTGCCTAGTCCTCAGAAAGGCCCTGACGTCGCGCCCCGCATGGGGCGCGTGGATTGAAATACCGAGTATCTCGCTGCCAGCGGTGAGCCTGATGTCGCGCCCCGCATGGGGCGCGTGGATTGAAATCGAAGGAGGTTAAGTGATGCAGTTTTCCACGCAGGTCGCGCCCCGCATGGGGCGCGTGGATTGAAATGGGACGCTGCAAGCGGGCATCAGGAGACGTAACAGTCGCGCCCCGCATGGGGCGCGTGGATTGAAATCTGAAACGGAATATACGATGCCCCAGATTACAAGGTCGCGCCCCGCATGGGGCGCGTGGATTGAAATTGGCCTGGTTTCCCCGCCTCCCCTGTGCTGCCCTGTCGCGCCCCGCATGGGGCGCGTGGATTGAAATTCAGACCACGAAGTATCAGAAGCGTACTTAGAAGGTCGCGCCCCGCATGGGGCGCGTGGATTGAAATCTATCAATGTCAATCAGATCATCCAGCAGTCCGGTAGTCGCGCCCCGCATGGGGCGCGTGGATTGAAATTCTGATCCACGCATCGCTGAGAGTAGGTAAGGCAGTCGCGCCCCGCATGGGGCGCGTGGATTGAAATTGGTGGTCTTGGTGCTACTATCAATCAGTTGCGTCGTCGCGCCCCGCATGGGGCGCGTGGATTGAAATTTCACGGGCTGCTCGCCGATATTGGCGAAAACCGTCGCGCCCCGCATGGGGCGCGTGGATTGAAATGGTGGACTGGAAATGTCCATGGAACGCTGGGGTAGTCGCGCCCCGCATGGGGCGCGTGGATTGAAATCTAGGTGCTCCGTGGCTGCCAGGTAGCCGGAGCGTCGCGCCCCGCATGGGGCGCGTGGATTGAAATCCAGCCCGCCAGGAACACAAGAATCATGTAACGTAGTCGCGCCCCGCATGGGGCGCGTGGATTGAAATTATCTCTTTTGCAACTGCCTTGTGGTCGCCGCGCGTCGCGCCCCGCATGGGGCGCGTGGATTGAAATGTCTTGTCAGCCGCGCGGTCTGCAATCCCGGTGGGTCGCGCCCCGCATGGGGCGCGTGGATTGAAATACACCTGCGACCGTAGAATCATCGGTCGGAACAACAGTCGCGCCCCGCATGGGGCGCGTGGATTGAAATATAATCAGGGCGTAGGCCCTGAACGGGAGAGAAGGTCGCGCCCCGCATGGGGCGCGTGGATTGAAATGTAATCCGCGCGATAGCGACCGCGCCGGACGCGGGCGTCGCGCCCCGCATGGGGCGCGTGGATTGAAATTTGTCCTTACGCTTGGGCATTTTCGCCATCACAAAGTCGCGCCCCGCATGGGGCGCGTGGATTGAAATCTTTCCCCCGCTATCGATGTCAACGATGATGTCGTCGCGCCCCGCATGGGGCGCGTGGATTGAAATAACAGCCTTGTGACCGGCAACCGAACTGACAAGGTCGCGCCCCGCATGGGGCGCGTGGATTGAAATCTTTTGCCCGTTGTCTTGCCAGCCGTCACCCGCGTCGCGCCCCGCATGGGGCGCGTGGATTGAAATACTTTTAAGGGGGTGTGACTATGGATTACTGCATGTCGCGCCCCGCATGGGGCGCGTGGATTGAAATTTATGTCTGGTGAGTATGGCTCTCAGACCTTTAGGTCGCGCCCCGCATGGGGCGCGTGGATTGAAATGACGGCAGCCCTCTGCCGCTCATGCTGACGGCGGTCGCGCCCCGCATGGGGCGCGTGGATTGAAATCAATTGTAGTTGGAGTAACTGGCGGATTTCTTGGTCGCGCCCCGCATGGGGCGCGTGGATTGAAATCGAACACTGGCTGATTGACAGCCAGGGTGAGACCGTCGTCGCGCCCCGCATGGGGCGCGTGGATTGAAATCCTGCTTGCGTCTCACCCTAATGATTTTGCCTTGGTCGCGCCCCGCATGGGGCGCGTGGATTGAAATGCCGCACTGGTCTATTACACCGGCTGCCGCCGGGGTCGCGCCCCGCATGGGGCGCGTGGATTGAAATACCGGTTTCCGGGTCTGAGTAATACGTACGGGGGTCGCGCCCCGCATGGGGCGCGTGGATTGAAATCCAGCCCGCCAGGAACACAAGTATCATGTAGCGAGTCGCGCCCCGCATGGGGCGCGTGGATTGAAATCGGCTAATCTTAAGGATGCGCTTGAGATCTTAGCCGGTCGCGCCCCGCATGGGGCGCGTGGATTGAAATGATCATGTCAATTTCCGTGCAATCATGGATATGACGTCGCGCCCCGCATGGGGCGCGTGGATTGAAATACTATAGTCAGGTTGGAATCACAATTCCAATGGGGTCGCGCCCCGCATGGGGCGCGTGGATTGAAATGCTGTTATTGGTCAAGTCACTTGGGAATCCTGTGGTCGCGCCCCGCATGGGGCGCGTGGATTGAAATTTGGTGATAATGTCAGGCAGTTGCAACAGCAACAGTCGCGCCCCGCATGGGGCGCGTGGATTGAAATTCCACCCACTTCGGACGGATGCTCAGCATAACAGGTCGCACCCCGCAAGGGGTGCGTGGATTGAAATCAGAATGGCCCGCTGGCGCTCTACACTCATGGGGGTCGCACCCCGCAAGGGGTGCGTGGATTGAAATATCGCCAAGGCGCTGGATCCGGTCAGACCGGGCGGCGTCGCACCCCGCAAGGGGTGCGTGGATTGAAATTGGGGCAAAAGATCAGCAATGCTACCAAGGCCACGTCGCACCCCATAAAGAGATGAACGGTCAATGGTCAATAAATCATATAAATTCAACAGAAATCACCTTCTGTAAGATCGAATGACCACCGAAACATTTTTCTTCCAATAAGGCCGGTATTTATCCAAGAACGTGGACATTCCAGAGCTTCGAACTTGAGTTTCTGTCAGGCCTGAGCCTGACATTTGCAATGACGGATCAAAAAACGCTGCCACTGACAGCCAAAATGCCGGACCTTATTCCTCCCTAACCAACATCTCTTGTAGGTTTCGTGGGATTGACTTTTACACTTTGACTCGTTATAATGGTAAACAATTTCTACAAAGGAGAGAGAAATCAAATGAGCTATATCATCGCGATTGGGGCTTATCTGGTGCTGTTGATGATCTACGGCCTGGTGATCGCCCACAAGAAAGTCAAGACCACCGATGATATGATGACCGGCGGACACAAGATCCCCTTCATCATTCTGGTGGGCAGCCTGCTGGCCACTTGGTGCGGCGGCGGCGGTATCACCGGCTCTGCCGGCGTGGTGTACACCGGCGGACCGTGGGTAGGTGCGCTGACCTTTGCCGCCCCTCCCATCGGCATCATCCTGCTGTACTTCATTGCGGGCAAGGTCCGCAAGTCAAACAAGGTAACTGTGCCTGAGATCATGGGTGCTCGTTATGGCACGGTCGCTAGCATTATTTCCGCCCTGTGCGTCATGCTGGCCTATGTGGGCGTGCTGGCCACCCAGCTGAAGGCCGCCGCCAACATTCTGGTGCTGCTTTGCTCTTCCAGTAACATTGAGATGTCCCATGGTACGGCTCTGGCCATCTGCACTGTCATCGTGGTCATCATCACCGTGGGCGGCGGCCTGGTCTCCGTGGCCTATTCCGACGCTATCAGTGCCCTTATCATGATCGGCGGCTTTTTCCTGGCCATCCCCATTCTGATGCATGCGGCCAGCACCCAGGGTGCCGTGCTGTCTCCCGAAAAGACCACCCTTACCGGCGGTATGTCCGGCTGGACCATTCTAGGCTACTTCCTGCCCTCCCTGGCCCTGATGCTGGGCGACCAGAATATGCTGCAGCGCTTTGCCTCCGCCAAGAACAGCGATGAGGCCAAAAAGTCCAACATTGGTATGTTCATCGGCGAGCTGCTGGTCATCATCAGCATCATTGCCCTGGTGACCCAGGCTGCAAAGCTGTATCCCTCTCTGGACACTCCCTCCAACGTCATCTTCCAGGTGGCTGTGGATTATCTGCCTCTGGTGTTCGGCGCGCTGGTCATGTGCGCCTGCATGGCTTTCATTGTCACCACGGCGGACAGCTACCTGCTTTCCTCCGCCACCAACCTGACTAACGACATCTATGTCAAGTACATCAATAAGAACGCCACAGACCGCCAGAAGATGACGATCCTGCGCGCGACCATCGTGGTATTCAGCATCATCGCCGTGGCTCTGACGCTGTACTTCCCCACCGTTCTGCAGCTGCAGATGACTGCCTACACCATGTACGGCGCTGCCATCACCCCCGCCATCCTGTTCGCCCTCTTCTCCAAGAAGGTGACCCCCGCCGGCGGCATGGCCGGTATCATTGTGGGCGGTGCGATGACCATTATCTGGACCCTGATGGGCACTCCCTATGGTATTCAGTGCGCCATCGTGGCTGTTCCCGCTTCCGTGATCGCCATCCTGATTGTCTCCGCGCTGACTGCCGGACACGCCGACGATGCACATTCTCTGGAAGCCTTGTACAAGTAATCATAAAAACCTTACGGGGCAGAGGGAAACCTCTGTCCCCGTTTGCCATCTATACGCTTTGAAAGGAGAAACGACATGGAAGACCCCAGAATCCGGAAATTCGCAAAGTTTTTGATCAACAGTGCCGTCGGCCTGCAAAAGGGTGAAAAGATTCTCATTGAGCTGCACGGCAGCGAGACCACCCTCATGAAAGCCCTGGTACAGGAGGCCTACGCCGCAGGCGGCAAACCCTTTATCCACATCTTTGACTATGATGTGGAGGGCGCCCTGGTAGCCGGTGCCGACGCGGAGCACATGGCGGAGATCGCCTCCTACGAGCTGGAGCGGATGAAGGATATGGACGCCTATATCGACATCCGGGCCACCACTAATATCAGCATGTGGCACAACGTCAGCGACGAGGCCCAGCGCCGCTACCGCCAGTATTACTGGGGGCCCATCCACCTGGACCAGCGCTGCAACCATACCAGGTGGAGCGTCCTCCGCTATCCCAATGACGCCATGGCCCAGCTGGCCGGTGTATCCACCGAGGAATATGAGGACTTCTATTTCAAGGCCTGCCTGGTGGACTATGACAAGATGGGACGGGCCATGGAGCATCTGGAAGCCCTGATGGACCGCACCGACAAGGTCCACATCGTTTCCCCCGGCACGGACCTCACCTTCTCCATCAAGGACATCCCCTGCTTCGGCATGCACGGCAACCGCAACATCCCCGACGGTGAGATCTACACCTCTCCGGTGAAGGATTCTGTCAACGGCTATATCACCTACAACTGCCCCTCCCCTTACGACGGTTTCCTGTTCCGGGACGTGCGGTTTGAGTTCAAGGATGGCAAGATCGTCAAGGCCACCAGCAACAATACCGATTACATGAACGAAATTCTGGACATTGACGAGGGTGCCCGCTATGTCGGCGAGTTCGCCTTCGGCGTGAACCCGGTCATCAACCACCCCATCGGCGACATTCTCTTTGATGAAAAGATCGCCGGCAGCTTCCACCTCACCCCCGGCAACAGCTATGACAATGCTTCCAACGGCAATAAATCTGCTGTCCATTGGGACCTGATTCAAATTCAGACTCCGGAGTACGGCGGCGGCGAGATCTGGTTCGACGATGTGCTGATCCGCAAGGACGGTTTGTTTGTGCTGGATGATCTGAAGTGCCTGAACCCTGAAAATCTGCTGTCTGAAGATGAATAAGGAGAATCACAGCTATGGATAATGTTGTTGCGCGTCTGATGCGCTATGCTAAGGTGTGGAGTGAAAGTGACTACCATGCCAACCGGGGTACCACCCCCAGCACTGACCGCCAGTTCGACATGGCGCGGCTGCTGGTAGAGGAGCTTCACGGACTGGGCATCGACAATGCCTTCATGGACGATACCTGCTATGTTTACGCCTCCGTACCCGCCACCCCCGGCTGTGAGCATCTTCCCGCCATCGGCCTTATTGCCCACATGGACACCACGCCGGATATGACCGGCAAGGACGTCAAGCCCCAGGTCCTCCACTATGAGGGCGGTGACCTGGTGCTGAACCAGGAACAGAACATTGTCATGAAGGGCAGCGATTTCCCAGAGCTGCAAAAGTTCGTGGGCCAGGACCTGGTCTGCTCCGACGGAACCACCCTGCTGGGCGCTGACGACAAGGCGGGCATCGCCATCATTTTGCAGGCGGTGGAGGAGCTACTGGCTGAAAACGCGCCCCACGGCGCCATCAAGCTGGGCTTCACCCCGGACGAGGAGATCGGTCTCGGTGCCAGTCATTTTGATGTAAAGGGCTTCGGCGCAGACTTTGCCTATACCCTGGACGGCGGCGACATCACAGACTATGAGTACGAAACCTTCAATGCCGCGAAATCCGTGGTAACGGTCCACGGCTTCAGCATCCACCCCGGCACCTCCAAGGACCGGATGAAGAACGCCCTGCTGATTGCCATGGAGTATAACGCCTTGCTGCCTGCATTGGAGACGCCCGCCCACACCGAGGGCTACGAGGGCTTCTTCCATCTCCAGGAGATGCACGGCAAGGTGGAGGAGGCCACCATGGAATATATCATCCGGGACCACAGCATGGAGCGCTTCCGCCAGCGCGTCGCCGCCATGGATGCGGCGGCGGAGCAGATCAACCGCCGTTACGGCGCCGGGACAGTGATGGTGGACACCAAGGACCAGTATTACAACATGTATGAGGTCCTGAAGGACCACATGGAGATCGTGGAACTGGCGGAGGCCGCCATGAAGGGCGCCGGGATCGCCACCCCCACCCATTCCCCCATCCGCGGCGGCACGGACGGCTGTGTGCTGACCTACCACGGCCTGCTGTGCCCCAACCTGCCCTCCGCCGGGCACAATGCCCACGGCCGCTTTGAGTATGCGCCGGTGGAATCCCTGAAAACCGGCGTGCGGACGGTGAAGCAGCTGCTCTCCCCCGCGCTGATCGAAGCCGTGATCTTGAAAAAGGAGAAATAACATGTATCAGGAGCGTATTGAAAAGGTTCTTGCCGCCATGGCGGAGATGGGCCTGGATCAGATGCTGGTGAGCAACCCCAACAGCATCTGGTATCTGACGGGGTATTACGTATTTCCCTATGAGCGGATGCTGGCGCTGTATCTCCGCCGGGACGGCAATCACGCCCTCTTCCTCAACCGCCTGTTCCCGGAGCCGGAGGCGGACTGCCGCCAGATCTGGTTCTCCGATACCGACGATTGCGTAGGCATGGTGGCGGAGCAGGTGGACGGCAGCAAGCCCCTGGGCATCGACAAGGAGTGGCCCGCCATGTTCCTGTTGCCCCTGATGGACCGCCTGCCGGGCTGCCGGTGCGTGCTGGCCTCCGACTGCGTGGACAATGTGCAGGCCTGTAAGGACAGCGTGGAGCAGGACCTGATGCGGGAGGCCTCCCGCATCAACGACCTGGTGATGGAGCGGGCCGCTGAGCGGCTGAAAGAGGGCGTGACGGAAAAGGAGATCGCCGACTACATCGTCTCCCAGTACACGGCAGAGGGCTGCGACGGCGAAGCCTTCCAGACCATCGTCTCCTTCGGCCCCAATGCCGCCGATCCCCACCACGAACCAGACGGCACTGTACTGAAGGCCGGTGACTGCATCGTCATCGACATGGGCTGCAAAAAGGCCCGCTACTGCTCCGATATGACCCGGACCTACTTCTGCAAGGAGGCTCCGGCAGAGTATGCCGCCATCCACGATCTGGTCCGCTCCGCCAACGAGCTGGCGGAATCCGTGATCCGCCCCGGCGTGCCCCTGTGCGACCTGGACAAGGCCGCCCGGGACCACATCGCCGCCGCTGGCTACGGGGAGTACTTCACCCACCGGCTGGGCCACTTCATCGGCCAGAACGACCATGAAAAGGGCGATGTCAGCTCCGCCAACCACAATCTGGCCAAGCCTGGCATGATTTTCTCCATCGAACCGGGCGTGTACCTCCCCGGTAAGTTCGGCGTCCGGGTGGAGGACCTGGTCCTGGTAACGGAGAATGGCTGCGAGGTCCTGAACCACGTGGACAAGCACTGGAAAACCGTCGGATAACGAATCAACGCAGCCCTATAGCCGTGAATTTTGAAACAGTCTTCCGTGTAAACATCTTTCTGTGTTACCTGCCAGTCAAGGCCAGCATAGATCAAAGCTTCCGAGGAAGTTGGAGCCTCATTGACCTGTGTACCAAGCCCATGCCACGGCTTCTCTCTTACATAAAACATGGTTTCGACATTTGCTGACATATTAAAGCCCTCACTTTCATTTTTTAATCGTCCTTCCAGATTGCGTCAACAGCTGCACATACTGCGGCGGCAATAGCAGCCAGAAGGATCCCCAGCCAACCCGTGTTCCGTCTCCGATTGTTTTGTTCCATTATGTCCTCCTTACAATCACGTCGCCGTTTCTCTACACAGAATTATTGCGATAATCCTCGCCAGTACCCAGCGAATCAAAACCATAAAGTAACGAAGCATCCCATTCACCATCCTTTCAAAGGTTGTGTATTTTGCGACTGTGTCCTGATTGGGGATGTGAAAATGCTGCTTTTCACACCAGAACTGAAAAAGAGCCAGAATCCGTAATCACCGAGGATTTACGGATTCTGGCTCTTTCTCTTATGAATAATACACGTTTCAAAAGTGAGAAATAACGCTAAATGGGGCAAAAAGGGATAACAAAGATATAAGGCAGACTGCCAATTCAAATCAGGAGGTTTTGACTATGACACGATATGATGAACGCTATGACGAGTTCGGCTATGAACGTGAGGACTATGACGGGACGGTGCAGCTTAATGAGTACTTGACCCCTAGAGAGGTCATGGAACCGCTAGCTATTGGGAAAAATACATTCTACAAGATGGTTCAGTCAGGAGAACTACCGGCCTTTCGGGTCGGGAAGCAATGGAGGGTAAGGAAGGCAGATCTACTAAAACTCTATTGAACTAATCGTATTTTTTAAATGCTCTGCGTCGTGAATTTTTCTGTTCTGCTAACTGTTGCAGGCTTAATTTTGCATCCGGCGTAAGTCGTTTCGGATCTATACAAATTTTGACCACCTTTCTTGGTTTTGCTTTCAGATTAGATGCCGGATCTACTACAATTCGGTAATCTGGTCGCATATACCCGCTTTTACTATGATTGTCTGCAAGTAAAAGCAGCCCTTGATCCGCCATCTTTTTCTGAAAGATACGTTGATTCGGAAGATCAAATCGCTTTTTTTCGAGTAACCAATTTCCAAAAGTGGCATAGTAGTCCGGATAGGGTAAATAAATCAGCTTTTTCTTATCATCATACCACCCGTAACAATCCATAGTTCTTTCTGCTCTGAATGGGATAATCTCTCCGTTCACAATTTTAAGTGATAGAAATTCAAAGAACAGTTTGACATCATTTTGATCGGATGGATGATTGAACGCTAAATATTCTTCCCAAGGACGAGGAAGCTCCACATTGGAATATGCTGGATTTGCCTGTGCAAACTTATGAAATACGAAAAGTGCAATATGTAGATTTGCCTCTTTTTTTAACGGATGCTGGGTTCTGATTTGTCTTATATTAAAGAACGAGTTTACAAAGGAATTATCAGCTGTCATCTGCTGATCCCGCATAAACGCCTTGGCATTTATCGAAAAATCATCCACTTTCTCTAGTGCATATTGCCTATACTTTTCATGAATTACTTGATTTTCATATTCATCTTCGATGATATGTTGCGCAAAAACAGAAGATGAACTTCAATTTTTCCCTGTTCAATCGGGGCGAGTGAACATCGAAAGGAACGCTTCATTATCTCGTCATAGACATTCTCTCCATAGCTGCATATGGCCCTATCGAGCAGTTCTCTTTGATGGTAAATTGCCCCCACAGCATCAGCCCAATTCTGCTTTTTCATCATCCGCTTACTCCTTTCTCTACACTAAATACCACTTTAATTACAAAAAAGCAATATATATAATTTCAAATTAGAATGTTTTAAATAAGCCACATCCTATTTCGAACAGCAGAAAATTATCCCAAAATCTCTTACACATATGCTGCATCGCATATGGAATCAATACAATTCACTGCGAAAAGCAGTGTTTTATTTTTTATTCTGACTGTAACAGTCCGATAGCAGTAAATGAGTATCTTTAAAAAATGCACACTGCCTACATATTAAATTTAAAAGATATCTCTTCGAGTATTCCCTCGATAATTTTTGAAGTAGGAACACACGTGTAATTTTTCAGACATTGTACCATGCGGATAGTACGTCATTTCAACATTGTATTATTAGTATGGCTAATTCAACAATAATATCTATTATTAGTAGTAATATTGTTCCAATTTTTGATGGTCTATTACATTATCACAATTAAATCCACTGTTTAAATTTTAATTTCACCCCAATAACTCTATAAGGGCAGCAAAAATTTTACTTCTGCCCAGCCAGATACCGGCATACTTTCAATTAAGGAGGAATTTTATTATGAATAACTCTCATTGCAAGAGCTACTTTAAAAGCGGCGAGGACTGCACCACCGTTCAGAACTACACTAATATTTGGATTCAGCTGATCAATCAGCTGGAACGCTCCAAGCTGATTCTGTCCGGTGCCAGATAACTGAATATCGGTGCAAATACATCAACCCGCTTTCATCGCGTTCAAGCTGTGATGAAAGCGGGTCTTTTTTTATGTTGATTCATATTGATCGGAGGCAAGGCAAATGGAAAAGGTTGCAATTTATTGCCGACTGTCTGAAGAAGACCGCAACAAGAAACAGGAAACGGATGACAGCAACAGCATCCAAAATCAAAAGGCTATGCTGCTGGAATATTCCATCCAGCAGGGCTGGGAAGTATATAACATTTACAGCGATGATAATTACACGGGTTCTGACCGTAACAGGCCGGAATTCAAGCGTCTGTTGGACGATGCCGAAGCACATAAGTTTGACATCGTTCTTTGCAAGAGCCAGTCCCGTTTTACCCGCGAATTGGAACTGGTGGAAAAGTATATCAATGGGCTTCTTCCCCTCTGGGGTATTCGCTTCATCAGTCTGGTTGACAATGCTGATACGGCGAACAAGGGAAACAAAAAGTCCCGGCAGATCAATGGTCTGGTCAATGAATGGTATCTGGAGGATATGTCTGAAAATATCCGTGCCGTTCTCACCAATCGCCGCAAAAACGGCTTTCATATCGGCGCTTTTGCACTCTACGGCTACCAGAAAGATCCGGAACAAAAGGGACACCTCATCATTGATGAAGAGGCAGCCGCAATTGTGCGGGAGGTGTTCACCCACTTTTCGCAAGGGTATGGAAAAACTGCCATTGCCCGGATGCTCAATGAGCGCGGCGTACCGAATCCCACAGAATACAAGCGGCAGCACGGTCTGCGGTATCAGCAGCCAAAGTGCAGGAACAGCACACTTTGGAAGTATTTTGCCATTTCCGATATGCTGACCAATGAAATTTACATAGGAAATATGGTGCAGGGCAAGTATGGCAGCGTTTCCTATAAAACCAAGCAGAATAAACCCCGTCCCAAGGATGACTGGTATCGTGTGGAAGGAACCCATGAGGCCATCATCGACCGGGATTTGTGGGATCGGGTGCAGTCGATCATTGCCGCCCGCGCAAAGCCTTTTGATGTGGGGACTGTTGGCCTGTTTGCCCGCAAGGTACGCTGTGCCAACTGCGGCTATACGATGCGTTCATCCATAAATCGCGGTAAGCATTATCTGCAATGCTCCAACCGGCATGTGGCAAAGGACGCCTGTATTGGGTCTTTCATTGCGGTTGATAAATTGGAAAAAATCGTGATCCAGGAGTTGAATACCCTCTCACAGCGGTATCTTGATCAGGACGAATTGGAACGCAGCGTAGAGTTCAACCAGAATTTAGAGCAGCAAAAAGAGGCCTGTCTGAAGGCCAAGGCAAAACTCCAAAAGCAATTGGAAGATAACAGCAATTATTTGCTTGCGCTCTATAAGGATAAAGTAAAAGGCCTTGTCGGTGAAAAGGACTATTTTACTATGGCAAATGACTTTTCCAAAGAGCGGGAACGCACAGAATATCAGATCAAGGAAGCTGACCGCCATTTGGAAGAATTGGAGGCCCAGATGCTTGCCGGAGATCAGCGAAAAGAGATCATCCAACGCTACACCCATGTGGAACACCTGACCCGTGAGATGGTGGAAATTTTGATTGACTATATCACCGTTGGCAAACGAGTCCCCGGAACGCAGGACGTTCCCATTGAAATTTATTGGAATTTTTAAAAGAAGCGAAACCGAGTCATCATTTTAAATGACTCGGTTTTGCTTCTTCCTAACTTTTCAGTTTTCAAACAAACCTCTGTGTGTTATAATAGCATCACATGAGTAAGCTTCGAGGGGAATGACTATGGATTATATTCTAAAGCAATTTGATAAGCCGCTGGTCAAATTCTCCGCGACAACGGATACCAGCGAACCGGAGATCCAGATCCTTTGGACAGATGAAGAAAACAAGAAACTCTTTCCGCTGGATATGACTTTGACTCCGGATGGCTTGAGCCGTTGGCTGCGTCATCGAACGATCCCCAAGAATCGGGCTTTTGTCCATGATCTTCTGGCAAAGAGCGGGCTGAGCCTGAACCGTCCGCTGGGTATTATCGATGTCTGTAAGGGTCTGTCACTCAATGACTGCTATTGGGTTGTAAAAGATGGCGATGCATCGTTATTTGCTCAGGTGAACCTCTACGATAACCGTTTCAGCAATATTCTAGCGGAACTCGCGTTTACCGGTTATGGCAGCAATGTCAGATCGTCGTTGTCCTCAAGTCCAGAGTTCACTACCAACGGGATGCTCCGTAAATGTTGGCGCCGTATCGGAGGCAACATTTATCTTTATAAGGGCGGCACAGAAGGATCGTCCAATGCCGGCAATGAACCATATTCGGAATTTTATGCGGCACAGGTAGCAGCCGCGATGTCCATTCATGCGATTCCCTACGGCTTATCAAAATGGAAAGGGATTCTCTGCTCCACCTGTGAGCTTTTTACCAGCAAGGAGTACGCTTACCTCCCGATCGGACATCTTGTTTCCAGGGGTGGTATGGAAGCCGTCAGAGGGTATTATGAAAAGTTGGGGCCGAAATTTGTGAACGCGTTGAATGAGATGCTGGTCTTTGACGCGGTGATCTGCAATACAGACCGTCACTTTGGCAATTTCGGCGTACTGGTCGATAACCGAACCAACACAATCCTGTCCCCTGCTCCTCTGTTTGACCACGGCAATTCCCTGTTCAACTTTGCCGGTACGGACGCATGGGCGAACGATGCCGCTTTGGAGAACTATATCGAAACGCTGTTCCCCAGCGTATACGATGATTTTCTCGGTATGGCGAAAAGCGTTCTGACGCCGGAACTGCGCGAAAAGCTGCGCCATTTGCTGACGTTCCGGTTTAAGAAACACTCCCGCTACAATCTTCCGTCCGAACGTCTGAACATGATGGAAAAGCAAATACAAAAACGGGCAGGAATCTTGCTGAATCATGAATAAGAACGCCCATCGGAATGTTGTTCTTACAAGGGCGCAGCAGAGCAGAAGGCCCGCGTTACCTATGACAACATTCTCCGTCTTTCCGATGACCCGGACGTCAGCGACGCCATCAAGTTCCTCCGGGCCCGGGAGATCGTGCACTTCCAGCGCTTCGGCGAACCATTACAAACAAGGACGAATGGATTTGCGAGTTAAATTTTCCAGTTTATTTTGATTTTATCTTGTGAAGCGTAAATACTTTCCACCAAGCTGTCTACAACGGTTAATTTGTCTGCCATTGATATTTCTTCCCAATGTGCCAGATAATCTGTTATTTCATCAAGACTATATCCGTTGTTGTCACTAAGCTGTACGATTTCTGCGTACAACTCTTTCTTTTGGGTATCCAAATCTGCAATACGGTTATTGATATAGTCCATGACTGCTCCGTTTGCCAAGGGTATCTTATCCAGTAAAGCACCGATTTCTTGGTCAATTTTTTCAATGCTGGTTTTTAGCTTGATGGTCTGGAGGTCGCAACTCTCCTGCTTTTGCTTGCTCAGAGTATTAAACTCAGCAAGTTTTTTCTGCATTTCCTCGAATACGATTTCATCAACAATATCGGCATCCAAAGAACCGAAATCACATCCACCAGTATTATACTTGTTGTTACAAAGATAATAGCGGTTGTCCTCTTTCGTTTTGCAGTGATAGACCTTTGCAGAAAGGCTATACCCACAATGCGCACACTTGATTTTCCCAGCCAGCCAAGTTGCCTTTGCTTTGACAGGCTTTGCCACACAAGCATTCTTTAGGCACTTGCTGCGGCACTTGATCCAAACATCTGAACTGACAAGCCCCTCGTGTGGAGCCAGTACCAAGGTATGTCCCTGCAAAGAAACTGTCTTGCGCTTTTCTTCGTTCCCGGAATAGAGATATGCACCGTTTGTTCCGATAAAATCCTCTGGCTGATTAACGATCACGGTTCCCTGTGCCTTATAAAATTCATACAGGCGATAATCCGCACGAACATATACAGGATTTACGACCACATCACGGATTCGACTGCGAGAGAACGGTTCTCCATCCCTCTTTTTAATCTGCCGTTCATCCAGATAGCGCACAATATCGCCAAAAGAAGTCTGTGGTTCAGCGTACATACGAAACATAGTTTGAACGATTTCTGCTTCCTCTGGGATTGGCTCATACATCTTTGTCCGTACACCATCAATCGTAGTTTCTTTCAGCCGAAAACCGTAGGGGACTTTCCCGCCCATATAAAAGCCGCGCTTGCTGCGGGAACTGTATGCGTCAATCACGCGCTGCTGGATAGTCTCACGCTCCAACTGTGCGAAGATCATCACGATCATCAGCATGGCCTTTCCAATCGGCGTTCCTGTATCGAACTTTTCCATTGTGCTGACAAAATCGACACTATGCTTTTGAAATACATCAATAACACTTGCAAAATCCAGCACGGAGCGGCTGATACGGTCCAGACGATAGACAATGACTCTTCTTGTTTTTCCAGCTTCAATGTCTGCCATCATTTCTTGGAACGCCGGACGGTCTGTATTTTTCCCGCTATATCCTTTATCGGTATAAACCTTGATATTTTCCCCTATCACTTCCCTTTTGCAAAATTCGACCTGGCTTTCCACGGATATGCTGTCGATCCGGTCAACCGATTGTCGCGTATAAATTGCGTCGATTAGGTTCACTTGTTGCTCCCTTCTTCGCAAAAAGAAGCGGAGCTGCTAACACCTTAATTATAAGGGAGCAGCTCCGACAACTCAAGCTTTAACTTGACGCATATTTACAGAAAATATCATAAAGCCGTTCTTCAATGGCTTTTTTGACGGTCTCTCGTTCTTCCCAACGATAAACAGGCGTTGTGTTTTCAATCAGGATTGTCCTGTTCTGGTAACGCCTTTCGTGGGCTTCTGTATGATATGCCGTTGCCATAGGTGCCCACCACCTTCTTATTGCGATACATTGCTGAATAGGCGTTTTTTGTTGATTTCATAATTTTCTCTACTTTCAAAATCAGATTATTCAAATCGTCTTGTCCAATATTCCTATTATTCAGAGTATTCGCTCGTCGAACAGATAGCCTTGAAACACTATGCCATCCCCAGTGATGAAACGGCCCCGCGCGTCCTTGGGTATCTGTTCGGCGGCGCTGGTGCTGTCGAGAATGATTTGCGAAAGCACACTGTCTGCCCTGCCGCAGACACGGAAATCCATGTTGTTGCGTATCTGACCGGGGATAATGGTCGCATCCGGCCTCTGCGTGGCGAGAATAAGGTGGATGCCGAACGCCCGTCCCTGCCGCGCGATGGTGGAGAGCCTGCTTTCGATTTGGGAAAGCAGCTTCTTCCGCTCGCTGTCGGCACCGGTCTTGTCCAACACCTCTGCAACCTCGTCACAGGCATATATGAGCCTTTGAAGGGGGCGTTCCGCAATCTCGTTGTAGGCGTCAATGTTTGGACAGCCCAGCGCCTTGAATGCGCTCTTGCGGCGTTCCAGCTCTTCTACAAGCTGGTCGAGGATATTGCACAAATCCTCCTCTGCGAAGCACATCCGGCATTTCTCATGCCAGACCTTTGGAAAGTCCACGCCGCCCTTGAAGTCGGCAATGTAGACCTCCGCGCCCTTGCGGAGCGCCTGCATAAGCAGCAGCTTGAGTAGTACGCTCTTGCCGCTGCCCGTGGAGCCGCCTAAGAGGATATGCGGAATGTGCGTGAGGTTGACCG
>OBLF01001588.1_pt1 | contig 17872 bp, 16 predicted proteins | sample 1519231 | NCBI WGS metagenome assembly OBLF01 (sample SAMEA2602895, study PRJEB22501) | metagenome | reverse complement strand
CATACGATATTGGTCAGTGACTGGAGTTCAGACGTGTGCTCTTCCGATCTAGGCCAGTCCGGCAAGATCGTGGCCCCCAAGCTCTATATCGCCTGCGGCATCTCCGGCGCTATGCAGCATGTTTCCGGCATGTCCGGCTCCGGCTACATTGTGGCCATCAACAAGGATGAGGATGCCCCCATCTTTGATGTGGCCGATGTGGGAATCGTCGGCAATGTCACCGATATTCTGCCGTTGATGATCGAAGAGATCCGGGCGCGGAAGAGCTGACGGAATCTTATCACTGTGCGCACTGTATGGCGGACCGAGAAAGCATTTCTTGGTCCGCCTACTTGTTTGGGAGGTGAGAAACTGTTATGCAAGAGCATATGGAAAAAGCATTGGATCCCCAGCGTGCCTACGTTCGTGTCGTGGACTACATCAAGCAGGAGATCAGGAACGGGAATCTCAAAATAGGCTCCAAACTGCCGCCGGAGCGGGTCCTGGCAGAGCAGCTTGGCGTTGGCCGCAACTCCGTGCGGGAAGCTCTGCGGATCCTGGAGATCATTGGAGCCACCACCAGCACACAGGGGGCCGGTCATTTTATCTCCGGAAATTTTGAAATTTCCCTGGCAGAGACCATGTCGATCATGTTCCTTTTAAAGGGCATGAGCTTCCAGCAGATAAGCCAGCTTCGCTATGCCTTGGAAAAGCAGGCATTTGCCCTGACAGTTGCAAACGCCTGTGAGAAGGACCTGGACGATCTGCGTGCCATCGTTGCCCGCCTGGATAGAGGGGTCAGTGAGGAGGAGAACGTTCTTTTGGATAAACAGCTGCACTATACGATTGCCCGGGCCTCCGGCAATATGCTGTTTGTGGACATTTTGAATGCGCTGTCTGATGTGATGGACCTTTTCATCGCCGATCTGCGAATCGACATCATGTCGGAAACACACAGGAAAGAAGCCCTCTTTGCCACGCACCGCAGAATCGTAGAGGCGATCGTCAATAAAGATCTGCCCAGCGGCTTTGAAGCGATTGATGAGCACTTTGCTCTGATCGATCAGCGGCTCCGTATGCGCAGCCTGGAAACTCCGTAAAGGCGGCATCCGCGGCACCGAACAGCGCAAACAAAAAAGCACCAGGTTCTGAAGCGCATGGCCTCGGAACCTGGTGCAGAATTATTGAATTATGAGCAGATCACGGGATCTTACCGCAGCTTTTTGGCCTCATTTTCAATGTCTACAACGCATTCCAGGGCCTTCATATAATTGATGCTGCGGCGGGCGGCTTCCGCCTCGGAGGGGAAAGGCTTGACCTCCACGGTGACAAAGCCCTGATAATCGATCTCCTTCAGGCAACGGATATGAGACTTGAAATCCACATTTCCGGCGCCGGGGTAAAACCGTGCGGTATCGGAAAAATGCACGTACTCCAGACGGCTGGCACAGTAGCGGTAGGCGCCCTCGATATCATTGTCTTCCATATTCATGCTGTAGGTATCCAGATGGACGCCTACATTATCCCGTCCCAGATCCACAACAAAATCCTGTACCTCGCGCATGGTGTTGAGGAAATTGCTGATAAAGCTGAGGATGTTCTCGATCCAGATCCGGACGTTCTTATCTTTGGCATAGTCCGCCAGCTCCGCCACAGCGTCCCGGTGATAGCCCAGGTATTTTTCACGCTGAGACTGGTCGGGAATATGCTTGCGCATGGAACCGACGATCACCTGGCAGCCGGCAGCCTGAGCGCAGTCGATATGCTCCTTGAGCCGCTGGATGGCAGCCCGGCGAACGGCAGCGTCATCAGAGAGAAGGCAGAGCCCGTTCTCGCTCAGTTCCCGGCCGGTGGCAAAAGCGATCAGTTCCAGATGATAGTCGCTGCAGACCTTTTTGATCTGCTTCCAGTCGTACTGCATGGGATCAGCCAGCTGAATCTCCAACCCCTGATACCCCAGGCTGCTGGCCTCTTCGCAAAGCTTTTCGATAGGACCGCGGAGAACAATGGGAGACCGCGTGGAAGTTTCATTCAGGGAACATGCGATACCATATTTCAACATCCGTAAACCCCTTCCTTGTTTGGTCATTGCAGTGTTTTTCATGTGGCGGTCTATAAACCGTTGCCGCAATAGATTGCTGATTTCATCATATCAAGTTTTCTATCCGGATGCAACGCATCCAAGATATAACATTTTTATATGTTGCATATAGATCCAATACTATTTCGTAAGGCGGTCGGAACGACAAAATATCAGCCGCTGAGGCTGTATTTCCGCCCTGTGTGGGGGTAAAAACGCCGAAATTTAAAAGATCCTTGTGTTTCCCCTTGTAGAATGACAACTTTTTCTGCTATACTTATATATAATTAGTACCATCTTTTGGCAAGGGCAGATACGGTTTTGACGGGCAGAAATGGATTTTTGAGTGATTTTTGCTTTTTGAGGCGCAGGTGGGCTAGCGCCCACCAAGGTGAAAAGGGCAAAAAGCGCCGGAAAGATGCCCTGTCAGGCGTATTTGTCCTTGTTAAGAGATGGTAGTGTTTCGATATATTTCGTGCGGCACACGATAAACATTTAGAGAGCGTTGGGGGCGCATTTTATGACACAGATGAAAAATGACCTGGAGTTCTCTGTGGCTGCTACGCAGTACGCAAACAGTACCAATCAGTTCAGCTTTGATGCCGAACTGCATGAAAGCGGCCGGAACAAAGCAAATCTCCTGCATTTTCACGATTTCTATGAGGTTACGATCTACTTGGGCAAGGAATCGGCGCAGTACCGCCTGAATGGTCAAAAATATGACATATCTTTCGGTGATGTCGTCCGCTGCGATCTGATGGACGAACATATGTGGCTGCTTGATGACAACGAGCACTATACGCGCTTTACAGTGGGAATGTCTCCCAGTTTTGTCATGTCCAGTTCCACAAAGGAGGACAATCTGCTGCGGATATTCAGCCGCGGAGGAAACAGCTATCCGGTGCTGCAGCTGGGCTCCATGGAAATCCACAAATACGTTGATCTGATCAACGCTTACCAGAACTGCGCATTGGAGTATGGCAAGCTTGTCTTTCAGCAGGGCGTTCTTCATCAGATGCTGGCCTACCTTCAGGACGACTTCATGCATCACAACATCGGGACTGCAGCGATGACCCGGCAGGACAGCCTGGTATGTGAACTGATCAACTATATCAATCTCCATATCGGCGAAGATCTGAGCCTGGAAACCCTGGGGCGGCTGACCAATTATAACCCTACCTATTTGTCCCGGACCTTCAAGAACGCAACACATAATACGCTGAAATCCTACATTGATGAAAAGCGGGTCCAGACGGCGACCCTGCTGATCGGCAAGGGCATGACACTCTCGGAGATCGCCGCAGAAGTGGGATTCCAGAATTACTGTACTTTCTACAACACCTTCCGCAGGATCATCGGAGACAGTCCGGAAAATTACAGCAAATGCCGCGAGGGACGTGAACACGGAAACGGCAAGCTGATCCAATGGAACGACTCCCGGATGCACGATGGAGGCAACGCATAATAAGAGCCTGAAGCAGGCGTACCAAACCGGACCGTGGTCTCACGGTCCGGTTTTCCAGTCTGTCCCAAGCCCTGCCTTCTGTCCGGCAGAGCGCAGACAGGTTTTCCAGCGGTTAGAATAAACGGCGGCGCGGCGAGGCTGACACCCGGCCATAAGAAAAACGAAGATAAGACGCTGCTTCCGCCCGGAAAAACCGTATTTGCACTTGTCAACGGATGGTCATAACGGAACGCTGTGCAGCGTTCCGTTATGACCATCTCATACGTGTCTATGCGCGATTCGGCTTGACGGTTGCGTAAAAACGCAAAATTTTAAACGAAAAAGTAAAATAATGACATCTGCCGTTCCCTGCTGCGGACAGGCAGGAAACCGGTATTTTCCGCAAAGTGCCTCGGAATGTCAAATGGTTGCGGACACCGTTTGCGCATTAGGCATCAAAGCCGATACGCAAAAGTTGTCCTACCAAATATACAAAACCAACGCGTTTATATAAATAGACGACATCCATTCTTTGAACTGTTGATAATCTTGTCAAAATATGATAAATTTCATCATGCGTCGTGGCCATTTCATCACGACACTTATAAAACTCCTTGCCTCAGCCGCGCGTCGGATGTGGTGAGAAGTCTTATAATGAGGAACATTGGAAAATATCCAATCCAATCGTTCCGCAAAATATTAAGGAGGATAAAAAATGAAAAAGTTTCTGTCCTTGCTCCTGGTCATGCTGATGACCGCCTCTCTGACTGCCTGCGGTGGTTCCAGCTCCAGCGGCTCCAATGACAGCAGCAATGATGCTGCCAGCGGCGACGATGGCACCTACACCAAGGTCTCTCTGTCTCTGGCTCATGGCGCTGCGGAAACCACCACGATGAATCAGTCCATGATTTATCTGAAGGAGATCGTGGAAGAGCGTTCCGGCGGTGCAGTGACCATCGACCTGTATCCCAACCAGCAGCTGGGTGCTGACCGTGAGACCACGGAAGCCGTCACCCAGGGCAACATCTCCATTGCATGCCCCTCCTCCAGCCCTGTGGCAAGCTTTGTTCCCGAACTGAACGTTCTGGACTCTCCTTGGGTGTTCAATGATCGTCAGAAGATTTATGATACCCTGGACAGCGAGGTTGGTCAGAAGCTGCTGGAGACTGTCAGCTCCGCCAACATGAAGGGCCTCGGCTATTTTGAGAACGGTATCCGTCACCTCTCTTCCAACCGTGAGATCAACTCTATGAGCGATCTGAAGGGTCTGAAGATCCGTGTCATGGAGAACGACGTTCAGCTGGCTGCCTGGAGCGCCATGGGCTGCAACCCCGCTCCTCTGGCTTTCGGCGAGGTGTACACCGCTCTGCAGCAGAAGACTTTCGACGCTCAGGAAAACCCCATGGAGCTGATCTACAACACCAAGTTCTATGAGGTTCAGCCCTATATCTACCTCACCGGCCACATCTACACCGCCTATACTCTGGTCATGAATCTGGATCAGTGGAACAGCCTGAACGAAGCTACTCAGGAGCTGCTGCAGGAGTGCGTGAATGAGGCTGTTGCGTACAACCGCGAGCATGCCGAGGGCGCAGAGCAGAAGTGTATCGATGCGATCAACGAGTCCGGCGTCAGCAAGGTTTACGAGGTCTCTGACGAGATGAAGGCCGAGATGGCTCAGGCCTGCAAGGATGCCGGCGTGTACGACAAGGTCCGTGAGCTTGCCGGTGATGAGATCACCAACGAGTTCTACGCTGCCATCGGCTTCGAAGGCTAATCCCCAACTCAAGACTTCCAACAAATTACGCGCTGAACAATTTTGAAAAACGGAGCCGCCGCGTTGGCGGCGGCTCCGTTCCATAGTTTTTTGTAAGATAGGGAAAACAGATAACTCTTTTCAAGCAGGAGGTTAAATTCCACATGAAGGTATTGCGTTTTCTTGATGAAAACATTGAAAAAATCTTGTGCGTCGTCCTCCTGGCGGCAATGAGTATCCTCATCGTCGTTCAGGTGTTCTTCCGCTACGCACTCAACAACTCTTTGTCCTGGACAGAAGAATTGTCCAGATATATGTTCATTTGGCTGATCTATATTGGTATCAGCTATGGCGTCAAAATGGATAAGCACATCTGTGTGGATGCCGTTTACGCCATCATGCCTAAGAAAGCACAGCCTATTTATGCCCTGTTCGGCATCATCGGCTTTTTGATTTTTGCTTGTTTTGCCGTGCATTTCGGTCTTCAGGTAGTTGGAAGTATCGCTGCTACCGGCCAGATCTCCACCGGCGCGCATATTCCCATGCAGTACATCTACATGGCTCCCGTTGTGGGCATGACTTTGACTGCAATCCGTTTGATTCAGCATATCGTATCTGCGGTCAAGGACATCAAGTCCGGGGCAGCACATCAGGAAGGAGTGTAACAGAAGATGGCAATAGCTGTACTCTTTGGCGTTTTGGTTCTGTGTCTGGTTCTGCGGGTGCCTATCGGCATTTCTCTGGGCCTGTCCAGCCTCGCAACGATTTTCTGCAGCGGTGTTGTGCAGCCGACCTACATGGCACAGACCCTGGTCACAGGTTGTGACTCCTTCCCCCTGATGGCCGTTCCTTTCTTTATTCTGGCCGGTGAGCTGATGGCTACCGGCGGCATTTCCCGCCGTCTGCTGAACATTGCTGACGCTTTCCTGGGCCGGAAATACGGCGGACTGGCTCATGTGACCGTCGTGGCCTGCATGTTCTTCGCCGCCATCTCCGGCTCCGGCCCGGCCACCGTGGCTGCTATCGGCGGCCTGACCATCCCCACCATGATCAAGCAGGGCTATGATACCGGCTACTCCGGCGCTATCGCCGCCGCTGCAGGTTCTATCGGCGTTGTGATCCCGCCCTCTATCCCCATGGTTATGTACTCCGTGGCTACCGGCGCATCTGTGGGTGCCCTGTTCCTGGGCGGTATTGTTCCCGGCCTCATCATTGGCCTGTCTCTGATGCTCTATACCAAGTGGTATTGCACCAAGCGGCAGTACATCAATAAGGAATCTCAGCCCTTCTCCTGGAAGACCGTGGGTCACTCCCTGGCGGACGGCATCTGGGCTCTGCTGGTGCCTGTCATCATTCTGGGCGGCATCTATGGCGGTATCTTCACTCCTACCGAGGCTGCCGCTGTGGCCGTGGCTTACGGCCTGATTATCGGTGCTTTTGTGTATAAGGAGCTGAAGTTCAAGGATCTGGTCGGCATCTTCGCCAACGCTTCCCTGACTACCGCTACCATCATGATCATCCTGGGCACTGCCAACACCTTCGGCCGTATTCTGACCATGCAGAAGGTGCCCGGCCATATCGCTGCCTTCTTCCAGTCCATCACTGACAGCCGCATCGTCATCCTGCTGCTGATCAACCTGCTGCTGCTGTTCGTGGGCTGCTTCATGGAGACAAACGCCGCCATCATCATTCTGGCGCCGATCTTCCTGCCTGTGGTGCAGGCCATGGGTGTCGATCCTGTGCATTTCGGCATCGTCATGGTTATCAACCTGGCCATCGGCTTCATTACGCCTCCTCTGGGCGTCAACCTGTTTGTTGCTGCAAACGTGGCTCAGACGACTTTGGGCAGGATCTGCAGGGGCATTGTGCCGATCATCGGCGTTATGATCTTGGACCTGATGCTCTTTACCTATCTGGAGCCCATCGTTATGTTCCTGCCGCGTCTCGTTTACGGTTGATTTTATTCCGGAAAGAAAGTGTATTGACATGAAAAAAATGGTAGAGGGCAAGATCGCCATGGTGACCGGCGCCGGTGCTGGCATGGGCGCCTGCGACTGCTGGAAATTCGCTGAGGAAGGTGCCGCCGGCATCGTCATGGTGGATTTGAAGGTAGAGGCCGCAGAAAAAGTCGCCAATGAAATTATGGCCAAGTATCCTTCCTGCAAATGCGTCGCCGTGAAGGCCAATGTGGCTGACGAGGCAGACGTGGATCATTGCTTCTCTGTTCTGGAGAAGGAATTCGGCACGCTGGATATTCTGGTCAATAACGCTGGCGTCACCAACAACATCCCGCTGGATGATATGACTCTTAAACAGTGGGAGTTCACCTATGGAATTAATGCCAGAGGTCCCTTCCTCTTCGCCCAGCGGGCTATGCGGATCATGAAAGCCAAGGGTTATGGCCGGATTGTCAACATGGCTTCTATTGCCGGCGAGGTCGGCGGCTTGACTTCCGGCGTGGATTACGCCACTACCAAGGGCGCCGTTCTGACGCTGACGAAATCGTTGGCAAAGGCTGGCGCTGCCCATGGCGTTACCTGCAACAGCATTGCGCCGGGCCAGATCAAGACGGATATGCAGAAGGTCTTCGGAGCCGATTGGGACCTGAACAAGATCCCCATGGGGCGTTTCGGCGAACCGGAGGATGTATCCGATGTTGTACTGTTTCTGGCATCTGATATGTCCCGTTATATGACCGGGTGCTGCCTGGATGTCAACGGCGGTATGCGGATGTAAATTTCAAAAAAAAGGAGGAGACAGATGCAGAATCTGTCTCCTCCTCCTTTGCTCTTTCAGGATTTACCGAACAGCGTTGAATATCCTGTATCTGCTGAACACGGTGCCCTCTGCAGACAGCGTGCAGAGCGGTTCTTCAGCGGGTACTTAACTTTAGTAAAGGGGTCGAGCAATATGGAAATGATGAAGGCAATGGTAAAGACCACAAAGGGCGTAGGCTTTGTAGAAGTCAAAGATGTGCCAAAGCCAGAGATCAAAACAGAGAAGGATATCTTGATCCGTGTAAAGCAGGCTGGTGTCTGTGGAACAGACATTCACATTTACAATGATATGTTCCCCTATAACGTTCCGGTGATTTTGGGGCATGAGTTCGTCGGTGAGATCGAGGCTGTCGGCAGCGCGGTCAAAAATCTGAAGCCCGGTGACCGGGTGATCGCAGAGCCGCACACTTTGGCCTGCGGAACGTGTGAGATGTGCCGTAGCGGACACCCGCATATGTGCAGCACCAAGCGGTCTCCTGGCTACGGTATCGACGGCTGTGCCGCGGAGTATATCTGCTACTCTCAGCCGGAACTGGTGCATAAGGTCCCCGACAATGTTCCCGACTCTGTGGCAGTCTTAACGGAGCCTATGGCCGTGGCTATGAACGGCGTAATCGACCGCACCAAGGTAGAACTGGGTGATGTGGTCGTGATTTCCGGCGCCGGTCCCATTGGTCAGCTGTCCGCCGTGTGCGCCTTAGAGGCCGGTGCCTATCAGGTGATCATGCTGGGTACCGACGCAGATGAGGAACTGCGTTTCCCCATTGCACGGGAACTGGGTGTTACCCGCACCATCAATGTCATGAAGGAAAACGCCGTGGACATTATCAACGAAATGACGGATGGACGTGGTGCGGATGTCACGATGGAATGCAGCGGAGCAGCTTCCGCTGTGAATACCGCCATTGATGTGACGCGGGTATTCGGCCGGATCGGTGTCATCGCCATTCCCGGTCCCGAGACGATCCCGGTGAAGTGGGCTACCTCCATCCATAAGTGTCACAGATTGGAAATGTGCTATAGCTCCAGCCCCATCTCCTGGGTCCGGGTGCTGCATCTGATGGCTACGACCAACCGGGATCTCTCCCGTTTGGCTACCATGCGTGTTCCTTTGGCGGATTGGGCAGAAGTATTTGACGCCATCAAGGCGGGCAAATGTATCAAGGGCGTCCTTATTCCCTGATTTTCTGAGGATCATAGCCGCCTGTCCGGCATGTTATTTCGAAGGATGGGCAGTACGGGGGAAAGCATTGTGTTGCGAAAGCATTCGCTATGGATTTTCTCTAACAGCAAATGCACATCTCCCGTATGAAACCGTATTCTGTTTGGAGCAGTCACCACCGTGTCGATGGCCCTGCCTATCCGGTAAATCACTTTTGAAAAGAGCCTGCCTCCTGAGTTGGGAGGCAGGCTTTTCCATATATTTTTCGCAGTTCTTGCATGCGCTGTACGGTCATGAGGTGCCGTCAGATGCCGTCAAAATTCATGTGTAAAAGGTGAAATCAGCTGGCTATGAAGGTGTCTTCCAGAGCCGCCTCCAAAGGCTTCCTATTCATGAATTTCCTGCTGTCCAACTGATTGTCCGCCGCATGGCGAAGCCTGGCGCAGACCAGCATCAGGGCTGAGTTCCCATCCGGGAACGTTCCAATCATCCGGGTCCTGCGGCGGATCTCACGATTCAACCGCTTAATATCTTGCTGCCGACTCTGCGCATCAGCGTGCGAGAAACTGCCTGGCGAGCCGTCCGACATCTGTATTTTGAAGAAAGACCACATTCAGGTCATGCATGCTCGTCAGCGGCGGACAGAAGAAGCGGCCAAAGCTTGGGTCATTTTTCACCACCGCCTCGTAGAGGAAGCTGATGCCGTAGCCGCTGCGTACCAGTTCCTTGATAAGCTTGAAGGAGCTTACGCAGGCGCGGTGCGGAAACGATGTAATGCGGTAGCCCTGCTGTGCCAACTCATATTCGAGAATGCGCCGCGTGCCGGAGCCCTCCTCCCGTAGAATCAGGCGCTGATCGAACAACTCCTCGATAGAAGCACGCCGTCCTGCCAGCGGGTGCTTGGCGCTGCAAATGCCGATGTACGGCTCAGGACGCAGAAGGAAGCTGTCGTAGCGCTCCTTGTTGAAAACGCCCTCAAGCACGACGAAGTCCAGTTCTCCCGCTTCCAGCTGGGCCAGCAGGTGCGCGGTGTTGTCCACCAGAAAGAGCAGTTCGTTCTCTGGGCGGGACAGATAACGGTAAATTTCCGGGAGAAGAATGTAATCGCCGATGGACTTCGTTGCCCCAATGCGCAGCAGCAGTTCCGGCTTTTGTGCAGCGTTGCCCGCAGCGTCTCCTCATTGTAGCGCAGGGAAATGGCATACCGCTCCAGAAGCTCCCCCTGGGGCGTTTTGCTTAGCCTGCGGTTGGCATAGGAAAAGAGCGGCGCACCGTATTCCGTCTCCAGCGCCTGAATATGCTTGCTCACTGCCGGTTGGGAGAGGTTCAGCGCCTCCGCCGCACGCCCATAGTGCATGGTGCGGCAGAGGGTGAGAAAGGTTTCCAGCTTTTGTTCCATCTCGGCCTCCTTCATAACGAAATAGAATTGAATAATTCCAAATCATGCCTTTATTTTATCGATGATTCCGACTAAAGTAAAGACACAAATCAAATACACCTGGAGGTTTTTCCAATGAACAAGGTTACCAAGCTTCTCCCCGGCATGGTCCTGGCGCTGGCCATTGCCGTGGTTGCCAGACTCATCGAGGGTATGGAGGAAACGGCCGGCGTCCATTTCATCGGCGCGTCCGTTATTGCCATGTTCCTGGGCATGGGCGTCAATGCGGTCCGCAAGCCGACAGCGGCCACCGCCCCCGGCATCAAGTTCACGTCCAAAAAGATCCTCAAGTTTGCCATCATTCTCCTGGGCGCAAGCCTGAATATCCGCACGGTACTGACCGTTGGCCGCTTCTCCCTGACCGTCATGCTCTTCACGCTCGCCACCTGCTTCGGCCTTGGTGCGCTGATTGGCCGCGCACTGGGACTGAACTGGAAAACAAGCAGCCTGATCAATGCCGGCACGGGCATCTGCGGCGGCTCGGCCATCGCTGCCATCGCGCCGGTCATTGAGGCAACGGACATGGACATTGCCTACGGCCTGTCTGCGACGTTTCTCTTCGACACTGTGATGATCGTGGTATTCCCCCTGCTTGGCCGTGCACTTGGGCTGTCCGACGCGGCCTTCGGCCTGTGGGCCGGTACAGCGGTGAACGACACCTCAAGCGTCGTTGCCACCGGCTATGCGTTCAGCGAGGCGGCCGGTGACTTCGCCACCATGGTCAAACTCACCCGGACGCTTGCCATCATCCCCGCCGTGCTGGTCTTTGCCGCCATCAGCCTGCATCTTAAAAAGAAGGAGCAGGCCAACAGCGAGGGCGTGCAGGTCAGCATCAAGTCCATCTTCCCCTGGTTCATTCTCGGCTTCCTCGCCATGTCCGCCCTCACGAGCCTCGGCCTGATCCCCGCCGCACTGGCCGCTGCACTCAAAAGCGTGAGCAAATTCCTCATGGTGGCCGCGCTGGCCGCCATTGGGCTGAACACGAATTTCAAGGCGCTCTGCCGTTCGGGAGCGAAGGCGATGCTCCACGGCTTCATTGTCTCCCTGCTTGTTGTGCTTGTTGCCATCGCGGTGGAATACGCCATCGGCGTTGCCCCCAGCGGAACGCTGTAAGTCCCGGGCCCTCGTACACTGGCCACCGCACGCTACTTAGCCGCTCCGGAGAGTATTTGGGCATCTGAAAATTCTGAACGGCATTTCGTCCAGCGGACAGTAAAAGAGTATAAGCTTATCACCGGGCAGCAGCTTGTGCTGCCCGGTGACAAGCTGGCGGGGGATATGCGCCATGTCGTTGTGCCGCCTTGATCCTGGAAAAGGGCATGAAAAGAGGACACTATCTGAAAAGATAATGTCCTCTTTTGAACTGCTGCCTTGAGAGAATGTCAATATACCCCGTATTCGGTCAGAATATCGCTTACTTTGCGCTGATGTCAAAGGCGGCCACATCTGCCTTGGCGGCCTGCATGAAGATGTAGGTGTCGCAGGCGTAACCAATGAACTTGACGCCCAGGTCACGCCACTTCTTGCCGCCCTCCACTGTATCAGCGAAGCAGCCGATCTTCACGCCCTTGGCGCTGGCCTTGGCAATGATCTCCTTGATGGCGGCGACGACCTCGGGGTGGTCGATCTCGCCCACATGGCCCAGAGAGCTGGAGAGGTCGTAGGGGCCCACAAACACAACGTCGATACCGGGAACGTCCAGGATCTCATCCAGGTTCTCAATGGCCTTCTTGCCCTCGGCCTGGAGGATGACCACGGTATCCTGGGCCTTGGAGAAGTACTCGCTGCCGGGCACGTCGCCGAAACCGGCGGAGCGGACGAAGCGGCAGGTGCCGCGGGTACCCACGGGGGAGAACTTGGCGGCGGACACGGCGGCCCGGGCCTGCTCAGCGGTGTCGATCTGGGGGATCATAACCGCGCCGGCGCCCACGTCCAGGGCCTGGTCGATCCAGATGTCGCTGCCACGGGGCACCCGGACCACCGGACAGACGCCGGTCACATTGGCGGCACGGATCAGGTTGGGCAGGGTCTGGAAGGTGGTGGTGCCGTGCTCCATATCCAGCAGCACGAAGTCATAGCCAGCCCGGCCGGCGGACTCCACCATGGCAGGGTCCGTGCAGATCATGAAGGGACCCAGTGCGCCGCGGTCAGAATCCATGGCTGCTTTAAACGTCTTGACGCTTTCCATTGTTGGCATATCCATATTGCATTTCTCCAATCGGTTAAAATAAGATATAAAATAATTGTATCACTTTCATCGGAAAAAGATAGAGCAAGGCTCCATACGGATACCGCGTCCGGCCTTATTCCAGGCCTGCGCCCTTCATGGCAGACAGAGCCCGGTCGGTGTACAGCTTGTAGAAGCCCTTTCTGGGCTCGCGGGGCAGGATACCGGCCTTGGCACGCTCGGCCAGGACCTTGGTAGCCTCCTCAACGGTGCAGGGCACACCGTGGATACCGGTGAGGTTGATGGTGCGGTTTTCCACGCTGTAGGAGATCAGGTCGCCCTCTTCAATGAAGGCGATGGGGCCGCCTGCGGCAGCCTCGGGGCTGACATGGCCGATGGCGGCGCCGCGGGTGGCGCCGGAGAACCGGCCGTCGGTGATGAGGGCCACGGAGCCGTTGATGCGCTCGTCGCAGACGATGGCCTCGGTGGTCATCAGCATTTCGGGCATGCCGCAGCCGCGGGGGCCCTCATAGCGGATAATGATGACCTCGCCGGGATTGATCTCATTGTTGACCACGGCGTCGTGGGCGTCCTCCTCATGGTTGAACACGCGGGCCTTGGCGTTGACCACTTCGCGCTGGTTCATGGCGCAGGCGGAATACTTCAGTACGCTGCCCTCGGGAGCGATGTTGCCCTTCAGGATGGCAACGGAGCCCTTTTCAGGGGCCTTTTCCACCGGGAAGATCACCTGATCCCGCTCCAGACCGTAGTTATGCAGGTAGCCCAGGTTCCGATCAAACCAGTTGTCCTTCTGCAGGTCCTCCAGGTTTTCACCCAGGGTCTTGCCGGTGGCGGTCATCACATCCAGATCCAGCATGTCCCGCAGCATCCACTGGACCATGGGCACACCGCCGGCGAACCAGAAGGATTCCGTCAGCTGGGTACCGGAGGGGTTGATGTTGCCCAGGTGGGGCACCTGATGGTTGATTTCGTCAAACAGTTCGATGGGGAGGTCATAGCCCAACTCTCTTGCGATGGAGGGCAGGTGAATGGTGGCGTTGGTGGAGCCGCCGAGGGCGCTGTGGACAATGATGGCGTTGCGGAAAGCCGCGGGGGTCAGGATCTTGGAGGGGGTGATGTCCTTTTCCACCAGTTCCATGATCTTCCGTCCGGCATAGCGGGCATACTGGAGAATGTCCCGCATGGTGGCGGGCACCAAAGCCGCGCCGGGCAGCGTCAGGCCCAGGGCCTCGGCCATGCACTGCATGGTGGAGGCGGTGCCCAGGAAGGTGCAGGCACCCACAGAAGGGCAGCCGGTCAGCTTATAGTCCCGGATCTCCTGCTCCGTGATGGCGTCCTTGCGCTTCTGGCGCAGGGAGATGTCACCGGCCACCAGGGAGGTGGTCATGTTGGGGCCGGGCCGCATGGAGCCGCCGGGCATGAAGATGGTGGGGATATTCATACGGGCAGCGGCCTTCAGGTGGGCGGGGATGGACTTGTCGCAGCTGGAGGCGAGGATCATGCCGTCCCAGGGCACAGCGGAAGCGTGGACCTCCACCATGTTGGCGATGGCCTCCCGGGAGGCCAGCACGACGTTCATGCCGTCATGGCCCTGGGCGCAGCCGTCGCAGATGTCCGTGGCGTAGTACTTGGCAGGCTTGCCGCCCTTTTCATACACGCCGTACACGGCCTGCTCCACCACCTGGTTGAGGTGGGTGCTGCCGGGATGAGAGTCACCGTAAACGCTTTCCACCATAATCTGGGGCTTCAGGATGTCCGTATCGTCCCAGCCGCTGCCCATTTCCAGGGCGTCAAACTGGGCCCACAGCATCCGATCATCATGGCTTCTTTGAATCATAAATCTTTCCTTTCTTCCAAATGCGGAATGTGATGAGTTAAAAGGGTAAAGCGGCCTGTCGCCTGCCGGAAGAGCAAGCAGCAGGCCGACTATACGAAGACAGAGGGAAGCTGTGTCCTGTGGGATCAGAACAGGCGCACAGCGGCAGCAGCGCAGATCAGGACGAAGCAGAACACACCGGCCACTGCGTCAGGCAGGGTGATGTACTTGAAGCCCTGCTTCAGGTTCAGGTTGAAGAAACGGCTGATGACCCAGAAACCGGAGTTGTTGACGTGGTTGAAGATCATCGTGCCGGCGCCGATGGCCAGAACGGTGGCCACAGGGGTCAGGCCCAGGGTGGCCATCATGGGGCCAACCACACCGGCAGCGGTCATACCGCCAGTGGTCATGGAACCGACAGCGGTGAACATGATCGCACCGATCAGGAACGGGATCAGCAGGCCGGGAACGCCGGACTGCTCAATGAGACCGGCCAGGTCGTTGATAGCGGGGGCAGCCTTGATGACGGTGGCCAGAGCGCCGCCCATACCGGTGATGAGCAGAGCGGGCAGAGCCACTTCCAAGCCGCGGGCGATCCAGCTGTCCAGCACGACTTCGCGGAAGTTCTCAGGATCCTTATTGGTAACGTCCTTATTGCTTCTGCGGACGGAAGCCTTGTGGAAGGCAGCCAGCAGCATGGTGTAGATCACACCCAGGCCCAGGGCCACGATCTTGTCGCCGAAGATAGCGGTATAGGTGCGGATGGGAGCGTCCTCAGCAACTGCCATGTTGATAAAGGAGCTGCCGGCGATCAGAACAACGGGGATCAGAATGGTCAGGAAGGAGGCGAAGGTGCCGGGGATATCATCGCCGGTGATGAGGATGTCCTTCACGTCATTGGAAGAGGTCTCCTCGATCTTCGCAACGACCTCGGGGACGGGCTCAACAAACTCCTTGTCGGTCCACTTACGCAGCACCAGCCAGGTCAGCAGGAAGGCGATCAGAGAGATCACAACGCCCCAGCCGATAACCAGACCCAGATCAGCACCCAGCAGGATGGAGACAGCCAGAATACCGGGCGTAGGGGGAACCATGGCATGGGTCAGGTTCAGGCCGGTCTGGGTGAAAGCGGCCATCTTGCCCATGGAGATGTGCTTACGCTTGGAGAGCACGTTGGCAATGTTGGAGGTCAGGATGGTGGTGATATCGCCGAACACGGGAATGGAGACGATGTAAGCGGTCAGTGCGGGAGCCAGCTCCAGATTCTTGCCGCGGAACAGCTTGATGAAGAAGTTGGCAATGGCTTTGGCGGCGCCGGTATCCTGCACGCCCATGGCCAGGATGGCGCCCAGCATGATGGGGATACCCATGCTGCCGAGAGTGCCGCCGAAGCCGGAGGTAATCAGGCTCAGGACTTCCGTGAAGGAGAAGCCCTCCGGCTCAAAACGGCCAAGAACCAGACCCATGAACAGGGCGCTGGCGAACAGTGCGAATGTGGGGTGAAGTTTGACCTTCATGATCAGCACCATCAGCAGGACAATGGTAACGATCAAGAGGATCAGGAATCCAGTTGCAGACATTTTCGAATACTACCTTTCTTTCATTGTTATTAACAGCACACAGTTGCAGATGTGCCGCGTAAAGCCGGCCCGGTATCCGGACCGGAAATACACTTTAGAAATGATCGCGTGGTATCATGGCAGGACCTGTGTTCAATACTGGGTATCATATTCCCAGGGCTTGCCGCCGCAGAGACAGCCGCCGTCCACATGGTATGCCTGGCCCGTCATATAGGAGGAGGCATCGGACGCCAGCATGATGGCGATGCCCACCAGCTCCGCCGGATCGCCGGGACGGCCCATGGCGATCCGTTCCCGCAGGTAGTCGCCCCGGGTGGGGTGGTCCCAGGTGACCTGGGTCAGCTCCGTGAGGATATGGCCGGGGCTGATGGCGTTGCAGCGGATGCCGTACTGGGCAAATTCCACTGCCATGGAGCGGGTCAGGGCGATAACGCCGCTTTTAGCCGCCCCATAAACGGAGCAGCCGCCCAGCATCCCGGTGTCATTGTGGGAGCCGATGTTGATGATGTTGCCGGATTTCCGCCGGTACATCTCCCGGGCCACCGCCTGACTCATAAAGAACACACCCTTGAGGTTCGTGTCCATGATACGGTCATAGGTCTCCGGAACAACATCCAGAAGCCCCTCCCGCTTGTTGATGCCTGCCACGTTGAACAGCACATCGATCTTGCCGTACTGCTGGACCACCTCATCCACACAGGCGCGGATGCTCTCCAGGTCGGCCACATCCAAGCGGTGGGCCGTAGCCCTGCCGCCGGCGGCTGTGATCTCGTCCGCCAGGGCCCGGCATTTTTCCGGGTTTCTGCCGCACAGGGCCACTTCGCCGCCTGCGGATGCCAGGCCGCGGCTGATGGCACTTCCGATGCCGCCCGCCGCGCCTGTGACCAGAATGGTTTTTCCTTCCAGGCCGAAAACGGAATGCAGATATGCGCCGGTATCCATAGCTGCTCCTCACTTTCGTCAAAATTTACACTTGCCTTTTGGCCGTTTATCTCATACTATCTTCTTAACAGTCATCTTTACAGAAAGGGACACTGCCGATGATTATTGATAAAATGGACTATATTTTCGCAATTGCGAAGGAACAAAACCTGACCCGCGCCGCCAAGCGGCTGTTTGTGGCCCAGTCTACGCTGACCATGTATCTCAACCGCGTGGAAAGCGAACTGGGCATCAAGCTGTTTGACCGCTCCAAAACGCCCATTCTGCCAACACCAGCGGGGGAACTGTGCATCGAGGAATTGAAAAAGATCCGGCAGATCGAAACAAGACTGTCCGCCAGGCTCCGGCAGATGGCCCATCCGGAGGAGACGCTGAATGTGGGGATCGGCCTGATGCACAGTGCCGCCTGGATGCCGCGGCTGCTGCCTCTTTTCCATGAGCTCTATCCCGATGTGAGCATCAACCTGATCGAGCAGGGCGATGAACTGCTGCTGCAAAGCTTGCAGGCTGACGACGCGGATGTTGTGATCGGCGGTATGCCGGCGGGGAAACAGGACACCGCGGGGGAACTTGGCCCCGGAACAGCTCTTTTGGTCGCTCTCCCGGGGGTTTATATTGTGCCCCCCCCGGCGCTCCACGCGAATACTTCCGTAAAACACACCAGAACCAACCCACCGCCGCTACAGGGGCGTACTCGCTCCCTTCCGTCC
>OBLF01001570.1_pt1 | contig 18033 bp, 18 predicted proteins | sample 1519231 | NCBI WGS metagenome assembly OBLF01 (sample SAMEA2602895, study PRJEB22501) | metagenome | reverse complement strand
TAGGGAACTTTTGCAAATACTGTTTTATGGGAACTCTGCTCTGGGGAACTCCCTGCCTTACTTATCGTATGTGGATTTTTGCAGGGTGCGTCCTACTCGGGACGCACCCTGTTTTTGTTTTAAAATCTAAAACTGTAAATTATCCTTTATCGTTATTCTTGGTTGCATTCTTTTTTCTTATGTTCTTCAATATACCGATTTATCTCAGCAACATCAGTTGAATGTTTTCCTCTATTCACACACTGATCATTTTTTCTGTAAGTATCCATTATGATTTCAATATCTTCAACAGATAATTCCTCCAAATGGTTTTTAAACGAATCCATAAAAGAATTAGCTTCATCAAACCCATAATATCGTGGAATTCTCTCAATCATTATTTTCATAAATTGTGCTGTGTTGAAATCTGCTTCACTCCGCAATGACTGATATAACTGCTCGGTATATGCAGCTTTTTGAATATCCTGATTTTCCAAGAAAAACTGGTACACTGTTTTTTCTTCACGAGGATAAAAACATTTATATAACCTCAAGCCGCTAGGATTTGTTAATGCACAGTTTGCCATATAATCAAATACCGGTGCGTTTGATCCTAATAAATCCATCAGAATTGGAAATTTTGTTATTAGCGACCCCAATGCATTCCGTCTAGGTGTATATTCTTTCAGGCTATCTACCATAATTCTAGAAAAAAGTTTTACCACACCACTTTCCGAAAATATTTGAGTATAGCCTTTCTCAATAGCATACTTGGTTAATGCATATGAAAAAGCATACAATCCATGCGCATTCTTCCTACAATCTTCGTTGTCTGAAACAAATAAAAGCCTAATAAATGTTTTGTATGATTTTAGCATTGAGTCATACGTCATACGTTCTAGGTACTTATTTTTTATAGCTCTATATATCGCATCATCCAAACCATCATTCGCTATATATGTAATTGTGGCTGCATATTTTTCCACATCCGTTTGAGCTAAGGAAAACAAATCCGTAATAAACGGTGCTTTCACTGAAAGAACGTTATCAAACATTGAACATATCAACATCCTTACATGATAATCGTTCGGTCTATAAAGAGAATTATCATTCACTTTTAAGTGTGCACATTTGTTACGGCAATTCTTCAAATAATCAATATCCTCATCAAATTTATTAAAATAGAGTGCACAATTTTCTTTGTAGAATTGAATTATTTCGTTTTCAATTTTAGAATATTTTTCATCGTCGGAAATCATCGAATTGATTTCCTTTACTTTTGCTTCAGCCTTTTTATCGCCTTCATTAGCCATCGTTTGAAGCTTTATGAATAAATCATAAATGACAAAAGAGTAGAGTGTAACTATCGCCGCTCGATAATTCTGACCATAATATGATTGCAGGACTTCCTTAAAATAGTCCCTTGCATCTTCGTTTTCGAGAGCATTTAAATCTTTTTCATCAAATAGCATATTTCTCACTTCTCCATTCTTCACAAATCTAATTATACTGAGTCCGTGGAACTGCGTCAATATGTTGATTTTCATCAGATGATGCTTGCTATATATCCCTCTAGTCCACTATCCAAAATCAAGTCTGCATACGCCAGCGGGTCATTGTAGATGAGGTAGTCCAGTTCTGACCTCTGCGCCATGGTCGCATCCAGCGCATCTTCAACCCCGGGGCAATTGATGGAAATTTTTCTTCCATCCCGGAGCAGCAGCTCCACACACCCGGTATCCATATTAAACTTGCAAACGCTTTCATCATACTTCATGTTCGTGTCCTCCTGAAATCATGTTGTAGCTTATGTCGGTCAATCTATGATTTCGGATTTCATCTTCCACGGACACCCATATTGAATTTTCCGAAGAAAACAAATAATCCGAACCCATCTCCTATCGGAAACAAGTTCGGATTATTTTTGTTTGGTCCGAGTGGCGAGAATCGAACTCACGGCCTCTTGAACCCCATTCAAGCGCGCTACCAAAACTGCGCTACACCCGGTCATCATCCGGTGCTTTTTTCTGTCGGAGCACCGGCGACATGAAATATTATACTCAGATATGACGTCCCTGTCAACAGTTTTTTGAGAATTTTTTGAATTCTTTCGAAAAAAGTATGATTTTCACGGTAATGCGTTGCTTTGCATCACGGGGGGTGGGGATCAGAGCATCTTCAGTGTCAGAACTTCGCTGGTAAGCTCCTGCGCGGTGTTGGCCTGCTCGGGGGAGTCGAGGATGTACCGCAGCACCAGGACCTCGCCTACATAGAGGACGGCTACCTTGATGGGAATGCTGCCGGAGTCCAGCGGGCTTTCCTGCGCGCCGCAGCGAAGGACGACATCGGCCAGCGATGCGCCGGGGGAGTCCTCGTAATGGGTCAGAAGGATGATCTTTGCGCCGGCAGCTTTGGCCGTGCGGAGAGTCTCCATCATATCGCGGGTCGCACCGGAGTAGGAGACGAAGAGGACAACATCGGCCTCGTTCATCAGGCTGGCGGTCAACAACTGTAGATGGCTGTCGCCGGAGGTGCGGAACTTGGTGGAGAGGCTGGCGAAGCGGGCGCAGATGTCGTTGGCCAGCAGCATACTGCCGCCCTGTCCGAAGCAGAAGACCTGCTTGGCCTCCCGGAGCATCCGTGCGGCCTCATCCACGGCCTCGGCAGAGAGGGCGTTCTGAGTGCCGTTGATGGCGGTGAAGAGACGGGCGCTGGCGTGTTCAAAGAGTGTCTCGGTGGAAGCCCCAGGCTGAAGCTCCCGCTGGCTGGACATGGTGCCGGTGGCGTTGGCCTGCGCCAGCGCAATGCGCATCTCGTGGTAGCCATCGAACCCGAGCGCCCGGCAGAACCGGAACACCGTGGCCTCGGCGACATTGCACTCCCGGGCCAGAGAGGAAATGGAAAGATACTGCGCCTCATCGGCGTGCTGTAAGAGGTAGTCGGCCACGGCATGGCCGGATCTCGTCAACTGGCCCTGCCGCTGCTGCAGCAGTTCCCAAAAATTCGTACCCATAACTTTGCTCCTTCGGTCAGGCGGGCCGCAATGCCCGCAGGCGTCTTACACCTTCTTATCCTTATCGCCCCGTCCGCCGCGCAGGGGAGGGGACACCTATATAAAAAGTATAAAAGAATTTCAGCGGCTTGACAAGTGTACCTTTTACCATAATTCAGGCGCAGATGCTGTGCAGAGCATCCAAAAATTGAGGAAAAGTAGTACCAATTACTGAAAATAAATTTCAAAAACGAAAAATGAGCGAGAAAATATTTTTCCTGTTGAAAATGACAAACTGCGCAGAGGTGATTACAAAATGGCTACAATGACGTATAAAATTGGCGAAAATGGCCAAAAGATGGCTGGTATCCCAGATATTTGTGCGGAATAGACAAGAAAACTTTCTGAAAATTGTGTATGCAACCGATGGACAAAATGAAAGAGATTTTCTATAATAGGGCCAACAAGAGCGGTCTGGGATGAAGGCCGCCGATATGATAGGTAAGGAGAACTCATTATGAAGAATGTTATCTCTCGCCGCTCCTTCTTGAAGGCCGTTGGCGCTCTGAGCGCAGCCGGTGCTCTGGCTGCCTGCGGCGGTAAGCCCGCTTCCACCAGCACTGCAGCTTCTGCCGCTGCTTCCACCGCAGCCTCCGGCGCAAGCATCAAGCTGTGGACATACCCCATCGGCGGCTGGGGCAAGGACGAGACCGTGCAGGAGCTGATCGCCAGCTTCAACGCAAAGTATCCTGACATCAAGGTGGCCGTCGAGTATCTGGACTATACCAACGGCGACGATCAGGTCAACACCGCCATCGAGGGCGGCAGCGCACCCGACCTCATCATGGAAGGCCCCGAGCGTCTGGTGGCCAACTGGGGCGCGAAGGGCGTCATGGCCCCGCTGAACGACCTGTGGACCGATGATGCCAAGAAGGACATCTACGAGTCCGTCAACTCCGCCTGCCACAACGACAAGGGCGACTACTACGAGTACCCCCTGTGCATGACCGCACACTGCATGGCCGTCAACATGACCAAGGTCAAGGAAGTGGGCGCTGACAAGTATCTCGACACCGATAAGCACACCTGGAGCACCGAAGGCTTCCTGAACACCGTTGACGCTCTGTACAAGGGCGGCTACGAGAACGTGGCAGCCATCTACTGCGGCGGTCAGGGCGGCGATCAGGGCACCCGTGCGATCATCAACAATATGTACGGCGGCACCTTCACCGACGACGCTCACACCAAGTACACTGCAGACTCTGCCGAGAACATCAAGGCCATCCAGACCCTGTACGACACCGACGGCATCAACTTCGACGCTTCCATCGCTGGCGGCGACGAGATCACCCTGTTCCGCAACGGCACTTTGCAGATGGCTTTCTGCTGGAACATCGCGCAGCAGCTGAACAGCGACAACAACGACGCCGGCCTGACCAACGACGGCGACGAGATCATGCCGATGGCATTCCCCACCGCAAGCGGCGACCCGAAGCTCTGCGGCGGCATCTGGGGCTTCGGCATCTTCGACAACGGCGACGAGGCAAAGGTCAAGGCAGCAAAGACCTTTATCGAGTTCATCGCAGCGGACCCCGATCAGGTCAAGAACAGCGTTCTGGCTTCCACTTACTTCCCGGTCCGTGCCAGCGTGGGCGACATCTATGCCGACAACGCCATCATGAGCGAGTACACCAAGTTCATGTCCTATCTGGGTGACTATTACCAGATCACTCCGGGCTGGGCAACGGCTCGCACCGAGTGGTGGAATATGCTCCAGCGCGTGGGCACCGGTGAGGACGTTGCAACTGCTGTTGCCACCTTCGTCGAGAACGCCAACGCAGCCGCATCGGCCGAAGCATAAGCGTCCCGCCTGAGGGCAAATCAGGAAATGCGTGCCCCTCCCTCGAACATCCCGGCGAGGGAGGGGTATTTTTGGGTAAGACACCGCACCCCATCAGAACGAAAGGTTTGGTGATTTCTTTGGCTGCAAAGACAGCAAGGGTCAAAGAGCCGAAGCGCAGCGGCGCTTTGGTTCGGCAGGAGACCATCGCTTCCTATCTGTTCCTCCTGCCCAGTCTCATCTTCTTCCTCGGCTTTGTCATCTACCCTATGATCCTCTGCGTGGTCACGAGCTTTTTTGACTCGACCATGAACCGCGCGGACATCTTCGTGGGTCTTGCGAACTATAAAGAGCTGTTCGCTGACCCTATCTTCCGCGGTGCGCTGAAGAACACCTTCATCATCGTGGTCGTCTCGGTGCCTGTGACCTGTGCGTTTTCGCTGTGGATCAGCTCAGCCATCGTTGACCTGCCTGAGTGGGCGACGAGCCTCTTCCGCTGCGTGTTCTACCTGCCGGTCGTCACCGGCTCGGTGGCCGTCACCGTCGTGTGGAAGTGGATGTACAACAACTACTACGGCATCTTCAACTATCTGGGCAAGGCTGTGGGCCTCATCGACAAGAACATCAACTGGCTGGGCGATGAAAAATACGCTCTGGGCTGCATCATCCTCATCCTGCTGACTACTTCTGTCGGCCAGCCCATCGTGCTGTACGTTTCCGCACTGGGCAACGTAGACCAGTCCATCGTGGAAGCCGCTGAAGTGGACGGTGCCACCGATTTCCAGTGCTTCTGGCGCATCAAGTGGCCCGCCATCATGCCCACCACCCTGTACATCCTGGTCATCACTACCATCAACTCCTTCCAGTGCTTCGCACTGATCCAGCTGCTGACCTCCGGCGGCCCCAACCACAGCACCGATACCATCATGTACTACATCTACTACACTGCATTCAAGCTCTACCGCTATGGTTACGGCAACGCAATGGGCGTTGTGCTGGCCGTTATCATCGCCATCCTGTCGGCTGTCCAGTTCAAGTTTGGCAGTCAGGATAATTAAAGGAGGTGCCGGGCAATGACTGCAACTGCAAAAAAACAGAAACCGTTGAAGCGTCACCCCAGCAAGCTGAAAAAGATGAGCGCTTACATGATACTGACCCTCATCCTTATCAGCATCGTGGCCGTGCTGTTCGCGTTCCCACTGTACTGGATCATCACCGGTTCCTTCAAGACCGGCGCGGCCATCAACTCCACGACCCCCGAGTGGTGGCCCAGCCAGTGGGTGCTGACCAACTACCAGAAGCTTTTCGCCGGCAAGAGCGCACCCCTGTGGCAGCTGGCGGTTCCGTTCAGCGGCTCGTTCAGCGCGGACGGCGAACCCATCTATTTCTCCATCGGCCCTACGGCCCCAGCAGCCCTGCGCTGGATGATCAACACGGTGTTCATGGCTGTCATGTCCATGATCCTCACCTGCATCACCGCAGCAATGGCAGGCTATGCGCTGGCCAAAAAGCGCTTCGTCGGCCGTAAACTGCTCTTCACTCTCATCGTCTGCGCGATGGCCCTGCCCAAGCAGGTCATCCTCATCCCGCTGCTGCGTGAGATGAGCTCGCTCAACCTCTACAATACCATCTGGGCCGTCATTTTCCCCATCGTGGGCTGGCCCTTCGGCGTCTTCCTGATGAAACAGTTCAGTGAGGGCATCCCCACCGAAATGCTGGAGGCGGCCCGCATCGACGGAGCCAGCGAGGCGCGCACCTTTATCAGCGTCGTGCTGCCGATGGTCAAGCCGGGCATCGGCGCACTGGCCATCTTCACCTTCATCAACAGCTGGAACGACTACTTCATGCAGCTCATCATGCTGTCCAGCACCAGCAACCTTACCATCTCGCTGGGCATCGCAAAGCTGCAGGCAGAGAACAGCACCGATTTCGGCCTTATCATGGCCGGTGCCGCGCTGGCCGCTGTGCCGATCATCATCATCTTCCTCATCTTCCAGAAGTATTTCACCAAGGGCATCGCAATGGGTGCGGTTAAAGGCTAAAATTTCGACCGCGGCCTGCGGCCGAAACAGGGAGAAATTTTTGGCGCCGCGGTCAGCAGGACGCGAGTGCCGCACCAAGGCACGAAGCGGACGCTGGGCACCGCAAGAGGAAAGCCGCTTGCCTACTGTAGAACTTGAAAAGGGGAATACAGGTCAGGGAGCAACTTTTGGCGCCGCGGTCAGCAGGACGCGAGGCCCTCCCAAGGGCCGAAGCGGACGCTGGGCACCGCAAGAGGAAAGCCGCTTTGGAAGAGCATCGAGTTTGATTAAAATTATCAGAAAGGACATAGACAAATGAAAGACATCACCAAATATCAGGGCGTGATCCCGGCTTTCTACGCCTGCTATGACGCAGAGGGCAATATCTCCACCGAGGGCGTCAAGGCGCTGACCCGTCACCTCATCGCCAAGGGAGTCAAGGGCGTGTATGTGGGCGGCTCGTCGGGCGAGTGCATCTACCAGCACGTCGATGAGCGCAAGGCTGTCCTCGAGGCGGTCATGAGCGAAGCCAAGGGCAAACTGACCGTCATCGCACACGTCGGCTGCAACAACACCGCTGACAGCGTCGAGCTGGCCCGTCATGCCGAGAGCGTGGGTGTGGACGCCATCGCATCCATCCCGCCCATCTACTTCCATCTGCCGGAGTACGCCATCGCCAAGTATTGGAACGATATGTCCGCCGCAGCGCCCAACACCGAGTTCGTCATCTACAACATCCCGCAGCTGGCCGGCACCGGCCTGACCATGAGCCTGCTGGGTGAGATGCTCAAGAACCCCAACGTCGTCGCGGTCAAAAACAGCTCGATGCCCACGCAGGACATCCAGATGTTCAAGGACGCCGGCGTCGCCGCCCGGGGCGAGGGCAGCTTCGTGGTCTTCAACGGCCCCGATGAGCAGTTTGTCTCCGGCCGCGTCATCGGCGCAGACGGCGGCATCGGCGGCACCTACGCCGTCATGCCCGAGCTGTATCTGGCCATGAACGACCACATCAACAAGGGCGAGATCAAGGAGGCACAGGCCATCCAGTACGACGCCGACCGCATCATCTATAAGATGTGCTCGGCCCACGGCAACCTCTACGCTGTGCAGAAAGAGATCCTGCGCCGGATGTACGGCCTTGAGCTGGGCGGCGTCCGTGAGCCGATGCCCGGCCTCATCCCGGAGGATGAAGCAGTCATCGCCGAGGCACAGGCCATGATCGAAGCCGCTATCGCAAAGCTCTGAAAAGCAAAAAAAGCGTCCCCCTCTCCGTCTCTTCATGAGGGGAGAGGGCAGACGCTCTTTGTGCTTGTGAAAAAAATCAGTTAGGAGAAAATCACCATGATCTGCGACGCACTGGAGAACCTGAACCGTTACCGGGGACTCCACAAGAATCTGGAAACCGCCATCGACTACCTCACCGCCTACCATGTGGCCCACGACCTGAGCGACCTTCCGCTGGGCCGCACCGAGGTAGACGGAGAGAATGTCTTCATCAACGTGATGGAGGCCGGGCTGAACCCCGACAGTGCCCGCCTCGAGTACCACAAAAAGTACGCCGACCTTCAGATCGACCTGACCGGCGGCGAGGGCTGGGGCTATACCAACCTGCCCGGCGAGGAAGCAGGGGAGTTTGCGGGAGACATCGGTTTCAGGACCAGTCCGGACGCCGTCAGCGGTGTGCTGGGCGAGGGACGGTTCGTTCTGTTCTTCCCCGGTGAGCTGCACAAGCCCGGCGTGGCACGCCCCGGCTGTGACCATGTGCGCAAAGCAGTCATCAAGATCAGGATGGAGGACTGATGGATATGGAAAAAGAAAAGCTGTTTGAGCAGATCAAGGGCGGGCTTATCGTCTCCTGTCAGGCCCTTGAGACGGAGCCTCTCTACACCAAAGAGGGCGGAGTCATGCCTCTGATGGCAAAGGCAGCCGCCATGAGTGGCGCTGTGGGCATCCGCGCCAACACCGTCCGGGACATCACCCAGATCAAGCAGGTGGTGGACCTGCCGGTCATCGGCATCATCAAAAAGGATTACCCCGGCACGCCGATGTACATCACTGTCACCATGAAGGAAGTGGACGAGCTGGCAGCCTGCGGCGTGGACATCCTCGCCGTGCAGGGCACGGGTGCGCTGCGCCCCGACGGCTCTACCTCGGCCCAGTTCATCCGTGCCATCAAGGAAAAATACCCCGACCAGCTGGTGATGGCCGACTGCGACAATTTCGAGAATGCCATGCTCTGCGCGGAAGCCGGGGCTGACTTTGTGGGCACGACCATGCGCGGCTATACGCCCGAGACCAAGGGCATCGATGACATTGATTTTGACTTTGTCCACAAGCTGGCCGCAGAGTGTCCGGCAAAGATCATCGCCGAGGGCCACATCCACTACCCGGAACAGGCCGTCAAGGCGCTGGAGGCCGGTGCGTTCGCCCTCGTCGTCGGCGGTGCCATCACCCGCCCGGCTGAGATCACGGCCCGCTTTACCGGGGCCATCAACGCCATGCAAAAATAAAAATGATACGGAGATACGACTATGAAACAGTATCTTGCCATCGACATCGGCGGCACCAGCGTCAAGCTTGGCATCGTAGATGAAGAGGGCCGCGTCCTTGCCAAGGCGGAGCAGAGCGTCTGTTTCGACTACTATGAGACATCCATCCTCACGACGGTGCTTTCGGCCTCCGAACAGTTTCTGAAGGAGCAGGACGTCAGGCCGCAGAGCCTTGCGGGCATCGGCGTCTCGGCCACGGGCCAGATCGACACCCACACGGGCACGGTCGTGGGCACTTGCGGCAGTCTGCCCAACTACATCGGAAGCCCCATCAAGGCCGAGCTGGAAGCAAAATTCGGCCTGCCCGTCACCGTCGCCAACGACGCCAACTGCATGACGCTGGGCGAAGTCTGGGTCGGCGGGGCGAAAGGCTATACGGACGTCATCGGTGTCACGCTGGGCACCGGCGTGGGCGGCGGCATCCTGACCGGCGGACGGCTGTTGGAAGGTGCCCGGGGCCTCGGCGGTGAGCTGGGCCATTACCGTACCCATGCGCTGGACGGCGTCCTCTGCACCTGCGGTGCATCGGGCTGCTGGGAGCGGTATGCCGCCACTACGGCCCTCGTGCGTGCTGCGCAGCCCCGCAATCATAAGTGGAGAGATGGCCGTGCCATCTTTGAATCGGCCCATGCGGGCGACCCCATCATCCTCGCCCTTCTCGAGGACTGGACGGACGAGATCGCGCAGGGCCTTGCGGGGTTGGTGCACATCTTCAACCCGCAGCTCATCCTCATCGGCGGCGGCGTCAGCGCTCAGCAGGAGCTGCTCATCGAACCCATCGCCAGAAAGGTGAGGGCTTCCATTATGCCCGCCTTTGCAGAGGGACTGGAGATCCGCGCCGCCCAGCTTCACAACGACGCCGGCATGGTGGGCGCAGTCTACTACTTCCGCCAGTCACGGGGCGAAAACTGAAAAGGGGGATGGAACGATGAAAAAGCATATCCTTTGTCTGGGAGACTCCAACACTCACGGCTATTGCGCCGACCCGGCGGACTGCGCCGACCACGGCATCCGCTTTAACGAGGATGAGCGCTGGACCTGTCGGCTGCAAACAGCGCTGGGCAGCGAGTATCTTGTGACAGAAGAGGGCCTTTCGGGCCGGACGACGGTTTTCGTGGACCCCATCCATGAGTCGATGGACGCTTTGAGCGTGGCCTATGCGCTCCTCAAGAGCCATGAGGTCATCGACCTGCTCATCATCATGCTGGGCACCAATGACGTCAAGGAGCGGTTCAACGCCAATGCCGCCTGCATCGGTGCAGGGATGGAGCGCCTCATCCTCAAGGCAAAGAGCGTGGACTGCTGGGGCACCAAAGCCCCCAACATCCTTGTCGTGGCTCCGCCCCGCATCGGCGACGGCTTCCACGACGCCGTCATGGGCGAGGGCTGCGTGGAGAAGTCGAAGGGCGTGGCAGAGCAGTTCCGCATCGTCGCCGAGCGGCAGGGCGTCCACTTCCTCGATGCTGCCGACTGCGCATTCAATCAGGTGGATTTCATGCACCTGACCCGTCACGGTCACGCACAGCTGGCCGAAAAGCTGGCGGCGCTTGTCCCGACGCTGGTGTGACGGTAGGAGAAAAAAGGCCGGAGTCCCGAGAGATCCTTGGGGCTTCGGCCTTTTTTGCGTCATATTTTCCTCATGTCCGCGCATAAAGTGTACCCAGAAACGGGAAGAGAGGGGAGAGCGTTTTGACAAATCAGGAACGAATCGAGCAGGCGGCAGTCTGCCGCGAGATAGGGGCACGCACCGGCGGAGACATCCTCATCGGCGTGGTGGGGCCGGTGCGCACGGGCAAGAGCACCCTCATCAAGCAGTTTATGGAAAAGCTGGTGCTGCCAGCCATCGGCCCGGAGGACGCGAAGCTCCGCGCCCGCGATGAGCTGCCCCAGTCGGCAGCGGGGCGCACCATCATGACCACCGAGCCCAAGTTCATCCCGGAGTCGGCGGTGCCGCTGGCGCTGGAGGGCGGGGGAGAGTGCAGCATCCGGCTCATCGACTGCGTGGGCTACATGGTGGAGGGGGCCATGGGCCACGAGGAGAATGACAAGCCCCGGATGGTCAAAAGTCCCTGGTTCGACGAGGAGATCCCCTTCGACCTCGCCGCCGAGACCGGCACCCGCAAGGTCATTCGGGACCACTCCACCATCGGCATCGTCGTCACCACCGACGGCACCATCAGCGAGATACCGCGGGAAAACTACGTCCCGGCGGAAAAACGGGTCATCGACGAGCTGGAAGCGCTGGGCAAGCCCTTCGTCATCCTGCTCAACAGCACCCATCCCGATGCCCCCGGGACAAAGGCGCTGGCGGCGGAGATGGAAGAAAGCTATGGCCGGACGGTGCTGCCCGTGAGCTGCCTCGACCTCGACGAAGAGCAGTTGGGGGAAATCCTGCGCCGGGTGCTTTACGAGTTCCCGGTGCGGGAGCTGGATTTTGCCCTGCCGCGCTGGGTGACGATGCTGGACAAAGGCCATTGGCTCCAGACTGAGGTGTACACAGCGGCCATGCAGCTCTCCGGGCAGATCGCGCGGATGAAGGACATCTCGGATTCTGGCCAGGCGGTGCTGGACTGCGAGGCGGTGGAGAACACCGCCCTCAGCGGGATGGACCTTGCCGACGGCATCGTGCGCATCACGGTGCTGCTCAAGCCGGAGGTGTTCTACAGGGTGCTCAGCGAGCAGACGGGGCTTGAGATCGGCGACGAGGCCGGGCTGATGCCCTGCATCATCGAGCTGGCGAAAGCGAAGCGTGCCTATGAGAAGATACGCAGCGCGATGGAGCAGGTGGAGGCCACCGGCTATGGCATCGTGATGCCCTCCATTGATGAACTGTCACTGGAGCAGCCCGAGATCGTCCGGCAGGGCGGGCGGTATGGCGTCCGCCTTGAAGCCAGCGCACCGTCCATCCACATGATGAAGGCGGTCATCCACACCGAGCTAAGCCCCATCGTGGGCACCGAGAAGCAGAGCGAAGACCTCGTGCAGAGCCTCTTGCAGGATTTCGAGGACGACCCCGTCCGCCTGTGGGAGTCGAACATCTTCGGGAAAAGCCTCCACGAGCTGGTCAACGACGGCTTGCAGAACAAGCTGCTCCATATGCCGCAGGAGGCCCGAAGCCGCCTGCAGGAGACGCTGGAGCGGGTCATCAACGAGGGCTGCACCGGGCTTATCTGCATCCTGCTGTAACAAAAATGGCCGCTGCACGTTGGTTTCGTGCAGCGGCCATTTCGGTCATTTCTCTTCTTCGGTGAGCTTCGTGATGAGCATCTGATAGATCTCGTTGCCCTTGAGGATGAACTGCTTTTTCACCAGCTCGGCGCTCAGCCGATCGGGCGTGCCGATGTCCAGACAGAACAGCTCGCTGTCCAGCGCCTTCACCTGACAGCGCACGGAGCAATGGCCGTCGGCCTTTTCGCTGATGCGGGCGCTGTACTCGGCTTCCTTGCGCGCCCAGGTCTGGCTGCGCAGCACGGCGGCGACCGCCTTTTCCCGCACACTGCGGGGCAGGTCGTAGGCCAGCTCCTGCGCCACCTTCCGGCCCTTGTCGGTGATGGTATACCGGTCGCCGTCCACCACCACGAGCTGCTGCTTGGCGATGTCGTCCAAGCAGGAGCCGATCTCAAAATAATTCACCAGAGCCTCTTCCATCAGGGCGTTTTCGATCTCCGCCCGGGTGATCGGCCCGGCATTCTTGACAAGATAACACAGCAGCAGTCGGATCTCGGTGCTGTTGGTCAGCCCACCGGGACGAACACCGGCGGTAAAAGCATCGTTGGCAGCCATTGTTATTCCCATCTCCCGTGTTCTATAGTATATCTATAGTATAAAGGGTTTCAGGCCGGATTGCAAGCCATGTCCGCAAAATCGGTCTCGATGCGCTTGCGGCTCTCGGGGGTGGAGTAGAGCCAGTGGTCGAGATGCCCTTCGGTGATGAAGTACCGCAGCTCGAAGCGGTGGCTCTGGCTGAGGGCATGATTGACGATGACCAGCTTGATCTTCATCTTCTCGGGCAGGATGTTTTTGATGTAGACGCTCACGGCCTGCCCGGGATGCAGGTCGGGGCAGCTCTCGGCGAGGCCCGCGAGGTTGGGCGCGATCTCGACGAAGGTGCCGTATTCCTCCACGCTTCGCACGATGCCCACCACCGTCTCGCCCACCGTAAAGGCGGCGGCGTTCTCGGCCCATGTGCCCAGCAGCTCCCGGATGGTCAGCACGAACCGCCCCTGTGCGTCCCGGCTCTTGATGGCGCAGAGGATCTGCTGCCCTACGCTGACCCGGTCGGCGGGGGAGGAGATGCGGCTCACCGACATACAATCGATGGGTAGAAGAGCGCTGATGCCGCAGCCCACATCGCAGAATGCGCCGAAAGGCTCGATGTGGGTCACGACGCAGGGCAGGATGTCGCCGGGTTGGAGCTGGTCGAGGTATTCGGCCTTGCACATCCGCTGGGCCTCGGCCCGGGAGAGCCGGTAGAAGGGCTGTCCGCTTTCGTCGGTGTCGATGCCCTCAATGACGAAGCAGGTGGGGCGACCCACCCGCGTCAGCACGGCGATGTCCCGCACGCTGCCGGTGTCGGCCCCGTCGGCGCACTGTCCGAAGGGCATCACGGCCCGGCAGCCGCCCAGCTCGAACCGAAGCTGACGCTGGGTGTCGAAGGCCAGAGCGGTGCTCTGCAAAATTTCGCGGCTGGTCATCGCGGCCCGCAGCTCGGCGGCGCTCAGGCGGGAAGCATTGCGGTAGTTGTTTTCGGTACGAAACGCTTGCATCATCTTTCATTCCTCTTTCTCTGATTTTTTGGGCTGCAGCGCAGGGTGTGCTGCATGGTTAAACCATATGCGGCTGCATTTGCATTTTATACGAGTTTGGATTATACTATAGGTGTGTGTCATGCATTGGGCACACGGCCTGTGCCATCTATGGACAGACAGAAGGGAGCCAATATGGATATTGCAGTCGGCGATACCATCCTCACCCGCAAGCAGCACCCCTGCGGAGCGTCCAGCTTCGAGGTGCTGCGGGTGGGTATGGATTTCAAGATCCGCTGCACGGGCTGCGGCCGCGAGGTCATGCTGCCCCGGGCAAAGATCGAGAAGAACATCAAAAAGGTCATCCGGCCGGGTCAGGAATAGCCCGGCGGCACAGCACATTCAGAAACTGTTTTGTAAGGAGAACTGCCTGATATGCCGAATCTGACTTCCCAAATGGAGGCCGTCTGCCGTCGGTTCGAAGAACTTTCCGTCCGTCTCAATCAGCCCGAAACTGCTGCCGACCCGGCGCAGTTCCGCCGCCTGATGCAGGAGTACCACGAGGCAGAGCCGGTGGTGGAAGCCTACCGCGCCCTTGCCACTGCGCAGGATCATCTTGCACAGGCGAAAGCCCTGCTGGAAGGGGAGGAACCCCTCGATGCGGACTTTAAGGCTATGATACAGCAGGAGATCAGCGAAAAGAGTCAGGATGTGGCAGAGCTGGAAAATAATCTCAAAATTCTGCTGCTGCCGAAGGATGCAAACGACGAAAAAAGCGTCATTATGGAGATACGCGCCGGTGCCGGCGGGGAGGAAGCTGCGCTGTTTGCCCACAGCCTCGTGCGGATGTACACGATGTACGTTCAGGGGCGGGGCTGGGAGATGGAGCTGCTGAACCTCAATGAGACTGAGCTTGGCGGCACGAAGGAAGCCGTCTTCGCAGTCAATGGCCGGGGCGCATACAACCGTCTCAAGTACGAGAGCGGCGTTCACCGGGTGCAGCGCGTCCCCGAGACGGAGACGCAGGGCCGCATCCACACCTCGACGGCTACGGTGGCCGTGATGCCGCAGGCCGAGGAGGTGGACTTTGCGCTGGACATGAAAGACCTGCGCATCGATACCTTCCGCTCCTCGGGCGCAGGCGGACAGCACATCAACAAGACGTCCAGCGCCATCCGCGTCACCCACATCCCCACTGGCACGGTGGTCGAGTGCCAGAACGAGCGCAGCCAGTTCCAGAACAAGGACAAGGCTCTGGAGATCCTGCGCAGCCGCCTGCTGGCCCAGAAACAGAAGGAGCAGCAGGATGCCATCAACGCCGACCGCGCCGGTCAGGTGGGAACAGGGGACCGCAGCGAGAAGATACGTACCTATAACTTCCCGCAGGACCGCTGTACCGACCACCGCATCGGCCTGACGGTGCACAACCTCGATAAGATCATGGACGGCAATCTGGACGAGATCATCGACGCCCTCGCCACCCGTGAGCAGGCCGAGAAGTTACAAAAACTGAACGCATAAACCTGCGCATATTGCGCATAAACATCTGTAAAGTTTAACTGCTTTACATTAGAAAAGAGCGGCGATTCGTATGAATATCAAAACTGAAGTCCGCCCGGCGGACGCGGAGGGCATTGCCCGAGCTGCCGAGCTTCTGCGGCAGGGCGAGCTGGTGGCTCTGCCCACCGAGACAGTCTACGGCATCGCGGCTGACGCCCGCAACGGCGAGGCCGTGAGCAAGATCTTCGTGGCGAAGGGGCGTCCGCAGGACAATCCCCTCATCGTCCATGTCACCGGTCCCGAGATGCTGCACGGCCTCGTCAGCGAGGTGCCCGAGCGTGCCCAGCTGCTGATGGCTGCGTTCTGCCCCGGGCCGCTGACCATCATCATGCCCCGCGGCCCCGAGGTGGCAGCGGAGTGCTGCGCGGGTCTGGATACCGTGGGTATCCGTATGCCCAGCCACCCGGTGGCCCGGGCCGTCATTGAGGCCAGCGGCTGTGCCTTTGCAGCCCCGTCGGCTAACCTCTCCGGCAAGCCCAGCCCCACCAATGCGCAGGATGTCTTTACCGACATGGATGGCCGCCTGCCCCTCATCCTCGACGGCGGCGAGTGCGACTGGGGCGTGGAGTCTACCGTCGTGTCGGTGGTGGGTGAGAAGCCCACCCTCTTCCGCCCCGGACACATCACGCTGGAGGATCTCGAGCGTGCGCTGGGCGAGGAGGTGGAAGTCTCCAAAGCCATCCTCGAAAAGCTGCCGGAGGGTGCGGTCGTCCGCAGCCCCGGCATGAAGTATAAACATTATGCCCCCAAGGCCGATGTTACCCTGCTGGACGGCACCTTCGAGCAGTTCAAGGCCTATGTGGACGCCCACGCCGCCGAGAGACCCAGCTGCCTCTGCTTCACCGGCGAGGCCGAAAAGCTGGGGGTCCCCTGCGTGGAGTATGGCCGGGAGGGAGACGGCACCGATCAGGCCAGACACATCTTCCGCTCTCTGCGTGCGCTGGATGAGCAGGGGGATGCCGTAGTCTACGCCCGCTGCCCTCAGAAGGATGGCCTGTCGATGGCGGTCTATAACCGTCTTATCCGTGCGGCCGCGTTCCGGGTGATCGAGCTATGATGACGCTGGGCATCACCGGCCGCAGCGGCTGCGGCAAATCCACCGTCACCGCGGTTTTTGCGGCCCGGGACATCCCGCTGGCAGACGCCGACCAGCTCTCCCGCGAGATCCTGCTTCCCGGCTCTCCGCTGCTGCCCCAGCTGGCGGAGCGCTTCGGGGCGGATATTATAAGGGCAGACGGCACCCTCGACCGCCGCCTGCTGGCCGACCGCGCCTTTGCGACCCCCGAGGGGAAGGCGGCGCTGGACGCGCTGACCCACCCGGAGATCGTCCGCCGCATCCGTGCCGCAAAACAGGCCGCTCATCGTGCCGGTGCGAAGCTTTTCGTGCTGGACGGTGCGGTCATCGTCGGCACGGCGGCAGAAGCGGAGTGTGATAAGCTCTGTGTGGTCACGGCCCCTTTTGAGGTCAGTGTGGAGCGCATCGCTGCCCGGGACGGCATCTCGCCTGAGATGGCCGCCCGCCGTCTCAACGCCCAGACGCCGGAGGCGGTTCTGACCGCCAGAGCGGACTACATCCTCCCCAACACCTCCACCCGCGAGGCGCTGGCGAAGGCGGCGAACGAGCTGTGTGATATGCTCATCGGGGAGGGGTGCCGCACTTGAAAAAGCTGTTCCGACTGCTGTGCAGGCTGGTGGTGCTGGCCTGCATCGCGGCAGTGATACTGGTGACGCTGCCGCCCCTCGCCCGGAAGGCCGACCAGCTGCTCTACCCCCGCAAATACAGCCAGCAGGTGGAGCAGTGGGCCGCCGAATACGGCCTCGACCCGCTGCTGGTCTATGCGTTTATCCGCACCGAGAGCGGCTTCGACCCTGCTGCTACTTCCAGCGTCGATGCCCGGGGGCTGATGCAGATGACGGAGGAAACCTTCATCTGGCTGCGCAGTAAGATCGCGCCCGACGAGGGCCTGACCTTCGATGACCTCTACGACCCTGCGGTCAGCATCCGTTTCGGCTGCTACTACCTTCATCTCTGCATGGAACGGTACGGCGGCGATGTGGCCACGGCCGCAGCCGCTTACCACAGCGGGTGGGGGACGGTGGATAATCTGCTTCGGATGGAGGAGCATTCCTCGGACGGGCAGACACTGAAGGGCTTTCCGTACAATCAGATGCACCACTACGTCGAAAAGATCACCGCCGGTTACGCCGCCTATACCCGGCTCTACGGCGGCTGATGTACTACAAACGAAGAAAACCAGAGAGGATAAGCCCTCGCTGGTTTTTGATAAATCAAAGTGTAAGAAAACAGAAAGGCAGGAGAGATCCTATGGCAGAAAAAACTCCGAAC
>OBLF01001565.1_pt1 | contig 18084 bp, 10 predicted proteins | sample 1519231 | NCBI WGS metagenome assembly OBLF01 (sample SAMEA2602895, study PRJEB22501) | metagenome | reverse complement strand
CTGACTTCCCGGTTGCGGCAATCACCTGGGCCGTCTCTTTACAGAGGGAAATCATTTCCCGGGCGGATGCCACCTTCGACCGGAGCTGAACACAGGTAAATCCGCCATCCAGTGCTGCCTTTACTATATCTCTGACCGGCCGGCCCTTTGTATTTTCAGGCCCCACCACCAGATAGGCGGAAATATCCAGTACGCTGCGCATATTCATAAGACCTTTCCTTCTTTCTTCTGAATCTGTTCTTCCATCCGTTTTATCTTTCCATGCATCATATCCGTATATCCAGGACGGATATCTGCTTTAAGTACCACTTCCGTACGGATTCCTCTTTCCGCCAGGACCATAGTGGCCCGCTTCACTATGGCCATGACCTCATCCCATTCCCCTTCTATCTCTGTAAACATGGAATAAGTCTGACATGGCAGACCGGAATCCCGTATCACCTTCACCACTTCCCCCACATAGGAAGACATCTCATCTCCGGTCCCACAGGGAGCAATGGCTACCGCAATCAGTGTATTCATCGTCTTCTCCTTATGCTTTACCTGTATCCATGGCATTGGATGCCACATCATCAGCTGACAGATTGTACATAGTGTCCAGGAATATCTTTTCAAATGAACCCGGCCCCCGGGCTTTCTTTTCAGCTATCTTTCCCGCTGCATTATACATGTTTACCGCAGTAATCGCCGCCGTAAACGGATCCGTTACCGCCGCATAAACAGCACATACCCCGCCAAGTGAGCATCCGGATCCGGTCACCTTCGTAAAAAGAGGACTTCCTCCATAGCTCCTGATAACCACATCCCCATCCGTGACTACATCCACCTCTCCGGACACAGCTACGGCGCCATGAATGAACCCGGCCAGTGCCCTGGCTGCCATTACCGCAGAATCCACAGAATCGGTAGCATCTACACCGCGCACGCCATCTTTAGCTACGCCTGTATCGAGCCCCCAGAGATTGGCCAGAGCAATAATTTCCGAAGCATTCCCCCGGACAATGGCCGGAGGCATAGCCTTCATCTGGCGCAGAAGTTCTGTACGCAGGCTTCCCAGACCAATTCCTACCGGATCCAATACCCATGGCTTACCCGCGTCAGCCAGTGCCCTTATAGTCCGAGGCAGGGTTTCTGCATACACAGGAAACAGCGTCCCCATGTTGATATAAAAAGCCTGGCATATGCTGCTGATTGCTTCCCCCTCATCAGGAAGATATACCATGGCAGCCGAACCTCCACAGGCCAGCTGCGCATTGGCTACCAGATTGATGGTTACTGTATTGGTAATGGACGGAACCAGCGGACACTCCTTCCTTGCCGCTTCCACGGCCTGCCTTATCTTTTTTCTCATTTCCCTTTCTGTCATTATGTGCTCCTTTCTATGCAGCGGACATTAAAAAAGCCCGCTGCCGCGAGCCTGGTTCTGCATGGTATTGTCCCATGAGCTTTTTATTGCTCCCTGCGTAAGTCTTAACTCAATCAGGTGCCAAGGGTTTAGACCAGGTCATTCTCAACATATAGTTCCCCTGCAATAAGCTGATTTAATTTTATCACAGTTATGAGCCAAAGGCTCCTCTGTTTTTTCACACAAAAAACCCACCGTCCTGTTTCTGAACGGTGGGTTTTTCTATCTGTGGAGCGGATGAAGGGAGTCGAACCCTCCTGTCCAGCTTGGGAAGCTGGCGTTCTACCGATGAACTACACCCGCATGAATACAGGTATAGTATATCACACATAAAAGAATTACGGAATGTCAAAATCGATTTTTATTTTCTTCATGCACAATACATCCATCCAATATCCATATAGCGTTGTATTTCATCGATATCTGGGATGATTCTGATAATATTCCCGTTTATCCTGATACATTCTCTGATCCGCCCGAATTGCAGCCTGCTGAATCCCCCGATGATCACTGACGGCATAACCAATGGCAAAAGAAAAAGATTCCTTCTGCATCGCGTCCTTTATCTCTCTGGTTTTACCTCTCATTTTCTCTTCCGTAGTACCAGGGGTAACGATGACAAACTCATCGCCGCCAGACCGATATATATTGTCCCTGGGAAAATAATTGCACAGGAACTCTGCCAGATTTTGCAGCAGCCTATCCCCTTCTGCATGCCCCTGGGTATCATTAAGATACTTCAATCCATTCACATCGATAAACAGCACGCCCAGCTGAGACTCTCCGGCATGCTGGTTAAAATAAATGTCCATGGCATTCCGGTTTTTAACGCCAGTCAGGCTGTCCTTTCCAGATGCAAATTCCAGCTGTTCAAGAAGACGCCGATTGGCCACATACATAGCCATGAAGGCTCCCACCGTTTCCAGCAGGTACCGGGTATTCATCATTTCATTTTCTTCGTAATTGTCCGCCACCAGAAACCCTATGAGCTTCCCCTGGTAATACAGAGGCGTACTCATCAGGTTTCTGATATTCTGCCTTTTTAAAATATTGTATCCGTCAATATCCCCCTGCTTCCGCAGCTCTTCAATATCCGGAATTACCACACTGGTATCTGTTTCCAGACACTTTTCCCAGCTTAGCATGTACTCATCATAGGAAAGATTCTGCAATGACTCTATTTCTGATTTCACTCCAGGAGCGCACCACTCATAGGTATTGCTTATAGTTTTCCGGTCTGTTTCCAACACATACAGCCGATCCGGGTGAATCGCTTCTGATAAATCCGACAGAATCCCCTGCATGGCCCGGGAAAAACATGGTTCAGACACAAGACGGCGTATAACCCGGATAACCGTTTCATTGGTTGTATTGGCTCTGCGCAGCCGTCTTCGTCTGGCCTCTTCCTCCGAGATATCCACGCAGGACACTATACATTCATGAGCCATATGCACAGGGGAAACGGAAAAACGAATCCATTTTCCAAGGATATCGGCATACAACTTGCCTTTCATTACCCTTTCCCCCTCTATCGCTGCTTCCATAGCAGATATCCAGCCCGACTCTTTTTCTGTAATTCCCGCCTGAATGAAAGATTTTCCTATAAGGAAGTCTCTGTGCTTTCCCGTAAGCTGGCAAAATGCAGAATTGACATAGCGGATTCTATATATTCTCTCGGACCGGCTGTCTGCCATTTCCACAATGCAGGAGGGTACCTGCAGCAGGTCCATAGCCTCATCTATCCATACCCCGGTGATTCTCTTATCTATCTCCTTATCTGTACTCATTCCGCGAACCTCGTTTCCAACAAAGTTTCCAGACCTCTCCCCAGATTATTAATGAGTCCCTTCATTCCTTCGTCACTGAATAAGAGGCATTGTACTTTCATCTGCACCGTAACTGGACACCCATCGATTTCCTGGATGGCATACACTCCCTGCTGAATCTTCCGTCCAGCCTCTTCTGCTTCGGCCCTGCTCTGTACCTGCATGAGCGCAAGGAAGCGTTTTCTTTCCACGCGCCCCAGCACCCCGTGAATCCCCAATATTCGGCGAATCCGGTCGCTGATGGCTCGCACCAGTTTCCGTTCGATTTCCACCCCATAGGACTGCAGCGTGTTTTCAAGAGAAAGAATCTCGATGTCCATCATAGTAAAATTCTGCTTGTTCCGTGCATACGTTTCATAGTATCGGCTGAGCCTGTCCATGATTCCTATCAGGTTAAGCGCCCCGCTATCAATATCCGAATACAACAACCGGGGAAGCAGATGCTGTCGTTCTGCCTCCTCCTGAAAGTCGGTAAAATAGCCTATCAGTCCCTGAATCTCCCCCTGCCGGTACAGCGGCACCTTCGTGGTCATGATGGCATGTTCTATACCATTCACTATACAGTGCCCCGGCATGTTGATAACCAGTCTGCCCCGATGAATACAATTTTCTTCGGCTTCCCGGAATCCGTGATCATTCACATGCCATCCCATATCTTCATCGGTCTTGCCAATCAGATCCCTGCGCTGGATGCCATAATAGTCCAGGAAGGCGCGGCTGGCTCCCAGGAATCTCCGTTCACTGTCTTTCCAAAACAATTTAACCGGGAAAAAACTAAGTACACTTTCCCATATATCCCGGGCCAGCGCATTCTTCTCACTTCCATCCGTCGCCAGATGCAGACTTTCTATAATCGCTTCGGTAAGTTCCCGGTTATCCATACGGGTTTTTGCCGTCGCATATATCAGATGATTCTTTTCTGCCAGCGCAAAGAGAAAATGAATATTCCAGGAATAACTGCCATCTGCATTCTTTGCCCTGAACAAATCTTGCAAACATCCACTCTGCTGCAATCGCTCTGACAGCCTCTTCCTGTCAATCCATACCGCATAACGATCCCAATCCTCCGGATGCACATACTTCCGGTATCTTCCTGCCATCCAGGCCGAAGGTTTTCCAACACTCCCTAAAGGAACAGAAGTACGGTTTATCAGCGTATGATTGTAATCCTTCTCCAGATTCCAGAACATGGCTACCCGGTAAAAGGAATTAAGAATCACCGATATGGAATGTTCAGATGCATCCCATTCCCCGATTTCCCGATTCAACATCTGAATCCTGCAGGAGTATACCCGCCGCCATCCAGTCTTCCCCAGAAGTTGAGCCCTCATACGCAGATAGATATGCCCATAATTATGTTCCTGTTCATTACTATCCCCTTCTTCATTCACCGAGAACAACAGGTCACGCATTCGTTCCCATTTTATTCCTTCCATCGAATGCAAAACACGATGCGCGACTTCTTCCTCAGTGACCCCCAGCATTTTCAAAATGCTCAGATATTCCGGATTAATGTACAGATACCGTACCGATTCTCCATCCGTTTCCAATACACAGAATGGTCCTGGTGTCAGGAAATCTGCCTGCCCTGCCTTTTCATAAAGCCCCTTATCCTTCCGCATCTCTACAGGCAGTTTTCTTTTCTGCATTGCTTCCAGAATCCGGTCATAAGAATCCGGCCGTGCCAGCACATATCCCTGCACCTTTTCACAGCCTATGCTCTTCAGAAATCTATACTCTTCTTCTGTCTCAATTCCTTCTGCCAACGTATGGGTATGCAGCCGTTTCGCCATAGACACGACAGACTTAACGATTTTTCTTGATTTATCAGAGAAGGTAGAAAAGAAATCCATATCCAGCTTGATTTCATCAAAGTCATAGTCTTTCAGCAGATTCAGCGATGAATACTGACTTCCAAAATCATCCATCCACACCGCATATCCCAGCTGATGAAAGTTTTCAATGGTTTCATATATCACATCCCGGTCATCCATCAGTACAGATTCTGTGATTTCCACATAAAGCATATCTTTGGGCACGCGATACTTTTTCGCCTGCTCATCGACAAAATCCACCATATCTTCTACCAGTAAATCATAACGAGACAGGTTAAAGGAAACCGGGAGAACCGTCTTCCCCTGATTTATCCGGCTTTCATATTCCTGGCAGATGCTCTGCACCATATATTTGTCCAGTTTGATAATCTGCTTTGTCTTTTCCAGTACCGGAATAAACTCTGCCGGGCGCAGCATACCATGCTGCGGATCAATCCAGCGGGCCAGCGCTTCCATGCTACAGATAGAATCAGTGACTGTACGTATCACCGGCTGGTAGAAAACATGAATCCACCCCTTCTCTACTGCCTCATCAATATGTGCTGCCACATATCGCTCCATGGCCTGCTGCCTCGCCATACGACTGTCATACCAGGCCGTGTCCCGTTCCATATCACGATAAACGCTACGGCAGGCCTCTTCCGCACAGCTCATGCAGACACTGGCCTGAATCTCTCCAGCAGGCACCTCATAAATCCCTGCATCCAGGATAAGATGCCACTCCGGATGATGTTTTTGAACCATACTGCGTATCCCGGAAATTTCGGTTTCCACATTCTTTTTACTGGTGAGAAGGCAGAAATGATCAACGGAATACCGTACTACCGGCTCCCCGGGGAAAGCATGCACGAGTAGCTCGGCCAGCAGACGAATACAGTCATCTCCTGCCTCCATACCAAATCGTTCATTGAGCAAACGGAATCCCTCTATATTGAGAGATATAAATATCCGGGGCTCCCGATCCGGCAAGTCCTGATCCATTTCCAGAATATCCTGGACCCGTCTTATAAACTGCGTATGTCCGTAAAAGCCAGTAAGCCGGTCGATATTAGACCGGGCCAGCTGTTTTTTATACACGCTGGCATATATCAGCTTCCCCAGCCGTTCATCTTCTTCCACTCGTCCGAAGATTTCCACATGCTGAATCTGTCCATCCCGGGAGCGGGTACGAAATTCCACATTGCCCACGCCGCCCTGCACCTGCCTGAACTGCTGTATCATTTCCATTTCTGCACGCTTTACATCAGCTGGCAAGGCCGCCTTCAGCATCGATGCCCCCAGGAAGTCCATCAGTTCCTTTCCACTGGTGCAACCCCAGATTTCTGCGGCTTTGCGGTTCGCATAGAGAATTTCATAGGATTCACTCACCCGATAAATGATAATTCCCCCGGGAAGCCTTTCCAGGTCCTGATGAATTGGCATCATGCCGGCTTCCTGCTCATCGTCTCCATGCCATTCTTCCTTCATAACTTACACCTCATCTACACTGATATCTGCTAAGGGTATACTCACATATCCTATGTTTCTGATCCCCAGAGTCACTCACGGCCGTAATGTCTGCCCTGTTATTCCATGTTGCAGAACAGAAGAATTTCCATTCTCGAAAGGGAATTATCTATCCCCTTCTCATCACAGATAATTTTCTGATTTCTTTCATCATCGATTGGGCAAGGATGTCCACTCCCTGCTCGCTGAACGGGGATACCTGATATTCCGCCTGAACCGTTATGGAAATATTATCTATTTCATGCAGATTCCAGACCGCTTCCTTCACCTTTTCCATTAATTCAGAAAGCTCATCCCTCCTTCGGAAGGAAAGAAGAGCCAGGAAAAAGTCCTCAGATAAACGGGCTAGTTCTCCCCGGTTTCTCAGCGTTTTCTGAATCACACGGGTTATTTCCTTTACCACACCACGCGTAAATTTTTCACCATAAGACGACCAGATTTCCTCTATCCCCTGAATGCGGATGCTGGCCATGGCAAAATCCACTCCCTGATGATGATAAATCTGAGCCAGTCGATAGGTTTCTCCCACAAAACCATGAATATTCAGAACCCCTGTCAGTGCATCTACGGTAAGCAGTTTCTGCCGGCTGGCTTCCACCGCCTTAAAATCCTCTTCCGTAATAAAATAACCAATCAGTCCAATAACCCGTCCATTGCTGAATATAGGAATTTTAGAAGACAGAATATGGCGCGTTACCCCATTCACCACCGTAGTTCCCTCGGTATTTCGGATAATCTCCCCTTCCTCCATGCAGCGGTTCTCATCTTCTATATACAGGCGCGAATCAAGGGACCAGGCATCAATTTCTTCCTCTTTCTTACCCACAATATCCCGAAGAGAAACATTATAATAGGTCAGGAAATTATGACTGGCCCCAAGGAAGCGGTGCTCCCGGTCCTTCCAGAAGAACCGGAATGGCATAAAATCCACCAGGGAATCCCATAATTCCGATTTAAGCAATATGGATTCTTCAGGATCAAGTGCGTCCCCTTTGGAATAATTTTCATACATAGCTGCAATCACTTCAGGCGTATTCCAGGTAATGGGTATGGTCAGATACAGGAAGCGTTCACTGAATTCGGAAAACCGGGAAATCAGATGAAGTATCCACGGATAATCCCCTTTATCGGACAACGTTCTGAATACCCCGGCCACAAACTGCCTGCCCGACAACTCAGCTCTCAGCCGGTCTCTGTTAATAAAGTGCCCATATCGTTCCTGATCCATAGGATGAATGATCTTACGATATCCCTCCTGCATAAACCGCGCTAAAGAGGATACCCCCAGATATTCGGATGGAACTCCCGTATAATTGGCAATAATCTGTATCGTGTTGTCCGGCACAGAAGCAATGGCCGCATAACTGAACAGCTGGCCCACATTCCGCAGCACTGCCTCATTCAGATGGCGGATTCCTGTCTCGTTGGCAGATACCAGAGTAAGACCGGTTGCATATATCCGGCAATTTTCCTTTTGAAGGACAGACATCACCCGGCATTCCACACGGACATAGATATATCCGTCCGCCAGATACGTTACCCCTTCACTGCCCTCCTTATCCATCGTCTTAAGGAAATTAATGACCTGCTTCCACAGTGTGGTCTTCTCTGCATGCTTAACATCCGCAAAATCGGTTCCTGTGCTCCTGTGAATCTGCTCAAGAATTTCCCTATAATCCGACCGCAGGTAGAGATAACTGAGTTTTGTTCCCGTCATGACCACTAGAGCCATTGGCGTATCCTGCAGAAAATCCGTTTTAATAGCCTTATCCACAAACCGGCGGGTAGGTCGTGGTTCTATATGCGCTCCCAATGTCCGAACATGATCCAGCGTCTCATCATAAGGTGCCGGCTTTCCCAGATAATACCCCTGCGCACGTTCACAACCAATCCGCTTCAGAAATTCAAATTCCTCCGCTGTCTCCACCCCTTCTGCCAGGGTCTGACTGTGGAGCTCCTTAATCATCCGCACCATAGTCATGACGATGTGCTTTGATTTCTGCGTGAATGTGGAAAAAAACTTCATATCCAGCTTAATCTTGTCAAAGTCATAATCTTTGAGGAGGTTCAGAGACGAGTATCCGCTGCCAAAATCATCCATCCACACCTGATAGCCCGCTTCATGCAGCCGTTTAATCGCAGAAGCCACCATCTCTTCCTCATTGACCAGCATGGATTCTGTGATTTCCACATGAATCATATCTTTGGGCACATGATGCGTCCGCACTTCATCTTCAATAAACGACACAATGTCCCCGGTAAGGAAATCATATCGCGACAAATTAAAGGACACAGGAACCATCTCTTTCCCCTGGCTTACCCGCTTTTCATATTCCCGGCAGACAAGGGATATCATAGCCCGGTCCAGTTTATGAATCTGCTTCTTTTCTTCCAATATGGGAATGAATTGTCCCGGAACAAGGAACCCGAAATTCGGATCCTCCCAGCGAGCCAGCGCTTCCATGCTGCAGAGTGCCATATTGACCGGCCTCACTATCGGCTGATAGTACACCTTAATCCATCCCCGGGAAACCGCCTCTTCCAGATGCCCTTCAATATACCGCGCAAAGGCAATCTCCTTTTCCAGTGCCCTGTCATAATAAGCAACCCGTTTCCCGTTCGTTCCGGTCAGGCTGCGGCAGGCCTGCATAGCGTGACTCATACATACACCTACAGGAAGTTCCCTGGACGGCATGAGAAACACCCCGATGTTCACCACACATTTCCATTCCGGGGACTTCTGCTTTTTCAACAGTTCCCTGTATATTTCCAATGCGTCATCCATATGTGAGGTTTGCGTAAACACATAAAATGTATCCACCGCATAACGGCATATAATCCCACCGGAAAAAACCCAGGTAAGAATGCCGGCCAGACGCTTCAGGCAAAGATCGCCCTCCCTGAGTCCAAACCGTTCATTAATCAGTCGGAATCGTTCAATATTAAAGGCCAGAACCGCATATTTCCCTGCCTCTTTACCATTTTCCCCTTTTTGGCACAACGCCTCCACACGGCTGGAGAACTGCATAGGTCCCGGCAGCCCGGTGAGCATATCCACATCAAATTCTTCCGCATTGTGCACCGTTACACAGGCATAAATGAGCCCATCCTGCGCCTCTCTCCGTCAGACACCTGCGATATATCCTGAAATACCCGATCCATATCTCCCGGATATATACCATGAGAAAGCCCTGCATGCCAGTATGCCAGAAGCTCCTCTGCGTCCCTGCAGTCCCACACCTGTGCTGCCCGTCGGCTGGCAAACAGAATATGATTATAATCTCTGCTATCAAATACCAGCACACCAAATGGAATTTTTTCCAATGCCTGGTTATCTATGTGCGTCCCCATGCAGAACTCCTTCCTGCCCATCTGATTTATTTTTATACCAGATAGTGTCTCTTTTAAGGAAGAAGCACCATCTGCTGCTAGTTTCCACGTCCGATTCGTACTCTGACTGCTCTGATTTCATAAATGTAAACTTTATCGATTTTATTGTATGCCACTATCGCTCTGCACGTCAAGAAATCCCCTGCCCCTTTCCCCTGACCTGAGCCGAGATAATATAAAGTGGATAAGTATTGTGTACATTGCCATATTCCCTTATACTAAAAGGGAGATATTTCCATCATATTCATATAAGAAAAGGATAAATCTATGGATAAAATTGTAGATCTGAATAAAACCGTATATGACCTGGTTCAGGAATTCCCGGAAGTAAAAGATGTACTGGCTTCTCTGGGATTTTCAAAGATTACCAGCCCTATGGCCCTTAAAGTTATGGGCCGGGTTATGACCATCCCCAAGGGTGCTGCCATGATGGGTATTCCCATGGAAACCATCATCAGAGCCTTTGCTTCCCGCGGTCTTACCGTAAAAGATGCGCCACCTGCCACAGAGTCAGAACAGCAGGCTGAAATACAGAGCCATGCAGAAAAAATCAAACAGCTTCTCAAACGGCTCGGCGCCGGTGAAGATTTTGAATCGGTGCGAAAAGACTTTGTCACAGACTTCGGCCAGGTATCCGCTCACGACATCATGAAAGCCGAACAGAGCCTTATCGCAGAAGGAGAAGATCCAGCCCGTATCCGCAAGCTCTGCGACCTTCACTCCACCTTATTCCACGGCCGTACAGAAATGGAAATCCTGTCTGAAGAAAAAAGAAAGCAAAAAGCCGGGCTGTCCCAGATTCCATCCGGTCATCCTGTAGACTATTTCTTTCATGAAAATACAGCACTGACCAAAGAGCTGGACCTCCTGTCTGTCCTTCTGTTCAAAGGCGACAAAGTGCGTATCATAGAATCTCTGAAAACACTGAAAAAAGTGCGTGTTCTCTACAGTAAAAAAGAGGAGCTTCTCATGACGGTGCTGGTGCGTTACGGTGTAACCGGCCCCTCGGAAGTCATGTGGGGTGTAGATGATGAAATCCGCATGGACCTTTCCCGCATTCTCCACCGACTGACAAGAGAAGAGGTATCTGCTCTCAAAGAGACCATAAAGGCAGTAATTACCCGGATGAAAGAAATGATTTACAAGGAAGAACATATCCTCTTTCCACTCTGCCTGTCCCATTTTACCGATGAAGAATGGGTGGATGTGTACCGGGATCTCCATGAAATGGGGCCTGCCTTTATTCAGGAAATACCCAGCTGGCCACACGGGGACGAAGTACTTTCTCGCCGGAAGGCTTCCCAGAATGAAACAGAAGCTATTCAGGACGGAACCCTGTCATTCTCCGGCGATGGCGTAAACAGCCCGGCCGGGACCCTGACCATGGCGCAGATGAAATCCATACTTTCTCTGCTTCCCCTGGATATTACAGTTATCGATGAACAGGAAATCAACCGATTCTATAAGAATACAGACCGGGTATTCTCCCGCCCTCTGTCCACCCTGAACCGCCCCACCTATGACTGTCATCCGCCATATATCAAGCCCATGGTGGAACGCATGATCCGTCAGTTTAAAGAAGGATCCAGCGACAAGCAGGTCCGTACCTTCCCCAAAAATGGCAAAATGGTCACTGTAACCTACGCCGCCATGCGGGATGAAAAAGGCAACTATCTTGGAACCGTGGAGTTCATTCAGGAAAGCGAGCAAAAATGAGCGGCGCTCATCACATAACCCGACCGGGAATGTTTCCGTTGCCCGCTCACACCGACCATGTAAAGAGAATACTGTGTATTTGTTTTATATAAGGATATTTCCCTGCCGGGCCATTGACAGGGAGCTATTCCTTACTTTGAATAAACTTATTTTCACTCCTCTTTTTCCCGACCGATTATAATGCCTTTTATACCAATAGTATAATAATATAAAATCTATATATGTTCTTTGTAAACCAATAACCAAAAAGAAACCGCATCCAGATGTATATCATTCTGGTGTGGTTTCTTTTTATTGATACACTATATTATAAATTATAAGAACTGGTTCAGATAACTCCGCTAGCCGCTGTTTCCCTAAGGTACTTAGCCGGAATTGGATGTCTGAGCTTATATATGATGCTCATAGGCTGACTCCCCTGCCAGCTGGCGATATCCGCTGCCCCAAGGAAAGTATATGGCATAGATCGTTTATACGCATCTACTTTGGCGCTCCGCACAAAGAGCAATACGATATTTCCCTTTTCCCGCTGATGTATATATCTCTGTCCAGTGGCTGACTCAGGCCGTGTCTTATTCTGACTCTGCCAGTGGAAAAGATTTTTATCTATCGCATAATCCTCATATAAAGTGGTCTGTGAAAATTCCTTCTCCGTCTTGTTTAATGTGATTAAAAGCACATCTGTCCCTACGGTAACTACGTCGCTGTTCCCACTGGTCAGATACCTTACCCCTTCTCTGACACTTCCCGGCTTGCCATATCCAAGTGCAGCTAAAATCTGATTTCGTGTATACGTGGAATATACATCCAGCGCACAAGTATATGGTAGGTTTTCCTGCATAGGAATAACCTCTACTCTACCGTACTGCATCTCCAGTACCTCATTCACTTCTTCTGCCAGAGGCTTGACTTCAGAGAGGCGTGTCAAGGCATCCCAGGGAGATTTCATTCCTGCCTGATCGTAATCCTGCATCCAAAGGGTGTATTGCCACATCCTTATATATTGCTTTTGTACTGCGGATATAGGAACGGGTCCATGTACCAGACTCTGCTGTATGAATCGTATCCACTTAGGTGAATCCATGGAAATAATCTTAGGCATTGCTTTGGCCACTATCTTTTCCATGCCCTCCTCATCGGAAAAAGGAGGGATAATCCCTGCATCTATGCAAAGGCGGGTAAATGTCCGTTTTCCATTATAGAAAACTTCCGGTTCAATCCCAGCCGCTTTAAAAAACTCCTGTACATGCGGTACCCGCCGGTCTGATGCACAATATAATTCCTGTACAAGTTCCTTATAGAAATCACTGTTCCTCAATCGCTTTCGGATATTATCCAGTATGTTTTTTTCCGCAATTTCTTCCAACTGTATTGAACAGCCTTTAGGAACGTGCGGGAATTTATTTTTTATTTCCTTAGAAATCTGCACGTGCCTTTTACCAAGAAGTGAAGAAAAACGGGATGCAAAATCATATTTGGTATTAGCCTGCGCCACAAAATCCAGAACGATAAGACAGTCTTTCCCTTTAGCTAATCGGAGACCTCTCCCCAACTGCTGAAGGAATACAGTCATACTGTTGGTTGGTCGCAAAAACAGGACCGTATTCACTTCTGGAATATCCACGCCTTCATTGAATAAATCCACTACAAAAAGACATTTTAACTCCCCACTGGCCAGCTGGGTGCAAGCAGAATCTCGTTCTTCCTTTTTAGAATCCGCATCCAACGCCATGGACGGGATATTATGCTTCTCGAAATACTCGGCCATAAAATGAGCATGTTTCTTAGATACGCAGAAGCCTAAGGCCTTCACATCACGGATATCGGCTGTATATCTGTCTAATGCACCGAGTATCTGCCCGGCTCGTTTATCTGCCGTATAGTGATCCAACGCATAAATTCTGGTCAACTCTTCGTTATCATAGTGACCATTAGTCCATTTCACATGGGTTAAGTCAATAGCATCAGTCACTCCAAAGTAATGAAATGGGCAAAGAAGCCGCTTTTCAATCGCATCAGGCAGTCGAATCTCTGCTGCCAGGTGGCCATCAAAATACTTCAAGATACTCTTTCCATCCATACGTTCCGGTGTAGCGGTGAGTCCAAGTAAAATCTTAGGCTTAAAATACGACAGAAGTTTCTGGTAAGAAGCTGCTGCCGCATGATGGAATTCGTCCACAATAATCATGTCATAATAGGCTGGATCCATCTTTTCCCAAAGTTTAAGACTGTTCAATGTCTGCACAGAAATAAAGAGATGTTCTGTCCGCTTTGCCTTATATTCACCTACTGCCAGATCCCCAAACTGAGGGTTCTTTAGTGCCTGACGAAAACACTGTATGCTCTGTTCCAAGATTTCCTTTCGGTGGGCAACAAAAAGAAGCCTCGCTGTCTTTCCCTCCTTTTTCTGCCGTTCACAGAACGACCGATAATCAAAGGCAGAAATTGCAGTTTTTCCTGTACCGGTAGCTGCTACTACCAGATTTCTCCAATGGTTCCTGTCAATCCGTTCCGCCCATAAAGCATCCAAAATTGCCTGCTGATATGTATAAGGTTTGATTTCGAAATAATAGCGCCCCTGACTTCCCGTCTTGCCACGATTTCTTACCGCATCAATTTCTGCTTCCAGAGCCTCTATATCCTCTGTATGAACCGTATTAAACCCAGGAGAATGCCAGTATCCTTCAAAGGAGGCTTCCATTTTCCGCATAACTTCCGGCATATCCTGTTTGGCAATTTTCATATTCCATTCCAATCCATCCGCAATGGCTGCATGAGACAAATTAGACGACCCCACATAGGCCGTAGAAAATCCACTATTCCGATGGAACATATAGGCTTTAGCATGAAGCCGGGTCCGATCCATATCATGAGACATACGGACTTCGGTATTAGGCAATTCAGTCAACACCTTTACAGCCTTGGCATCGGTAGCCCCCATATAAGTGGTAGTGATGACACGGAGCTGGCCCCCTCGTTCCGTAAAGCGCCGCAAATCAGGAAGTATCATAGTGAGCCCGGAAAACTTAATGAACGAGACAAGGAAATCTATTCGGTCCGAAGATAATATTTCCCGACTCAGTTCCGATGCCATAGAAGCTTCCGCCTTATCATTGGTAAAAAGGAATGACCTGGTCAACGGAGTCTCTGGGCGTACCCATTCCTGTTCCTTAATCTTATTCCGTCGATGTTCCAATGAGGTAAGCAGAAAGTTCTCTTTTACCACTTCTTCTTTCCCTTGCAGAACATCTGCCTGTTTGACCAATTCCTGAATCAGCCGGTTGATAACCGATACTTCTCTCTGCTTGGACTCTTTTCCCGTTCTGTCCTCATCGGCAATATCCTTCAATGTCAGTCTGACCAGTTTTTCTAAATATTTTGCTAAATAGGGTACTGCCTCATGACTGTCCAAATCTTCAAAATTAGCCCATATGGTTTTATCGGCCAGTGCCTTTTTTATCTTTTCCTCTAAGGATTGAGAGACTACTTCCTCATAAATCCCATCCTGTAAATGCTGTATATCCGACATAATCGTGATTCCTCCTGCATATTATATCCATTATAGCAGCCCCATAGGGAGAAAAATTAAACACTGTTTTCTCCATGTTATACTGAATATATATTTCAGGAGGTGGCTTATGGATTTTGAACAGGTACTGACTTTGCGGCGTTCGGTGCGCCGGTTTCAGGATAAGGAGATTCCGGAGACTCTGATTGATAAGATGGTACGTGCCGGACAGTGTTCTCCTGTCGGCAAGGCGGATTTCTCGCATTACGCCATAGCGGTTATCACGGATTCTGATATTCTTTCTTCGCTGGCTGCAGAAGATGAGAAAATCACCGGGCGGGGAAATCCTGTATTTGATGCGCCTCTTGTATTCCTGATTATGTCCAGAGATGGCGCATTAGATGATTCGATAAAACTTAATGCAGGAATTATTGCGGAAAATATTCATCTGGAGGCTACCAATCTGGGACTGGCTTCTGTCTGTGTATACAGTTTTATCCGCAACCTGAAAAACCGGAAAGAAGATAGTTCATGGTTACCCCGCATGGAACTTCCGAAAGGATATCATCCGGAATTTGCTGTAGCTGTGGGGTATCCGGCAACAGAAATTAAAGAGCGTCCATTCCGCGCCCGGATACCGGTTTTCCGCTGAAGGAGGAGCTCATGAAACCATGTACTGTACTGGTCAGCGCCTGTCTCCTGGGACACAACGTAAAATATAATGGCGGAAACAACGACAATTCCGCCGTCCACGCTTTTCTTCGGGATAAACAGGTCATCCCCGTATGCCCGGAAGTCCTTTCCGGCATGCCGGTTCCCCGACCTCCGGTGGAACTCTGTAAAGGGCGGGTCATCAACGAAAAGGGGATGGATCTTACCGCCATTTATCAGAAGGGTGTGGACCGGGTGATTCAGCAGCTTAGGGGAAAATCTGTAGACCTGGCTGTCCTCAAGGCTAAAAGTCCCACCTGCGGAAACCGGGAAATCTACGATGGAACCTTTTCCCATCGCCTCGTTCCCGGGCAGGGGCTCCTCGCCGCGGCCCTCACGAAACTTGGCATCCCGGTGCTGAACGAAAAGGATGTAGAGGCTCTCATGAATCGCTGATATATCTGACATGACAAAAAGCTCCATTTTCCGGAAAATCCGGAAAGATGGAGCTTTTGTCATGCTTATATTCCGTTCTTCTTATTTTTCAATACCAAGGAATTTATAATCTTTTCCTTCTACTGCCGCCTGAATGTCCTTATCGGCTACGGCGTGGGAGAGAGTCAGCACCGCTTCTCCTTTTTCGTGTGATACTTCAGCCTGTTCCACTCCATCCAGTGCTTCCAGTGCCTTCTTTACAGTAGCTTCACAATGACCACACATCATACCTTCAATTTTTACTGTTTCTTTCATTTCTGTTTCCTCCTTATCAGGGATTGTCCCTTTATAAACATATCCAGCCTGGGTAATGGCTTCTTCTATTGCGTTTTCCTCCACATTTCTGCGGCAGATAATCTGCACTTCTCCCCGGGCATGATCGGCATGCGCCTCCTTAATCCCGGAAATCTTTTCCAATGCACCTTTCACCCGGTTTTCACAATGACCGCACATCATACCATCCACCTGGATGGTCATTCGCCTTTCTTCCGGCGTTTCGGCTGTCTTTTCCCGGGCTGCCCGACGGCGCAACGGTTTATCATGCCTGGAATTATGAACATCCGTCCAATTCAGCCGCAGCGCATTCAGGCATACGGTGACGCTGGAAATGGACATAGCCGCTGCTCCCCACATAGGATTCATGTGGATTCCCGGATACAGCCCAGCCGCCATGGGGATAAGCAGTACATTGTACGCAAAAGCCCAGAAAAGATTTTCGTAGATATTTTTCAGCGTCTTCCGGCTGAGGCGTACGGCGACTGACACATCAGTGAGACGGGAATTCATAAGAACGATATCCGCCGAATCTACTGCCACATCAGTACCGGTGCCGATGGCAATACCTGTATCTGCCCGGACCAGTGCCGGCGCATCATTGATACCATCGCCCACCATGGCCGTGCGTCCTCGTTTCTGCAGATTCCGGATTGTCGCTTCTTTCCCATCGGGAAGTACTCCGGCAATGACGGAATCCACACCGGCCATCTTTGCAATGGCACGGGCTGTCTTCTCGTTGTCTCCAGTGAGCATGATGGTTTCAATTCCCATGTTCCTAAGTTCCTGAATCGCCTGAGCGGAATCGGACTTGATTACGTCAGCCGCCCCGAGCATGCCCAGATATTCATCATCCCTTACAAAGAGAAGGGGTGTCTTCCCTTCCTCTGCCAGTCGTTCTGCCTCTTTCCTAACGGTGTCAGAAATAGAGATGCGGGAAGAAATGAAAGACAGGGACCCACCCATAAGAGCATGACCTTCCACGGTGCCGGAAATCCCATGTCCCGGAAGATTTCTGAATCCGGTAATTTCCCGTTTCAAAAGGCCCAGGGCTTCCGCCTTCTCCGTCACCGCTCTGGCCAACGGATGTTCCGACGGGCTTTCCAGAGCATACGCCAGGGAAAGAAATTCTTTCTCTGACAGACCGGTGGCCGGAAGGATATCCGTAATCTGCGGTTTTCCCTCGGTAATGGTACCGGTCTTATCCAATGCCACTATCTGTATTTTCCCCGCATTTTCCAGTGCTTCGCTGGTTTTGAAGAGAATGCCGTTTCTGGCTCCCACCCCATTGCCCACCATGATGGCCACTGGAGTAGCCAGCCCCAGGGCACATGGACAGGAAATAACCAGAACGCTGATGCCATAAGTCAGAGCTTCTGCCAGACTGGCGCCCAGCATGAGCCACACGATGGTAACTACGACAGCGATGCCAATGACCGCCGGCACAAATACAGCAGATACCTTATCGGCAATGCGGGC
>OBLF01001559.1_pt1 | contig 18192 bp, 8 predicted proteins | sample 1519231 | NCBI WGS metagenome assembly OBLF01 (sample SAMEA2602895, study PRJEB22501) | metagenome | reverse complement strand
CTCATCGGCCACATCATCGGCTGTGCCATGATGCTGCTGGCGGGCCTCATCGGCGGCCGCACCGGCCGCAGCGCCATGGAGACCGTCAAGATGAGTTTCGGCCAGAAGGGCGGCCTGCTGTTCGCGTTCCTGAACGTCCTGCAGCTCGTCGGCTGGACGGCCATCATGATTTACGACGGCGCACTGGCGGTCGGCGGCATTTTTGCGATCGGCCGCTGGGTGTGGTGCCTGGTCATCGGGGCGCTGATCGTGCTGTGGATCGCCGTGGGCATCACCGATTTGGGCTGGATCAACAAAATTACGATGGCTGCTTTGTTTATTTTGACGTTGGTTTTGTGCAAGGTCATCTTCTTCTCCGGCAACGCCATGGTCGGCGTCGGTGGCGAGAGCCTGACCTTCGGCGCGGCGGTGGAGCTGGCTGTGGCGATGCCGCTGTCCTGGCTGCCGCTTATCAGCGACTACACCCGCGACGCCGAAAAGCCCACCCAGGCCACCTGGGTCAGCGTGCTGGTCTACGGCGCGGTGTCCTGCTGGATGTACGTCATCGGCATGGGTGCGGCGATTTTTACCGGCGAGTATGACATTGCCGTCATCATGGTCAAGGCGGGGCTGGGCATTGCCGCGCTGGTCATTCTGGTGTTTTCCACCGTTACCACGACATTTTTGGATGCGTGGAGCGCGGGCATTTCCGCCGAGAGCCTGTCCGACAAACTGGACGGCAAAAAAACGGCCATCGTCGTGACGGTCATCGGCACGCTGGGGGCCATTTTGTTCCCGATGGACGATATCACGGGCTTTTTGTACCTGATCGGCTCGGTCTTTGCGCCGATGATCGCGGTGCAGATCGCCGACCACTTTATCTTAAAGCGCGATCGCTTTGCCGTGGCCGCCGACGCGCGCAATCTGGTCATCTGGCTGGTGGGCTTCATCGCCTACCGCCTGCTGATGGGCGTTGACACCCCGGTAGGCTACACCCTGCCCGATATGCTGCTGACCGTGGCAATTTGCGTTATTGCCGAGAAGGTCAAGCCGACGAAGACGTAAATCCATAGTTTATAGTGCGTGGGGGTTCTGTCCATCAGAACGCCCACGCTTTTTTGCGTATCCCAGGCAAAGCGAAGGCCGGAGGGGGCTTTGCCGCCGTGCCTGACTTGCCTGCTTTCCCTGCCGATAGCCGCCACGAAACAAATTTCGCGCAACATTCGCGCAACAAGTGCGCAATAAATCTGACAAAACCTGCCAAGTTTGCCTAACTGCGCAACTGATTCGACACGAGTTGTACAAGACCAACTGACGAAGTGTACAAAAATATGAATGACTCTTTTTGCAAAACGCCGAAATTAAGCAAATCAAGCTGGATATATTGCGATTTTGCAACAAGAGTGCTATTCTTTTATATAAGAAATGTAAAAACCAGGTAGGCAGCGGCAAAAAAGGCTGCTGCGTATTTTTAACGAGGTTGCGCACCAGCGGTTGCGCAACGGGAAAGGGGCCGGCCCCTTTCCTATTCCACAGCGGGCTGTGGAATAATAAGCTCTGTCAGGTAAGGGAGGGCAGGCTGATGAAAAAGAAATTTTCTGTACTGCAGCGCGCAGCGGCATTGCTGGCCGCTCTGTGCCTGCTGGCGGGTTTGGCTCTGCCCGTCTGCGCGGAGGGCACCGACGACGCCCTTTCTGCGCAGAATGTGGAAACGATACAGCAAGGGAACGACCCCACCGTCGAAACCCTGCCGGATGAGCAGACCGGCGAGGACAAGAACGCCCCGGACGGCGCGGCTGCCGCGACCCCGACCCCTACGCCGACGGCAACGCCCGCCGCGACCACGACCCCCACGCCGACGGCAACGCCCGCCGCGACCCCGACCCCCGCGCCGACGGCAACGCTCACCGCAACCCCGACCCCCACGCCGACGGCGACGCCCACGGCGACCCCGACGGCGACACCCACTGCGAAACCGACCCCGAAACCGACGCCCACCGTGACGCCGATACCGGATAACGAGGAGAACAGCGAAAGCAAAGAAAAATTTGTAACCTTCGCGAAAGTCAATGCAGTTGCGGAGAGCGGAACAGAACACCCGAAGGGAAATTACACAATCTATTTTGTACCGCCTACATACTGGACTGAAGGAGAAAATGAAAATGTAGAAATCTATTTCCGCGGACTTCGCGGTGCAGGTAATGGTAATAATGATAGCGAGTATAAGGCCGCCATGACGAAAAGTGGTGAAATCAGGAAAACAGACGGGCGGCCAATTTACAAAATTGAGCTATCTTCCGCAAATGGTTCAGAATCTTGCCCAAATGGTGGTTATGTGTGGGTGCGGTTCCAAGTTGGAGAGGATGACACGGCATCAAAGTGGATAACGATAAGAACTACGGATAACGACAGTAACAGTTGGCTGTTTGTTGATGAAATGGGTGGAAAGTGCTTTGAAGGAGACAAATATTTTGAAGGAAACGACAAAGATAAAGAGAATATTGTGATCACCGATGCAGCGGCCGTTTCAAAGTTGGCTGCCTACGACGATATCGTCAAAAAGCACGTTCGCTACGGCGGCCAGACAATCTATTTTCAAAACAAAACGGAGAGCGCTCTCACCAATATCACAGTAACGTTCTACGAAAAAGACGGTGATACATACCAAAAAGTCGGCGGGGAGCAGACGATTTCCTTGGTTCCCGCAGGTAAAGTCTCTGACGCAATCACGATTCCGCGTGACCCTTGCGCCTATGTCAGATTCACCGATGCAGACGGCAAAACCATCGGCAAACCGTACTATAACTTCTACAATGATGAAGATGCTTCGGAAGATGTAGGTACATTCCAGTATAACGCCCAAACGAATGACTGCTTTATCTACAATGGGGCGTCTGACGTCCAGTGGGGCGCGCCCAACGCAACACGCATTTACTTTGACGCGACGTTCTCGGATATGTCGTACCAGAACGATTCCGAAACGGTAGACGGAATGCCGGGAAACGACGGAAAGCTTTACTATATCCTGACCGGGGAGGACAAAACGCAGCAGACAGGTGAGATGACCCGGCTGGAGGATCGTTCCGAGTCAAGACACCTTTGGTATGTAAATGTCCCGGCAGGCTACACGAAAGTACAGTTCTCCGATAAAGCAACCCCGCCGGCGAGCAATATCAATGGCCGTGCAACGGCCACGCTGACATGGGGGGACCTGAAAGAGCCGTGCTTCTATGCGGACACCGGCGATGACATTACCTACGTTGGTGGGTATCGTGGAGGCTATTGGGGTGAAAAATCTGATATCCGCGATGCGGAAGCGGGCAAGACGAAGGCCGGCCAGATCAGGAAACCGGTCGTTAAACTTGAAGAGAAGGCATTTACCCAGCAAGCTAACACAAAGTATATCGACAGTACCCTGTATGACTACTACTCGGACTACGAGCTGAACGGAAAAACACGTGAAGACTATTCCTACAAAGGAACTCAAACACATCAAGCATTTGTTGAGTTTGAGCAATTTGACCGCGCATTGAGCGATTATTACAATGATTATGAGGCGCCGGCGACAAGGCAAAAGGTTCAGTATCCATTGTATACAGGGCATTTCCAGCCAAATCGAGACAGTGCATGGTTTAGCGATATTGCTGCTAATCTTGGCCTATATGGATGGGGTTACAAAGGCACTGCAACGGATGGTTTGTATAATACGTTTATGGCAGTCAACAATGCAGTCGTTGATGTAAAGGGTTATACTGGCAATGAACTTGATTCGAGTACCTTCCAAGGCTTGGTAAGCGATAAGCGCGACGGAAATCATAACCCGACCCTGTACGGAACAGATTTGGCAGAACCGCACTTTAATGAAAAATTTCTGACCGGAGATAACTCTGCAAAGGCTGTACTGGGCAAGGTCTACAAAGATGTTGCGTTCCCCTTTAAGCAAGCACCGATCTTTGCAGAGCAAGGCAATAAGAATGACCCGGAAAATGCAGCGCAGTATTGGTACTATGATAGCAACGAGACGCCGCTGTATTTGAAACAAGATACAAGCGAAGGCGGCGGCGGCTATTATCTTGACAGCGAAATGGAAGGTGAAGAGAAGAATAGGTCACAAAATCTTAATACTGTGAACAAACCTACAGGCAGCAACGGCTTCTTCCCCTTCAACCAATATGCAGGCAATCATGTCAACCAGTACAACTACGGTTACGGTGCTAAACTGCAATTTGACTTTACGTTGACAGAGGACGGCCAGGTCGTAGTAGGAAAAGATGAGAGCAAGAAAGTCCCCATCAAGTTCTTCTTCTCCGGCGATGATGATGTGTGGGTGTTCATTGATGACCAGCTGGTGCTGGATGTCGGCGGTGCCCGTGCAAAAGCGGAAGGTCTGCTGGAGTTTGGCGCGGACAAGAACGGCAACAACACCGTTACATCCTACGTCAGCAAGATTAAAGACAGCAACAACCAAAATTATGACTCGCTGGGAAGTGACTCCAAACGCGTAACCTTTAGGGGTACGAGTTATGAGTTCAAATGGAAGAGCAAAGAAAACAAACAGATGACGCTCCCCAAGAACACCAAGCACACCCTTACCATGTACTACATGGAGCGCGGTATGTGGGAGTCCAACATGGCGGTGGCGTTCAACTTCCCGGATCATAACGAGCTGCAGGTGGAAAAACAGGTCGATGCGAACGATGTTCGCGGCTTGCTGCAACCCTACTTCACGAATTCCACCCGCCAGTTCACGGTCGGCATCAAAAACTGGGCGACCCATTATGCCGCACTGGACTCGACGGCAACAACGGATGCAGGCGGCAGCTCCGGCATCGGCTTTACGACCAAGCAGTATACCATCCCGGACTACGGCTCGGTAGCGGCGGGCGGTCTGAAGGAAGCGGTCGGGGCGCAGTATACCACCAGCAAGGACGATAAGACCCACACGGTGGTGAACAGCGACGGCACGTTTGACCTGCAAAACGGCGAAACCGTCACCTTTGCGGATCAGTTCCGGCGCGGCAGTTATATCTCGCTGCAAGAGGACGCCGACCAGAAACTGTATGACACCACCTGGGAAATCTACGAGAACGGCAAGCTCGTCACGAAAAGCGTGAACGATGGCGCAGTTGACCTTGTAAAGGATGCTCCGCAGAAAATGCAGGGCAATGGCACAACCCCGGATGATGGCCGTATGGAAGTGTACAAAGATGGCAACGATGAAGACGGAAAGAAGTTTGAGAACGACGGCTACAAAGCAACCCAAAAGCCGGATGACTCCATCGTGTTCCGCTCGTACAGTGACCCGGATGGTACAAACCAGTTCACCAGGCTGAAGGTGAAATTCATCAACAAAGTCAGAACCGGCTCGCTGAGCATCACCAAACAGGTGCCGGAGGACGAGCAAACGGATTTGAATGGTGAAACGTACACCTTTACCGTGCAGTACTCGAACATCGGCGGCCTGGGCGGCGACAAGGTAGAAACCGAAAAAGTTGAAGTTCCAGTCGGCGAAACCGTTCCGCTGAAAGGGATACCGATTGGCACGACCGTTACCGTCACGGAAGACCCCACGGAGAATCGGTATATCAAGAGCATCACCGTGGACGGCGACGAACAGTTGGCAAACGGCAAAGCCAGCGGCACTATTGTTGCAGACCCGCCGGACGAGAACGACAGCAACAAAACGACACCTGGCGTTCAGGTGGTGTTCACCAACACGGCACGCAAGCAGATCCCTATTACTGTAGAAAAGACATGGCAGAATGCCGAAGGTGGCGTGCTTACCGACGGCCTGCCGGAATCGATTTGGGTCAAATTGCAGCGCCGCCATGCGGACAGTGCGGATGAAAACTGGACAGATGTGCCGGACACGGCAGTTGAACTGAAGAATGGAACGTGGAAACACACGTTCACCGGCATGGATGCCTATGACATCAACGGCACTACCTATTATGAGTACCGCGTGGTGGAATCGGCTGCGAAAGATGGCCCGTACACCGAAACGGGCGGCACGTTGATACTGGGTGGCTATAATTACCAAGTTGACAGCAAAACGATAACCATAACGGAAGAGGTTAAATCGGTATCGCTTACCCTGACCAACAAGCAGGTGCCGCCGGTGTATGAGCTGGCTATCACCAAGCAGGGCCTTGACGAGGACGGCAACAAACCCAAACTGCTGAACGGCGTGGAGTTCAAGCTGGAAAAGCTGAACGGCAACAGCGTTGATACGACGTTTAACAACAGCAAAGGTTTCATGCCCGGGAAGACTGCGGGCGACGGCGACAACGCGGGCAAGTGCAGGTTTACAAACCTGTCTGAGGGCAGCTACCGTTTGACGGAGCTGAAAACCGTGGACGGCTACAACCTGCTGGCCGCACCGATCGAGTTTACCCTGCAAAACGGCAAATGCTTGATAAGCGGTGCAGCACAAGACATTGTGAAAGGCAACCCCGCCGAGGGCTACAAGGTGAATTTGATCATCAACAACCGCAAGGGCTTTACGCTGCCGCACACCGGCGCGGACGCCCCCAGCCTGTGGCTGCTGATCGGCCTGCCGCTGCTGGTGGCCGGGCTGCTGGTGCTGGTATTCCGCTACAATCGGAAAGGGGGCAAGCGTTCCTGATATGGCCCCCGATTTCCCCGCTACGATAATCTTAAAAAGAAAGAGGTTATGACAGATGAAACTAAAACGTTTCCTTACCGGCGTCCTCAGCGCCGTAATGGCCCTCAGCGTCTGCGCCCTCCCCGCCGCCGCGGCGGAAGGCAACGCGAGCACAACGGCGACCAAGTACACCACAAGTACGATTAACAAGAGCAAAAGGGGCTCTATTACAATTTATAAGCGCTCAATGACAACAACGCTTCCGACGGAACCAGCCGGAAAGGGTGAAACTACTACCCCCGATGGAGATCCGCTGGAAAATGTAGGCTTTACAGTATATAAGGTTCTGGATGCCGGCAAACTGGTGGAATATTATAATGGTTTGTCCACTGAAACAGTAAAAGAAATTACTGTCGCAAGCTGTTTTAAGGATGGCACAGCTGCAACAGCGTACACAAAAGAAAATCTGAAAACGGAAATCGCAGAGGCAGCTGTCAAAGATATCAACAACAAGACTGAGCTGTTTACGAATGACCAGGGCGTGGTCAAATTTGACAATTTGGAAGTTGGTCTGTACTTGGTGATGGAGACCACCCTGCCGCAGGCGGTCACACAGAAAGCAGAACCGTTCCTGGTTTCTATTCCCATGACTCGTATTGGTGCGGGCAAAGATGAAACGACAAACCCCAATAATGAGGTCTGGATGTATGATGTTACGGTCTACCCCAAGAACAGCATCGCACAGGGCAATGTGACTCTTGAAAAGAAGGGCGTTACTGGCTCTGATACTGCAAATGCAGTAAGTTTGGACGGCGTTAAATTTACGCTGTACAGAAAGAGCGATACGGATGGTACATATACCGCAGTTGCTGGCTGCACAGACAAAGTGACTGCGAACGGTCAAATTCAATTTTCCAATCTGCGCAAAGGCTCCTATTACATTATGGAGACTGGCTATGCAGATAATGCTGACGCAGGCTATATTCTGGACACCAAAGCAAAGTACGCATTCGCTATTGATAAAGAAGGTAAAGTTGCTGCAAATACAGACTTGACCGGCAATGACGTGGTAAATGAGACGGAAGGCGTTTTTGCTATCAGTGCAGAGGATTCTAAACTGACTGTTTACAACTACAAGCCCGACGTGGAAAAGACTGTTACTAAGCGCGATGGGAGCAGTACAGTTACGAACGCGGACGGCACGACCGTTGGCAACCACGAGGCTGATTACAGTGTTGGTGATAAAGTTACCTATACGCTGACCATTGATGTCCCTGCAAATATTGCTAAGCTGGGAACTTTTACCGTTACGGATACGACGGTGGCAGCACAGTTAGTGCATGATGCTGGTAGCGTGACTGTATCTGCAAAGAACAAGGACAATACAGTTACAGACATTACAAGTGCCTATGGAACACCGGACATTGAAACTGAAGATCCGAACTCTGTTCTGACGATTGCCTTTACGCCTGCAAAACTTGCAAGTGTTGCTGGCGGTCAGATTACCATTACCTATACTGCTACTGTACAGGAAGATGCTGTTGTTGCTGGTAGCGGTAACGTGAACAGCGCAAAGTTGCAGTACTCCCGCACGACGGATACGACTAAAGCGGAAGAAGGCGAAAATAGGCCTTACGAAATCGAGGACCAGAGCGTTGTTTATACCTTCTCGACCAGCCTTCTGAAAAAGGGCGAAGGCGGTACTTACGACGGTACGGCCATGCCGGGCGTTACCTTTGCGCTGTATAAAAAAGTAGAAGATAGTGAATGGAATGCCCAGGGGAAAGTTACAATCGCAGGCAAGGAATACGATAAAAACACCAATGTGATTAGCAATGCAGTTGCACTTGGACTGACAGAAAATTCCAGCGAAACATGGATTAAAATTTACTATGCGGAAAGAATGGAAGACGGTGCTACGGGTACTGACGGCAAACTGACCTACACAGGTCTGCCGAAGGGTACTTACAAATTTGTCGAGACCAAGACGCTGGATGGTTACAATCTGCTGTCCCAGCCTGTTGATGCAAAGTTGACGCTGGATTATACTACCATGTGGGATACGTCCAGCACATATAAGAATGGCGTTCTGGTAAAGCATAAGTACAATACTACCAGCTACAAGAGTAACGGAGAGGATGCAACGCCGGGCGCTGAAATTACCATCATCAACCGCAGCGGCTTCCAGCTGCCTGTCACCGGTGGTTTTGGCACACTCCTGTTCAGCGGTATCGGCGTGCTGCTGGTGCTGGCCGGTGTGGCGGTGCTGTTCAGCATGAAAAAGAAGAACGACCGCGCTTAAAACCGCATGATGCAAACACCAAAAGATAATTAGAAGGGTAAACCCATAGGGGAAGGGCCGGGATTGGCTCTTCCCCTATGGTGGTTATGGGGGTATAATAGAAGGCAAAGGGGATATGGCGGGGAGAAATCCCTCCGGCCGCCGATGGCGGCCACCTCCCTTTGACAAGGGAGGCGGAATCCCTCCGCCTCGCAAAGCTCGGCCACCGCTCCCCTTCTGGCGCTTCGCGCCACCTCCCCCGTACCGGGGGAGTCTGTCTTTAACAAGAGAGGCTTTGCGGGCCGATGCAGGCATCGGCCCCTGCATGGCACAGTGCGGGTGAATGTAGGGGGCGGCGTCCTCGACGCCCCGCCGTCGCGAATGGCCGCGCGTTCGCCATTCTTCCACACTCTCAACTTACCACAGAAAGGCACACCTATGGATACCACAGGCAAATTAAAACTTGGATTTGCGGCGCTGATGATTCTGTCGGGCATCGGCGTGGCGATGTACCCGGTCGTCAGCAACGCGGTGGCACAGCGCCATGCGTCGGCGGTCATTGACAGCTACGACGATACCGTCCAATCCATGGATACAGAAAAGCTCGATGCTGCAAAAGAAGCGGCCCGCAGCTACAACGAACAGCTCAGCAATGCCGTGGGCCGCGACGCGGCGGGCGAAGCCGCCGACACCGGCACAAGCTATGTGGACCTGATGGACGTGGGCGAGAGCCTGGGCTACATAAAAATCCCCAAAATCGACGTCAATCTGCCGATTTATGAGGGCACCAGCGACGAGGTGCTGCTCAAGGGCGTCGGCCATCTGGAAGGGTCGAGCTATCCGCTTGGCGGTGACAGCACCCACAGCGTGCTGACAGGCCACCGCGGTCTGGCCGAGGCCGTCCTGTTTACCGATTTGGACAAAATGCAGGAAGGTGACAAATTTTACCTGCACGTCATGGACGAAGTCCTAGCCTACCAGGTCGACCAGGTCAAGGTCGTGGAGCCGGAACACACCGAGGATTTGGAAATCATCCCCGGCGGGGACTACTGCACCCTTGTCACCTGCACGCCCTATGCCATCAACACCCACCGTATGCTGGTGCGCGGCGTGCGCGTGCCCTACAACGGCGAGGACGAGGACACCGACACCCCGCAGGCCGTGCAGTACCAGGCATTGAACACCGGCAACATCGTCAAGCGCGTGGTGGACGCCTGGCCGTGGATCAGCGTGACCGGCAGTATTATCATCGGCGGCGAGGCGCTGCTGCTGCTTTTGCTGCTGCACCGCTGCAAAAAGCGCGAGGAGGAAGACTGATGAAACGCCTGCTGCAAATTTTTGCGTGGCTTGCCATACTGGTGGGCGCGGGGCTGATGCTGCAGCCGACGGTCAGCCAATACCTGACCCGCCGCAAAAGCACCGCCGCCGTGGAAACCTTTGTGCAGTCTGCCGCCGAGTCCGCCGCCGTGGCCGCTGACGACCCGACTGCCGAAAACACGCGCCCCTACGCAGATTTATACAACGCCCTGCAAGCCTACAACGCGGAAATCTACGCCGCGGGGCAAAGCGGGCTGAAGGACCCCTTTGCCTACGAGACGCCCGCCTTTGACCTGACGGCCTACGGCCTGCCCGATGATATGATCGCTGCGCTGTGGGTGCCGCGCCTGGATTTAGATTTGCCGGTGTATCTGGGGGCCAGCACCGAAAACATGGCCCGGGGCGGCGCACTGCTGGGGCAGACCTCGATGCCGCTGGGCGGCGCGAACACCAACACGGTCATTGCCGCCCACCGCGGCTACTACGGCGCGGAGATGCTGCGCAACGTGCAGCAGATACAGATCGGCGACAAAATCACCCTGACCACGCCGTGGGAGACCCTGACCTACCGCGTGTGTGAACTGAAAATTATACAGCCGGACGACATAAATGCGATACTGATACAGCCGGGGCGGGATCTGTTGACCTTGACGACCTGCCACCCCTACACCCAGAACACCCAGCGCTACCTGGTCATTGCCGAGCGCGACCCCGACGCCGCCCCCGCCACCCATGAGGAAGATTTGGCCGAGTGCGCGGGCAGCTGGGACGCCGCGCCCCGCCAGGTGACGGTGGAAAGCCCCGACGGCACCGCCGCCGTGGAGGAGATCGCGCCCGAGAGCATCAACCCGCTGCCGAACGAGGGCAGCGGCGAGGATGCGGGCGGGGCGTACTCCAACTGGATGATATGGCTGGAAAACAACGCCCTGTGGGCAGGAATTGTGCTGATTGCCGCCGTGGTGGGATGCGGGCTGATCCTGCGCCGCCACAGAAAGGACTGACCGATGCAGACACGAGAAAAAGCGCTGGCCGTGACGGCCGAGGTGGGCAAGGCCGTACTGGGCAAGCCCGAAGCAATTTTGAAAATCATGATGGCAATGCTGGCCCGCGGCCATGTGCTGGTGGAGGATATCCCCGGCGTGGGCAAAACCACACTGGCCCAGGCGTTTGCCCGCGCTATGCAGCTGACCCAGAACCGCGTACAGTTCACACCGGACGTATTACCGTCTGATATTGTGGGGTTTTCGCTGTACCAAAAAGAGACCGGCAAGTTCGTTTACCACCCAGGCGCGGTGGCCTGCAACCTGTTTTTGGCCGATGAGATCAACCGTACCAGCGCCCGCACCCAATCCGCCCTGCTGGAAGTCATGGAGGAAGGTGCGGTGACGGTGGACGGCGTGACCCGCAAGCTGCCCCAGCCCTTCACCGTCATGGCGACGGAAAACCCGGTTGGCTCGATCGGTACGCAGATGCTGCCGGAGTCGCAGCTCGACCGTTTTATGGTCTGCGTGGTCATGGGCTACCCCGACACCGAGGCCGAAATGGAGATTTTGACCCGCCAGCCGCGCCACGGTCTGCTGGACCGCGTGCAGCCGGTCATGGACCAGAACGACCTGCTGACCATGCAGGCCGAGGTGGACAACATTTATATGAGCGAGGAAATTCTGCGGTATATCGTAGAGCTTTCCCAGGCGACCCGCAAGGACGCACGGCTGGCGCTGGGGCTTAGCCCCCGTGCGTCGCTGGCCGTGGCCGGTATGGCGCGGGCTGCGGCGTACCTCTCGGGGCGGGAGTTTGTCGTGCCCCAGGATGTGACCGCGATTTTTGCCGACACCGCGCACCACCGCCTGAGCCTGACCGAGCAGGCCCGCACCGGCGGGGAGACGGTGGAAAACGTGATCGCCGACGTGCTGCACACTGTGCCGCGCCCCCGCCCGGAGAAACCGACCCATGGCAGGTAAGGTGGGCTGCGGCCTGCTGCTGGCCGTGCTGTTTTGCGCCGCCGCGGTCAGCCGTGCGCCGTTTGTGGTGTTCCTGCTGGCGCTGGCGATGGTGTTCACCGCGTTTTTGTGGTGGGACGCCCGCACGCTGCGGCGGCAGGTGACGGCGGCCTTGCAGCTGCCCGCCAAACCGGTGCGCCCCGGCGAGGCATTTGCCGTGACCGTGCACCTGCAAAACGCCGGGCGGCGCACCGTGCCTGAACTGCGGGCCGTGCTGCGGGCCGAGGATGCCGAGAGCGGTACGGCCATCGAGCTGCCCTGTGCCGCCATGCTGGCCCCGGGTGGCCGCGCCGACCTGCGGGTGACGCTGCGGGCCGCCAAAAGCGGGCTGTGGCGGTTCAAACTGCAAAAGCTGACGGTGCGGGACCACTTGGGCCTGTTTGCGGCGGACTGCCCGCCGGACGGCCAAACGTGGGAGCTGTGCGTGCTGCCGCCCGCCGAGGGAGAGGCCGACGGCGCGGGCAATACCCCGCAGAACCGCGCCGAGCAGGAGAGCCGCGCGGGACAGGACATTGCCGACGGCGTCTACGACCTGCGCCCCTACCGTGTGGGGGACCCCTTAAAACAAATCCACTGGAAATTGACGGCCAAGGTGGACGAGCTGACCGTGCGGGAGCCGCTGGGCACGACCTACCGTGCCGACCCGGCCGGCACGCTGCTGGCCGAGGATGACGGCACCCCGCCGCCCGTGCTGCATTTTGGGCGGGCGGCTGTGACCCGGCTGCGCACCCTGACCCGCCGCAAGGCCGCCGACCCGGACACCGGGCTGGAATTTGTGGACCGCGTGCTGCTGCCCCAGCAGGGTGCGGCGGCACGGCCTGTTCTGCGTGGCTGCGTGGATTTCTCGATACTTTTGCTGCTGACGCTGGGGCTGCTGGCGGCGGTGAACAGCGCGTTTTCGCTGGCGCTGCCCGCCTGGATCTGGCCCGGCGCGGCGGCGCTGTGCGCCTTGTGGCTGGCGCTGTGCTATGCGCCGCTGCCTGCCGCTGCCAAGCGCGGGGCTGTGCTGGCGCTGGCCGTGGGGTATCTGGTGCTGCTGTTTTTGGTGCAGCGGGACTTCCTGCGCGGCATGGACGCCTTTGCCAACGCCGTGAAGCTATGCCTGAATACACGTTTCAACGCGGATTTTGCCGTGGGTGAGGCGGGCGCGTGCGGGCTGTTTGTGCTGCTGGCGCTTGTGCCCATCACGGCGTTTTTTGCCGCTGTGACGGTCTGGCGCAGCGACGCGCTGCTTTTGGATTTGGTATTGCTGCCTGCCGTGGTGCTTGTGCTGCTGGCGGGCGCGGGCGGCGGAGCTGTGGGCTGGCTGCTGCTGCTCCTGGGCTGCGTCGGCGCGTGGGCGGCGGCGCGGTCGGTGCGGCGCAGGCGGCTGTGGGGCAAAAAAGATTCCACCGTTTACGCTGCGAATGTGGAAAACTTCCTCACGACCCAGAAAACCACCGCCGCCGGGATGATGCTGGTCTGCGCGGTGCTGTTCCTGCCTGCGCTGGCACTGCGCCCGGTGCTGGCCCTGCCTCTGGATGCTCTGCAGCCGGTGACGGAGCGCGCCCGGGCGGCGGCGCTGGGGGCGGCCATCGAGTGGCTGCCAAAAATCAGCGGCGGGGCGTTGAACTTTCACGTCAGCGCGGCGGCGGGCGGCGTCGAGGATGGCAGCCTGACCCAGAGCGACGGCCTGGCCCTGCAAGGGCTGGAGGATTTACTCGTTACGACCGACGAGAAGCCGACGGAGACGGTCTACCTGCGCGGGTTTATCGGCGCGGAATACGATGGGCATAGCTGGCAGCCTGCGGACGCCGAGCAGTTCGACAATGCCGCCGCCAGCTGGAAAACCGACGGTGACAGCCGTTTGGCAATCGCGAACCTGCCGTTTCTGCGGGCCGCTTACGATGGTGCCGCACCGCAGCAGATGACCGTGCAGCGGCTGCACGCCGGCGATACCTACACTTTTGCACCCTATAACGCCTATTTTAACGACTACTACCGCCTGGACGGCGACGGCGCGGCAGCAGGCCAGACCGCGCAGGACGACACGTTCTACTACTTCCCGCGCGGGGAGGCAAAAACGCTGCTGACCGCCCGTGCCGACGCGGATCCCAGTGTGCTGGACCGGCTGGAAAGCGCCTACGCGGCCTACGCCGAGAGCCGCTACCTGGCGACGCCCGACGGCGCAGACTACGGCACACTGCAAGAATTTTGCGATGCAGCGGAAAAAGAACACGAACTGACCGGCGACGCCGACGCGATACGAACCTTTGTGCGCAGCTACCTGAACGAGCACTGCACCTACACCAGTGACCCGCCCCAGCCAGCCGACGGGGCCGACCCGGTGTTGTATTTTCTAAACGAGAGCCATGCGGGCAGCAGCACGCAGTTTGCGTCGGCGGCGGTGGTGCTCTGCCGGATGCTGGGCCTGCCCGCCCGCTATGTGGTGGGCTATGCCGCCCCCCAAAGCCTGTTTGCCGAGAGCGACGGCGGCTGGCAGGCCGTTTTGCAGGACGACAACGCCCACGCCTGGGCCGAGGTGTACCTTGCCGGGCAGGGCTGGACCCCGCTGGAAACGACCCCCGGCATGGTCAGCGAACTGACCGAGGACCAGCTGGCCGCCAACGCGAACGCCGTGCCGACTGCCGATGATACCGAGACCCCGCTGCCCGCTGTGACACCCGCGCCGGAGGCGGACCCGACCGCCCCGCAGGCCCGAGCTTTTTGGTGGCTGCTGCCGCTGGCGGCGGTGCTGGCCGCGCTGGCCGTGTGGGGCATTGCCCGTGCACGGCGCACCCCGGCCGATACTGTGCGGGCGGAGTTCCGCGCGCTGTACAAAAAGATGCGCCGCTGCGGCCTGGGCGAAGGGGTATCCTCTGATCAGGAAGAGTTTAAACAATTTTTATGGGAACACACCAAAACGGCGGCCCCGCAGGATGTGGAAACGCTGCTGACGCTTGTGCAGACGGCGCAGTTTGCGCCGGGGCCGGTCAGCGCGCAAACCGCGCAACAGGTACGCGGCTTGTGCCGCATACTGCGCAAAAATTTACACAGGTAATTGCCGGAAAATATGTGATATTCTCCAGGGGGGGAGAAGTAACAAGAGCAAATAACGCCTTGACGCGGCGCTTCAAACCTATTATTATAGTAGTGAAATGCAATAGGGAGATGAAATCATGGCGCGATTGCCGAAAAATGACAAAGTTGTGGACATTGGAACGATCGCTGCGGCTTTGGGAGTGTCAAAAACAACGGTATCCCGGGCAATATCCGGCAATGGCCGTGTGGGCGCAGCAACCCGTCAGCGCGTACAGGACTACGTGAAGGAGCATAACTACACCCCCAGCGTGATGGCACGCGGGCTGGCGATGCGCTGCTCGTACAACATTTCGCTGGTGGTCTCCAAGCAGTTCTCTGATTTTGAGATGCCGTTTTTGCGCAAGACGATGCGTTCGGTCTATCAGGTGGCGGAGGATTGCGATTACGATGTGCTGCTGACCCTGGTAGGTGAGAACGAGACACGCCCGGTGGAGCGTCTTTTGGACAACCGCAAGATCGACGGCCTGATTCTGACCCGCACGCTGGAACGCGACCCGCTGATCCCGCTGCTGAAAAGCCGCAAGCTGCCCTTTGTAGCCATCGGCCGCCCCGAGGATCCGACCGTGATGTCGGTGGATCATGACCAGGTCGGCGGCTGCCGGGAGCTGACCAGCCTGCTGCTGATGAAGGGCATGAAGCGGATCGCCCTTCTGGGCGGCACGATGCTGTACACCGTCAATATGTCGCGCCTGGAAGGTTTCAAGCAGGCCTATGACATGATGGACCAGAAAATCGACGAGAGCCTGCTGTTTTTGGAGCTGGAAACCGACGACCTGCGGATGCAGGCCGTGAGCCAGGCGTTGGAGCGCAAGCCGGACTGTATCCTGTGCATGGACGACCGGCTGACCCTGCTGGCGATGAATATGCTCAAGCAGCAGGGCGTGCGGGTGCCGCAGGATATCCGCGTGGCGTCGCTGTATGACAGCAGCGCGCTGGCTGAGTCGTCGCCCGCCATCACGGCGGTGCAGTTTGACGCCTACGCCCTGGGCCGCAAAGCGACCCAGCAGCTTTTGCAGGTGCTCAAAGGCCGTGAGGTGGAGACCCGCGTGGAGCTGGGCTACCAGGTCAGTATGCGGGAATCGACGAAAACCTGAGATCGGGTATATAATAAGTATATTAGGCAGCACGCCGTGGAAACGGTGCGCTGCCTTTTTGTAGGGGCGGCATATATGCCGCCCGCGGTTTCCCGGGGAATGGGCGGTAATGGGGAACGCGCGGGCCGCATAGATGCCGCCCCTACGACTCCACAAAAAAATGAATCGCGTAATGGCGGCAAACGCACCGGGAGGGATGAATCCCTCCCCCCACATGAGGATAGAGTCGAGAAAAATAGAGGCGGATGGTGGTGCGATTTGCCGTGTAAACTGCGCAACATATGGAAACGGTTGCGCAACAAAGGAACCGTTTCCGACAAAAAGCGACCTGTTTTTTGAAATATTTCCACAAAAACAGGTATTCTAATTTGTGCAAGGTTCCAATCTTGGATAAAATCACCAAAAAACGATTGATTTTTCGCTATTTATGGTGTATTATAATATCAATCCGAAACGGAAACGTTTCCGAATAAGAAAACGCAATCACTACTGCAACTCTTGTTTTTCTTTAGAAGGAGGAAAAAACATGAAAGCGAAAAAGACTCTCTCCGTGACCCTGGCCGCCGCGATGGCAGCCGGTCTGCTGGTGGGCTGCGGCGGCAGCACCTCCACGGCCACCTCTACCGCAGAGGCCGCTTCTACCGCGGACTCCGCCTCCACTGCTGCTTCTACCGAGGCTGAGGCCCCCGCAGCAGCCGGCAAGGTCTACTACCTGAACTTCAAGCCCGAGCAGGATGAAGCCTGGCAGGATCTGGCCAAGAAGTACACCGAGGAGACCGGTGTTCCCGTCACCGTCGTGACCGCCGCTTCCGGCCAGTACGAGACCACCCTGATGAGCGAGATGGCCAAGAGCGATGCGCCCACCCTGTTCCAGGTCAACGGCCCTGTCGGCCTGGCCAACTGGAAGGACTACTGCTACGACCTGTCCGGCACCAAGATCGCCGGTGATCTGACCAGCGACACCTACGCCCTGAAAGACGGCGACCAGATGCTGGGCATCGGTTACGTTATCGAGAGCTACGGCCTGATCACCAATAAGACCCTGCTGGAGAAGGCCGGCTACACCGTTGACGACATCAAGAGCTTCGACGACCTGAAGAAGGTGGCCGAGGACATCACCGCCCGCAAGGACGAGTTGGGCTTCTCCGCCTTCACCTCCGCCGGTATGGACGGCTCCTCTGACTGGCGCTACAAGACCCATCTGGCCAACCTGCCCATCTACTTCGAGTATCAGGAGGACGGCATCGACAACACCGACGCCATCAAGGGCACCTATCTCGACAACTACAAGAATATCTTCGACCTGTACATCAACAACTCCACCTGCGATCCTACTGAACTGGCTGGCAAGACCGGCGACGACAGCCGCAACGAGTTCCTGAACGAAGAGGCCGTTTTCTACCAGAACGGTTCCTGGGAGTACACCAACCTCGTCGGCGACGGCAAGCCCTTCACCGATGACAATCTGACCATGCTGCCCATCTACATTGGCGTCGGCGATGAAGCCAACCAGGGCCTGTGCACCGGCACCGAGAACTACTGGTGCGTCAACAAAGAAGCCAGCGAGGACGACATCAACGCAACGCTCGACTTCATGTACTGGTGCGTTTCCTCTGACGAGGGTACCAAGGCCATGGCTAACGACATGGGCTTCGTTATCCCCTTCAAGAATGCTGTCGAGTCCCCCAACGTCTTCGTCAAGGCCGATAAGGAAATGACCGCCGCCGGCAAGACCCCTGTGGCCTGGAACTTCTCCACCATGCCTTCCGAGAACTGGAAGAACGGCGTTGGTTCTGCTCTGACCGCTTACGCCGCCGGTACCGGCAGCTGGGATGA
>OBLF01001556.1_pt1 | contig 18267 bp, 16 predicted proteins | sample 1519231 | NCBI WGS metagenome assembly OBLF01 (sample SAMEA2602895, study PRJEB22501) | metagenome | reverse complement strand
GATGTCCGCCGTCAGCCCCTCGGCGGCCACATAGCCCTCCGCCAGCGTCAGGGGCTTTTCCGCCCACCGGCAGAAATACAGCGCCGTCCCGGCCGCACACAGCAGCACGACGCACAGGATGACCCACAGGGCGGTGTGGGGACGCTTCTGAACAGTTTCCTTGGTAGCTTGCATGGACGTACCTCCCGGATTCATTGTCTCCATTATACGGGAAGCGGCGGCGGAAAGCTACCGGAAAATGCTTACTTTCGACAAATTTCATATTTCCGTAAAAAATCGCCGCCGGAGCGTGGACAGCCGGGCGGCGTGCGTGGTATACTGTACGGAGAATTTGTATGTAAAGGGAGTGGCACGGATGAAAAAAACATACCTTGGCTTGATGGGACTGTTCCTGCTGCCGCAGACGGCACTGGCCGCCGATGCCGTCGCCCCGGCAAGTACCAGTGTAAGCTCGCCGCTTGCCGCCCTGTGGCGGGTGCTGCTGACCCCCATCCCCGTGCCCCATCTGCCGTGGCAGCTGCCGCTGCTGGCCCCCGTTGCGCTGGTGCTGGTGCTGCTGCTGCTGATCTTCTGCCTGCTGGCTCGCCGTGGCGGCTATCGCCGTGGCTTCCGGGAGGGGGAGCGTGTGGTGATGCGCCAGATGGCCCGTGAGGAGCAGGAGACCGCCGTGCCGCCCATGCCTCACCGTCCGGCCCCGCAGCAGCCCGCCGCCCCGAAGCCTGCTCCGCAGCCGGAGAAGGCTCCCACGCCCCCACCTGCGGAGGAGAAAAAGCCCGCCCCTCCGGCAGCAGAAAAGCCGGCATCTCCCGTCCGGGAAACACCGGCCCCCGCCGACCCGGTCTCTCAGGAGGAGAAGCCGGACGAGCTGGACATCGATCTGCTGTTGGAGGAGATCAAGCGGATGTAGCTCACTTCTTCAGAAAGCCGAACAATCCCTTTTTCTCATAGGGCCGGGCGCTGACGCCCTGCACCTCATAGCCGGTCTTGCCGATGGCGGCCCGCAGGGCCTCCTCGTCCAGCGGCGCCTCGCTGAGGATCACCGCCTGCCCCTTGGTGTGGGAGGCGGTGACTTTTTTCACCGGCAGAGCGCCCCGGATGGCATCGCTGACATGGGCCTCGCACATCCCGCACATCATGCCGTCTACCTTCACCGTTGTCTCGATCATATGGATTCCACTCCTTTTGGTTAATGTTATCTAACTGCATCTCAGAAACCAAGCCGCCCGCAGGCGACCTCTGGAACGACTGCATTGTAATCCCCACCGCCGGTTTTGTCAAGAGACGCTCTTGCAAATCCGGCAAGACCCACTTATAATATATTATAAATCATACCGATTCCCAAGGAGGAAGCTTCCCATGCAGCTCTCTGCAACGAAAAAACTGGTATTCTGCGCCATCTGCGTGGCATTGTGCGTGGTGCTGCCCATGGCTTTTCATGCGCTGGGCTCCGGCACCGTGTTCCTGCCCATGCACGTCCCCGTGCTGCTGTGCGGCCTGGTCTGCACGTGGCCCTACGGCGTGGTCTGCGGCCTGCTTGGCCCGCTGTTCTCAGCGGTGCTGACGGGCAGCTCTGCGGCGGGGGTGCTGCCCTGCGTGAGGGGCGGGCGGGCGGTCTACGGTCTGGTACCGGCTGGGGAGGTGCGTGTGGTGCATGGGGGGCGGTTTTACGGCGACCTATACATCGCTCTGTGCGGCGCCACCCCCTGCGGCCGCATCGTGGGGGGGGTGGGGAGGGCATTGCCCTCCCCCGCCGGCAGCTGGTCCATGGCGGCGTGGGTTTCCGCCCACATTCTGCTCTCGTGGCCCGGCACCCTCATCCAGCTGGCTCTGCTGCCCACACTGGTGGTGGCCCTGACCAAGGCCCGGCTGGTGCCGCCCCGCTATTAAAATTTTTATAGCTTGCACAAAATGAGGGTGGCATTTTGCCGCCGGATATGGTAAACTATTCCTGTCAACCTGACGGCTTTGGGCCGCAGGTGTGAGGAGGAATGGAAATGAACCGTCAATACCCCAGACTGGTATTGCGTGACTCGTCCTTCCGCAGCAACGCCCGGGAGACTATCTCCCGCTGCGCCGCCTGCGGAATCCAGGTCTGCGGCGTCATCAAGGGCGTCAACGGCCTGCCGGAGGTGGCCCGCCGCTTCCGGGAATGCGGCGTCACGCAGTTGGGAACCAGTCGTCTGGAGCAGGTGGAGCGCTGCCGTCAGGCGGGCATCCCCGGCCCCTATCTGCTGATCCGCATCCCCGGCCCCACGGAGCTGCCGGAGCTGGTACGGCTGTGTGAAATGTCGCTGCAAAGCGAGCGCAAGACTCTGGACCTGCTGGAGCAGGAGTGTGCCCGGCAGGAGAAGCCCCACGCCGTCATCATCATGGCAGATCTGGGCGACCTGCGGGAGGGCTACTGGGACCACGAGGAAATGGTGCAGACCTGCCTGTATGTGGAGCGCCGGCTGCCCCATGTCCACCTGTCCGGCGTAGGCGTGAACCTCAGCTGCTACGGCTCCGTGCGGGCCACGCCGGAGAAGATGCAGATGCTGCTGGCCATCGCCCGCCGGGTGGAGGACGCCATCGGCCGCCCGCTGGAGATAGTCTCCGGTGGCGCCACCAGCTCCTATCCCATGATCCATACCGGCACCATGCCTGCCGGCATCAACCACCTACGGATCGGAGAAAATATTCTGACGGCGCAGGATATTGCCGATTCCTGGGGCATCCACGATGCAGACTACCTCCGGGACGACGTGTTCCGTCTGGAGGCAGAGGTGGTGGAGGTGAAGGAGAAGCCCACCTATCCCCAAGGGGAACTGGGGGCCGACGCCTTCGGCCGAAAGCCTGTCTATGAGGATCGTGGCCTCCGACTCCGTGCCATTCTGGCATTGGGCCGGGCCGACGTAGGCGACATGGAGACGCTCTGGCCCACCATGCCCGGCGTCACCGTCATCGGCGGCTCCTCGGATCACTGTATTCTGGACGTGACCGACGCCCCCCAGCCGGTGCAGGTGGGGGATGTCCTGTCCTTCCGGCTGTGTTACAGCCACGTACTCTATGCCACCCAGCGGGACGATGTTCCCGTGGTGGTCTGTCCGTGACCTCCGGGCCAAGCCCGCTGGCAATAAAATTCATCTAAGGAGGAACTCCCCTTTGAACAATGATAACTTTATGGTATTCGTCTATAATGCCATCATCGCCCTGTTTGCGTTCTTCGTGGCGGCCCCCATGCTGCTCAACGCCATCAGTCTTTTCACCGTGCAGAAGCGCTTCGCCAAGGTCATGGTGGACGAGGGCGTGGTGAAGGAGGAGACGGTGCGCCGCCTGCACCCGAAAAAGCAGGTGGCCGGCGTCCTGATCTCCCTGCTGGTGCTGGCCGGTCTGGGCTGGACCTGCACACGGGTGGATATGGGCTATATCTGCGGCTGCATCGCTCTGGTGGCGGGCGTGCTGAAGTACCGGAATATCATCCAGTTCAACAGCCTCACCGTCCAGCGCTTCCGCAATACCTACAAGGATGAAATGGATCTCAATAAGTACAATAAGTACGTGGATTCCCATTTCTAAGAGCGAGCGTATCGCCTGTAAGCAGGGTGTATTTTTACAAACGAGCCTTAACGGCGCAAGCTGTGCGACGGATTTTAACCGCAAACAGATACTGTGAAGAAGAAGGCCCCCGGCATTGCCGAGGGCCTTCTTCTTGTATTGGCAACCAAAGACAACCCCCGGCTCAGCCGGAGGTTTTGATTTGAGCCCAAACGCCCCATGCTTTTGCATTGCCTTAGATTCTATCCACCGCGGCGCTCAACCCGCTTGTGTCGCCTTGGCATAACAGGAATACCCTCTGCGTCTATCGTGCGGCGCGATGCTCACATCGCACCCTACAACTGGTGGAGCTGGCGGATGTGCTGGGTCTGTGCCCGGCAGGGAGCCGGGCGGAGAAGGCCCGGGTATTTATTGACGCCATTTACCGCATGAACCGGGCGCTGGGCATTCCGGAGTGCTTTTCCTGTATTCGGTCGGAGGACCTGCCTCAAATGGCCGCCTGGGCGGAGGCCAACCCCGTATACCCGGTGCCGGTGATTTTCGGCAAGGAGGACTTTATCTGCGTGGCCCGCCGGGTGATGCCGTGAACCTTGGCAATTAAAAACAAAAAAGGGAGGCGGCTTACGAGACGGTTCTGTTTCATAAGCTGCCTCCCTTTTTAATTCCGGGCGTGAAGAGCATCCTTTAATTTTTACGGTTTCGGTGCGCTTTATTCGGCGGTGGTTGGCACCGTATAAATATTGATGTGATTTCCCGCCGGATCCGCCATGCGGAACATATGCCAGCCGTAGGGGCGGAAGAAAGGCTCCTGGGTGACGGCACCGGCTGCCTGCGCCCGGGGATAGATATCCTCCAGAGTCGGCACCTGCAGCTGGAAATGTACGGCACCGGAGGTGGGGAACGGATTTTCCTGGGTCAGCAGCACCAGCTTTGTGCCGGCGAGATCGTACTTAACGCCGCGGTCCTCCGGCCCCTCGTCCCAGCCATAGAACGGTTGTGTCGCAAATACCTGCTCGTAAAAGGTACGGCAAGGCTCATACTGCTCCGACGGCACATAGAGAAGCAACTGAAAGTCCAGATATGACATTTTCCTTTCCTCCTATTGTGGATTACGGCGATAGGGCGCAAAGGCCTCGCAGGTATCCCGCAGCACACGGGTGCAGACCTGCTCGCCCTCTTGCAGCAGCTTCGTCTCGTCTACGCCGGTCAAATGATCGTCCCGATAAACAACACGGCCATTGATCATGGTCAGCCAGACGGGGCCGGTGACACCCAGCTTGGCAAGCATGGATGCGGGGTCATGGAGAGCACCGGCGTACTCCAGGCGCCGGGCATCGATCATGAAGAGGTCCGCCGCCTTCCCGGCGGCAAGCTGCCCCAGCTCCGGACGCCCGATCATCTCAGCGCCCCCCACAGTGGCCAGCTTCAGCATCTCATAGGGGGAGGGGCAACCGCCCCGCTTTTTGCTGAGAAAGGTCTGCATCAGGTATGCCAAGCGCAGGGTATCCAGCATATTGGAGCCGTCGTTGGTGGCGCAGCCATCCACGCCGAGGCTTATGGGTATGCCGGCCTTGCGCATACCGGGGATGTCCAAAATCTCGCTGCCACCCAGCATGGTGGGGGCGGGGCAGTGGGAAATGCCCATGTGGTTTTCCGCCAGCAGAGCATATTCCTCCGGCAGCGTTTCCCGGCCATGGGCCAGCCAAATGTCACTGCCGACAAAGCCGATGCGGCGGCACCATTCCAGAGAGCGGACGCCAAAGCGGCGCACCATGCTGCTGTTTTCCCCCTCGCACAAATGGGTGTGCATATGGACACCGGCGCTGCGGGCCAGGCGTATGGTCTCCAGGAAGGTGTCCTCGGTGCAGTTGATGGGCTGGCAGGGGGCCAACACGATTTGCCGCATGGAGAAAGGCTCCGGGTCGTGATAGAGCGCCAGCAGACGCTGGCAGTCGTCCAGGTACTCCGCTGTTGTCTCGCACATCTCATCGGGAATGGTGCTGCCCTTCCAGCGGGGCAGGGTGTTGGTGCCCCGGGCGGCCACAAACCGAAAGCCCATTAGACGGGCGGCCTCCATCTGCCGGTCCACCCCTTGCTTGCCGGTGGCCGGTGTGTAGCAGTACTGGTGGTCTACCGAGCAGGTGCAGCCGTGCTTAATAAGGTCTGCCATACAGGCGGCGCTGGCATAGAAGATCACATCCCCGTCGATATGGACGAAAACCTTATAGATGTCATCCAGCCACTGCATCAGCGTCAGCTCTGAGCGGTCAATCGTCATCAAATTGCGAACAAATGCCTGGAAAAAATGATGGTGTGTATTAACAAGGCCGGGGTAAACATACTTGCCTGCGGCGTCAATGATCTGGGCGTCACCGGCGGCAAGGTTGCTCCCCACCGCTTCAATGCGGTTGCCGCAGATGAGAATGTCGCTGTTATAGAGCACCCGATCCGCCGGATCGCAGGTCACCACAGCATCCGCATTTCGAATCAGTATCCTCTCCCTCATGACGGATCCTCTTGCGGCAGCGTGTCCCGATTTTTCATATTGCGGCGATAGGCCAGCACCTCCACCACATTCTTTTCCTCATCGCAGATCTGGAAAATCCGGTCGCCGTACCAGGTGTCAGTAAGCCCCAGCAGCACCTCCACATCGTCACGGCTCTCCAGCCACGCAAAGCAGGCGTTGACATCCTCGGCCTCAATGGTGGTCAGCGCAGGACCCTGGGGCGTGTTCTCCGTCTTTTGCCGAATATCCGTAAAGCCGCCGGCAGAGCGGAGGCGGCAGCCCCGATCCTCGGGACCCCGATCCCAGGAGGCGACCACGGGCATCTGCATGGAATCCCGGTAAAAGGCGGTGATCTTCTCCAGATCCTCCGCGAAAAGAATGGCGGTATACTCATCGGTAAAGTAGCAGCCGCCGTCATCGGCCCCCATGGGCCGATACTGCTCGGAGCGCTGGTAGACCTCCACCCAGTTGCCCACGGGGTCCTTGATGCAGAAGCTGTATTCGCCCCACGGATGAGACTGCAGGGGGCGGATCACGGTGACCCGAGGCTCCTTTTTTAGGTTGGCGTAGCACAGCTCAATGTCCTTTGCCTCTAACCGCATTCCCGCAGGGCCCTGGGGCAGAGTGGGATGGCGGCAGATCAATTCCAGGCGGTTGTCTCCGATCTTGAACTTGCAGCCGCGATCCACCGGACTGGTGTACCAGCCATACATCTGGGGCAGACGCAGCAGATCCCGATAAAAGGACTGCAGGGTGTCAAACTCCCAGGAATAATAAACGATTCTGTATTCTTTGCGCCACATATTTTCCCCTTTCCATCATCAGTGCATCAAAATTTCCTCTCGCACATTGCGCAGATAGGCGTAGATCTCCACCACATTGCCGCTGGGGTCGTACATCTGGAACAGCCGCCGCGCATCAAAGTCCGTGTCACGCAGCACCCCGGCCTCCTTATAGTCCGGACTTTGGCTGAACCGGTCGTACAGCTTGTTGACGCTGCTGGCCTCCAGACCGATCATGGACGGACCCAGGGTGCAGCCTGCCGGACGCCTGCGCAGCAGAAGCTGTGCATCGCCGGCCTGAAGCAGCAGCGCATCTGCCTGCCGCTCCAGCAGCGGAAGCCCCAGCCGGTCGCAGTAGAAGCTCTGCGCCGCCGCCAAATCATCCTCATAAAGCACGCCGGTAAAGGTGCCGGTAAACATATCCGTTTTATCCACATCGCCGCCGCTGCAGGGGCTGTCGTCCTGCAGCAGATGCACCAGATTGCCTTCGGTGTCCCGGAGGGTTACCTGCCGGGCATTCTGAGAGAGGATCTCGATGTGAGGCATTTCCTCCAAAATCCGCTCCATGCACAGAGACAGATCGGAGCACTGGGCCAAAAACTCACTGTGTCCCTGCCGGGGGGTAAAGGGGATCTGGGTGATCTCCAGCCGTCCGCTGCCCATGTAGAAGCGGTAGCCCTTCTGATCGGGGACGATGGACCAGTTATAGTTGGGCTGCAGGCCCAGTACCTCGCGGTAGAAAAAGACACCGCTGTCATAATCCTTCAGGTGCAGAATATATCTGCATTCGTGAAATGTAATATTCATGCCTTCGATCCTTTCGACTGTGATTCCCCGGCGCTTTTCCGGCGCAGGCAGGGAGCGGAGAGCGGATGGGGGTAGGGGGTGCCATTGGCCGCCGGCGCCCGCATCCGCATACCGGTGAGCTTGATGCCGATCAGCGCAGCCAGATAGGGCAGCATCTGGGTCAGCTGCGTGGCGATGCCGAAGCTCTGCAGGCGCATCCGCAGCGCCTGCATCACGCCAAACAGCAGCGTGGCAAGATAGCCGCCGACGGGAGACCACTGGCCGAACTGGTTGGCGGCAAAGGCCATAAAGCCGGACCCGGCGGACATATCATTGACAAACACATTGGCGGAGCTGAGACACATGACAGCGCCTCCCATGCCGGCAAAAACGCCTCCCAGAAGCACCGCACGCATTCGCAGGCGGTAGACATTGATGCCCAGCGTGGCCACGGCGGCGGGGTTTTCGCCCACGGCACGAATCCGCAGGCCCCATGCGGTTCGATGCAGCAGATACTGCATGACCGCCACCGCCAGCAGACCCAGATAGATGCAGGCCGGGTAGCCGCTGAGCATGGTGCCCGCTATGGGGATGCGGGAGAGCAGGGGAATATTCACGGCCTGAAAGCCCTCCACCCACGGGGAGATGCCGGTGGTGTCCCACAGGGCGCGCATCAGCATATAGGCAAAGCCCGGGCCGAAGAGGTTGAGGCCGATGCCGATCACGATCTGCTGGCCGTTGCAGTAAATGGCCAGCACCCCGAGGATCAGCGCCAGAAATGCACCGGCGGCGCAGCCGCACAGCAGCCCTACCCAGGGGCTGCCCGTATAGTAAGAACCCACGGCGGCGAGAAACCCGCTGAAGAGCATGGAACCCTCAATGCCGATGTTGATGACACCCGCCCGCTCACTGATGGTGCAGGCCAGAGTGCCCAGTGCAATGGGTGCGGTCAGCCGGATGGCAGAGGCAAAAAAGTTGGCAAATGAGATCCAAAAATCCATTATTCAGCAGCTCCTTCCTGTTTCCGGCCCCGGCCGACACAGCTCTTGAGCCGCTGCCACAGGTGGCCCAGCACATTCCACACATCCGGAGAGGCCACCAGCATGACAATAAAGCCCTGGAGCACGGAGATCATCTCCGTTGTCACCTGACTGGTCAGGCTCATGCTGATGGAGGCGGAGCGCAGCATTCCGAACAGGAAGGCGCTCAGCAGCACGCCCACAGGCGAATTCATGGCAAGGGTGGCCACGGTAATGCCGTCCCAGCCGTACCCGGGGGAGAAGCCCATGACGAAGCGCTTATATACCGCCAGGCACTGGATGGACCCACCCAAGGCAAACAGACCGCCGCTGATGCACATGGCGGCGATCGTCCGGCCATAGATCGGCAGTCCGGCCTGCTGCATGGCACGGGGGTTGCTGCCCATGGCCCGCAGGGAAAAGCCAAAAGGGGTTTTATACAGCATCCAGGTTACAACGACTACGCAGAATAGCGCCACAAGGATGCCGTAGTTAAACTGTGTGCTGGGGAAAATGCGCGGCAAAATGCTGCCCTCGTTAACGACCACGGTCTCCGTGTTGCTGGCACCGGGACGCTGAAAATAGCTCTTGACAATATACTCCGTCAGCAGCGCGGCGATGGAGTTCATCATAATGGTGGCCACGGACAGTGAGGTCAGGTTTCGCCCGGCAAACAGGGTGGGCAGGAGTGCCCACAGAGCACCGGCCGCAAAGCCCGCCAGCAGTGCCAGCAGCCAGCCCCACGGTGCCGGCAGCGGCACCGTCAGACCCACAATAACGGAGGCCAGTCCGCCCACCAGCACCTGTCCCTCACCGCCGATGTTGAAAACACCGCTCTGGAAGGCCACCGCCGCACCGAGGCCGGTCATGATCAGCGGCAGCATATATGCCAGCACATTCAGAAAGCTCTTGGTGCTGCCGAAGGAGCCGGTGAGTATGCTCCAATATACCACCAGGGGATCCCGTCCGGTAAGCCGTATGGTCAGCCCGAACAGCACCAGCGCCAGAACCAACGAAAACAGCGACAATCGAATCCTTGTTTTTTTCACAGTGTCCCTCCTTGCGCAGATGATCTATCTCTGCCGATAAGGTGCGGGGCCGAAGGCCAAATAGGCTTTCAGCCCCGTCAGCGTGTCAAAAAAAGCCTCGCAGAGTTTGCCGCCCGCAGGCGGCAAAAAATTAAAATCATTTTCTCTCGCGACATGTGCGTGAGAGAAAATACCTCTCAGGCTGCCAGTGTGGAATTTGTCCGTCACGGACGGGCAAATTATGCGCGCAGCAGACTGCAAGCCTTTTGTCGGAAAAACCCGGAGGTTTTTTCGACAGTCTCGCGGGGCCGAAGGCCAGATAGGCCTTCAGCCCCGTGTTGGATTTACGCCGCCTTCCACACCTTTGCTTCTTCAATGGTGCTGGGGACCACGATGGTGCCGTCCTTGATGGCAGCCACCGCTGCATTGTACTTCTCCATCACATCAGCGGGGATCTGATAGGCAGAGCCGTCAAAATCCAGGTACAGGCTGTCCTCTGCCAGACCCTTTTCAATGGCACCGGCGGTGAACTTACCGTCCATGACATCCTGAATCGCTTCCTGAGCGCAAGCGGGGAAGTCCCGGATGGCGCTGGCAATGTTGGTCTGGGGGGCGTCCGCATTCAGGTTGCCGTCAAAGAAGACGGTCAGGAAGTTCTTCTCCTTGCCGGCATTGAGGATACCCAGACCGCCGGCACTGGCGGTGTGGTATATCAGGCTGGCGCCCTGCTCATGCATGGATGTGGCCAGCTCATAGCAGCCGTTGACCTCTGCCCAGCCGTTGGCATAGTCCACCAGCACCTGACAGTCAGGGTTGGCATAGTGGGCTCCGGCGATCATACCGGCAGCGCCCAGATTGCACAAGGGGATGTCGTGGGCGCCGATAAAGCCCAGAGTATTGGTGTCGGACAGGCTGGCACCCAGGAAGCCGGCCAAAAAGCCCAGCTCCTGATCGCGCCATGTGTAGCTGCGGATGTTGTCACCCTCCACCACAGCGTCCAGGATCACAAACTTCTGCTGCGGATAGTTAGGAGCCACATTTTCCAGGCTGGAGCTCTGGCTGCCGCCCAAGCAGATGATGAGGTCGCAGTCTCCGCTGTCGGCATAGCCGGATATCAGACCCTCGTACTCGGCGTCATCCTTGGGCTCGGAATATACCCACTGGATGCCCATGGTGCTCTCCGCTTTCTTCATGCCGTCATACAGCGCGTCGTTAAAGGACTTGTCTCCCAGGCCGCTGGAGGCGAACACAACGGCGACCTTGGTGCCTTTCTCGGAATCGTCACCTGCCGGATCCTTGTCGGACTTCCCGCAGGCCACCAGGGACAGCATCGAGCAGACCACCAGCAGCATGGACAGCCACTTTTTCACATTTGTAAACTTCATCTTACTTCCTCCTTGCACGGTTCGTTCTAAGCTGCCGTTTCATCGGCAGCAGGATCAATAAAGGATCGATCAGTGGGCTTCGCCCAGCATCATGCGTCCTAAGGCCTCACGGGTGGCATTGTCTGCATCCACAAATCCCATGATCTGCCCGCGGAACAGCACCATGATCCGGTCCGAAACCTTGATCAGCTCATCCAGATCGCTGGAAATGAGCAGCACGGCGCAGCCCTGTTCCGCCGCTGCCAAAATGCGGCCTTGGATGTAATCCGCCGAGGCGATGTCAACGCCCCGGGTAGGCTGCGCAGCAATGAGCATCCGGCAGCCCCGGTCAAGCTCCCGGGCGACGACGATTTTTTGTTGATTGCCGCCGGAGAGGGTGCCGACCACAACCGACTCATTGGTGGCCGCAATGCTGTAATCGGCGATCTTAGCCTGCGCATCCCGGCGGGCGGCCGCCCAGTCCTCCAGCAGCGGGCTTTTGGCATAGGGCTTTTCGTCGTAGGCATTCAGCAGCATATTTTCAAAGAGCCGCATACTGAGGATGAGGCCCATGCCTTGCCGGTCATCGGGAATGCTGCCCACGCCGGCATCGCGAATCTGCTTGGTCGTGCGGCCGGTGATCTCCCGCCCGTCCAGCAGAATGCTGCCGGAGGAGGAGCGGCAAAGGCCCAGAAGGGCCTGCGCCAGAGGCGTCTGTCCGTTGCCCTCGATGCCCGCTACGCCCAGCACCTCGCCGGAGCGAATGGAAAAGGTGACATTTTGCACAGCGGCGCCGCCACGGCTCTGCACGCTGAGGCCCTTTACCTGCAGCACCTCTTCCTCCCCAATGGGGTGGGGCCGACGGCGCCCGGTAGGAACCGTTTTGCCCACCATCATCTGCGTCAGCTTTTCCATGCCGGTTTCCTGAGGGGTGGTGGTGCCGATGATCCGGCCCTGCCGGATCACGGTCATGCGGTCTGCAATTTGATAGACCTCCCGCAGCTTATGCGTGATGAAAATTGTGGACTTGCCCAGCTCCCGCAGGCGGCGCAGCACATCAAACAGCGCGTCGGACTCCTGAGGCGTCAGCAGGGCGGTGGGCTCGTCGAAAATCAAAATGTCCGCCTTGCGATACAGCAGCTTGACGATCTCCACTCGCTGGCGCTGCCCAATGGTCAGTTTGTCCACCAGCGCATCAGGGTCTATATCCAAGCCATAGGAGGCGGCCAGCTCCCGGATACTGCGTGACGCTTCCTGCTTTTTCAGCCGTCCGCTTCTGGTCCTGACCTCCTGCCCCAGAGTAATGTTTTCCGCCACCGTCAGGTGCGGAATCAGCATCAGTTCCTGGTGTACCATACCGATGCCGTGGGCAATGGCGTCAGCAGGGCTTTTCAGCACCACTGGCTCGCCGGAAAGGAACATCTGACCCTCATCGGGCTGCTCGATGCCGTAGAGCATTTTCATCAGTGTGCTCTTTCCTGCACCGTTTTCCCCCAGAAAGGCGTGTACCTCGCCGCGGCGCAAGGTGAAATTGATGTGATCGCTGGCCTGTACGACACCGTTATAGCACTTGCACAGGTCAACACACTGCAAAACAATGGGGGCCTCGGCGGCGGTTTGCGTGTGTTCGGCTATCATAGGATCCTCCTTTCAGGGTCGTTCCCTCCATGGGTTGATACGGACAAGCGGTCCGGTTCTTTTCCATGGGTGGTATTTTGCGTGAACTCATTATACGCCTGTACCCGTAGAATTTGAAGAACAAATAAGCGATGTAAAGCCATCGGTAGGACCGATGGCTTTCAGGTAAAAACAGGGTTTTGGGGAAGTTAATTTATAGTGCCGGAGGTTGCTTTTTAACAAAAATGCTGCTAAAATCAGGGAGATGTCCCACAATTACCATTCCAGCGGTGTCGGTTGGGGCAAACAGTGGCGAGAGGTCTCCATCTGCGACAGCAGCGCAAGTATGAGGTGAAAACGATGACATTAAAGCAAATACTATATGTCCGGGCCGTCAGCAAGGCAGGCTCCATCGGCAAGGCAGCAGAGTCGCTGTTCATCTCCCAATCCAGTCTATCCGAGTCGATCCGAAACTTGGAGCGGGAATATGGTATGGTTCTTTTTGAGCGAACCAGTAAGGGCATATCGCTGACGCGGCAGGGAGAGGCATTCCTGAAGGACACACAGCTGCTGACAAATATCTACCAGGATTTGGATGACAAGTATAAAAACCACAAGGGGGAGTGCGAGTATTTTTGCGTATCTTCCCTGCACCATGTCTCCGGTATTGATGCCTTTGAGCACATTGTATGCCAGCCTAAGAATCAAAAATATCATCTGGGATATTTTGAGGGAAACATGGATCAGGTACTGCAGGATGTGGAAACGAATCGCTCCGACATCGGCGTGCTGTTTTTCACCAGCGACAGCCGCAGCGCCATTATCAAGGCATGCAATCGGCGGAATATATTTTTTCAGCATCTGAAATATGATCTGCTGCATATTTACATCCAGAACACGCATCCCTTAGCCGGGCGCAAAGGCGTTACACTGGCGGATATCCAGCAGTACCCGTTTATTTCTTATGAGGAGTGTCATCCCTCCTCGGCCCGATTTACGACGACCAGGCGCCAGTGGAATCCCCAGCAGCAGATCATCTCGGTGTCCGACCGGGCGATGGCGTATTCACTGCTGGCACTGGGCGATGCCTATGTGACCGGCTCCGGCTATCTGACACAAGAGGATCGCCGTCGCGCCTTGGTCAGTGTGCCCATCACGGATCTGGGGCAAATCGAGATCGGGTATATCTGTAACCCCTCTCGAGTGCTGTCGGAATTGGCGCTGGAATATATTGAGTGGCTGAAGATAATCACCGTGTGACAGGCGCTATTCGCCCTATAGGCAAGCCGTATTTACCGCAAGGGTAAGGATATGCGGCCGCCTCGCTTCATGCCCTCACACATAGAGCAAAAATAGGCAAAGAAGAAGTCCTGTTTTCGAGAGAAAACAGGACTTCTTGGAGCTGCTGGGCGGATTCGAACCGTCGACCTCATCCTTACCAAGTGATAAAAGTCCTCCCAGCCCTTGATTTGTAAGGCTTTGTAGGCATTTTTACCGCAAAAAGGATGCGGTCGGAAACTCTTTGCTCCATGTGTTCCGTCCGCTCGTTTCCCCGTGTGGGTCACGGTGTGGGTCAGCACCGCAATCAGCAGCGGTGTGGGTCAACTTTTGGCGGGGCGAAAATCGTTCCATTTTGCGCTGCTGTAGACAATAAAAGGGTACCTTGCTAAAAGTATAGAGCCACCGGGCGGAGAAAGGCTCTCCCGCCCGACGGCTCTTTATTTTCGCAGTCGTTTCCCGTATGGGTCAAAATGTGGGTCAAGCGGAAACCTCTGCGTCAAAAAAATGCGGACAGGTTTCGCCGTCATAGTTTGCTTTGCTGTTTCTTGCTCATAATGTCTTGCCAGCTCAGGTGTTTTCGCATCCAAGGCCACAAGTTCTCCGGCCCATGTTTTCAGTCCATAGATGTCAAATTTACTGTTTGAGATATACTCGCTGGTCCGATCCGTCTGCTGCCGGGGTCCTTTTATCGTTGTGGCAGCATCCTGTGGTTCTATTGGTTTAATCGCTACAGGCACCTGCTGATTGGTAGCATCATAAACGAACGGTCGAAACTGCACGATCCTTACCTCTTAAATAGTAGACCATAGTTTTTGCAAAATTTGAAGCAGAAAATTGAAATCAGCGTCGTCACTTTTTATTCCAATATCGCACCGCTGCAGACAAAAAATAAAACTCCCGGGGTCTCTTGTCATGCAAGAGGCCCCGGGGGTAGTGTTTTATTTTGCCGCTTAGGTTTTTCTTTTTGGCTTACGCCTCCCGCTCCTTACGCTTGAGGACGAAGGCTGCGGCGAGAATCGTCACGGGCAGGGCGATGACCCAAACCAGCACGCCGGTATCGCCGGTGGCGGGGGTATTGCTGCCGCCGGTCTGAATGGTCACATCGCTCATGTCATAGAGCCGGGTCTGGGTGTTTGCGAAGCGGTAGTAGGCCGCCAGGGCGTAGTAGCCCTGCTCGGTGGCCATGTCGTTCCGCTCGCCGCCAGCGGTGTGCCGGAAGCCGCCGCCGGTGACATAGAACCCGGCCAGAGCGTCCAGGACGGTGTGGCCGTTCTTCACGAAGCGGCTATCCGCAGTGGGATCGATACCCAAAGCGGTGAGAGCTACGATGACCTGGGCGCAGGACTCGCTGTTCACGGTGCCCCAGCTGTCAAAGCCGCCGTCAGTGCGCTGCAGGGCGGAAAGGGCCTCCAGAGCCTTATCCACAGCAGCCTTCACGGTCTCGTTGGTCTTGTAGTAAGGTGCCAGGGCCTGGATGGCCATAGCGGTCATATCCGGGTCGGCGTTCTCAGCGCTCAGGTTCCAGCCGCCGTCGTTGAGCTGGGCATCCAGGATGACCTGAATCAGCTTCTCCCGGGTCACATCGCCCATAGTGGGGTAGTTGTGGCTATCCAGGGCAATGAGGGTGAAAATGGGGCCGTTAATGTCCTGGGCCTGCACATAATCCATGCTATCCAGACCCTTCAGCAGGTTGTGGCCGCCCACATTGGTGACATCCTTGCCGATGGCCGTCAGGGCCAGGATCACCCGGGCGTTGTCGGTGACTTTGGTCGGGTGCAGACGCTCATTAGCGTCAGCATTGGCCTTCACATACTCCACCACATTGTCATAGTACCCGGCGGGTACGGTGCGGCCGCTGCGGGCCAGGCCGATGACCATCCACTCGCCGCCGGTGGAGTTCACCGTGGGGGTGCCCAGGGTGGCCATGAAGTCGCCGGTGGTGGTGTAGATGTTGTCGAGCTTCTTGCCCTGCTCGGCGGCCAGACGGGCGTATTCCGCCTCGGCTTCCACCAGAACATCATAGTTTGTGACCAGAGCCTTTTCAGCGTCGGTCAGCTTGTCATAGGCGGACCGGGCGGCGCTGATGGCACCGGCCTTGCTGAGGTCCACCGTGCCGATGGCGTCGATCATGGCGATGACCTCCTCGGCGGTCTTGGTGCGGTTCTGCTCGGCTTCGTATTCCTTCAGGTAATCATCCGTGTAGTGGAACACGATCACATCGCCCTCGTTGAGGTACTGCTGTGCAACGCCCAGGTTGGGGTGTACGCCGTTGAGGGTGTACATCCAGCCGGAGAGCTTTCCGTTGGTGAACTCAGCCAGTTCCGTGCCGTCCTTGGGGGTGATGGCCTGAATGTAGTTGCCACTTTCGTTCTTGATGTCGAACCTGTCGCCAACGACGGCCAGGATCACATCCAGCACGGTGGCGTTGTTGCTGACCGTGACCTTCGTGGTGTCGATCCAGGTTTCCAGGTTGTTGTCAGCCAGCGTGTGCTTGTCGCCGCTGTCGCCGTGGGCGGAGTCGCCCAGCAGAGCGAAGGACACGGTAATATCCTTGCCCGCAGGCAGCAGCACGGTGACGGTGGTGGTCACCTTGGCAGCGCCGTAGGCCAGCGTCACGGTCTGCTCACCACGCTGGTTGGTGTCAAAGCCGGTGATCTCCACGTCGGCCAGATCGACCTCCGTGGTGGAGCCGTCCGTCCAGGTGGCGGTGAGTACAAGGCCGGTCAGATCCAGTTCGTCGCCAATGGTATAGATGGTCTTATAATCGCCAGAGACGGCCAGCGCATAGGCCACGGGCTTATCGCTGATAACGGGGCCGTTCTCGCCCTGAATCCAGTTGTGATAGCTGTGGTCAGAGCCGTTCAGCCACGCCACAACGGTGCCGTCCGTCAGTTCCTTGGCCGTCACAGCCTTGGCGAGTTTATCCGCATCTGCGCCGAGGGGGTCGTCCTCACGGCTGAAATCGCCAGCCATGAAATGCGGTTCCTCATAGCCCTCTCTGGAGCAGATATACCGTCCATCCTCGACGGCGGGGTAATCCTTGCAGGTCGTGTCCACCATGTCGATGGCACCGATGCCCTTCTCGGCCCCGCAGTCGGCCAGATAGTAGTTGTTCTCTACCTCGGTATATTTGTTCAGAGAGCGGAGCTTACCGGCGATAGCGCCGACATTCTTGCCGGTGGCGGAAAGTGTACCGTAGAACACATTGTCGCTGATAACGCCTGCGCCGTTGCCCCAGCACTGGAGCACGCCGGGTTCACCGCCGGTAATGCCGCCCACATAGTCCTTGCCTTCCACGCTGCCGCCGACAAAGCATCCCATGATTCGTGCCCAGGGGGAGTTGGGGGCGGAATCAGCCACATAGCCAACGCCCATGATGCCGCCCGCATAGTTGCCGGTGGCGATGACCTTACCGGTGAAGGAACTGCTCATGACATCGCACTGACCCATAGACTGGCCCTTAGTGCCGACCAGACCACCCACACGGTTCACGCCGTAAACGGTGGCGGCGCTGGTGCAGTTCACGATGACTCCATTGAAGTCGCCTGCCAGAGAACCGATACGGTCCTGATCCTTGTCGCAGCCGATGACTACATCCTTACCAACGGAGCAGTTGCTGATAACGATTCGGTTCGAACCAGAAGCATACCCACCCAAAAAGCCGGACTTCGTAATATTGGTTTTCCCGATGATATGGCAGTTTTCAATGGTAATGGTATCGGGAACGCGGGTATTGTACAGGCCGTCCTCGCCATAGTCCACGGTATAGTATAGCAGCAGACCGTTTCCTTCGATGCGCTCACCCTGAATGTTCAAATTCCTGACCACGGCGTCACGAGTGTATTTCAGCAAAGGCTTGCCGCCCTTGGCGATGGTCAGGGTGTGGCCGTCACCATCCAGCGTTGCGCTGAAGGGGTTCATCTGGCGGCCCATGTCCGCACGGTTCATATCAGAACCCACATAGGTGGGGTCTTTGATGCCGCCCATAGGCTCCCAATCCGCAGGCAGGGTCACATCAGCCGTCATTTTGAAGTAAACGCCTTTCAGGGGGATACCGGCGTTCACCTCGTCCCGCACGGCTTCAAAACCCGCCAGACAGCTGAGGGTGTACGGGTCATCCTGTGTGCCGCTTCCGGTGATGCCCGTTTCCTTGGCCCATTCACGGGCTTTCACGGTGATGGTGGCGCAGGCATTCTCCGGGACAGTGGTGGGGACTTTGGCATTTGTATAGAACACACGGGCCACACAGCAATAAGAGGTGGTACCCACTTTGTTGAGCATCGGCTAGTACACGCCTGAGGGACCTTGTTCGGGAACAACCTGATACTACGGGGCTACTGGCACCGTTCT
>OBLF01001539.1_pt1 | contig 18397 bp, 14 predicted proteins | sample 1519231 | NCBI WGS metagenome assembly OBLF01 (sample SAMEA2602895, study PRJEB22501) | metagenome | reverse complement strand
CGCCACTGGCGGCGCTCACCTTTGCAGCATCCAGTATTATCTGCGCTTTTGGCTTAGCATTTGCCGCACCTCGCTCGCCGTATCGGCACTTAGAATTATGCGGTATTGCCACAAATCAAACAAGATTTGAGAAAATAGAAAAATGCCCGCTGCGCCTTGGTTTTGGAAGGAACGGCCGCGGGCGGCGCAGGCGCTGCGCGGCAGCTGTGCAGGGGACAGCCGGCTGCGACATTATTGAAGAAACAGGAAGATAGTGCAATGAAACAGAAAAACAGGCAACTCATCAACGGCTTGCCGCGCCGCATTTTGTTAATGCTGCTGGACTGCGGGCTGATTGTGTTTTGTTATTATCTGGCAATTCTGCTGCGGTTTGACGGTGAGGATTCCATTGTGCCCGCCGCGGTGCTGCGGGCCGAAGTGATCCGTGCCATGGCTCCCATGCTGCCGTATGTGCTGGTTATTTATATGGTCGTGTTCTGGTTTGGCGGCCTGTATGAGATCATGTGGGAGTATGCCGGCATGCGGGCCCTTGCCCGCCTGACCTGTCTATCCGGTCTGGCAACGGGTTTTATCCTGCTGTTTGATCTGATCTTCCGCACCCGCCCCATCAGCGGTACAGTGCTGATTCTGGGTGCGGTGTTCAACACGGCAGCCATTGCGGGCGTGCGCTTTTTGTGGCGCTTTGTGCGCACCGCCACCCGCCTGCGCAAGGATAACCGCGCCAAACAAAAAAGCAACGCCGCCCCGCGGGATGCAACCCCGCTGCTGATCGTCGGCGCTGGCAACGCCGGTGCCTGGGCAGTCAACCTGTGCAAAAGCAAAAACTCCAGCTTTGGCAACCCGGTCGTGATCGTGGATGACGACCTGACCAAAAAAGGCCTGCGCGTGCAGGGCGTGCCGGTGCGCGGCACCATTTCGGATATCCCGGAATTGGTGCGCAAGTACCATATTGTGGAGATCATCATCGCCATCACCACGCTGAAAGGCGAGCGCCTGAACGAAGTAATCAACTTGTGCAACTCCACCCATTGCCGCGTGCGGATGCTGTCTGACCCGCAGGCGGTGGATGCCAACGGCAAGCCGGTGGTGGCTGGTCTGCGTGAACTGAACACCTCGGACTTTCTTTCCCGCGATGAAGTGCAGCTGAACAGCGCCCAGATCTCGGAATACCTGCACGACAAGGTGGTTCTGGTCACGGGCGGCGGTGGCTCCATCGGCAGTGAACTGTGCCGCCAGATCATGCGCTACCGCCCGCGCCAGCTGTTGATTTTCGATATTTACGAAAACTGCGCCTATGAGCTGGAAATGGAGCTGCGCAATAAATACGGTGCAGATATCAACGTTGTCACGCTGATCGGCTCCATCCGCGATATCAAGCGTCTGGATGAAGTGTTTGAAACCTATCATCCATCCGTTGTGTTCCATGCAGCTGCCCACAAGCATGTGCCGCTGATGGAAGTAAGCCCGGCGGAAGCCGTTAAAAACAACGTGTTCGGCACCAAAAACCTGCTGACCAGCGCGGCGGAGCATGGGGTGGAGCGCTTTGTGCAGCTTTCGACCGATAAGGCGGTCAATCCTACCAATGTTATGGGCTGCACCAAACGCATCTGCGAAATGCTGATCCAGACCTTTGCTAAGAACACTTCCATGAAGTGCATGGCCGTGCGCTTTGGCAATGTGTTGGGCAGCCATGGCAGCGTGATCCCGCTGTTTGAAGAGCAGATCAAGAACGGCGGCCCCGTTACCATCACCCACCCGGACATCGTGCGCTATTTTATGACGATCCCGGAAGCTGCCCAGCTGGTGCTGCAGGCCGGCGGTCTGGCCCAGAGCGGCAGCATCTATGTGCTGGATATGGGTGAGCCGGTCAAAATCATGGACCTGGCCACCCGGCTGATCCGGTTCTATGGTTATGAGCCGAACGTAAACATGGAAATCAAGGTAACGGGCCTGCGCCCCGGCGAAAAGCTGTACGAGGAGCTGATGCTGGATTCCGAGCAGGACCGCATGACCAAAACCGCCCACGATAAAATCTTTATTGCTCCGCCCATGCAGATTGACCTGGCGGCATTCTATGAGGAGCTGCAGAACCTGCGTCACGATGCGGAGCATAATGACGAGGGCGTGGTGCTCAGCCTGCAGCGCATGGTGGGCACTTATCACCCCAACCGCGTGGTGAACGAGGACCACACCGTAAGCGCCGCCCATGGCAACACTGAAACCATCGATAAGGAAGAGCTGCAAAAGGCGCTGGACGAACAGCATTCCACCCAGCAGAACGCCCAGTGACGGCGGCCTGGCCGGGGCCTGCGGGCGCAAAACCTTCCCCAAGGAGGCTTGACTTATGTATGAATCCTGCATCAAGCGTTTGCTTGACCTGATTTTGTCGCTGGCAGCCTGTGTGGTGCTGGCAATCCCAATGGGAATTATTGCCCTGTGGATCAAAAAAGATTCGCCGGGACCGGTGTTCTTTAAGCAGCGCCGGGTTGGCCGCGGCAAAAAATGCTTTAATATCTTAAAGTTCCGCACCATGCGTGGGGATACCCCCCACGATGTGCCCACCCACCTGCTGAAAAACGCAGACAGCTATATCACCAAAAGTGGGGCGTTCCTGCGCCGCACCAGCCTGGATGAGCTGCCGCAGATCTATAACATTGTGGCAGGGCAGATGTCCATCATCGGCCCGCGCCCGGCGCTGTATAATCAGTATGACCTGATCGCCGCGCGCGATGCCGTGCATGCCAATGACATCCGCCCCGGTCTGACCGGTCTGGCCCAGATCAATGGCCGCGATGAGCTGCCGATTGATGTGAAAGCCCGCTATGACGGTGAGTATGCCGCTGACATTACTTTCCTGAACGATGCAAAAATCTTTTTGCATAGCATTACTTATGTGTTCCAGCGCCGCGGCGTGGTAGAAGGCGGCACCGGCACCATGCAGCAGGCCCAAAACAGCCAAAAAAAGCAGAAATAATCCCCGCTTTGGCAATTTGACCAAATGGAAAACCACTGCAAAACCAACATATTTTGCTAAAAAATCCAAATTAACCAAGAAAATATTGAGTTTTTCGTTGAAATATGTTGCAAAAGTCAACCTGATTGTGTAAAATATACATTGTAGTTAAATCTATTTGTGTCAAAATAACAGCAATGAGCCGATGGGAGCTTCTGTTCGGCCATTGTCAATTTGCATATAAACATGAAGGAGAGGCAGTATTATGGCAAACAGGGTATTCCAGAACGTGGTCTACCAGATGAAGGACGCGATCGACCGCGTGGTAGGCGTGGTGGACGAAACGGGAGCCGTCATCGCCTGCTCCGAGCTGGGGCAGATCGGCGAAATGCGGGAAGGCTTTGCTGTTGCCCGCCTGACGGCCGGGGATGCCTTTGAAAAGGACGGTTATGCCTACCACCAGTTCTCCAACGCAAAACATAACGATTATGCTGTGTTTGTGGAAGGCAACGATCCCACTGCCGCCCAGTTTGCTTCGCTGCTGTCCATCAGCCTGCAGAGCATCAAGCAGTACCACGATGAAAAGTTTGATAAAACCAATTTCATCAAGAATGTGGTGCTGGATAATATCCTGCCCGGTGATATTTACGCCAAAGCGCGGGAGCTGCACTTTGTTTCGGATGTGCAGCGCGTGGTTCTGTTGATCCGCGTTACCTCCGGCAATGATATTTCCGCTTATGATGTGGTCAGCAGCCTGTTCCCGGATAAACAGAAAGACTTCGTGTTCAACATCAGCGAAACAGATACCGTGCTGGTGAAAGAAATCCGCCCTGATAACAATACCCGCGATATGGAAAAGCTGGCAGCTTCCATTGTGGATACCCTGCAGGGCGAACATTATATCAAGGCAGTTGTCGGCATCGGCACCCCCATCAACAACATCAAGGATCTGGCCTCCTCCTTTAAGGAGGCGCAAATCGCCATGGAAGTTGGTAAGGTATTTGATACCGAAAAGCAGATCATCAGCTATGATCACCTGGGCATTGCCCGCCTGATTTATCAGCTGCCTACCACCCTGTGCGAAGCATTCCTGCGCGAAGTATTCAAGCAGGACAGCATTGATTCGCTGGACTCTGAAACGCTGTTCACCATCCAGCGCTTTTTTGAGAACAACCTGAACGTTTCCGAAACCAGCCGCGGTCTGTTTGTGCACCGCAACACGCTGGTTTACCGTCTGGAAAAGATCAAGAAGCTGACCGGCCTGGATCTGCGCAAGTTTGACGATGCGATTGTGTTCAAGGTAGCCCTGATGGTCAAAAAGTATCTTTCCTCTGACCCTGCCCGTTACTAAAATATCCTATAAGCGCTTTTTCCGCGCCCCCCTACTTGGTGGGCGCGTTTTTTGTTGCAGGTTTGCTGGAAGAGAAGATGAGCGGATAAGTGGAATGCAGGAAAACAAAACGGATGGATGAAGAAAAATAGGAGAGGGGAGAACGGAAAAAGGGGCGGATGAATAAGCATAAAGGCAAGTCTATAGCCATACACAGCCCGCACAGGTCGTAAAATTTACAAAGTTTCCACAAATTGCCCAAAAACACAAAATTGACGAAAATGCGATATATTCCACAAGGCACCCGCTGCACGGAATCTTGACGGGGCGGGCTTCCTATGGTACATTATTAAATGTATCGTTTTGCCCTGGGGTGTAGTGTACCATTTTGCACGCCATGGCCGGGAAGTGCTGTATTGCTTTAGGAGCGCTATTCATGATCGATTTTGAACATGTTACCAAAGTATATGAAACCCAAAATGATGAAAATGTGGCGTTGGAAGATATCAACATCCACATTGATGAAGGGGAATTCGTTTTTATCCTGGGCCATTCCGGCGCGGGCAAATCCACATTCCTCAAACTGATCCAGATGGAAGAAAAGCCCACCGAGGGCAAAATTTATATCAACGATCAGGACCTGACCACCATCAAGCGCCGCAAGGTGCCTTATCTGCGCCGCCAGATGGGCGCGGTGTTCCAGGATTTCCGCCTGATCCCCACCATGACGGTGTACGAGAACGTGGCTTTTGCCATGCGCGTGACCAACATCAATAACAAAACCATCAAGAACCGTGTACCGTTCGCCCTCAGCCTGGTTGGCCTGGAGGATAAGATGGACCGCCTGCCGGATGAGCTTTCCGGCGGCGAGCAGCAGCGCGTTGCCGTGGCCCGCGCCCTGGCCCATGGCCCCAAGCTGATCATTGCGGACGAGCCTACCGGCAACATTGACCCCGAAATGAGCATGGATATCATGCAGCTGTTCGAGGCCATCAATAAAGTGCATATCACCGTTGTGGTTGTTACCCATGAGCATGAGCTGGTGCACAAGCTGGCCGCCAAGTATAACAACCGAATCATCACGCTGGCCAACGGGCATGTGGCATCTGATACCGCCCACCCCGAAGTGGCGCAGGAGTACGAAGAATGGCTTGCTGCCCGCCAGAACGATGATGAATACGAGTATGAGGATTAAGGAGGGGTAGACCATGCGTTTTTCCAGTTTTACCTACCTCGTGGGGCAGGGCCTGCATAACCTCAAGGCAAACAAAATGATGACGCTTGCCTCTATGGGCGTGTTGATCGTCTGTATGATTTTGGTTGGCGCAGCATTTTTGTTCGGCGCTAATATTGATTCCATGGTGGCCTATATTGGTGAGCAGAACGAAACGGTTGCGTTCATCAATGATGACGCTGATACCGCCGCCGTGGAGGAAGCCATCCGCAGCATTCCGCATGTGGCCGGGGTGGAGTTCATCTCCAAAGACCAGATGCTGGACAAGTACAGCCAGCGCCTGGAAGGCTACACCAACCTGAAAGAGATGTTCCAGAACGATAACCCGCTGCTGGCCAACTATGTGGTGCGTGCCGATGAACCGGCCAACATCTCCAGCGTGGCCGCAGCATTACAGAATGTGGACGGCGTGCGCGCGGTCAACTCACCGCAGGCCATGTCAGATCTGTTTGTTTCGCTGCAAAAGGCGGTTACTTATGTCTGCTATGGCCTGGTCATCGTGCTGGCCATCGTCAGCGTGGTGGTCATCAGCAACACCATCAAAATTACCGTGTTCAATCGCCGCAAGGAGATTGGCATTATGAAGCTGGTTGGTGCAACCAACGGCTTTATCCGGTTCCCGTTCTTTGTGGAGGGTGTTACCTCCGGCCTGATCTCCGCGCTGATCGCTTCCGCCATTGTGTGCGGCGGATACTATGCCGTGTATGAATGGTACGGCAAGAACCCCACCAACCTGACGACAATGTTTGGCGGCACACTGCTGCCGCTGCAGGACCTGTGGTATTATGTTGTGCTGGGCTTTATGCTGTTTGGCTTTGTGCTGTGCGGCATTGGCACTGCAACCAGCATCCGCAAACATCTGCAGGTCTGAGCACCCGGCGCTTGCCTTGAGCTTTTTGAACCGCCAAAACCCGTTTTACCCGCATCCCACCAAAGGGGGAAAGTTGAAAATGTCCATTGCCATCCGCCGCAATGTGCGGCGCGCAGGGGCTGCGCTGATGGCTGCCGTGGTTGCCGCGGCGCTGTGCCTGAATGCTGCCATGCCGGCTCATGCCGATGATAAGCAAAAAGAGCTGGAAAACAAAAAGAACGAGCTGCAGTCGGAACTGGACCAGATCCGCCAGCAGCTGAAAGACGTTGCCAGCGATAAAGCCGAAGCCGAGCAGCAAAAACAGCTGCTTGTGCAGGAGAAAAACACCATCAAGGGCCAGATCAATGCGCTGAATGACCAAATTGATGATATCAGCGCACAGATCGTGGAAAAAGAACAGCAGATCACCGATAAGCAGGCTGAAATTGACCAGAAGCAGGCAGAATACGATGACCGCTGGGCAAAATATAAAGAGCAGGTCGTCAGCATGCAGATGCTGGACCAGGGCGGCGGTATTGCGCTGCTTTCCACGGCGGAAAACATTTATCAGCTGCTGACCTTTGACCAGGTGCTGCAGGATATTTCGGATGCCAACACCCAGGCCTGCGAGGATCTGGAACAGCAGGGCATTGAGCTGACCAACGAGCGCACCCAGCTGGAAGAAGCGAAGGCATCGCTGGAAGCGGACGAAGAAGAGCTGCAGAACCAGAAAAGCCAGCTGGACAGCAAAACCCAGGAGCTGGCCAGCAACATTCAGGCCCAGGATGCCAGCATCTCCGCCGCCGCAGCGCAGGAGCAGGCTCTGGAAGAAGCAAAGAGTGATAAACAGGCAGAGTTCGATAAGGCTGCTGATGAATATGACGCTTACCTGAAATCTCTGATTGCCCAGACCCAAAGGAACTACGCCAATGCGCCCATCAGCTGCTCGCTGAACTTTATCTGCCCGCTGCCGAGCTATAAGTATATCTCCTGCCAGTATGGCAGCGGCGGCCACAAGGGCGTTGACTTTGCCGCGCCCGGCGGCACCAACATCCGCGCTGTGGCAAGCGGCGTTGTCACCGTGTCCGGCTGGCACTACAGCTATGGCAACTATGTCATGATTTCCCACGGCACCGACGACCAGGGCAACACCTATGCTCCCCTGTACGCCCACATGAACAGCACCCCGCCGGTCAGTGTGGGCCAGAACGTTTCGCAGGGGGATGTCATCGGCCATGTTGGCACCACCGGCAACTCCACCGGCAACCACCTGCACCTGGAACTGCGTGTGAACGGTGCGCGCACCAATCCGCTGAACTATGTTCCGCACTAATGTTATGGTGTAGCTGAAAAAGCGCCAGCCGACACTTTATTTTCAGTTATGCCTTAGGCCTGACAGCCTGAAGGAGATCAATTTCGATGAACCAGCAAAAACATAAGCTTGTTGTGCGCATTGTCTGCCTGGTGATCGCCGTCTTGATGGTGGCAAGCCTTGCCGCAACGGCGTTTATGGCACTGCTTTGATCTGGCAGCAACGCACAACTTTTACGCAAGGGAGCACATTTTCGCTATGAGCAAAAAAGTCAGTCTTGGTGTGGCCGCAACCGTCACGCTGATTGCAATGGCCGTGACCTTTTCCATGACCATGACCGTATCCATGAACATGTTCAACAATACGGTTTCCAGTGTTAAAAACAAGGAGCGCATGTATAACAAGCTGTCCGAAGTGGACCGCTATGTGCGCGCCAATGAGTACTTTGATATCAACGATGATACGCTGAACGATACCATTGCATCCGGCTATATGCTGGGCATCAGCGACCGGTACGCCCGCTATTATTCCGCCAAGGCCTACAGTGAAAGAGTCGGTCTTGCCAATGGCCGCCTGATGGGCATTGGCGTTGCCGTTGTCAAGGATCCGTCCTCCGGCTATGCGCGCATCATCCGTGTGTATGATAACCCCCCCGCTACCAACGTTGGTCTGGAAGTCGGCGGCTTTATCACCGCTATCGGCGATACCAGCACCCGCAGCATGAGCGATACCGCCGCCATGACCTCCGCCCTGTTGGGGGAGGAAGGCAGCACCGTCAACATCAAATACCTGACCCCCCTGCGGGAAGAGCAGAGCTTTGAAATTATCCACGCTAACTATACCACCCCCAGCATCAGCACGGTGCGCCTGATGGATAACGGCGTTGGCTACCTGCGCATTGATTCCTTTACCTCAGGCACGGCGGTGGAATTCCGCAATGCTGTCAACAGCCTGACCAACCAGGGGGCTACTTCGCTGATTTTTGACCTGCGCGATAACAGCGGCGAAAACCTGAACGCTGCCCTTGTTGCCACAGATTACTGCGTGCCCTCCGGTCTGATTGCCCAGAGCCAGGATAAGGGCGGCAATGTGGCAGATCTGCGTATGTCTGACGAAAACGAGATCACCCTGCCCATGGTCTGCCTGGTCAACGGCAGCACGGCATCCGGTGCGGAGCTGTTTGCCAACGCTCTGCGTAAAATGGCCGGGGCCACCATCGTGGGCAGCACCACGGCGGGCAAAGGTGTTCTGCTCAGCGACCCGCAGAGCCTTTCGGACGGCAGCGCGGTGGTAATCACCGTGGGCATTCTGCTGGATAACGAGGGCAAAAACTGGAACGGCACCGGCCTGACCCCGGATGTGGATGCCAGCCTGACCAACGATGAACAGAGCAGCTATTACGACTTTACTGTCGATAACGACCCTCAGATCACCAAGGCTATCAATGCCATTTCCGGCGCCAATGGCCAGTAAGCGGGCAGGGGAGACCCAGCCTGAGATATACCCTAAGGCAACACCGCACAATTCCCGCCTTGCGGCTTAAACACCGCTCCGGCAGCTGCGGCACGGCATCTGCGTTGCCAAAATGCTCGATAATACACAAAGTATTATCTGCGCTTTTGGCTTAGCATCTGCCGCACCTCGCTCGCCGTATCGGCACTTAGAATTATGCGGTATTGCCCTAAACACAGTATAAGAAGAAACGGAGTGCCAGCCCCATGCCAAACCTGACGGACCTTTCCACCATTCGTGATGTGTGCGCACGGCACGACTTTGCACTTTCCAAGGGGTTCGGCCAAAACTTTATCATCACCCCCGGCATCTGCCCCCGCATTGCGGAAGCCGCCGGCATTGGCCCCGGCTGGGGTGCGCTGGAAGTCGGCCCCGGTATCGGTGTGCTGACAGAACAGCTGTGCAAACGCGCGGATAAGGTAGTTTCGATCGAAGTGGACAAGCGCCTGCCGCCGATCCTGGCCGAGACAATGGCCGAGTACGAGAACTTTAAGCTGGTGCTGGAAGATGTGCTGAAAGTGGACCTGCGCACCCTACTGGCGGAAGAATTTGGTGATAAGCCCGTTGCCGTCTGCGCCAATCTGCCGTATTACATCACCAGCCCCATTCTGATGCGCTTATTGGAAGAAAAACTGCCCATCCGCAACATTACCGTCATGGTGCAGAAAGAGGCTGCACAGCGCCTGTGTGCCGCCCCTGGCACGCGTGAGGCGGGGGCAATCAGCTATGCGGTGGCTTATTACGCCAAACCCAAGCTGCTGTTTACTGTGCAGCCGGGCAGCTTTTACCCTGCCCCCAAAGTGACCAGCGCGGTCATCCAGCTGGATGTCCACACCACACCGCCTGTTACCCCGCCCAACGGGGACGAAGCCGGGCTGTTCCGCCTGATCCGGGCAGCATTTTCTCAGCGGCGCAAGACCGCGGCCAATGCCGTGGCGAACGGCCTGGGCATTTCCAAAGCTAAAGTGAACGCTGCATTGCAGGCCGCCGGGTTGGATATCCGCCTGCGCCCGGAGCAGCTGACGCTGGAAGATTACTGCGCGCTGCAGGCCGCCCTGGCCGCGGCAGAATAAGTGCCGTTCGGAGCGCTACTGCCCCATAATTCGGCATTGACAAGGTGCCGCAACATGTGCTAGAATACTTAGGTATTCCTAAGATATATCTGAAAACAAAAAAATGACGGATATTTCGCAAACACAAGCAGGATTTAAGGCTCTTTAACGCAAAATCCGGCTACGTTTGTAGAAATAGACGATATTTTCGACTTTTCAGATACAACCTAAGGATTTCTTAGCCGTGCTGGCGTAGCTCAATTGGCAGAGCAGCTGATTTGTAATCAGCAGGTTGCAGGTTCGATTCCTGTCGCCAGCTCCAAAATATCCCGGCAGTTTTATAACTGCCGGGATATTTTTGTATCAATCCTATATTTTGTAGTACAAAAAGGTAAAAAGTACCCCCGGCACAGGGTCAGCCCTGAGCCGGGGGGCGGCATATTCAGGAAAATGAGATGGACTGAATGGCAAATACGAGAAGCAGATCTTAGCCCATATTGAGCAAGTTGCTCTTCATAGTTTTCAGCTCTTTTTCCAACTGGTCTTTTTCTTTGGTGTATGCCTGGTAGTCCTGCATCTGCTCCATCACGGCGGGGTCGCTGGCAGTCAGGTAGCCGCTGGTCATGGAGGTGGTGGTGCTGAACTTTTTCTGCTGGCCGTTAAAGTCGATCACCAGGAACTGATCCGTAGAGGGCAGTACCTTGCCCACGCCGAACATCTTGTGGGTTACTTCGCAGCCGGTCAGGTCGGGCAGGGCAGTGGGGCTTGCCAGCAGCTCCTGCAATTTCTGCTCCTTTTCGGCGATCTGCATGCACAGGTCGGCGCGCTCGGCTTTCTGTTTCACGGCCTTGGTGCGTTCCTTGGCGGTTGCCGTGCGGGAAAAGCCCTTGGGGTAATAGCTGTTTACATAGGCGCTGTGCATGATATCATACACCAGCAGATGCAGCTGGTCATTGATGCCGTGCATGGTGTTTTTCAGCCGCTCGGTGTGCAGGCGGGTCAGCTCATCGTATTTGGGCAGCTCGTTCAGCAGGTCATCGCACATGGCGTAATATTGGGTCAGGTTAAAGGCCGCGCCGGTGCCAAAGTCTTCGTCATAGCCGAAATAGGCGGCCCAGGCTTTGGCTTCGGCGGGAACAAAGAAGTAGTTATCCTCCGGCTCCAGCAGGCTCAGGTACAGCGCGGCGCTGCCGGCCGTCTGAGTGAACTTGGCCATGCGCGGCAGGCAACGGCGGAAACGGCCGTTGACCTGGTCGGCAAACATTTCCACGCGGCCCTGGCGTTTTTTCAGGTCACCGTCATCATCATTGAACAGCCAGCGAAAACACTCGCGCACAAGCTCAACTTCCGTGGGGCGCATCATCAGGGCCTGCATGCCGCCAATGGGCTGCAGGGCGGGCGTGTCCATCACGGCACGGGCCTGCTGTGTGGCCTGGGCAAACATGGCAGGAAAATCCACCGCGTCGATATCCCAGTTTGTGCCAAAGCAGTTGATGGCTTCCCAAACGCCATTTTCTGCGGTTTCGCCATCGGTCAGGCTGCGGATATACGGGGCAAGGATCGTGTTCAAAGTTTCAGTGTTCAAGCTCAAAACGTGATACCCTCCAATGAATTACAATGAATTGCCGCCGCCCGCCGCAAAGGTTTTTATTGGGCGACAACCTTTTTATTATACGAAAAAATCAGGGCTTCCGTCAAGGCATTGCGGAGCAAAAAAGGATGAAAAAAGGCACCGGCGGTGAAAGCAGGTACACCGCCGGTGCCGAAAAATAAAACAGGGATAAGTGAGATATAGACAGGGAAGAACGCCGCCTTGCAAAAGGCAGGCCGCCGAATGGCTCAGGTATGGAAAACGCCAATGGTGGGGTTGATAAAATCAACGATGAGCAAAAACGAGATGACAGCCAGCATGCCGATCAGGCAGAAAAACATGCGGCGCAGCCAGCGGTTTTTATCGGTAAGGATATCCCGGTACTGCTTGTCCTTGTTCTCAAGCTCCCGCATGTACTGCTGACAGGTGGCGTCCAGGGTTTTGGCATAATAGTTCTGCATGGAAAGCAGCAGCTGCATCACGTTGGAATCCAGCAACTGGCCGTTTTCGCTCTCCAACTTTTGTAGGCCGGTGATCGCATCCAGCGAGCCATCCATGGCGGCAACGATCGCGGCGACATCACGGAAGCTGGGATTCTCGGTCTGACCGCTCAAAATGCGGTTTACGGTGCTGAGGGGCACCCCGCTTGCACTGGAGATTTGCTGCAGGGTCAGGTTCTGTTCGGATTTCATATTTTTCAACGTTTCCACAATAGATTCTTGCATGAACCTCCTCCATTTCCCAAATCTGGGAAAGCCTAAAAGGGCGTTTCTCAGATTTGATGGTTTACAATTCCGGCAGCCTCTGCTACAATTCACATAATGTTTCCATAAGGCGATGGGGAAACAGGAAAGACCCCACCGCTGCCAGGGGCAACGTGATCCCCCGGCAGGAAGCATCCCGAAATGTGCCGCAAAACATGCCACTATTTTAATATGACTTTTATAATTTGTCAAGAATTGTAAGAACTGTTAAAAAATGGATGTCTGCGGTATGGTGGGGAAACTGTTTGGGCTGTGGAAGGGGGCCGAGAACGATTTACCAGTATCTTGCGGTGGAACAAACCCTGTTCAGCTGTGAACTTGGCCGCTATACTGCTTTTGGAATTGCGGCCCAAAAGCGGGTACCGGATAGCTGGCGGCAGATTGCATTTGTCCCAGATATTTGCACCAATGCCCAACAGGCACAGCGCCTGGCGCAGCTGTGCACACAGGGGCAGCTGGAACCCATCCATTTGATGGATGTAATTGAAGATTTTGTGGCAGACCCTTGTTCCTGGCCATAGAGGGCTTGGCTTGCCGCAGAAATGTTAAAATCCCCCGGATCGTATAGAATCCGAGGGATTACGTTTTTATTTTGGGCGACTGATTCGTTTGGAGAAGGGGGATGCCTTTGAGGCAAAACGGACCGCAGGGACAGCTCTCAGGCGGAGATGGCCGACCTGCAAAGCACTTTGGGCATATTCTCCCAAAGCCGTAACAGCTTGTCCGGAGCATCAAGAAGGTCGCCCACTGCAAATATTACAGCAGCTGCACACCAGCGCGCTCGCACACGGCTTTGGTCTCGGCATCCCACAGGCTGACCTGCACTTCGCCGATGTGGGCCTTGCCCAGCAGCAACATGCACAGGCGGCTCTGGCCAATGCCGCCGCCCATCGTCAGGGGCAGCTTGCCTTCCAGCAGCATTTTGTGGAACGGCAGTTCCGCACGCTCCGGGCAGCCTGCGGCTTCCAGCTGGCGGGTCATGGCGGCCGGGTCCACACGGATGCCCATGCTGGAAAGCTCCAGTGCACAGCCCAGCGCTTTGTGCCAGAACAGAATATCGCAGTTCAGCGTCCAGTCATCATAGTCAGGGGCACGGCCATCGTGGCGGATGCCGCTTTTCAGCTGGCCGCCGATCTGCATGATGCAGACGGTGCCATGGGCGCGGGTAAAGGCGTTTTCGCGCTCTTTGGGGGTCAGGTCGGGGTACAGGTCTTCCAGCTCCTGGGTGGTGATAAAGGTCGGCTCACGGGTCAGGCGGATGGCTTTCAGCTCCGGGAACTTCCAGCGCAGCTCGTCCGCAGTGGAGCAAACGGCATCCACAATATCGCGCACGGTTTCCTGCAAAAAGGGCAGGGTGCGGTCCTTCGCGGTGATGACCTTCTCCCAGTCCCACTGGTCTACATAAATGCTGTGCAGGTTGTCAAGCTCTTCGTCGCGGCGGATGGCGTTCATGTCGGTCACAAGGCCCTGGCCGGGGCGGAACCCATACTCAGCAAGGGCATAGCGCTTCCATTTGGCCAGGCTGTGCACAACTTCAGCGCGCTCATCCAGGCAGGGTACATCAAAGCTGACGGGGCGCTCCACGCCGTTCAGATCATCGTTCAGGCCGCTGCCGTTCAAAACAAACAGCGGGGCGGTAACGCGCTTCAGGTGCAGGGCGGCACACAGCTTTTCCTGAAAGATGGTTTTGATGATGCCGATGGCCCGCTGGGTATCGTACAGGCCCAAAAGATCATGATAGTTTTTGGGAATGGACGTTTTGGACATAAATATTCCTCTTTTCCTCTCTACTTGCAGGGCAGCGTATGACTGCACCTTGAGCCGGAACGCCAGGCTGTGACAAATTCCGGCAAATTACACCGCATTTATTATAATCCCTGCGTCCGTCTGCGTCAAACAAAATTCGCCGATGACGTACAGGATATACAGCAAAACTAAAGGCAACACCGCACAATTCCCGCCTGACGGCTTAAGCACCGCTCCGGCGGCTGCGGCACGGCATCTGCGTTGCCAAAATGCTCGATAATACACAAAGTATTATCTGCGCTTTTGGCTTAGCATCTGCCGAACCTCGCTCGCCGTATCGGCACTTAGAATTATGCGGTATTGCCTAAAAATAACGGCCCGCACTGCATTTGCAGCCGGGCCATTTGATATTTAGTTGGGGTTATGCAGCGGGACAGGCGTTACGCCTTGGCAAACTGGCTTGCATACAGGTTGGCGTAAAAGCCGCCCCTGGCCAGCAGCTCCTCGTGGGTGCCGCGCTCAATAATGTTGCCGGCTTTCATCACAAGGATCTGATCGGCGTTTTTGATGGTAGAAAGGCGATGCGCCACAATAAAGCTGGTGCGGCCTTTCATCAGTTCCTCAAAGGCATCCTGAACCAGCACTTCGGTACGGGTATCAATGCTGGAGGTTGCTTCGTCCAGAATCAGGATGGGCGGCTTGCGCAGCATAACACGGGCAATGCAAAGCAGCTGCTTCTGGCCCTGGCTGATGTTGCCGCCGTCCTCGGCAATTACGGTATCATAGCCCTGGGGCAGGCGGCAGATAAAGCTGTGGGCGCGGGCACGCTTGGCGGCGTCGATGATCTCCTCGCGGGTGGCGTCCGGCTTGCCGTAAGCAATGTTATCTGCCACAGTACCGGCTTTCAGCCAGGTTTCCTGCAAGACCATACCCAGGTTGCCGCGCAGCGAATCCCGCGTTACGGTGTCAATGGGGTGGCCGTCCACCTTCAGGGTGCCGCCGTTGATCTCGTAAAAGTGCATCAGCAGGTTGACCAGGGTGGTTTTGCCGCAGCCGGTGGGGCCGACCAGGGCAATGCGCTGGCCGGGCTGAACGCGCAGGTTCATGTCTTCAATCAAGGGCACATCCGGCACATAGCGGAACTTGACATGCTCAAACTCCACACTGCCTGCACCGTGGGGCAGGGTAACGGCATCAGGGGCATCGGGCAGGATGGGGTCTTCGTCAATAAAGTCGAACACACGCTGCGCACAGGCCAGGGCGTTCTGCAGCTCGGTCATAACGCCGGAAATATCATTGAACGGCTTGGTGTATTGGTTGGCATAGTTCAGCAGAACCGAAAGCTCGCCGACCGTAATGCCGCCGCCAATGGCAACCAGCGCGCCCACCACGCCGACCGCCGCATACACCAGCGCGTTGACAAAGCGGGTGGCAGGGTTGGTGATGGAGGAAAAGAAGGTGGCCTTTACGCCGCAGATCTGCAGATCGGCGTTGATCTTGTCAAAGCGCTCCTCGGCGCGGCTTTCGTAACCGAAGGCGCGGACAAGATGCTCATTGCCGATCAGCTCGTCCACCAGACCGGTCAGCTCGGCGCGGGTCTCGCTCTGTACGCGGAACATATCATAGGTATGCTCCGCAATGAACTTTGCCACAAAGATGGAAAGCGGGGTGAGAACCACAACGATCAGGGTAATGCGCCAGTCAATGGAAAGCATAAAGCCCAAAGTGCCCACAATGGTCAGAATGCCGGTGAACAGCTGGGTAAAGCCCATCAACAGGCCGTCACTGAACTGCTCCACATCGGTGTTGATGCGGCTGATGGCGTCGCCGGGCTTGTGGGCATCCATATAGCTCAGGGGTAAAATCTCCATGTGCTGGAACGCCTGCACGCGGATGTCGCGCACCACCTGGAAGGTGATGCGGTTGTTCACCATGTTCATCAGCCACTGGCAGATGGAGGTGACACACACGGTAACGCCAAACTGGATGGCAATCTTGCCCAGGGCAGGGAAGTTGACATTGCCCTGGCCCACAATCAGGTCCACGCCGCGGCCCGAAAGAATGGGAGCGTACAGCGTGGTAAGAACGGTAACGGCGGCAAGCAGCAGGGGGAACAGCACCAAACCGCGGTACGGCTGGATCAGCTTTAACACGCGCTGAATGGTGCCTTTACTGCCCCGCAGGGAAACACGCTTTTTCTTTGCATTGCTCATAAGGTCTTTTCCACCTCCTCGCGGCTCAGCTGGCTCAGGCAGATCTCGCGGTAAACATCGCAGGTTTTCAGCAGGTTGGCATGGGTGCCGCTGCCCACCAGATTGCCGTCATCCAGCACCAGAATGCGGTCCGTACGCTGCACAGCGGAAGCGCGCTGGGAAACAATAAATACCGTCATGCCATGGGTCTGCTCTTTCAGCGCTTTGCGCAAAGCAGCGTCCGTGGCAAAATCCAGGGCGGAGGAACTGTCGTCCAAAATCAGTACCTGGGGGTGAGGCACCAGCGCGCGGGCAATGGTCAGGCGCTGGCGCTGGCCACCGCTGAAATTGCGCCCGGCGGTCTCCACCGGTTCATCCAGCCCTTTGGGCTTGCCGCGCACAAAGTCCGCCGCCTGGGCAATCTCCAGGGCTTGCCAGATCTGCTCATCGGTGGCATCGGGGCAGGCCCATTGCATGTTGTCCCGGATTGTGCCGGTAAACAGCACGGCGCGCTGCGGCACAATGCCGATCATCTGGCGCAGCTGGGCAAAGCCGTACTGCTGCACGGCATGGCCAAACAGATCAACGCTGCCGCTGGTGCAGTCATAAAAACGGGGAATCAGGTTGATCAGGGTGGATTTGCCGCTGCCCGTGCCGCCGATCACGCCGATGGTCTGGCCGTTTTGGGCGGCAAAGCTGATGTCCGTCAGGCTGGGGGCACCGGCACCGTGGTAGGTAAAGCACACATGGTCAAATGCAACGGCCGGGGCGCCCGCTGCCGGGGCAAGGGCGGCCGCGGCGGGGGCGGTCATCGTGGATTTGGTATTCAGAATCTCCGAAACACGGATGCCGCTGGCCAGTGCGCGGGTGACAGAAACCACCAGATCGGCAATGCGCAGCAGGTTGATAAGGATCTGGTTCATATAGTTGATTAGGGCAATGATCTCGCCCTGGGTCAGCGCGCCGCTGTTTACCTGCAGCCCGCCGCGCATCAGGATGGCGATCACGCCCAGGTTGACGATGAGATAGGTCAGCGGGGTCATCAAAGCGGAAATGCGCCCGGCGGTCAGCTGGAAAGTTTTCAGTTTGTCGTTCACGGCGGTAAAATCCGCAATTTCGTCATCCTGCCGTGCAAAGGCGCGCACCACGCGGGCACCCACATAATTTTCGCGGGTCAGCAGGGTCACTTTGTCCAGCGTATTCTGGGCGGCGCGATACTGGGGCACCGTCACCCGCATGATCAGCCAGACCACCAGCGAGATGGCCAGCGTGACCAGCACGAACCAGAGCCCCATGGTGGGGCTGATGACAAACGCCAGAATCAGCGCGCCGATGACAATAAACGGGCAGCGCAGCAAAAGGCGCAGCGTCATGTTTACGCCGTTTTGCAGCTGGTTCACATCGCTGGTGATGCGGGTGACCAGCGTGGGCGTGCCGATGCCGTCCAGCTCCGTGTAAGAGAGGCTATCAATGTGGCGGAACAGCGCCCCGCGCAGCGCCGTGCCATAGCCCAGCGCGGCCTTGGCGGCAAAATACTGCGCCGTCAGGCTGGATGCCATACCCACAACCGCAAGCAGCACCATCAAGCCGCACTGCTTGCCAATATAAGCTAAATCCCCGTTTTTGATGCCCACATCAATGATGTTGGCCACCACAAGGGGAACCAACAGCTCAAAGCAGGCTTCCAGCATTTTGAACAGCGGGGCAAGGATGGATTCTTTCTCGTATCCTTTCAAAACCCGCAGCATGTTCCGCATGAACGCACCAACCTTTTTGTAATATCAAATTATATGCCTAAGGCAACACCGCACAATTCCCGCCTTGCGGCTTAAGCACCGCTCCGGCGGCTGCGGCACGGCAT
>OBLF01001523.1_pt1 | contig 18513 bp, 16 predicted proteins | sample 1519231 | NCBI WGS metagenome assembly OBLF01 (sample SAMEA2602895, study PRJEB22501) | metagenome | reverse complement strand
ATCTGGACCTGACGGACCTGCGGCCTGTGGCGGCCGGCGGGGATCTGGCAGAGGGATTTCAGGTGCCGGGGGGGACGCCCCTGCTGAGCATGGATGAGGGGGACTATGACAACGACGGCGCGCCGGTTTTTGTCTCCCGGGAGTACTTTGCCGACGGGATCTTCCGTCATACCGTCCTGCGCAAAAAACTGTGATTTTTCAGATGCGGTCCTGCCGCGTCTGAAATTTTATTTGGGGCTTGACCCCGCATCTGTTTTGATGTATCATTAGCCAAACAAATAACTGCAATAATGCCTCCTAATTATAAAGGAGGCAAAAAATCAAAGCGAGGTAAAAATTATGGCCTATTTTTTCCAGGAACCTTCCCACACCTTCAGCGAATACCTGCTGGTTCCGGGCTATTCCTCTGAGCACTGCATCCCTGCCAACGTGTCCCTGAAAACGCCGGTGGTCCGGTTCAAAAAAGGGGAGGAGTGCCCCCTGACCATGAACGTGCCCATGGTCTCCGCTGTGATGCAGGCCGTTTCCGGCGAAAAGATGGGCATTGCCCTGGCCCGGGAGGGCGGCATCGCCTTTATCTATGTTTCCCAGTCCGTTGAGTCCCAGGCGGCCATGGTCCGGAAGGTGAAAAACTACAAGGCCGGTTTTGTGGTCAGCGACTCCAACCTCCGGGTGACGGACACCCTGGCGGATGTGCTGGCGCTGAAGGCGCGCACCGGCCATTCCACCATGGCCGTCACCGAGGACGGCACCGGCACCGGCCGTCTGCTGGGTCTGGTCACCAGCCGGGACTACCGGGTCAGCCGCATGGACCCCACAGCCTGTGTGGCGGACTTTATGACCCCGGTGGAGAAGATCATCTCCGCACCGGAGGGCACCAGCCTGAAAGTGGCCAACGACATCATCTGGGACCACAAGCTCAACGCCCTGCCCATCGTCTCCAAGGGCGGGCGCCTGGTGAGCTTCGTGTTCCGCAAGGACTATGATTCCCACAAGGGCAACCCCCTGGAATTGCTGGACGGCCAGAAGCGCTACGTGGTGGGTGCCGGCATCAATACCCGGGACTATGAAGAGCGGGTCCCCGCCCTGGTGGAGGCCGGCGTGGATGTGCTGGTGATGGATTCCTCCGAGGGCTATTCCTACTGGCAGAAGCACTGCCTGGAGTGGATCCGTTCCAAATACGGCGACACTGTAAAGGTAGGCGCAGGCAACGTGGTAGACGGCGAGGGCTTCCGCTTCCTGGCGGATGCCGGAGCCGACTTCGTGAAGATCGGCATCGGCGGCGGCTCCATCTGCATCACCCGTGAGACCAAGGGCATCGGCCGGGGCCAGGCCACCGCAGTCATCGACGTGGCCGCCGAGCGGGACAAGTATTTTGAGGAGACCGGCATCTACGTGCCCATCTGCGCCGACGGCGGCATCGTCCAGGATTACCATATCACCCTGGCCCTGGCCATGGGCGCCGACTTCTGCATGCTGGGCCGGTATTTCTCCCGGTTTGACGAGTCCCCCACCAGCAAGATCCTGGTGGGCGGCAGCTATATGAAGGAGTATTGGGGCGAGGGCAGCGCCCGTGCCCGGAACTGGCAGCGGTACGACCTGGGCGGCGCGGCCAAGCTGAGTTTTGAAGAGGGCGTGGATTCCTACGTGCCCTATGCAGGCGCTCTGGCCGACGGCATGGCTACCACCCTGGCCAAGGTGCGCTCCACCATGTGCAACTGCGGCGCCCTGACCATCCCGGAGTTGCGGGAAAAGGCCAAGCTGACCCTGGTTTCCGCCACCTCCATCGTGGAGGGCGGCGCACACGATGTATTGCTGAAAGATACCACCAACGGCAATCAGCGGAGTTGAGGATAAGGCTTGACTGAGGTCGCCCACCACACCGCGCAGCAGCGCGTACAAGCAATTTGCGGAGCAAATTCTTGAAATGGGCGGGCTTTGCCTGCACATTTGAGTCAAATGCGGGGCCCCCGCGCGTCACCGGCGCGTGGGGAACTGGCGGCGCACATGACGTGCTGCTGAAGGACACCACCAACGGCAACCAGCGGAGCTGAGGGTAAGGCTTGACTGAGGTCGCCCACCACACCGCGCAGCAGCGCGTACAAGCAATTTGCGAAGCAAATTCTTGAAATGGACGGGCTTTGCCTGTACTTTAGGTCAAAACAAAAGGAACACCCCGGCCTGGGGTGTTCCTTTTTGCGTTTATGTGTGGTAAGATGGGCACCAGATCAATGGAAAGGGAAAGAGATATGCAAGGCTTTGAATTGGAAATTCTGAACTGGATCCAGGCCCATCTGCGCTGCGGCATCCTGGACGCGGTGATGCCCGCTGTCAGCTGGATCTGCAATCATGGAGAGGTCTGGATCCTGCTGGCGGCGGTGCTGCTGGCTATGCCGAAAACCCGGAAAGCCGGAGCCTGCCTGGCCTGTGGCCTGGTGCTGGACCTGCTGCTGTGCAACCTGTGGCTGAAGCCATGGATCGGCCGGGTGCGTCCCTTTGCGGTGAACCCCGGTATCCAGCTTCTGATAGCGCCGCCCACAGACGCGTCCTTCCCCTCCGGCCATACGGCGGCTTCCTTTGCGGCGGTGGCCGCCCTCCGGACGGCTCGCAGTCCGCTGTGGAAACCGTCGCTGGTGCTGGCGGCGGTGATCGCCTTCTCACGGCTGTACCTGTATGCCCACTGGCCCACGGATATTCTGGGGGGCATTCTGGTTGGGACGCTGGCAGGCTGGCTGGGGGCGAAGCTGGTGCAGCTTCTGGCGAAAAAAGGGGAAAAGAACTGATTCAGTCCGCGATGGTAGGGACCGCGTCGGCGGGGATGGGGCAGGTATAGCCCTCAGCGGTCTTTTCGTCGAATTCCGCTTTTGCTTCCTGCAAAATAGTTGGGCCTGCGAACAGGTCGATGGCCGCGGCGGCGATGACCTTTCCGGCGTGGACGGCGGCTTTCCGGCCGATATCCGTGCCGTCGCAGGAGACGTTCTGCCAGCTGTGGCCGGGGCAGCCGTTGGGCCAGGAGGCCACGGAGATCTGGGCCGTGGGGCACTCCCAGCTGACGTCGCCCACGTCCGTGGAGCCGGGGCGGAAGGCGTCGCCGCTGTACAGGGGCAGGAGGAAGTCGTTCATGGCGTGTCCGATCCCATTTTGGAGGGCCTTGGCCGCCTTGGCATAGGCGGGATCATATTTGCTGCCGATGCCGGGAACGCCGCCGGCTCCCTCGTAGGTTTTGGAAAGGGCATCGGCAAAGGCCAGCTCCTCCGCCGTGTGGCCAGGGACGCCCAGTTCCTCAAAATTCTTGTGCAGCAGGGCTTCCAGCACATGGTTGGGCACCGTGTCCGCCAGACCGTCGATGAACTTCCGGTCATAGCTGGTCTCCGTCATCAATGCCGCGCCGTCGGCGATCTTATCCACCCGCTTTTGCAGCTGCACCGCTTCGCTGACATGGTTGGAGCGGACCATATACAGCACCGTGGACCGGGGCTGTACCACGTTGGGGCTGCGGCCGCCTGCGTCGGTGATGGCATAGTGGATCCGGGCCTTGTCGCTCATGTGCTCCCGCAGAAACTGCACGCCGATGTTCAGCAGCTCCACGGCGTCCAATGCGCTGCGGCCCCGGTCGGGAGCGCCTGCGGCGTGAGACGCAATTCCGTGGAAGGTATACTGCACCTGAATACAGGAGTTGGAGGAGCCGGTGATGACCTCGTTGGTGTCCTCCGGGTGCCAGGTGAGGGCGGCGTCCAGCTGCCGCCACAGGCCGTCCCGGGCCATAAAGGCCTTGGCCGCACCGCCCTCCTCGCCGGGGCAGCCGTACAGGGTGACAGTGCCGGAAACTCCGGCGGTCTCCAGATAGGCCTTGACGCCCAGAGCCGCCGCCAGAGCGCCGGCCCCCAGCAGGTTGTGCCCGCAGCCGTGGCCGCACCCGCCGGGGACGATCTCCTCCTGGGTGAGGCTGCCAGCCTTCTGGGAAAGGCCGGAGAGGGCGTCGTACTCCGCCAGGATACCGATGTGGGGCCGTCCGCTGCCGAAGCTGGCGGCAAAGGCGGTGGGGATACTGCACACGCCCTTTTCCACTTGGAAGCCCTCCTGCTCCAGCACCTGGCAGTACAGCGCGGCGGACTTCACCTCCTGCAGGGACAGTTCCGGGTTGGCCCAGATGGTGTCCGCCACATGGCAGATCACGTCCTTCTTGGCTTCAATGGCGGCGATGGCCGCCTGTTTTTTTGCGTCCATAAAATCATTCTCCTTTGTATAGAACCAAAGGGGCGCACATTTGTACGCCCCTTTTTGTTATTTACAGAACCTTGGACAGGAAATCCTTCAGCCGCTCGCACTGAGGATTGCCGAAGATCTCCGCCGGGGTGCCCTGCTCCAGCAGCTGGCCGTCGGCCATGAACAGCACCCGGTTGCCCACTTCCCGGGCAAAGCCCATCTCGTGGGTGACCACCACCATGGTCATGCCCTCCTGGGCCAGTTCTTTCATAACTTCCAGCACCTCGCCCACCATTTCGGGGTCCAGGGCGGAGGTGGGCTCGTCAAAAAGCATGACCTCCGGCTCCATCATCAATGCCCGGACGATGGCGATCCGCTGTTTCTGGCCGCCGGAGAGCTGAATGGGATAGGCGTCGGCACGGTCGCCCAGGCCGACCCGCTCCAGCAGTTTCTGGGCCTTGGCCTCCGCTTCCGCCTTGTCCATGTGCTTGACCTGAACAGGGGCCAGGGTCATGTTGTCCAGAATGGTCATGTGGGGGAAGAGGTTGAAGTGCTGGAACACCATGCCCATCTTCTGGCGGTGCTTGTCGATGTCCAGCTTCACCAGCTTGCCGTCGGGACCGGGGACCTTCTTCTTGGTGATGTCCACGCCGTCAAAGAGGATGGAGCCGCCGGTGGGCTCCTCCAGCAGGTTCAGGGAGCGCAGGAAGGTGGATTTGCCGGAGCCGGAGGGACCGATGACCACCATGACGTCGCCCTTGTCGATATCTACGGTGACGCCGTCCAGCGCCTTGATGGCGCCCTTGTTGTAATACTTTTTCAGGTCCTTGACCTGGATGAGATGCTCGCTCATTGTCCGTTTCCTCCTTTGCCCAGCGTGCTGGCGCTGCGTTCCTGTTCCGTAAGAATTTGCTTGGCTTTTGCTTTTTTCCGGCTGCCGCCGTCGCCATTGCGCCGGTCGCCCACGCTCATTTTTTTCTCGAAATGCTCAATGACCTTGCTGGTGGGATAGGTCAGGCAGAAGTACAGCACGGTGGCGATGATCAGGGCCTCGCCCATGCGGTAGGTGGCGCCCTTCACGGAGTTCACCACGGACATGATGTCCTGCACGCCGATGGTGTAGCAGATGGCGGACTCCTTGATAATGGTGACGAACTCGTTGGCGATGGCGGGGAGGATATTCTTGATGGCCTGGGGCAGCACCACGAAGCGCATGCTCTGGACCTGGTTCAATCCCAGGGACCGGGCGGCCTCCGTCTGGCCGCCGTCAATGGACTGGATGCCGGAGCGGATGATCTCGGAGAGGTAGGCACCGGAGTTCAGGGCCAGGGCCACCACGGCCGGGAAGAACCGGTCGAAGCGGATGAAGCCGAAGAGCTTGTAGCCCGGCAGGATCTTGATGTCCGCAAAGACCACATAGAAGATTAGGAAGATCTGGACCACCATAGGCGTGGCCCGGAACAGCTCCACATACACCGTGGCCAGGAAGCGCAGGGGATTGAACCGGCTGAGCTTCAGCAGGAATCCGCCGTCCCGCAGGCGGCCGTCCTTGGTCAGGCCCAGAGACCGGAAGGGATAGATGTTGGAAAGCCGCATGACTGCCAGCAGCAGTGCCAGGATAAAGCCGAAAATAACGGTGAGGGCGGACAGGGATACAGTGCAGACAACGCCTTGCAGGAACATGGGCCAGTATGCCAGGGCCTTTTCAAAACCGGCAGCAGTGAGCATATGATGATCTCCATTCTGCCGCTTTGAAATGATGGACCGGAACTGCCATAAGCGGCTGCTGGCAGGGGCCTTTTAACGCGCAAGGGCCTCTCCTTGCGGAGAGGTCGCTGCGCATGTTTTCAAAGAAAGAGTTCGGAGAAATTTACTTCTCGTCAGCGACGATCTCGCCGTCCACCAGAGAAGCGGTGTCACCGGAAGCCAAGTCGTTGGCCTTAGCGACGAAGTTGTCCATGGAACCGTCTGCCAGAGCGGCGGCAATGGCCTCGTTGACCTTTGCCATCAGGCTGTCGTTGCCCTTGGAGACGCCGATGGCAGAGCCTTCGGAATCATAGGGAACATCCAGCACCACGCACAGGTCGGGATACTGCTTGGCATAGGTCTCGGCCACGGCGGTCTCGATGTAAGCGCCGTCCAGCTTGCCGGCCAGCAACTCGGCCACGATATCAGTGACCTTGGTCAGCACCACGATGTCGGCATCGGGGGAGTTCTGGTCAGCCAGATCCTTCTGGATGGAGCCGTTCTGAGCGCCGATGGAAAGCTCGGGCTTGTTGGTGTCTTCCAGAGAGGTGAACTGGTCCTTGTTGCTCTGCAGGCAGACAAAGGACTGGCCGCCCATGTAGTAAATGTCGGAGAAGTCCATGGCGTCGGCACGCTCGGGATCGGGAGACAGACCGGCCATGCCCAGGTCCACGCTGCCGGCGGCCAGCTCGTTCAGCACGCCGTCAAAGTCCATGGGGATGATGTCCAGCTCCAGGCCCATGTAGTCGGCAATGTAACCGGCCAGAGCCACGTCGAAGCCGGCCAGCTGAGGATCGCCGTTGGCGTCGATGGCGTAGAACTCATAGGGAGCGAAGTCGGGGGAGGTGGCCACGGTCAGCTTGCCGGGGTTCACCAGGGAAACTTCGGTGCTTTCGGTGTTGTCCGCAGTGTCGGTATTTTCAGCGGGGGTGTCAGTGCTGTCGGCGGGGGTCTCGTTCTTGGAGCCGCAGGCTGCCAGAGACAGGACCATAGCCAGGCTCAGAGCCATAGCAAGAAACTTTTTCATAACAGGTACTCCTTTTTCATCTCAATCTTCTTTATTGCGCCGCCGCGGGGCGGCTTGCTTTTGATGGTATGAGTATACAGCGAATAAATATGCAAGTCAACCACATAAGGCAACATACTTGCCGAAAAATATCGGGTTCGGCTTGGAGAGTTTGCACAAAAGCGAAGCACTCAAAGGCAAGCGGCCTAAAGAATTATGGAAGTACAGCCTGCATATTCTGGATCATTCAGGAGGACTTTCCAGGAATTAGGCGGAAATTCAGGGATACCGGGGCAGGCAAAGCCTGGGATATGCACAGAAAAGTGAATATTCATGTGGTGGATTCACATGTCCGGCTGGCTCATGAGCCCCAGCTGGTAAAAGGCCACGGCGCTGGCTGCCGCCACGTTCAGGGAGTCCACCCCGTGGCTCATGGGGATCATCACCGTGTAGTCGCAGTGGGCGATGGTGCTGCCGGCCAGGCCGTCCCCCTCGGTGCCCATGACCACCGCCAGCTTGGGCTCCGCCGCCAGCCGGGGATCGTTGAGCCGGATGGAGTCCTCCCGGAGGGCCATGGCGGCGGTCTTGAAGCCGTATGTCCGGAGGGTCTCCGTCCAGTCGGTGTCCTCCGGCAGGTAGGTCCAGGGCACCAGAAACACGTTGCCCATGCTGACCCGGCTGGCCCGGCGGTACAGGGGATCGCTGCCGGCGGCGGTCAGCAGGACCGCGTCCATGCCCAGCGCCGCAGCGGAGCGGAAGATGGCGCCGATGTTGGTGGGGTTCATCACGTTTTCCAGCACGGCGATCCGCCGGGACCGGGTGCAGATCTCCTCCACCGTGGGCAGCGGGGGCCGCCGCATGGCGCAGAGCATGCCCCGGGTCAGGTGGAAGCCGGTAAGCTGGGTCAATACCTCCAGCTCCGCCGCGTAGACCGGGATGTCGGCGGGACAGCGGGCCAGGATCTCCGCCCCCTTGCCGGTGATGTGCTTTGTTTCCATCAGGAAGGACACCGGCACGCACCCGGCGTCCAGGGCCCGGCCAATGACCAGGGGGCTTTCTGCCACGAACAGGGCGTTGGCCGGGTCCGCCCGGTTCAGCAGCTGGTTTTCCGTCAGCCGGGCGTAGATATCCAGCTCCGGGGCGGCAAAATCGGTAATGGGAATCACAGTGGGCATAGCAGTCCCTCCAGAAGTTTTGTTTTCCCTACCTATTATATATAAGGTGGCGGGGAAAGGCAAGAGCATTGCGCCGGAGGGATGCCCTGAGGGTCACTTCTTCCGGACCGGATAGCAGACCTCTGTGACGAACTGGCTGGGGTCCTGGGTATCACGGGGGCTGACGTGGTAAATGTCGAACATGGGGCCGTCGTAGGTGTAGCCGTTGGCCTCGATCCAGGCGGTGAGGGCGCCGGTCACGTCGTTGATCTGTTCATAGCCGCCCTTAAAGGTGCACCCGGCATAGGTGACGGCGGGCAGCGTGCGGAATTTGACGTGCTCCGTGTCTGGATAGCGGCCCTTCACGGTTTTCTGGGCTTCCACTTCTACATTCAGCTCCTTGTATTCCCCGTCCAGAAAGGTCACGCAGCAATAGTCGGGATCGCCGGGGGCCAGCTTCATGGCGTGGGTCTCCCGGCAGAGGACCTGCCAGACCATGCCCTCGTCCTGATAGCGGGGGATCGTCATGCGGACGGTGGCGGCATAGCGCTCCGGTAGGGTTTTGATGGTGATATTGTAGTTCATATTTTCTTCCTTTCTCAGCCGTTTCCGGGCTGTGTCCAGAAGGCGCAGCTTCTGTGCCGTATCCTCCGCCAGGGCGTTCAGCTCTGCCTGCCGGGCGGCAAGATAGCCGGCCAGCTTCTCCCGGTCCTCATAAACCGGCAGGATGGCCCGGATCTCCGCCAGGCCAAAGCCCATGTCCCGCAGGGCCGTGATCCGGCACATGACGGGCAGCTGGGCTTCGCTGTAATAGCGGTAGTCGGTGAAGGGGTCGGTCTCGGCGGGCTTCAGCAGGCCGATTGCGTCATAATGGCGCAGCATGCGGACGCTGACTCTGGACAGTTTTGAAAAATCTCCGATTTTCAGCATAGGCGGTACCTCCGTGCAGGTGTTTTTGAGCTCATATTGGAATGATACTCCCTGACACGGTGTGAGAGTCAAGAGAAATCGTTAAATGATTCTTCTGTTACCGTTTTGTTGTGGATTTGGGACAGGCAGTGTGGCATACTGGTAAAAATGGCAGAGGAGGGAAGGGGATGGATCAGTCCATGGACCTGCGGCCGCCCATTCGGCGCAGCTGGCTGCGCCTGCGGCTGGGGAAGGCGTACTATGCCGGAAAGCGGTATTTCCTGTGGTGTTCGCCTAAGTACAAATGGGCGAAAAGGCGGCAGGCGGAGTGCCTGTCGGAGATCCAGTTTTCCCATGCCACACCTCTTCTGCGGCATCTCCGGGGCGAGGAAATGGTCTGGCAGGAAAATAAGGTGACGAATCTGAAGCTTGCCGTGCAGCGGCTGGACGGCCTGGTGCTGTATCCCGGCGAGACCTTCAGCTACTGGCGGCTCATCGGAAAGCCCACCGCCCGGAAGGGCTACAAGGAGGGCATGGTGCTGTTCCTGGGCCGCATCGGCGGGGATATCGGCGGCGGATTATGTCAACTATCTAACCTGATCTTCTGGATGACCCTACATACGCCCCTGACGGTAGTGGAGCGCTACCGCCACTCCCACGACGTGTTCCCGGATGCCAACCGGACCCAGCCCTTCGGCAGCGGGGCCACCTGCGCCTATCCCCACCGGGACCTGATGATCCGCAACGACACGGACCGGCCTTACCAGCTGTGCCTCCGGGTGGGGGAGACCCATCTGGAGGGGGCATGGCGCTCCGTGGAGCCGCCTGCTTTTCAATTCCGGGTGGTGGAAAAGGATGCCCGGATCGACCAGGCCGCCTGGGGCGGCTACATCCGCCACAACCAGCTGTGGCGGCAGGTGTATGACTGCTCCGGGGCCTTACTGGAGGAGCAGTACCTCTGCACCAACGACGCCATCATGATGTACAGCCCCCTGCTGGCGGCTGAAAATACCAACGATTAACAAGGGCAAGCACGCCTGCCAGCGTGTCTTTCCGGCGCTTTTTGCCCTTTTCGCCTTGGCTTGCGCCAGCAAGCCTGCGTCTCAAAAGCCCAAAATCACTCGAAAAATCATCGTTGGCAGGTGCTTTGCAGTTTTGCCGGACAAAACCGTGTCTGCCCTCGTCAATCGATGGTACCAAGGAGACATAAATGCGCTATCAGAATGTCCGGGCGGCGAAATTCATCGACCGGCCCAACCGCTTCATTGCCCATGTGGAGCTGGACGGGAAGACCGAGACCGTCCATGTGAAAAATACAGGCCGGTGCCGGGAACTGCTGGTGCCGGGGTGCACCGTGTATCTGGAAAAGGGGACGAATCCCGGCCGCAAGACCGCCTATGACCTCATCGCCGTGGAAAAGGGAAACATCCTCATCAACATGGACGCCCAGGCCCCCAACAAGGTGTTTGCGGAGTGGGCCGGGGCGGGAAACTTCCTGCCGGATGTGACGGCCATCCACCCGGAGTATACCTACGGCGCGTCCCGGCTGGACTTCTGCCTGGAAACGCCGGCGGGGCTCCACCTGGTGGAGGTGAAGGGCGTGACCCTGGAGGAAAACGGAAACGCCCGGTTTCCGGACGCCCCTACGGAGCGGGGCGTCAAGCATATCCGGGAATTGCAGGGGGCGGCGGAGCGCGGCCTTGACGCCGCTATCTTTTTCGTGGTACAATTAAAAGATGTCAACAGCGTCGCACCCAATGATGCCACCCACCCCGCCTTCGGCCAGGCCCTGCGGGAAGCGGCTGCCCACGGCGTCCGGGTGCTGGCGTATGACTGCGATGTGACGCCGGACAGCCTGACGATCCGCAGGGAGGTACCGGTGATCCTGTAGGGGGCCAATTTTATATGGGTTTTATTGAACTGTTCCTCATCGGCGTGGGCCTTTCCATGGATGCCTTCGCCGTGTCCATCTGTCAGGGCCTTTCTATGACAAAAATCAAATGGGGCCACGCACTGACGGTGGGGCTGTATTTCGGCGGCTTCCAGGCCCTGATGCCCTTCACCGGGTGGATGCTGGGTTCCCAGTTTGCCGGACGCATCCAGCAGTACGACCACTGGGTGGCCTTTGTCCTGCTGGTGCTCATCGGCGGCAACATGATCCGGGAGGCCCTCTCCGGGGGGGAGGACGAGGCCGAGGACGCCGCCATCGGCGCAGGCCTGGATCACAAAAAGCTCTTTCTTATGGCCATCGCCACCAGCATCGACGCCCTGGCGGTGGGCGTGACCTTTGCATTTCTGGATACCGCCATCCTGCCCGCCATCGGCATCATCGGCACCACCACCTTTTTTATCTCCGTGGCCGGTGTGGCGGTGGGTTGCTGGTTCGGCGCCCGGTATAAAAAGCGGGCGGAGATCACCGGCGGCGTCATTCTGGTGCTGCTGGGGGTGAAGATCCTGCTGGAGCACCTGGGCGTGATTGGATTCTGACCGAGAAAAGGAGAATACATTATGCAGGGACCCTACAGCGTTTGCTTGTTGAACGATTCTTTCCCGCCGCTGATCGACGGCGTGGCCAACACCGTGGTGAACTATGGCCGGGAGCTGACAAAGCTGGGAGACCATGCCATCGTGGTGACGCCGGAGCACCCGGAGGCGGACGACGGCCGCTTTCCCTTTCCGGTGGCCCGCTACCCCAGCGTGGACACCCGGAAGCTGTTCGGCTACCTGGCAGGCTACCCCTTCTCTCCGGAGACCCTCCGGCAGCTGAAGGAACAGAAAGTGGACCTGCTCCACAGCCATTGCCCGGTGATGTCCACCATTCTGGCCCGGTCCATCCGGGAGGTGGTGGACGCGCCGCTGGTGTTTACTTACCACACGAAGTTCGATGTGGATGTGGCGAAGCTGATCCGGGGCCGGCTGCTTCAGGAGAGCGCGCTGTACGTACTGGCCTCCAATATCTCCGCCTGCGACGAGGTGTGGGTGGTGAGCCGGGGCGCGGGTGAGAACCTCCGTTCCATCGGCTATAAGGGGGATTACCACGTGATGGAAAACGGCGTGGATATGCCCCGGGGCCGGGTCAGCGAGGAGGCGGTGGCGGCCGCCACGGCGGGGTACGACCTGCCGGAGGGAGTCCCCGTTTTCCTGTTCGTGGGCCGCATGATGTGGTACAAGGGGCTGCGGATCATTGTGGATGCCCTGAAGCTGCTCCAGGCCGGGGGCCAGGACTTCCGGATGGTGTTCATCGGCGGCGGTGCGGACGCGGCGGAGGTCCAGGAGTACGCAAAGCCTCTGGGCAATAAGTGCATCTTCACCGGGGCCATCTCCCAGCGGGAGACTCTGCGGGCCTGGTACTGCCGGGCGGACCTGTTCCTGTTTCCCTCTACCTATGACACCAACGGCCTGGTGGTCCGGGAGGCGGCGGCCAGCGACCTGGCGGCGGTGCTGATCCAGGGCAGCTGCGCGGCCGAGGGGGTCACCGACGGGGTGGACGGCTTCCTGATTGAGGAAAATGCCGGAGCCATGGCCTCAAAATTGCAGGAGATCTGCAAGCATCCGGAATGTATGGCCCAGGTGGGCCGTCAGGCCGGGGAGCGGCTGTATCTCTCCTGGGGCGACGCGGTGAAGCGGGCCCGGGAGCGCTACGGCGTGGTCATGGAGAATTACCGCATGGGCCGGTATGAGGACCACCACAAGCCCATGGACGGCGTGCTGAATGCCCAGGGGACCATGATGGACGCCCTGGCCCGGGTCCGGGACCTGGGCGACGGCCTGGCGGAGCGGTACCGCGAGGGCTGGGAGGAGCATAAGGAGGAATTTGAGGAGCGCCGGGAGGAGCGGCGGGGAGAACGCCGCAGCATCCGCTCAGAGCTGAAGCAGAAGGGGGAGGCCCTCTGGCAGAAGCTGGACCGCTACCTGTAACATTTCTTTCCGGAAAAAGCAATGCGCGGCGGTTCTGCTCTTGGGCAGGAGCATTAAGAAACCATAAAAAGGCTGACAAACGGGATACGGTGTGCTATACTGGGCACGGTATCCCGTTTTTCCTGCTTTCAGGCAGAAAAGCGGATGGTACAGTGTGTAATATAGGAAGTGAATTATGAGCGAACATAAGAAACGGTGGGGCGACCGGGCGGACGCCTATTGGATCCGGGACCTGGACGGCCTTCATGCCGTCATGCCCCACCTGATGGACAAACGCACCGATGCGGAGGTCTACGTGAACATGGAGTTCGACGTGACGGAGGCCCTGCGGTATATCGGGGAGAAAAACCAGGGGGAAGAGGAGTACAAGGCCACCTTGTTCCACTGCTTCCTCATGGCCATTGCCAAAACGGTGTACATGCGGCCGGACCTGAACCGGTATATCTCCGGGCGGCGGTATTACCAGCGCCACGACATCACCCTGGGCTTCGTGGCCAAGAAGCGGTTTGAGGACCACAGCGAGGAACGGCTGGGGGTGGCCACGGCTCCGGAGGACTGGACCCTCACCGCCGTGACCCACCAGGTGGTGGGCAAGGTCCACCAGGCCCGGACGGAAAAGAGCGGCGGCGCCAACGGCGCCATGGACATCCTGAAGGTTATGCCACGGTGGTTCCTGATGTTTTTCTTCTGGGGGCTGAAGACCCTGGATTTCTACGGGAAAGTGCCTGCTGTGCTGAAGGAGGACGATCCCAACTTCGCCAGTGTGTTTCTCACCAACCTGGGCAGCATCCGCTGTCCCAGCGTCTACCATCACCTGAATAACTACGGCACCAACTCCATCATGGTGGCCATCGGCACCATGCACAAGGCGGAAAAGATCGCCGCCGACGGCACCCGCCAGGTGCGGGATGTGGTGGAAGTGGGCATCACTTTGGACGAGCGGGTGGCGGACGGCTTCTATTTCGGCCGCTCCCTGAAAATCGTGCAGCACTTGATGAGCCATCCGGAGCTGCTGGACAGACCTTTGAAGGAGGCTATCGACATTGACTGCTGAACAGACCGTCATTGCGGAAGAAAACCACGTGAAAGCGCCCTGGCTGGCTTTTTACGGCGTGGTGCCGGCCCATCTGGACTATCCCGACTGCACCATGTATGAGGCCGTGGAGCGCTGCGCGGAAAAATACCCCAACAACACCGCTTATGTGTTCATGGGCCGGAAAACCACCTACCGCACCATGGTGGCGGAGATCAACCTCTGCGCCCGGGCCTTGAAGGCCACCGGCGTCCGTCCCGGGGACAAGATCACCATGGCCATGCCCAACTGCCCCCAGGCGGTCACTATGTTTTACGCCATCAACCTGGTGGGGGCCACCGCCAACATGATCCATCCCCTTTCCAGCGAGAAGGAGATCGAGTTTTATCTGAAGGAATCCGGCTCCATCTTCGCCGTGACCCTGGACCAGTTCTACCACAAGTTTGAAGCCATCCGCCAGAACGTGACCCTGGACAACATCATCCTGGCCTCCATTCCGGATGCCCTGTCCAAGCCCGTGCGGGTGGGTTACATGCTCACCGAGGGCCGTAAACAGGCAAAGATCCCCAAAGACGCTCCGGTCCTCCGGTGGCATGAGTTCCTGCACCGGGGCCTTGGCTACCACTGGAAGTACAAGGTGGAGAAAAAGGCCGGGGACGAGGCGGTGATCCTCTATTCCGGCGGCACCACCGGCGTCACCAAGGGCATCCAGCTCACCAACCTGAACTTCAACGCCCTGGGGGCCCAGATCATTGCCACCAACCCCATGTTCCGTCCCGGAGACAAGATGCTGGCGGTGATGCCCATGTTCCACGGCTTTGGCCTGGGTGTGTCCATCCACTCCATGCTGGTCAACGGCGGCTGCTGCATTCTGGTGCCCAGGTTTACCCCGGACAGCTACGCCAAGCTGCTGCTGAAATACCGCTGCAACCTGATCGCCGGTGTGCCCACCCTGTATGAGGCCCTGCTGCGGCTGCCCAAGATGAAGAACGCAGACCTCAGCTGCCTGAAGGGCGTTTACTCCGGCGGTGATAGTCTGTCCGTGGAGCTGAAAAAGCGGTTCGACAAGTTCCTCTTTGACCATCACGCTACCATTCAGGTGCGGGAGGGCTACGGTCTGACGGAGTGTGTCACAGCCTCCTGCCTGACGCCTTACCACATCTCCCGGGAGGGCTCCATCGGCATCCCCTTCCCGGACACCTATTATAAAATCGTAGAGCACGGCACCCAGAAGGAGCTGCCCGCCGGAACCGACGGCGAGATCTGTCTGGCAGGCCCCACGGTGATGATGGGCTATCTCCACCACCCGGAGGAGACGGCCCAGACCCTCCAGACCCACGCCGACGGCCTTACCTGGGTCCATACCGGCGATTTGGGCTATATGGATGAGGACGGCTTCGTCTACTTCAAGCAGCGCATCAAGCGGATGATCGTCACCAGCGGCTACAATGTGTACCCCTCCCAGATGGAGAACATTTTCGACGCCCACGAGCTGGTGCAGATGAGCTGTGTCATCGGCGTGCCGGACAAGCTGAAAATGCAGAAGGTAAAGGCATTTGTTATGCTCAAGCCCGGCGTCCCCGCCAACGAGGAGACCAAGGATGTTCTCATGACCTACATCCGCAAGAACGTGGCTAAATACGCCCTGCCCTACGACATCGAGTTCCGGTCCGAACTGCCCAAGACCCTGGTGGGCAAGGTGGCTTACCGGGTGCTGGAGGAGGAAGAGCTGAAAAAGCTGTCCGAGACTGCCCAGGAGCAGTGAACTTTTCCGGATCGGATATAGGATGGCTTTTTTACAGCGGCCCTTATGAAAAACAGACCATCCCCGCAGGCAGCTGCCTGCGGGGATGGTTTTTTGAGATATGTCTTAAAAAGCGCCCAGCCGCACCGGAACTCTGGCGCGGCTGGGCGATGATACGTTGAGAGAGTAAGAGTTGGAGGAAAATCAGTCCTGGCCGGGGACCTGGGGCAGGGTGGCGAAGCTGGCTTCCAGTTCGGCGTCGGTGGGGATATAGTCCGTCATCTTGCCGTTGTGGAACTTCTCATAGGCCACCATGTCGAAGTAGCCGGTGCCGGTGAGACCGAAGACAATGGTCTTTGCCTCGCCGGACTCCTTGCACTTCATGGCCTCGTCGATGGCTACCCGGATGGCGTGGCTGGACTCGGGAGCAGGGAGGATGCCCTCGATCCGGGCGAACTGCTCGGCAGCCTCAAAGACCTTGGTCTGCTCCACGGACACGGCCTCCATGTACCCGTCGTGGTACAGCTGGGAGAGGATGCTGCTCATCCCGTGATACCGCAGGCCACCGGCGTGGTTAGGAGAGGGGATGAAGTTGCTGCCCAGGGTGTACAACTTAGCCAGGGGGCACACCATGCCGGTGTCGCAGAAGTCGTAGGCGAACTTGCCCCGGGTGAAGCTGGGGCAGGAGGCGGGCTCCACGGCGATGAACCGGTAATCCTTTTCGCCCCGGAGCTTCTCGCCCATGAAGGGGGAGATCAGGCCGCCCAGGTTGCTGCCGCCGCCGGCGCAGCCGATGATGATATCCGGCACGATGTTGTACTTGTCCAGGGCCGCCTTGGTCTCCAGGCCAATCACGCTCTGGTGCAGCAGCACCTGGTTGAGGACGCTGCCCAGCACGTAGCGGTAGCCGGGGGTGGAGGTGGCCACTTCCACGGCTTCGGAAATGGCGCAGCCCAGGGAGCCGGTGGTGCCGGGATGCTCCTGGAGGATCTTCCGGCCGATGGCGGTAGTCTCAGAGGGAGAGGGGGTAACGGAAGCGCCGTAGGTCCGCATGACCTCTCGGCGGAAGGGCTTCTGCTCGTAGCTGACCTTCACCATGTAGACCTTGCAGTCCAGGCCCAGGTAGGCGCAGGCCATGGACAGAGCCGTGCCCCACTGGCCGGCACCGGTCTCGGTGGTAACGCCCTTGAGGCCCTGCTGCTTGGCGTAATAGGCCTGGGCGATGGCGCTGTTGAGCTTGTGGGAGCCGGAGGTGTTGTTGCCCTCGAACTTGTAGTAGATCTTGGCGGGGGTGCCCAGGGCCTTTTCCAGGCAGTAGGCCCGCACCAGGGGAGAGGGCCGGTACATCTTGTAGAAGTTCAGGATCTCCTGGGGAATGGGGATCTCCCGGTCATCATTGTCCAATTCCTGACGGATCAGCTCGTCGCAGAACACGGGGCGCAGGTCGTCAAAGCCCATGGGCTTTCCGGTGCCGGGATTCAGCAGGGGGGCGGGCTTGACCTTCATGTCGGCCCGGACGTTGTACCATGCCTTGGGCATCTCGTCTTCAGAGAGATAGATCTTGTAGGGAATGTTGTTGATTTCAGCTGCCATGGTGCTTTCTCCTTTCATAGCTCGTAAACGGTTCTTTGCGGAGAAGGCGTCAAAAAAAGACCTTTATCCACAAATGAACCCTGAATAGGTTCCTTTGGGACAAAAGTCTGAAACTTCTGCGGTGCCACCCAAATTGACGAAAAATCGTCCTCTCGGCGACGTGCCATCACACGTCTTTCCTTGGTAACGGGGGAAAAGCCCGGCGGTGCCTACTAAGGTTTCCCTGTTTGGCCCGCCCTCTACGGTCCATTCCACGAACGCCTTTCCGCTGCCCTTTCACTGCCGGCAGCTCGCTGGGGGAAACGCTCTTCCGTGTACTTACTCCGTGTCATCGGTTTTGATTTTGAACTTGGCGCAAGCTTACGCCGTCCGAAGAAAAATGTCAAGAGGGAATTTGCAGATTCATCCAAAAATCTAAAAATGAACAGGCCGCTTCCTGTAAAAACGGCAAACCGCACAAAGAAATCCGGGGGCAGTCAGGAAAGCTCTGTTGCATTTCCCACTGGATTTTCTCCGGCGCTGCCCCTATAATCAGGGACAGGAAAGAGGTGAGCGGATATGACCGCAGAAGAAATGCTTTGGGAATACGGCGGGGATATCCTGCGTTCGCCTACCATGGCCCGGGAACGCACCATCCCCCAGCATGGCAGTACCACCTGCTTTGACCATTCCGTGGCGGTGACCCTTTGCAGCATCCGCCTGGCGGAAAAATGGGGCTGGGACGTGGACTGGCGGAGCTTGGTGCGGGGCGCGCTGCTCCACGACTATTTCCTCTACAACTGGCGGGAGCACAACGATGACCATAAGCTCCACGGTTTCTACCATGCCCGCAAGGCCATGGAGAACGCGGAGCGGGACTTCGGACTGAACCCTGTGGAGGCCAACATCATCCACCGCCACATGTTTCCCCTGAACCCCATGCCCCCCAAGTACAAGGAGAGCGTTGTGGTGACCTGCGCGGACAAGATCTGCGCCACCCGGGAGGTCTGGGACTGTGTGCGGAACGTGTCCAGCCGGAAGCTCCGGGCTTTGCTGGGAACCAAGTAAACAGTGAAAACACACCGGCGGAAGCTCTCCTTCCGCCGGTGTGTTTTTTCAGATCTGATATTCGAATTCGTAGCCGTCCAGGGAAACGGTGTCCCCGTCCTGGATGCCCCGCTCCTCCAGCTGCTGATACAGGCCGGATTCCCGCAGGGCCTTGTCG
>OBLF01001521.1_pt1 | contig 18527 bp, 16 predicted proteins | sample 1519231 | NCBI WGS metagenome assembly OBLF01 (sample SAMEA2602895, study PRJEB22501) | metagenome | reverse complement strand
TGGCACTCGTGGTCGGAGTAGACGCCGGCGGCGATGTAGGCGTTGAGGTCGTTGCCCTGGAGGTCCGGGGCGTGGCCGTCGATCTTCTTGTGGTGGGCCTGGGCCGCCACGATCTTTTCCACCGTCTGCTCGTCGCCGTTGATGGCGCCCACAAAGTTCATCATCTCCGCCAGGCCCTGGACCCGGGGGTGGTCATAGAAGCTGTCGATGGCCCGGTAATCCAGAATGGCGCCGGATTCGTCCAGGGGCGTGGCCGGGACGCAGGAGGGCAGCATGAACCGCACGTCCACCGGCAGATTTTCCGTGGCCTGGAGCATGTACTCGATGCCGTCGGTGCCCATGACATTGGCAATCTCGTGGGGGTCCGTCACCACGGTGGTGGTGCCGTGGGGCAGGACGGCCTTCACAAACTCCGTGGGGCTGACCAGGGAGCTTTCCAGGTGGATGTGGGCATCCAGAAAGCCGGGGAGGACGATCCTGCCGGTGCAGTCCACTTCCTCCCGGCCCTGGTAGCTGCCCATGCCCACGATGAGGCCTTCCGTTACGGCAATGTCCATGTTGGACAGCTCGTTGGAGAACACATTGACGAAGGTGGCGTTTTTCAGCACCAGGTCCGCAGGTTCCCGCCCGGCGGCGGCCGCGATGATCCGCTGCTTTTTCAGCAGCTTCCGGTTGATCTTTCCCGCATAGCTTTCCGGCATAGTATCACTCCTTCTAAAAATACCGCCAAAATCAAAAACACTTATACTAGACATAAAGAAACATAATACCGAATGTTCTTGGATGCAGTATACCCGAAAAGAACGGCTTTGTCCATAGCCGGGAGGGGCCGTTTCTGCCGAAAATTTCCCCGGATTTTCGGCAGAATTTTACAGCTGGCGGAAAGCGAAGCAGGGCGGCGGTTTTTCGGGGGAAATCCATTGCGGAACGGTGAGAAATAGGGTATAATACTTATAATTGTGTCATTCTGATTCCGGAGGTTTTCCCATGAAATGCATGGTCATTGACGGCAATTCCATCATCAACCGGGCCTATTACGGCATCCGGCCCCTGACCAACCGGGAGGGGCTGTATACCCATGCCGTTTTCGGCTTTCTTACCACGCTGCTGCGATTGAAGGAGGAAGAACAGCCGGACGCCCTGTGTGTTACCTTTGACCTTCACGCCCCCACCTTCCGCCACAAGGCGGACGAGGCCTACAAGGCCACCCGGAAGCCCATGCCGGAGGAGCTGCGGATGCAGGTGCCGGTGCTGAAAGAGGTGCTGGACGCATTGAACATCCCCCGCTACGAGCTGGAGGGCTGGGAGGCTGACGACCTCATCGGCACCATCTCCCGGAAATGCGAGGCGGCGGGCTGGGACTGCGTGGTGGTGACAGGAGACAAGGATTCCCTTCAGCTCATCACTGACCGTACCAAGGTGAAGCTGGTGTCCACCCGCATGGGCCAGACCACCACCAAGGATATGACCCCGGAGACTTTCCGGGAGCAGTACGGCTTTGACCCCATCCATATGATCGATTTGAAGGCCCTCATGGGGGATGCCTCCGACAATATCCCCGGCGTGCCGGGGGTGGGGGAAAAGACCGCCATGGACCTTATTCAAAAATATGGCAGCATCGAAGCCATTTATGAAAAGCTGCCGGATATCGACGCCAAGCCCGCCGCCGTCAAGAAGCTGACGGCGGGGGAGGAGGCCGCCCGTCATTCCTATTGGCTGGCTACCATCGTCACCGACGCGCCCCTGTCCTTTGACCCGGCGGAAAACCGGGTCCAGGCGCCAGGTCCGGAGGCATACCCCCTGTTCCTGCGGCTGGAATTTTCCAAGCTGATTGAGAAGATGGACCTGCGGCCGGAGGAAGCGGCCCCGGCGGAGACGGCCCCGGATGTCACCGTCACGGTGGAGTGCGTCACAGCGGAGGAGCAGGCCCGGAAGCTGCTGGATCTGTTCCGGAAGGCGGACCATGTGACGGTGCTGGCTCTGCCGGACCTCTCCGGCGTCATCGCGGACTGCGGCACCGGGGCGGACACCGCCCTGTCGGCGGAGTTTTTCTTTGAGCGGTACACCGGGGACTGGAACGCCCTGCTGAACGCACTGTTTGCTGGTAATATTAAAAAGGTGAGCCACAATGTGAAGGACCTGACCCGGACCCTGCTGGAAAACGGCCTGAACGCCGAGGGCTTCATATTCGACACGGCCCTGGCCGCCTATCTGGCGGATGCCACCAGCGGCAAGTATGAGATCGGCCAGCTGTTTGCCGCCTATTTCCACACGGAGCTGGTGAAGCCCGCCTATCTGGACCCGGATGCCTTCTCCCTGCTGGGGGATACCGCCGGGGCGGAAGCCTCCTTCTACAGCTATACCGCCGCTGTGGAGGCGCTGTACAGTGTACTGGCACCCCGGCTGAAGGAGCTGGACTTGGAAGAGCTGTATCATACGGCGGAATTGCCGCTGTGCCGGGTGCTGGCGGAGATGGAACTGGCGGGCTGCCGGGTGGACAAGGGGGCGCTGGTGTCCTTCGGAGAAATGCTCTCCGAAAAGGCCGATGCCCTGGAGCAGGATATTTACAATATGGCCGGGGAGGAATTCAACATCAACTCTCCCAAGCAGCTGGGGGAGATCCTGTTCGGCAAGCTGGGCCTGCCCCACGGCAAAAAGACGAAAACCGGCTGGTCCACCAACGCCGACGTGCTGGAAAAGCTGCGGTATGAGGCCCCCATCGTGGGGGCGGTGCTGGAATACCGGCAGTACACGAAATTGAAGTCCACCTATGCCGATGGCCTTTTGAAGGCCATGGACCCGGATGGCCGCATCCGCACCCGGTTCCAGATGACCGTCACCGACACCGGGCGGCTCAGCTCCCGGGAGCCGAATCTGCAGAATATTCCCACCCGCACCGACCTGGGCAGTGAGATTCGGAAGATGTTCATTCCGGCAGAGGGCTGCGTTCTGGTGGATGCGGACTACTCCCAGATCGAACTGCGGCTGCTGGCCCACATTTCCGGAGACACCGCCATGCAGGCGGCATTTACCTCCGGAGCGGACATCCACACCGCCACGGCGGCCCAGGTGTTCCACGTGGACCCTGCCGACGTGACCCACGAGATGCGCCGCCGGGCCAAGGCCGTGAACTTCGGCATTGTCTACGGCATTTCCGCATTTTCCCTGAGCCAGGACATCGGCGTGACGGTGGCGGAGGCGAAGGCCTATATGGAGGCATATTTTGCCACTTTCCCCGGCGTGCGGAAGTATATGGACGATGTGGTGGCCCAGGCCAAGGAGCGGGGCTATGTGGAGACGCTGTTCCACCGGCGGCGGGACCTGCCGGAGATCAAGTCTTCCAATTTCAATATGCGCTCCTTCGGGGAGCGGGTGGCGCTGAACATGCCCATTCAGGGCACGGCGGCGGATATCATGAAGCTGGCCATGGTGGCCGTGGAAACGCGGCTGAAGGCCGAACTGCCGGAGGCAAAGCTGGTTTTGCAGGTCCACGATGAACTGATCGTGGAGTGCCCGGAGGGCCAGGCGGCAGCGGCGGCGAAGCTGCTGGAGGAGGAAATGGAGCAGGTGGCTCACCTGTCCGTCCCCCTGACGGCGGAGGCCCACTGGGGCCGCAACTGGCTGGAAGCCAAGGGATAAAAGGAGTTTTGACATATGGAAGAAAAAGGACTGCACGTCCGCATCGTGCCCATGACGGCGGACCATCTGGACGAGGTGGCGGAGCTGGAACGGATCTGCTTCACCACGCCGTGGAGCCGGAACATGCTGGCGGAGGAACTGGACAACTACCTTTCCGCCTTTCTGGTGGCCCTGGATGATAACGGCAAGGTGGCGGGCTACGCCGGTTTGCAGGCGGTGCTGGACGAGGGCTATATCACCAATGTGGCCGTCCGGCCGGACTGCCGGAAGCAGGGGGTGGCCAGCAAGCTTTTGCAGGTGTTTCTGGACTTTGCCCAGGCCAACCACCTGGCGTTTCTGACCCTGGAGGTCCGGGCCTCCAACTACCCAGCCATTGCCCTGTACGGCAGCCGGGGGTTCCGGGGCGTGGGCCGGAGAAAGAACTATTACGAGCATCCGAAGGAGGATGCCATCATCATGACCAAGGAGTTTGAACAGCATGGAACTGAGAATCCCGTCAGTTGAACAACTGAGGACGATTTATGACCGGGACCTGAAGGAAGCATTTCCCACAGCGGAATTAAAACCCCTGCGGAATATTGAGAAGAGCTGGGCGGAGGGCTGGTACAAGCCCTACTGCCTCTTTGACGGCGACAACATCGTGGGCGAAGCATTCCTCTGGCTGGGACATCCCGGCTGGGCGCTGCTGGACTATCTGTGCGTGGCCGATGGCTGCCGGAACAGCGGCATCGGTGCGTCCATCCTGCAGAAGCTGCGGGAGCGGGAGGGGGACACGGTGATCTTCGGGGAGTCCGAGGACCCGGACGATGCGCCTGACCACGACCTGGCGGTGCGGCGGCTGGGCTTTTATGCCCGCTGCGGACTGCGGACCGCCGGATACGATACGGAGATGTTCGGCGTTCATTATAAGACCCTGTACCTGGCGAACGGCCCGGTGGATGACGCGGCGCTGATGGAAGAGCACCGGTTTGTATATGAGAACACCTTTTCCGCGGACAAGTACCACAAATACGTCCGTATTCCCTTTGACCCCAAGGCCGCGCCGGGGCCCAAGGTGGCCTGGCAGCAGTAAAGCGGCTTGTGCCTGATCACGAGAGAAAGAAGCATTGCTATGAAGATTTTAGCCTTTGAATCCTCCTGCGACGAAACTGCCGTGGCAGTGGTGGAGGACGGACGGCACGTCCTGTCCGATGCCATCGCCTCCCAGGCGGATATGCACGCATTGTATGGCGGCGTGGTGCCGGAGATTGCCTCCCGGAAGCATGTGGAGGCCATCGCGGCCCTGACGGAAAAGGCCCTGGCGGACGCCCACTGCACCCGGCAGGACATTGACGCCGTGGCCGTCACCTATGCCCCGGGGCTCATCGGGGCCGTGCTGGTGGGACTCAGCTTCGCCAAGTCCATGGCCTACGGCCTGGGGGTGCCCCTGATCCCGGTGCACCATGTCCGGGGCCACATCGCCGCCAACTACCTGGCCTTTCCGGAGCTGGAGCCGCCGTTTCTGGCGCTGGCCATCTCCGGCGGCAACACCCTCATTGTGGATGTCCGGGACTACACGGATCTGAAGATCCTGGGGGCCACCCGGGACGACGCGGCGGGGGAGTGCTTCGACAAGGCGGCCCGGGTGCTGGGACTGCCCTATCCCGGCGGCGCACCCATGGACAAGCTGGCCCAGCAGTCCAAGGGCGGCGTCTACACCCTGCCCCATTCCCATGTGGAGGGGGCGCCGCTGGACATGAGCTTTTCCGGTCTGAAAACGGCGGTGGTGAACCTGGCCCATCACGCCGAGCAGACCGGCGAGCCCCTGGACGCTCCGGCATTGGCACGGGACTTTGCCCAGGCCGTCAGCGATACCCTGGTGCCCCGGGCCATGGAGGCCGCGCAGCAGGCGGGGCGCACCGTCATTGCCGCCGCAGGCGGCGTGGCGGCCAACTCCGTGATCCGTGGGGATCTGGAACGGGCCTGCGAAAAGGAGGGGTACACGCTGTATCTGCCGCCCCTGCGGTGGTGCGGCGACAACGGCGCCATGATCGGCGCTCAGGGGTACTATGAATATCTGGCGGGCCACACGGCGGGCATGGACCTGAACGCCTACGCTACCCGGGACATCAGCGAATAAAAGCGGCGGAGCGTGAAAAAGGACACCGGCTCCGGCGGAGTGCCGGATTAGGTGTCCTTTTTGTCTGGTTTGGGTAAAATTTGGGAAAACTTTCGTGAAACAGGGTGGAAGCAGGCAGGGAGCCATGCTATAGTAACCAGGGAAAGGCGGTATGGATATGGAACAATTTCACACGATCGACTTCAACGCCAAAAAGGGCTTTATCTGCGATATGGACGGCGTGATCTACCATGGGAATCAGATCCTTCCCGGCGTGCGGGAATTTATCCAGTGGCTGCATGATGAGCATAAGGAATATCTCTTTTTGACCAACAACAGCGGCTACACCCCCCGGGAACTGCACCAGAAGCTGGCCCGGATGGGGCTGGATGTGCCGGAGGAACACTTCTATACCAGCGCATTGGCCACCGCCGCCTTTTTAAAGGAGCAGGCGCCGGGCTGTTCCGTGTTCGCCATCGGCGAGGCGGGGCTCTTGAACGCCCTTTACGACGCGGGCTTTACCATGAACGATGTGAACCCGGACTATGTGGTGGTGGGCGAGGGGCGGGCCTACTCCCTGGACACCCTGACCAAGGCCACCAATCTGGTGATGGCGGGGGCCAAGCTCATCGGCGCCAACTCCGACGTGTCCGGTCCCATTGAAAACGGCATCGCCCCGGCCTGCCGGGCCCTGGTGGCCCCCATCGAGATGGCCACCGGCAAGCAGGCGTATTTCTGCGGCAAGCCCAATCCCCTGATGATGCGCACCGGCCTGCGGCTGCTGGGCTGCCATTCCGCCGAGGCGGTGATGATCGGTGACCGCATGGACACGGACGTGATCTCCGGGCTGGAGAGCGGCATGTCCACGGTGCTGGTGCTCTCCGGCGTTTCCACCCGGGAAACGGTGAGGACCTACGCCTATCGCCCTGGCATGGTGCTGGACGGCGTGGGCGACATTCCGGCCTTAGCCCAGGCCGCGGCGCAAATGGCTTGACTTTTTCCGGCAGAATGGTATAATAACCGCGGTTTTGAACCAGATACCGTATCATAAGTGAGGTGAGAACATGGACAGCGGCAGTCAGGGACGTACGATGGGCAGGAATTTTCCGCAAAGGACTGGCAAAGGAACGCTGTTTGTGTTCTGACCGTCTCTTTGCAGATATGATCCGCTGTCCTTCCTGAGTGCTATCCCCGGATGGGGAAAATGGGACGGGCAGTGGATTTTTTATGTCCATTTTGCCTCCCCTTGGAAAATCTGAGACGATAGGAGGATGATGACATGTCTGATAAGAATATCCTTTCGCAGGCGGTGCCTGCCGTGCGGCACCCGGACTACAAGCATGAGATCGCCGCTCTGCTGCGGGGCAACCTGGCCCCCAGGCAGCTGCAAAAGCAGCTGGAGGATTACCACGAGCACGATATTGCGGAGGCGCTGGAGCTGCTGCGCCGGGACGAGCGGTGTCGCCTCTACGCCCTGCTGGACGCCCCCACCCTGGCGGGCGTTCTGGAGTACACAGAGGAGGACCTGCCGGTCTATCTGGAGGAATTGGGTATCCGGAAAAAGCTGGAGGTCCTTCCAATGCTGGAGCCATCCGCCGCGGTGGATTATCTGAAGGGACTGGACAAGGCCCAGCGCAGCGCCCTCATCGACCTGATGGCCGACGATGTCAAGCAGGAGCCGACCCTTTTGAGCTCCTTTGACGAGGACGAGATCGGCAGCCGGATGACCACCAACTATGTGGCTATCCGCTCAGACCTGACGGTCCGGCAGGCCATGAAGGAACTGGTCCGGCAGGCGGCGGACAACGACAACATCTCCACCCTCTACGCCGTGGACGATGCCGGCGTTCTGGTGGGGGCCATCGACCTCAAGGAACTCATCATCGCCCGGGAGAACATGGCTCTGGAGGACATTTTGATGACCTCCTACCCCTATGTTTACGCCGATGAACTGGTGGAGGACTGCATCGAGCGGATCCGGGGCTACTCGGAGGACTCCATTCCCGTGCTGGATGCCGAAAACCGCCTCTGCGGCGCGCTGACGGCCCAGGACGTGGCGGAGCTGGTGGCGGACGAGTTGGGCGACGACTATGCCAAGCTGGGCGGCCTGACCGCCGAAGAGGATCTGCAGGAGCCTCTGGTCCGCAGCATCTCCAAGCGGCTGCCCTGGCTGGTGGTCCTGCTGGGGCTGGGACTGGTGGTCTCCAGCGTGGTGGGGCTTTTCGAGCGGGTGGTCACCCATCTGGCGGTGGTCATCTGCTTCCAGTCCCTGGTGCTGGATATGGCGGGCAACGTGGGCACACAGTCCCTGGCCGTCACCATCCGGGTTCTGATGGACGAGGAGGTGAGCTCCCGGCAGAAGCTGGCCCTGATCGGCAAGGAGGCCCGCATCGGCCTGGTGAACGGCATGATCTTAGGAGGCCTTTCCTTCCTGGCCATCGGCCTCTACCTGATGGCGATGAAAGGGCACCCGCCGTTTTTCGCCTTCTCCGTGTCCTTCTGCACCGGCGCGGCATTGCTGGCGGCCATGCTGCTCTCCAGCATCGTGGGCACCATCGTCCCCATCCTCTTCAAGCGGCTGGGGGTGGACCCCGCCGTGGCCTCCGGCCCCCTCATCACGACTGTAAACGACCTGGTGGCCGTCACTGCCTATTACGGCCTGGCCTGGGGATTGCTCATCAATCTCCTGCATTTTTAAGCCGGATTGTCCAGTTACAGGCTCTTTCCAAATTTTTACAGACTCGGGTTTGCCGGGGAATGAATACGATCAAACGGCGGCAGGACAAACGTCCTGCCGCCGTTTTTATATGCGGTTCAAGCAAGTGGCCTGCCAGACATATGCTGCGCCGCTGCCTCAGTTTTCCGGATTGGCACATCAAGTGGATGTGCCTGATTGTCATGTACTTTTTTATTCCCAAAGCCCAATGCTCCCGTTAACTCCGCTTGGCTGGGCTGGTTCCGTCAGGTGGGGGCTCTTCTCATTTGGCGGCGCATTGGCCCTTCCGGACCGCCCAACGGTACAGGAACGTCAGGAGCACGCCGGCCAGGCTCAGGGCACAGGCCGCCAGAAACGCCTGCTGATAGGAACCGCTGGCGCTGTAGATGTTCCGCATGGCCGTGGGGCCGAAAAATCCGGCCAGAGCAAAGCCGATGAGCATAATGCCGTAGTTGACGCTGTTGTGCCGCGGACCGAATTGATCTGCCGTGAAGCCGGGAAATACGCCCATGAACGCGCCAAAGCAGACGCCGACGACAGATATGCCGACATAGAAGAAAAGATAGCTGCCCTCATGGCAGAGGAACAGGCAGAGCAGACCTACTGATTACGAAGTGTATCCGGGCACTCCGCCTTCTGCTTTTTAAGGCTCTTTGAGGCTTTCCGCTCGGTATATTGCGGGAGGTACGCCCTATCCTCTCCACTGTTTCCATCCATTCATTTCGTTGTATGGGTCACGGTGTGGGTCAGAGCTTCTTCAAGATATGAGCAAAGGACACACCTTCGGTAACGGCAACCCACCGATTCTCTTAATTGCAAGCAAATGGTTGAAATTGCATGACACTTATTCAGCAAGCAAGTATACCACAAGCCTAGCAGAAAATGAAGCGAGAATTTATAATCCACCCCATTCTTAGCGGTCAAAAAACGCACCGCTGTAACTAAAGAGCAGGCCCGCTCCATCTCTTCATAGACAAAAAGTCATAGCTTTCGCTACCCACGCATAAGGGCAACATTTAAAAGAGTCGTTTAGGGCAAGGCAAAAGCGCAAGCGACGCACCAGATTTGGTGCGCCGCTTGTGCTTTTATTTAGAAGAAGCAACCGATATGTGTATTTCTGAAAATTATGTCAAATATCAGTGCTCGTACCGGGTCCAGTCGGGATCCCGGGTCAGCTTCGTCCAGACTTCGCCGCCCCGATCCTTGTAGTCATGGGAGTTGGTGGCTTCCTGCACCGCCAGATAGAACCAGTCCCCGGGGTTGCAGTCCGGCCAGACGTTCATGTCGGGCAGCAGGTCGCTTGCATCCTCCGGGATACGGTTCAGCACCCGGTTGATCATGGTCATGGCCTGGGCACGGGTGATGTAGGTGTCGGGACGGAAGGTGCCGTCCTCAAAGCCCTTGATCCAACCCAGCTCTGCGGCCCGCTCGATGTACTTCTCCGCCCAGTGGCCCTTGATATCCGTGAAGCTCTGGGTGCCGCTGCTCTTTCCGGTGTCAAACCGGGCACAGATGGCGGCGAACTGGGCGCGGGTGATGGGGGCCTTGGGGTCAAAGGTATCGGCGCTGTGGCCCTGGACGATGCCCAGCCCCGTCATGGTGGAGATGGCGGTAGTGGCCCAGTAGCTGTCCGGCACATCGGCGTAGCTGCTGCTGGTCAGCAGATTGCCGTCACGGACGGAATCATTCAGCAGACGGAAGAAGATGGTGGTGGTCTCCGCCCGGGAGATCAGGCCATAGGGGCGGACGTTGCCGTCCTTGTAGCCGATGACGTAGGCGAAGTGGTCGGCGTCATTCAGCAGGTCGGGAGTAGAACCGCGGTAGTTTCGGACTGTCTCGGCCTTCTTCTCTGCCGCGGCCTGATTGGTGGTCAGGTCATCCTTTTCCATGCCGGTCTTGCCGCCGCTCACAACGTACCCCTCGGGAGCGGTCAGCTCCTGATAGTACAGCTCGCTCTTGGCATTGATCTTGCGGTAATCGCTTGCAGAAACACGGAACAGGGCGATGCCGCTGCGGTTGGAGGTTGCCGTGGCAACCTGCTTCCCGTCCAGATACAATCCGAACTTCGCGCCGTTCAGCGTATGGCTGTCCTGTGCGTCAATCTTCTCAATAGCAAAGTAGTAATAGGTCGTGGAGCTGCCGCCCCCATGGTTACCGGATTTTCTTGTCCAAACTGCTGTATATGTTGCATCACCGGTGACCGTATCAGCGACTTCCGGCGACCATCCCGAGAACTCATACCCGTCCCGGCTCGGCTTTCCGTCAAACGGAGGCGTACTCTCGCCCGCAGAAAGTCCGCTGTGTACCTGGTCACCGAATACAGTTTCATTCTCTACGCCGTCTGTATATGTCACAGTATAGGTAACCGCCGGCAAGGGTAATGTCGTAGTTGTGGTTGCGGGTTTGTAATTCGTTGCTGTATCATTCACACCGGCTGTGATTTCGATTTCATTGGCAGAAAGATCTTCTGTTGCACGAAATGTCGCGGTATAATGATTGTCGGTTTTTGTGACTGTGTCAGAAACCAGTACGGCGTGGTCTGCCGAAAAGAAAACTTGCTCCGCGGTGGGCAATCCATCATAATTGTCAAAATGATTCTCAATGGATAAGGTTGCTGTAAATTCGTCTCCGCGCTCAACTGTGGTCTTATCCATTGTAAGACGGAGGTTCGGCTCCACCCGCCAAATCTCTACATAGGTTGTTACCTTGGGAACATTGATAACAGAACCTATATCATAGTTTATAAACCATGAGCGGCCAAACATTTGAAAGTCTGTCCATGACAAATTTGTATATACCCCAGCATTATAGGAAGGCAGTTTCCCCTTAGCATCCCCTCCTACATCATTGGTTGGGTAACCTTCCGGTTTCGGATCGCCTACATTTCCAGTGTTTGAAAAGGTCGCAAATTCCTCAGTTTTATAATAATCCTCTCGTCGATAGACCTTTGTTAAGTCTGTCCAGTCACCATTGGTATAATACTGTCCAGAAGTACCCATGTAAAATCCCACATTGAAGACCTTGACATGATCCGTCCCGTCATAATATCGGCTGTCTGCAAATGCGAATGTTTTATCTTCGGGAATATGTCCCCAGTAGGCATCGGCCTGTCCCTCGCTCATTTCGGCAGCTGTGCTGACATCCTTCGTTGTATCAGCAATGCCCCCGCCTCCATCCGTTGCCAAAGCTGTCGTGAACATGCTGAATAATAGACTCAATGACAACAGACTTGTCAGTATCCTTTTTTTCATACCCATCATTCCTTTTAAGAATATTTGCGCACATCCTTCTCTGTGAAAAGGTGTGCGTTTTTGTAAATAAGCCTATGCTATTATACTACCATATCTTCATTTATTTTCAACACCTAACTGGCAACATTCTTCGCTGTTTCGTGATAAGGCAGAGGCACGGAGAAGCCTTACAAAAACGTACACATTTCTGAAAAAATACATCTGTTACGATAATTTGGCTTTTTTGTAAATCTCCGCCCGGTAACGAAACGAAGACAGAGGCATCCCACACTCTTTTGCTGCCGCTGTCCATTTCGAATTTACCGCCTCCGGCCACTGTGACGGCACCGCCGAAGTAGTTATTGCCCGTTGCGCCTGTAATGGTCACGCCATCACACATTTTCAGCGTGCCATATTCTGTTCCTCCATTGATCGCGCCGACTCCAATAAAATATGTGTCATTTGATGAGTTGCCTTTTATTGTCAGCGTGTCTTCAGTGCCGCCCAAGATCAGAACCGGGGGAGTTGCGGTTCCGCTTCCGACATGAATTGCATCGCCATGATTAAAGACCAGCTTATGGCCATTGCCGAGAATCGTTGTCGTATTTCTAGAGAAACGGAGGCCGCTGCACGCAATATCATTCTTCAAGCTGATGGTATAATAGTGTGCAGAATCACTGGGGTCCGCATTGATCGCGGCTACCGCATCAGACAACTCTGAAGCTTTTGAAACCTCATATACATAAGGGTCCTCCTCTTTGCCGCTGCCTGTCACACCAGAAGCAAAGACCATAGTCGGGAGCAATCCCACCGCCATGGTGAGGCAGAGCAAGACCCTCAATAATATTTGTTTCTTCACTTGTCATTCTCCTTTTTTAGACTGAATACTGTTTTTTGCATGGCTCCACAGCGCATGAGGCAGGACAAAAACTAGAACCTGTGTCTCATCTCATATTCCCCATAAACAGCACAAGCGCAAAAAGGCCCGTCCCGCCACGCCTGTTAGGCATATTCAGAACAGAAAAAAAGAACTGACTTAGTCTGCCTAATTGTTATGAAAGAATTTATCACTTTTCAAGTCTGTTTTTGGGCGAAATAGCTTGGATTTGCGGGCTTCCCACTTCTTGTCGGCACATCCTTTAAAAGCGGACACGCAGGATCATTCAACACCTAAAAACTGGATGCTTTAGGTGTCTGCAAATAGATACGCATAGCTTGTTTAGCATACCAAAGAACGGTACTCAATGCAATGGATATTACATAAAATTTTCGCGGCCTTACAAACGCTTTCGTTTCTGCCGCAAAATACCGTACCCCAGCGCATCTACAAACTCCCGCACAGAGATTTCTGTTCCCTGCCATGCTGACTACACGGTAGAAAATTCCCAGCCTTTTTCAGCGGTGACATTCCAACGTGCACGGCTTGCGCTTTCTAATGAAAAATCCGATTAGATCGGACCCATCCTGAAATATTCCTACGCAGTTTATTATATCATTGATTGCCAAGGGGCTTGACGCAGTATGGGGATATTTCTGTCCGTCAAAACCGGGTTTGCCCTTGTCAATGGGGTCGTTATATTGCCGCACACGCCTTACCGCAGCACGGTGCCGCCGGCAAGGGGAATGGTGCAACCGTTAAAGCTGATGGTGCCGTTGTTCACAAGGCGGGTGACGGTGCAGACTCCGGTGAGAGTCCAGACACAGCTGCTGCCGATGGTGATGACCGCGTTATCGCTGACGGCATCGCCGCCCTGGGCGCTGCCCACGATGTTGACGGTGCCGGTGAAACTGCTGCCGTTTGTCAGGGTCATGTTCGGGGGGGAGATGGTGTCCGCGATGATGCTGCCCTCCAGGGCCTGGGCGTCAGGGGGCGTTCCGCTCCATGTCCCATTGGGCCGCCAGCTCCGGCGCGGCATCGGCCAGGGAAATTTCCCCCGGCACCACCAGCCGCCCCGCGCAAACCGGACAGCCGCTGCCGGACAGCCGGGAATTGACCGATGCCTGCCAGGAGTGCCCCTTTTCACAGAGCCACCACGCAGGGCTGTGGCTCCCCGCCAAAACGTCGGACGGCTTCCGCGGTGCGTTTTTCCGCAGGTCCCATTGGGCGGCCAGCGCCGGATATAGGGAGGCAAGGTCGTTACCCTGTCCCACCCGCCTGCCCGTGCAGTAGGGGCAGCCCGCCCCGCCGGTCCGGCTGTAGACCGGGGCCTGCCAGGTGTGGCCCTTCTCACAGCGCCACCATATTTTCCGCTGACTGCCGTAGGAGACCGTCCGGGGTGTGTCGGCCCCGTTGCGTTCCGTGTCCCACTGGTCCAGGAGCCCACTGCGTCCGTTTCTCCGGCAGAAATCGTACAGACTTTCATTCATGAATAGATCACCTGCCTAAAATTCGGCGTTCTTCGGGGGTTTTCAAGCCTGCGGACCGTTTTTGCTGGGGTATATAGTACAGGTTGTGCCCACATAGCTGTTGCGGATAGAATCGCCCTGTGATATAATAAAAGCCGCAGTAAACTGCGGCTTTTGGCGGCGGTGACAAACCTGTACTTTCCTCACCATTTTTTACAGTTCATGCGCCCATCTGAGAAATGTTTTGTGGGTAACGCTTAATCTCCGTGCGGCCTCCCGCGCGGAGATCTCCTTTTTCAGCCACGCCTGATGCACGGCGGGGAACTCCTTCGGCTGCGCCAGCGGCGGACGCCCAAAACGCACGCCCTGCGCTTTCGCCACGGCGATGCCCTCCGCCTGTCGCTGCCGGATGAATTCCCGCTCCGTCTGAGCCACATAACTGAGCAATTGCAAAACGATGTCGGCGATCAGCGTCCCGGTGAGATCCCGATTTTTTCGGGTATCCAACAAGGGCATATCCAGCACGACAATGGCCGCGCCCTTCTCTTTGGTAATGATCCGCCACTGCTCCAGAATCTCATTGTAATTTCGGCCCAGGCGGTCAATGCTCTTGACCACAAGGGTATCACCCTCTTTCAACCTGCGAGTTAACCGTTGGTAATTCGCACGCTCAAAATCCTTGCCGGACTGCTTGTCCATGAAGATCTGCTTCTGACTTAGTCCAAACTCCTCCAGCGCAGCGATCTGCCGCTGCTCATTCTGCTCCTTTGTGGAAACTCTCGCGTAACCGTATTCCATCAAAATCAGCCTCCTTCAAATGTTTTCAGCAAACATATTGTAAGGCTGCCACCAACCGCAGGCACCTCCCTCCGAAAACCTGTTGGCGGTGATGTTAACTCTGGTGGGGCGGTGGTTCAAGTCAGGCGTTCATGGACCCCGTAGGGCATTATGACCACCCTGTACGCAGGAAGTTCCATGAAGGTCGACAGTTTTTGGCGCTGTACCGGCAGCGCGGGTGTGTACCTTTCCGTTGAAAGCGGAAAGGACACAGCGGACGAAAAATTCGTCCGCTGTGCAGGTTTTCAGAACTTTCCGTTCTGAAAACAATTGATTTTATAGATGAAGGACACCCCTGATGGGTTTCCTGCACACATTCTTCCTTTCCACCATCAGACAAGCAGGACGCAAGGCACCTGAGTAAAAGTGAGTTTGAAACGGTGCTGTCCGGTTCGGATTGCGTCAGGCGTCCCGTGGAGGATGCAGTGCTCAGGAACCTCCGGCTTGAAAATCTGCGGGGAGCCATTACAGAACTGGACGTGCAAGGTCAAAACCTGCTCTCCCTCCGTTACAGCGGTGAGCTGACGATGGATGAGATTGGCCAGATCTACGGCATCTCCAGAATGGCGGTATCAAAGCGACTGAAAAAGCTGCACGAAAAGCTGGGAAGCTCTGTCTCATGACAGGGCTTCCCAGCTTTTTTGAAAAAATTTCTGTTCTCTGGTTTACAAACACGCTCTGAGTGTCCTTATCAGTGAGAGACAAATTTTCCGACTGGGTTGGCCGCAGTCACGATCGTCTCACCTGATCACAAGGAGCGTGTATGACCATGAATCCATTCGAACAAAATGAACATCTGCTACATTTCCTGACATCCCAAGTCGAGCGAGAGGTCATTGACTACATCCGCCAGGAGATGCAGCATGACGCACCGGACAGTATTCCGACCGAAGAAGAACTGTTCGCCTTCTTCCAATCGCCGGACGAACCGACCAAATTGGACGCCTACCAACAGATGCTGGCGACCGATAAGCTGCTGGAATACGCGGAGATCAGTCTGCGCACCGTCTGTGACCTGATCCGCTACCAGCAGCTCAAGGAATTGGGCATCGTCCATTCCGCAAAGGAGTTCATTCAACTCTTCCGCCCCGACGAACAGGAGGACATACCATGAATCAATTTCCCAGTAAAAACTATTTTACACTGCCGAACGAAATTTTTTCGCTGGGGCTGGGCGCAGGTGAGATCGCGGTCTACGCCTACCTCTGCTGTCTTGAAAACCCCAGTACCTACCACGGCAAAAGCGCGTCGCCTTCGGCCACAAGCCGGATGACCATGAGTTGGAGCAGCAACAGGGATTTTCAATGAAATTCCATTGATTCCACAGGTTAAAAGACCACACAAAGAGTGTATATCTTGAACTGTTGAAATTCATAAGGATTTTCCCAAAAGATGCTGGCAATAAAGGCTCATCCGTTCAGGAAGGACATGGCCATCAAAAGAATCGTCAAAAAGGTAAAGCTGATCCCAGAAAAAAGAAAAAGGAATTGCTTTCCACCATTAGGAACATGGCGTGTATATTCCCGAAAGGTAATGAGGCTTGCCAGCGAAGCTACCAGCGTTCCTGCGCCGCCCACATTGACGCCAACCAGAAGCCCGCGGGCATCCTGCGTGAAACGGCTGAGGAGGATCGCGGCGGGGACATTGCTGATGATCTGGCAGGTAAGCGCAGAAATCAGAATGGTTCCGTGGGACAAAAGGCGGGCGAACAGTACCCGAACAGCTTCCATCCGGGCAAGGTTGCCGGAAAAAGTGAAAAAAGCGGCGAAAGTGGCCAGCAATCCCCAATCTACAGTTTTCAGCGCATGTCGGTCCAACAGCCAGAGCGCCAGAACGATGACAGCCAAGCCAAGAATGTAGGGTACCAGTCGCAGCACCATGGCAACGGCTAAACAGAATAGTCCACCATAGATAACGGCTCGGCGTGAGTCTACCGTGACCTGCGCTTCCGGCACTGAAAGCTGTTCCTTTGGAAACACTGAGCAGCACAGGAGAATGAGAACAGTAGACAGGATGAATGGCGGCAGCATTGCGGAAAAAAACATTTTCGCGGAAAGGCCATAATAGCTGAAAAGATAGAGATTCTGCGGATTGCCGAAAGGCGTGATCATCCCACAGAGGTTAGCGGCACAGTTTTGCAGAATGAACAGAAGCGCCGTGTGCTTTTCCTGTCCAGTGGAGGAAAGGACAAACCAACCCAGTGGCAGAAAAGTCAACAAGGCGGTATCATTGGTCAGGAGCATAGAGCCGAACATGGTGATAACCACCAGCGCCGTACAAACGCCCCGGACAGTGGAAAAGGTGTGTACCATCCGTTGGGAAAGAGCGGAAAAGATATGCAGATCCCGCAAAGCACCCACCACTGCCAGCACACAAAATAGGCAAGTAAGTGTCTTGAGGTCATAATAACCTAAGTAGTCCCTATCAGGCGGAACAAAAAATGCCGTTACAATTGCAGCCAGTAGTGAAATGACCAGCATGGCATTGGCGCGGCACCAAGATTTGATCTTACTCATAAAAAGCCCCTTTGCGTGAAAAGTGTAGAATTCTGTATGGACGCTTCTGCGAAGAAGATAACACATTTTCGAATGATTTACAATGGCACTCCGTTGACCTAAGAAACGCAAAAGGCGGTTCAAAACTCGTGTACATTTTGCACTGCTGGAATCAATAAAAGCATTTTCAAAAAAATTTCGATTTCTTTGGAAGAATCAGTAGCTTTCCGGCGCAAGGTGTGGTATGTGTTGTGGCTACCAAAGAAAGGAGCAATGCTCATGGCAAAAAAACGTGCAAATGGCGAAGGCAACATTCGCAAACGCGCAGACGGGCGTTGGGAGGGGCGCTACACAGCAGGCTACCACCCCGAAACAGGAAAGCGCATCATCAAAAATGTGCTGGGTAAGACACAGGCAGAATGCAAGGCGAAGCTAAAGAAAGCCATTGAGGAAAGCAAAGCATTGGACATCAGCCGCGCAAATGAATATACGGTTGTCACATGGCTGCGGACGTGGTTTGAATTATATGCCAAACCGCATATCCGTCCCTCCACCATGAACTACTACCACAGGAACATCGAACAGCATGTTGCCCCGGCTATCGGAGACATTCCTCTGAACAAGCTTACTACCCGTGACCTGCAAAAACTCTACAATGACCTACAAAGCAACGGCAGGTTGAGAAAAGTTCAGAAAAAGAAAAAACCCGGACTGAGCAACTCCACTGTGCGCGGCATCCACATGATGCTGCACAATGCCTTGGACAGAGCGGTGAAAGAAAAACTCATTCTCAGCAATCCCACGGAGAACTGCATCATCCCTAAAATTGAAAAACAGGAGATGAAGATCCTTCATCCAGACCACATCAGCGCATACCTTGACGCCGCTGAGCAGCGCGGTGCGCTCCCCATGTTTTATCTGGAACTGGTCAGTGGATTGCGAAAAGGTGAACTGGTGGCGCTCCAATGGAGCGATCTTGACGAAGCCAACTGCACCATCTCCGTCAGTAAGCAGGCCAGCTGGGACACAGAGGGAAATCTCATTCTGAGCCAACCCAAAACCGGGAATTCCATCCGAGAGGTGTCCATTCCGCAGGATGCCGTGGAGCTATTGAAGCAGGAGCACGCCAAGCACCCGGACAATCCGTGGATGTTCCCGTCCAGCAG
>OBLF01001518.1_pt1 | contig 18554 bp, 13 predicted proteins | sample 1519231 | NCBI WGS metagenome assembly OBLF01 (sample SAMEA2602895, study PRJEB22501) | metagenome | reverse complement strand
TTCGTTGTTTTTTTTTTTTAATGGAACGGCCACCCACCAGTTCCTACTCTCTTTCCCACCCGGACGCTTTTCCGATCTTTACCCGGAAACCCAGGGGCAGCGGGTGCTGCTGCTGAATTTGGCGGGGGGGTGCGGCGCACCCCCCCGGGTCACCGGCAACGGCAGCAACCTCCTGGCCCCGGACGAGGGCCTGGACCGGCTGGTGATCGACACCTCCGCCCGCCTGAATCGGGTGGAGCAGGGAGCAGGGAACACCGTCATCGCGGACGCCGGGGCCACCCTGGCCCGGACGGCGGACTTCGCCTGCAAGCTGGGGCTGGCAGGGCTGGAATTTGCCCACGGCATCCCCGGCACGGTGGGCGGCGGCGTGTGCATGAACGCCGGGGCCTACGGCGGCGAGATGAAGCAGGTGCTGCGGTCTGCGGCGGTGCTGTTTCCGGAGGAGGGGGTCCGCACCCTTTCCTGTGAGGAGCTGAAGCTGAGCTACCGGCACAGCCTGCTGACGGAGCGGCCCGAAGCGGTGGTGCTGTACGCGGAATTTGCCCTGACGCCTGGGGACCCGGAGCAGATCCGGGAGACCATGCGGACGCTGATGGCAAAGCGGAAGGCCAGCCAGCCCCTGGAATGGCCCAGCGCCGGCAGTACCTTCAAGCGGCCGGAGGGCCACTTCGCCGGGACCCTCATCGATCAGTGCGGCCTGAAAGGGCTGACAGTGGGGGGCGCCCAGGTGTCGGAAAAGCACGCGGGCTTTCTCATCAACCGGGGCGGCGCCACCTTTGCCGATATGACGGAGCTGATCCGCCAGGTGCAGCAGCGGGTGCTGGATGCCACCGGCGTTCAGCTGGAGCCTGAGGTCAAAATCGTTAGATAAGCGGGTGTTTGCATGGAAATTCTCATTATTTCCGGCCTTTCCGGCGCGGGAAAAAGCCGGGCGGCCTCCTTTTTGGAGGACATGGGCTTTTATATCGTGGACAACATGCCCGCGGCCATGATCCTGAAATTCGCGGAGTTCTGCGCCGGCGGCAGCCAGCGCTATGACAAGGTGGCCCTGGTGTACGATGTCCGCACCGCTAACAGCCCCACGGAGCTGTTCGATGTGCTGGACGCCCTGAAGCACAGCGGCGGCGTATGCAGCCTGCTGTTTCTGGAGGCGGAGCCGGAGACCATCATCAAGCGGTACAAGGAGACCCGCCGCCGCCATCCCCTGATGAAGCAGGCGGATTCCCTGGAAAAGGCGGTCTTGGAGGAGCGGGACATGATGGCCCCCCTGCGGCAGCGGGCGGACTATATCATCGACACCACCCATCTTTCCACCGCCCAGCTCCGGGGGGAACTGCTGCGGAATTTCGGCAGCGGAACGGCGGAAAAGGAGGGGATGAGCGTCAGCGTCACCTCCTTTGGCTTCAAGCATGGTCTGCCCATGGAGGCGGACCTGGTGTTTGACGTCCGGTTCATGCCCAACCCCTATTACATACAGGAGCTGCGGGAAAAGACCGGTCTGGACCGGGAGGTCTCGGACTATGTGTTTTCCTTCCAGCAGACCCACGACTATATGGCCAAGCTCCGGGACTTGTTGGCCTTCACCCTGCCGCTGTACGCGGAGGAGGGGAAAACGGAGTTGGTCATCGCCGTCGGCTGCACCGGCGGACACCACCGCTCTGTGGCCGTGACCCATGCACTGGCGGGGGACATCCGTGACCTGGGCTACCGGGTCCGGGAGAACCACCGGGACATGAACCGGTGACCGCCTGAGAAAGGAGGACCTATGTCCTTTTCCTACGATACCAAAAACGAACTGTGCCGCCTGCCGGTGCAGAAGCTGTGCTGCGCCCGGGCGGAGGCCTACGGCATCCTGCTCTACTGCAACACCTTCAGCGCCACCGAGGTGCGGATCATCACGGAAAATCCCAATTTCGCCGCCCGGCTGCCCAAGCTGTTCCGTCGGGCCTTCAGCCTGTCCTTTGACCGCCAGCCGGAAAAGGACCAGGAGGAGGGAAAGCGGATCTTCCAGATCACAGACCGGAAGAAGCTGGACCATATCATCAATCTGCTGGGCTTTGACCCTAAACAGAACCTGGTGCTCCACATCAACTTCGGCCTGGTGGAGGACCCCTGTGACCGGGCGGCCTTTCTGCGGGGAGCCTTTTTTGCCGGGGGCAGCATCACGGACCCCCAAAAGCGGTATCATCTGGAGCTGACCACCTCCCATTTGCAGGTGAGCCGGGAACTGGAGTCCCTGCTGGTGGAGTGCGGCTATCCGCCCAAAAGCGTGACCCGCAGCGGCAGCTTCATTACATATTTCAAACAGAGCGACCAGATTGAGGATTTTCTGACCCTCACCGGGGCCCCGGTGGCGGCTATGAACATCATGTCTGCCAAGCTGGAAAAGGATCTGCGCAACAGCGTGAACCGCCGCCTGAACTGCGACAGCGCCAACCTGGATAAATCCGTGGTGGCGGCCCAGGAGCAGATGGAGGCCATCCGCCGTTTGCAGGAGGCGGAGCTTTTGGAGCAGCTGCCGGACAAGCTGCAGGAGACGGCGGCTTTGCGTTTGGAATATCCGGAGCTGAGCCTTTCCGAGCTGGCGGCGGAATTTGACCCGCCGGTGAGCAAATCCTGCCTGAACCACAGGCTCCGGAAGCTGCTGGAGCTGGCAAAGGATCTCTCCGACTGAGTCCGGAAACAAACTAGAAAAAGAGAGGGTATTTGAAATGAATCGGTGTGAACAGGCTGTTGGCTATCATAAGAAGGGCTTTAACTGCTGCCAGAGCGTTCTGGCGGCCTATCAGGACCTGATCGGCCTGACGGAGGACCAGTGCCTGACCTTGGGCGGCGGCTTCGGCGCCGGCGCCGGGACCGGCGAGCTGTGCGGCGCCGTCACCGGGGCGGTGATGGTGCTGGACCTGCTGACCCCCGCCGACCCCGGCGATGTGATGGGGTCCAAGAAGCGGTCCGTGGCCCAGGCCAAGGAGCTGCAGAAGCGGTTCGCGGCGCGGTTTGAAAATCTGCGGTGCGCCGATCTGCTGCAAAAGAAGTTCGTTCCGGACGACACTACTCCCGCAGCCAAGGTTCTGGGACTTACCGGCCACTGCGACATTATGATCGCCACGGCGGTCGAGATCGTGGAGCAGATGCTGACGGAGCGACAATCACTGTAAAATAAATTCACTTTACAGAACTGAGGGATAGACATGCAAAAGAAAGCACCTATGGGACCGCATAAGCTTTTAAAAGTGTGCAATGGTTTCTTTTTCGGTGGGCTTGGCCTGACGGCTGTGATTTATCTGATTGGCGAATCCTACCAGTGGCGGGGAAACGATGTGTCGGTATTCCTTTGGATCGCGGCAGGTGTTGGAATCCTGATCATGGCCGGAAGCCTTCTGACCGCCTTTTCGAAGCTACGCTGTCCCTACTGCGGGGCCTCCCTGATGGCCGGCGGCCGGGTGCCCACCAGCCTGCCCCATTTCTGTCCGGACTGCGGCAAAGATCTGGACAACTGCGGTTGAGTTTGCCCTATCAACCAATGAAGCGAATCAAAGAGAAAGAATAGGAGAATCCCCATGGCCTTCACCCATTTACATGTGCATACGGAGTTCAGCCTGCTGGACGGCTTCTGTAAGATCAAGGAGCTGCCGGGGGTGGTGAAGGCCATGGGCCAGACCGCATGCGCCATCACGGACCACGGTGTTATGTACGGCGTCATCGACTTTTACCGGGCCTGCAAGGCGGAGGGCATCAAGCCCATCATCGGCTGCGAGGTCTATGTGGCCCCCCAGGGCCGCACCCGGTTCGACAAGGTCCACGAGTTCGACAGCGAAAGCCGCCATCTGGTGCTGCTGTGCGAAAATGAGGAGGGCTACCGCAACCTCTCCTACATGGTGTCCCTAGCGTGGACGGAGGGCTTTTACGTAAAGCCCCGCATTGACCAGGAGCTGCTGCGGAAGCACTCCAAGGGCCTGATCGCCCTGTCCGCCTGTCTGGCGGGAGAGATCCCCCGCCGCCTGCGGAACGGCGAGTACGACAACGCCAAGACTTATGCCCAGGAAATGGCAGCACTGTTCGGCCCGGACCGGTTCTATCTGGAATTGCAGGACCACGGCATCCGGGACCAGAAGCTGGTGAACCAGTCCATCCTGAAAATTCACCAGGAGACCGGCATCCCCATGGTCTGCACCAATGACTCCCACTACCTCCGGAAGGAGGACGCCGAGGCTCACGACATTCTGCTGTGCATCCAGACCGGCAAAACAGTGGACGATGAGAACCGGATGCGCTACGAGCCCCAGAACTTCTACCTCCGCAGCGAGGAGGAGATGGCGGCGCTGTTTGCGGGCTACGAGGGCGCTCTGGAAAATACCCAAAAGATCACGGAGATGTGCAATCTTGAATTCACCTTCGGCAAGTATCACCTGCCGGAATTCAAGCTGCCGGAGGGCTATGACAGCTTCTCCTATCTGAAAAAGCTGTGTGACGAGGGCTACAAGGCCCGGTACGGCGAGGACGACAAGTACCGGGACCAGCTGAAATACGAGCAGGACATGATCGAGAAAATGGGCTTTACCGACTATTTTCTCATCGTGTCCGACTTTGTCCGCTATGCAAAAAGCGTGGGCATCCCCGTGGGACCGGGCCGCGGCAGCGCGGCGGGGTCCATGGTCAGCTACTGCCTCAGCATCACGGACATCGATCCCATGAAGTACAGCCTGTACTTCGAGCGTTTCCTGAACCCGGAGCGGGTGAGTATGCCGGATATCGACATGGACTTCGGCGACACCCGCCGGGGCGAGGTGGTGGACTACGTCCGCCGGAAGTACGGCGACGACCACGTGGCCCAGATCGTCACCTTCGGCACCATGGCCGCCCGGGGCGTCATCCGGGATGTGGGCCGGGTGCTGAATATGCCCTACGCCGATGTGGACGTCATCGCCAAGCTGGTGCCCAATGCCCTGCACATCACCCTGGACGACGCACTCAAGCTTTCCAAGGAGCTGCGGGAGCGGTATGAGACGGACGGCCAGGTGAAGCGGCTCATCGACACCGCCCGTGCCCTGGAGGGCATGCCCCGCCACGCCTCCACCCACGCCGCCGGTGTGGTCATCACCCGGAAGCCGGTGTACGAATACGTGCCCTTGGCGAAAAACGACGAATCCGTGGTCTGCCAGTATATCATGACCACCCTGGAAGAGCTGGGCCTGCTGAAAATGGACTTCCTGGGCCTGCGGAACCTGACGGTACTGGACGACGCTGTGAAAATGGTCCAGACACGGCAGCCGGACTTTACCCTGGCGGATATCCCGGAGGGGGACCCGGAGACCTATAAAATGCTCTCCGACGGCAAGACAAACGGCGTGTTCCAGATGGAGTCCACCGGTATGACCGGGGTGTGCGTGGGTCTGAAGCCCCAGAGCATTGAGGACATCACGGCTATCATTGCCCTGTACCGTCCCGGCCCCATGGATTCCATCCCCAAGTTCATCGCCTGCAAGCACGACCCCAGCAAGGTTAGCTATATCATCCCCCAGCTGGAACCGATCCTGTCCATCACCTACGGCTGCATCGTCTATCAGGAGCAGGTCATCCAGATCTTCCAGCAGCTGGCGGGGTACACCCTGGGCCAGGCGGATATGCTCCGCCGGGCCATGAGCAAGAAAAAGGCCAAGGACGTGGCTAAGGAGCGGGAGGCGTTTCTCCACGGCGACCCATCCCGGAATATCAAGGGCTGCGTAGCCAACGGCATCGACCCTGCCGCCGCCGAAAAGATCTACGACGAGATTTTTGCCTTTGCCAACTATGCCTTCAACAAGGCTCATGCCGTGTCCTACGCGGTGGTGGCCTACCAGACGGCTTATTTCAAATGCCACTTCACCCGGGAGTATATGGCGGCGCTGCTGACCAGCGTACTGGATAACTCCGACAAGGTGTCCGGCTACATCGGGGAGTGCCGGGAGTGCGGCATCGCCCTGTTGCCGCCGGATATCAACCGCTCCGCCGACCGGTTCACAGTGGAGGAAGGGGGCATCCGGTTCGGCCTGGTGGCCATCAAGAACATCGGCCGGGGCTTTATCCAGGCGGTGATGCGGGAACGGGAGACCGGGGGGCCGTTTACCTCCCTTTACGATTTTTGCAGCCGCATGAACGGCAGCGAAATGAACAAGAGGGCGGTGGAAAACCTGATCCGCTCCGGAGCCTTCGACTCCATGGGGGCCCGGCGGTCCCAGCTCATCAAAGTCTACGAGACGGTGATGGACTCCGTGGCGGCCCAGCAGCGGGATAACGTGGAAGGCCAGATGGATTTCTTTTCCATGGCCGCCGGTTTCGCTGACAAGCCAGAACCTGTGAAGGAAATTCCCTTGCCGGATATTCCGGAGTATACGCCGGAGGAACTGATGACCATGGAGAAGGCCACCACCGGATTGTATCTCTCCGGCCACCCCATGGATCACTACCGGGACGCTGCGCAGAAGCTGAAAGCCCCCACCATCGTCTCCATCCTTGAGGACTTTGCCCGGGAGGGCGGCCCGGAGCGATTTGCCGACGGCCAGCGGGTCACCATCGCCGGGGTCATCACCTCCAGCAAAACGAAAACCACCAAGAACAACAGCCTCATGGCCTATGTCATGGTGGAGGACGATACCGCCTCCATGGAGCTGCTGTGCTTCAGCCGGGTGCTGGAGACCTGCGGCGCCTATATGAAGGAGAACCAGGCAGTGGTGGTGAAGGGGCGGCTGTCCGTCCGGGACGAAAAGGCCCCCCAGATCATGTGCGACTCCATTTACCCCCTGTCCACGGTGGAGGGCGGCATTCCGGAACCCCAGCCCAGGCAGGAGACACCGGGGGAGACGCTGTTTTTAAAATTCCCCAGCCTCAGTGACCCGGCCATCCGGCATATGAAGCTGGTGTTCCAAATGTTTCCCGGGAAAAGCACCGTGAAAATGGTGATGGCGGATACTAGGAAGGTCTATGCCGCACGGGTGCTGCTGCACCCGGCATTGGTGGCGGAAGCCAAAGAGGTCCTAGGCAGCGAAAATGTTGTGGTGAAATGAAAAAAGAACCGCCTCATCCAGCTGGATGGGGCGGTTCTTTCAGCGTTTCAGGTAAGCGTCGATGTCGAAGGGCTGTAGGGCTGTGGTGGCTTTCAGGTACAGGGGATGGTGGGGGTGTCCAGCTTTCAGGAGCGGTCCGGCGGTGAACCACCGTGCGCCTGCGGCCTGGCCGTCGGCGGCGAAGTCCCGCATACAGTCCATGAGATAGTCCCGCTTTTCAATGATGTTGCCCCAGGCGGCCCAGACGGCGGGGTGCTCTGAAAGGGACAGCAGGTAGCGGAAGGCTTTCCGGTTTTCGGCGTGGAGGGCGGCGTTGCAGGCAGGCTCCATATCGTCAGGCCGGGTAGCCCGCTGGGCGTAGACATTGAACATCAGGAAACTGTCGTAGCCGTTGTTCAGGGCGATGCGCTGGGCAGACTGCAAAGTGGGGTCCAGGGCGTCCGGGGCCGCGGTGGAGGGGTTGATCCCCACGCAGATCAAGGGACGCCTGCCCCGGGTGCCCAGGATGTAACGGTATTCGGAATAGGTGTTGGGGACGTAGAGCCAGCGGTCCACATCGTAATCCGGAGAGGGACGCAGGGCGGCTTCCAGGGCGGGTTCAAACAGCTCCAGGGCCACGGTGTCCGTGGTGCACTTGGGAATATGAGGCATGGGATTTTCCTCCTTTGTTTTGCATGGAGACCATTGTAGCACGGCGGCGAAAAAAAGGCAATCAGGTCTATTTTTGGCGGCAGGATTGTGGTAAGATGAGAAAAACAGAAATTTGCGGGAGGAGACTATGCTGACGATCTTGATCGGCCGGGCCAAAACGGGAAAATCGGACAAAGTGCTGCGGCGGATGGCAGAGCTGGGGGAAACCAGCCGCCAGATCCTGCTGGTGCCGGAGCACGCTTCCCACCAGGCGGAGGTGGATGTGTGCCGGGCCTGCGGCGACACCGCCAGCCGCTACGCGGAGGTACTGAGCTTCCGCCGCCTGGGAGAGCGGGTGCTGAGCATCACCGGCGGCATTGCGGATGTGACGCTGGACAACGGCGGCAAGCTGCTGACCCTTCAGAGGGCCCTGCTGGAAACGGCCCCCCAGCTGACGCTGTACCGGAAACCCTCCCAAAAGGTGGGCTTTCTGGAACAGATGCTGGCCCTCTTTGACGAACTGCGGTGCTATGAGGTGACGCCGGAAATTCTCTACCAGCAGGCCCAGGACATTGGCGGCGCTACCCACGATAAACTGACGGACCTCAGCCTGCTTTACGCCGCCTATGAGGCCCGGCTCTGCCGCCCCGGTCTGGATGCCCGGGACCGGATGACCAAGCTCTGCGACCATCTGGAAGAGTCCGGCTATGTGCGGGATAAGGACATTTTCATCGACGGCTTCACCTATTTCAACGCTCAGGAGCGGCGGGTCCTGGCGGCGTTTCTGCGGCAGGCCCGGTCCGTCACCGTGACGCTGCTGGGGGAGGTGAACAGCCGTGAGGAGATCTTCGCCCCTACCCTGAAAACCATGGAAATGCTGGAGCGGCTGGCAAAAGCAGAAAATAGCACTGTAAAGATAGAAACCTTGACAAGCAATGGCACATCAGCACTTGAACATCTGGAACGGCACTTTTTCGGGGAGAACATCCCCTATGAGGGCGGCAGCGGTGCTGTGCACCTCCGGGAGGCCTCCACGGTCTATGCGGAGGTGGAGCAGACCGCCGCGGACATCCGGCGGCTGCTGGCGGCGGGGAAGTGCCGCTGCCGGGATATCACCGTGGCGGCCCGGAACATGGGGGACTACATGGGCACCATTGAAACGGTGTTCGAGCGGTACGGCATTCCGGCCTACATCAGCCGCCGCAGCGACATTCTGGAAAAGCCTGTGCTGAGCCTGCTGACCGGTGTGCTGGCCTCCATTTCCAACGGCTATGAGTATGAGGACATGTTCCGCTGGCTGAAAACCGGCTTGGCGGGCTTGACGCCGGAGGAATGTGACGTCCTGGAAAACTACGTCCTGAAATGGGAGATCCGGGGCCAGGCATGGCTGCAGGAGGCGGACTGGACGGAAAATCCGGACGGCTACGGTGCTCCCTGGAACGATCTGCGGCAGGCACGGCTGGAACAGGTGAACGAGCTGCGCCGCCGGGTGGGCGGCCCCTTGGGCCGTCTGGCGGCGGGAATGAAGGATGGCAGGACCGCCCGGGACTATGTGGAAGCACTCTATGACTTCATGGAGACTCTGAATCTGGAAGCGGCCCTGACGGAGCAGATGCACCGCCAGGCGGAGGGCGGCCGGATGCAGGAGGCGGAGGAGACGGCCCAGCTTTGGGAGATCCTCTGCGGCGTGTTGGACCAGTTTGTGGAGATCCTGGGGGAGGAGCGGCTCACCGGAGACGAGTTCGAGCGGCTGTTCCGCCTGGTGCTGACCCAGTACAGCGTAGGTACCATCCCGGTGTCTCTGGACCAGGTGTCCGTCACCGAGATCACCCGGAATGACCGCCACACCACCCAATACCTGTTCCTGCTGGGGGCTAACGACCATGTGCTGCCGGACCCCGGACAGAGCGGCGGATTACTGAACGAGGACGACCGCCAGGAGCTGGCCCTCCGGGGCATCGAACTGGCGCCCAGCGGCATGGAGCGGATGAGCGTGGAGCTGCAAAATCTGTATGCGGCCCTGACCCAGCCCACGGAGGGACTGACGGTAAGCTACCCGGTGACGGATGTCTCTGGCAGTGAGCTGCGGCCCGCCTTCGTGGTGGAACGGCTGCAAAATCTCTTCCCGGATCTGCGGCTGGAACGGGAACCGGCTGACAAGGCATACCGCCTGACAGCGGTTGGCCCCGCTATGGAAACCGCCGGACGAGAACCTGGCGGCGTTTTGTGGCAGTATTTTCAGCAGACGGCGGACAGCGCCCGCCGTCTGGATGCCATGGCCCGGGCGGCGGACGCCCGGCGGGGCAGGCTATCGCCTGAGGCCGTGAAGGCGATTTATGGAGAACGCATCTCCATGACCGCCTCCCGGCTGGAACGGCTGCGGTCCTGCCACTTTGCCTATTTCATGGAATACGGTCTTCGGGCCAAGCCCCGGGAACCGGCGGCCTTTGACGCGCCCCAGATCGGCACCTTCCTCCATTACCTGCTGGAAAACGTGACCCGGGATGTGCTGGCTCAGGGGGGCTTTGCCGCCGTGGACAACGACCGGCTGCACCAGCTGGTGCGGCAGTATATCGACCAGTACGTGGCCGGGGAACTGCACAACTTCCAGAACCGGAGTGCCCGGTTCCGGTATCTTTTCCGGCGGCTGCGGACCACGGCCTATGCCGTCATTGACCAGGTGGCGGAGGAACTGCGGCACTCCGACTTCGTTCCCATGGCCTTTGAACTGACCTTCGGCGGAAAGGACGGGGCGCTGCCTGCAGTGACCATCTCCCAGCCCGGCGGCCAGCTGCGGGTAGGGGGCAAGGTGGACCGGGTGGACGGCTGGATCAAGGATAACAAGCTGTACATCCGGGTGGTGGATTACAAATCCGGCAAAAAGAAATTTGACCTGGCCAATGTCCGCATGGGCCTGGACATTCAGATGCTGCTGTACCTCTTTGCCCTGCAGAAAGAGGGGAAGCAGTACTTCGGCCGGGACATCCAGCCTGCCGGGGTGCTGTATCTCCCGGCCCGGGACGAGATTCTGAGCCTGGACCGGAACGTGACGCCCGAAAATTTGGAAAAGGAGCGGGAAAAGACGCTGAAGCGCTCCGGACTGCTGCTGGACGAGCCGGAGGTCCTCCAGGCCATGGAGCACGAGGCCATGACAGAGCCCCGCTACCTGCCTTTGCGGGTGAACCGGAGCGGAGACCTTTCCGGCAGTATTGCCTCCGCCGCCCAGCTGGGTAAGCTGGGCAATTATGTGGACAAGCTGCTGCGCCAGATCGCCGGAGAGCTGCGCAGCGGCAATATCGACGCCGACCCTTGCTGCCACAGCGAGGAGGACAGCCAGTGCCGTTTCTGCGACTGGGCTCCGGCGTGCCATTTCCGGGACGGGCAGGACCGGGACCATCTGCGGTACATCCTGCCGGTGAAGCCGGAGGAGTTCTGGCAGGAGCTTGAGGAAGGAGGCGGAGACCCATGGCAAAACTGAACCTGACGGAGCAGCAGCGCGCCGCGGTGGAAAACCGGGGCGGCAGCCTGCTGGTGTCCGCCGCCGCCGGTTCCGGCAAGACCAAGGTGCTGGTGGAGCGGCTGTTCCGGTACGTGACGGAGGAGCACTGCCACATTGACGATTTCCTCATCATCACCTATACCAAGGCTGCCGCCGCGGAGCTGCGGAGCAAGATCGCGGCGGAGCTTTCCAAGCGTCTGGCAGAGGAACCGGGAGACCGGCACCTCCGCAGCCAGCTGCTGCGGGTTTACCAGGCGGACATCAAAACCGTGGACGCCTTCTGTACGGCCCTGCTGCGGGAAAACACCCACCTGCTTGCGAAAGAAGGGGAGCGGTACACCCTGACGCCGGATTTCCGGGTGCTGGATGAAAACGATGCCAAGCTTCTGCGCCAGCGGGTATTGGACCGGGTCCTGGGCCGGTTTTATGACGATCTGGATGAGGGCGGCGCCCTGCTGGCAGATACCTTGGGAGCCGGACGGGACGACAGCGCCCTGGCGGCCCTGGTTTTGGAGACCTATGAAAAGCTCCAGAGCCACGCCTATCCGGCGGCGTGGCTGGAGCGGAACCGGGCTGTCTGGGAGCACTGCGGCGGGGACTTCAACGACACGCCCTACGCCGCCGAGCTGCTGACGGTGGTCCGCCGGAAGGCCTTTCACCACATGACGGCCCTGCGGAAGGCGGCGCTGTCCACCGAGGGCGGCGACCTCTATAAGGGCTACGGAGAAAAATTCCTGACGGCCAGCCGTTCCCTGGTCCCTCTGGCGGCGTCCCAAAACTGGGAAGCCGCCCGGGATTCCCTGGAACACCTGGAATTTCCACGGCTCACCACCCCCAAGGGCATGAAGGACGATCCGGAGGTCCTGCGGCTGAAAAAGCTGTGGGAGGGAGCCAAGGAGTCCGTGAAGAAGCTGGAAAGTTTCCTGTCCGTCAGCGGGGAGGAGGCCATGGAGGACCTGGGGACCATGGCCCCGGCCATGACGGCCCTCCTGAAGCTGACAGCGGACTTTGCTGAGGCCTACCGGGTGGAAAAGCTGCGGAAGAACTGTGCCGACTTCTCCGACCAGGAACACCTGGCCCTGGAGCTGCTGGTGGCCGGGGACGGCAGTCCCACAGAGCTGGGCCGCCAGGTGGCGGGCCGCTACCGGGAGATTTTGGTGGACGAGTACCAGGACACCAACGAGGTCCAGAACGCTATTTTCCGGGCAGTGTCTCGGGAGGGGCAGAACCTCTTCACCGTAGGAGACGTAAAGCAGAGTATCTACCGCTTCCGGCTGGCGGACCCCACCATTTTCCTGAACAAGTACCAGCGGTTCCAACCGGCGGAAACGGCGGCGGACGGGGAGGAGCGGAAGATCCTGCTCTCCAAAAACTTCCGCTCCCGGCAGGAGATTTTGGACGCCGCCAACTTCATCTTCTCCAACATTTTGTCTGTAGATATGGGGGAGATGGCATACGGCGAGGACGAATCCCTCCATTTCGGCGCGGCGTACTATCCGCCCCGGATGGACTGCGATACGGAATTTCACCTGATCTCCGCCCGGCAGAAGTCGGCGGAGGAGGAACGTCCGGTGAAAAAGCTGACGGCGGAGGCCCGGTTCACGGCCCGCCGCATCCGGCAGATGCTGGACGAGGGCTATCCCGTCACCGGAGCGGACGGCGTTCTGCGGCCCTGCCGCCCGGAGGACATTGTGATTTTGATGCGCTCCCCCGGCAGCCGGTCCGCCGCTTTTGCTCAAGCCATGGCGGAGCAGGGGGTGCCCTGTTCCTTTGAGGAGAGCAGCAGCTTTTTTGAGAGTGTGGAGATCGCGGTGACGCTGTCCCTTTTGGAGGTCATCGACAATCCCCGGCAGGATGTGCCCCTGATCTCCGTATTGCGCTCACCGGTGTTTGGCTTTGCGCCGGACCGTCTGGCGGTGATCCGCAGCCATGACCGGGACGGCGATTTCTACGACGCCCTGCTGGCGGACGGCGGAGAGGATGTGCAGGCCTTCCTGGCCACCTTGTCCGCCCTGCGGGAGACGGCGGCGGATATGAGCGTGTGCCGTCTGCTGTGGCACATTTACAACACGCTGGACCTGCTGGGTATTTTCGGCGCCATGGACGGCGGCTCCGTCCGGCAGGAGAATCTGATCGCCCTGACCCGCCACGCCGAACGCTTTGAGGGCAGCGGCTACCGGGGCCTGTTTGCCTTCATCACCCAGCTGCGGCGGCTGATGGAGGCTGGGGAGGCCCCGGAGGTGAAGATCGCAGGCGGGACCGGCGGCGTGCAGCTGATGAGCATTCACAAGTCCAAGGGCCTGGAATTTCCCATTGTATTCCTCTGTGATTTGGACCACGCCTTTTCCCGGCAGGATTTCGACACGCCGGTACTGGTGCACCCGGCTTTGGGCCTGGGGCCCCGGTGCATCGACCTGAACCGGAAGATCCGCTATCCCACCATGGCAAGGCTGGCCTTGGAGGAAAAGCTCCGCCGGGAGAACCTGGCAGAGGAGCAGCGGGTCCTGTATGTGGCCATGACCCGGCCCAAGGAGAAGCTGATCCTGGTGGATGCCATGTACCACGCGGAGACCCGGCTGAAAAAGCTGGTGGCTGCCGCGGCCTGTCCCGCCGCGCCGGAAGCGGTGGCGGAGGGGAAATGCTTCGGCGACTGGGTCCTGCTGCCGCTGCTGTGCCGCCCGGAGGCCGCATCCCTGCGAAACCTGGCGGGGCTGGATGCAGATTGGCTGTATACGGGAGATACCAAGCCATGGCAAGTATATATCCATGACAGCAGCGACTATGCTTCCATCCCCAAGCGAGTTGTTTCCGGGGACCGGGAAGCGGCGGACACTGCCGCTTTTGATCCGGAAGTGCTGCTGTTCCGATATCCCTATCAGCGGGAGACGGTGCTGCCTGCCAAGCTTACCGCCACCCAGCTGAAGGGCCGGGCCCTGGACGAGGAAATTGCGGAAAACGCCTACCACACCCCCTATATCCGCCCCCTGGTCCAGCCGAAATTCCGACGGGAGCAGAAGGGCCTCACCCCGGCGGAGCGGGGCACCGCCACCCATCTGGTGCTGCAGTATCTGGACCTGCGGGACCGGGACGTGCCGGGACAGGTGGAGAAGATGAAGCTGGCGGCCAAGCTGACGCCGGAGCAGGCGGCGGCTGTGGACATTCCGGCGCTGGAGAGGTTTCTGGCATCGCCACTGGCGGAGGAGATGCGGCAGGCGGCCGTGGTGGAGCGGGAATACCGCTTCACGGTGCTGATGGACGCCCGGGACTATGACCCCGGCGCGGCAGGGGAGGACACCATTCTCTTGCAGGGCGTGGTGGACTGCTGGTTTGAGACGCCCCGGGGCATTGCAGTGGTGGATTTCAAGACCGACCACGTGCGGACGGAGGAGGAAGTGGCCCAGCACGCGGAGCTGTACCGTGGCCAGCTGGCGGCCTATTCTCTGGCTTTGGGCCGGGTGCTGGAAAAGCCGGTGGTGCGGAAGGCATTGTACTTCCTGAATGCGGGAAAAACCGTGGAGATGCCCTGATTTTTCAAAAACTTCGGCGTTTTGCGAAAAAATGCTTGCAATCTCTTTGGCAATATGATATGCTGATTTAGCTTTTGTGGGGTGAAAGCTCCTCAAAGGTAGTTTTGTACCAGAAAGAGGTGAACGAGAGCAATGAAGGAAGGAATCCATCCCAATTATCAGCAGACTACGATTACTTGCGCCTGCGGTAATGTGATTGAGACAGGTTCTACCAAGAGTGATATCAAGGTGGAAGTCTGCTCGAAGTGTCACCCCTTCTTCACTGGCAAGCAGAAGCTGGTCGATACCGGCGGACGCGTGGCCAAGTTCAACAAGAAGTTCGGTCTGGACAAGTAAGTCCTTACACTTCGTCACGATCAGCGGCAGTCTGCGAAAGCGGACTGCCGCTTTTTTGTTGCATTTTTCCGGGAATCGGCTATACTGGACACATCAATGCTGTCCGGACCGGCAGGCCGGTCCGGATCACAAGGAGAGACGCATTTGTTACCGAGAGAAGAAATTCGAGACAACGTGGTGCTGGTGGGGCTGAATTCCCCGGTCCTCAAGGAGGACAGCGCCACGGAAGAGAGCATGGAGGAGCTGGCCGACCTGGTGGAAACTGCCGGGGGTGAGGCCGTGGGCATCGTTTTGCAGAACCGGCCATCGCCGGACCCCCGCACCTTCATCGGTGAGGGCAAGGTGGCGGAGGTCCAGCTCTACTGCGAAAATACCGGGGCGGACATGGTGATTTTCGATAATGACCTGTCCCCCTCCCAGCAGCGAGTGCTGACGGAGCTGCTGGGAGTCCAGGTGCTGGACCGCTGCGGCCTGATCCTGGACATTTTCGCCCAGCGGGCCAAGACCAAGGAAGGCCGCCTGCAGGTGGAACTTGCCCAGTATCGCTACCTGCTGCCCCGGCTGATCGGCATGTGGAGCCACCTGGAGCGCCAGGGCGGCACCAGCAGCAAGGGCCCCATTGGTTCCAAAGGCCCCGGCGAGACCCAGCTGGAAACGGACCGCCGCCTCATCAATAAGAAGATCGACAAGATCCGGGCGGACCTGGAAGAGGTGCGCCGGGTCCGGGCCACCCAGCGCCAGCAGCGGCAGAAGAACGAGATCCCGGTGGTGGCCATCGTGGGCTATACCAACGCGGGCAAATCCACCTTGCTGAACCAGCTCACCGGCGCCAACATCCCCGCCAACAACCGCCTGTTCGACACCCTGGACACCACCAGCCGCCTGCTGACGGTCAGCGACACTTTGGATGTGGTGATCTCCGACACCGTGGGCTTCATCCGCAAGCTGCCCCACCAGCTGGTGGAGGCTTTCAAGGCCACGCTGGAGGAACTGGAATACGCAGACCTGCTGCTCCACGTCATCGACGTGTCCAATCCGGAGTGGCAGCACCAGTCGGAGGTGGTGGAGAACCTTATTGTGGAACTGGGAGCCAGCGAGATTCCACGGATCGACGTATTCAATAAGTGCGACTGCGTGGAGGCCGGGGACCTGCGGCCCCACGGCGTGGACATCTGCTCCATCTCCGCCCGGACCGGCGAGGGGATCGATCGTCTGCTGGAGATGATCGACCAGCGGCTGGACAAGGGCAGCCGCCGGGTCCATATCCATCTGCCCTATGACAAGGGCGGGCTGCTGGACATGCTGTACCGGGAGGCCAAGGTGGAAGCCGTGGAATACAGCGAGACCATCGACATCACAGCGGTATGCCCGCCCCGGGTGCTGGGCCAGATCGCGGCCTATACCCCGGACTGGACGCCGCCGAAAGAGGACTGGGAATGATCACGCTGAAAACGCGGCGGCTGCTCCTCGCCCCCTGGCGGGAGGAGGATGCCGAGGCATTGTACGCTCTGGCGTCGGACCCGGAGATCGGACCCATGTGCGGCTGGGAACCCCACGGAAGCGTGGAGGAAAGCCGGGAGGTCATCCGGGATGTGTTCAGCGCGCCGGAGGTCTGCGCGATTCTCAGCAGAGAGAGCGGCGCACTGCTGGGAGCGGTGGGCCTTCAGCCGTCATCGGAGATTTTTCCGGAGCTTTCTGCCACAGAGCAGCGGGAGATGGGCTATTGGCTGGGACGGCCGTATTGGGGCCATGGCGTTATGACGGAGGCTGCAACAGAACTGCTGCGCTTCGGCTTTGAGACACTGGGGCTGGAAGTCGTCTGGTGCTCGCATTATGACTGGAACAGCCGGTCTCGTCGGGTCATTGAGAAGTGCGGCTTCCGCTATCAGTTCACAAAAGAGACAACGAATGTCATCGGAATGACCAATAAAACGGTGTTTTACGCCTTGAAAAAGGAAGAATGGCTGGCTTTTTCCGGTGAAAAGGAGTTTGCATGACGGAGTATAACGTCCCCTATCAGGACGCCGAAAGCGAGTTTACGGAAAAGCGTTCCCACTTCATCACCCACTTATATAAGGTGGAAACGGAGGGGGAGGCCCGGGCCCGCATCGAGGAGATGAAAAAGAAATACTACGATGCCCGGCACAACTGTTGGTGCTACCTTCTGAAAGAGGGGAGCGTGGTCCGCTATTCCGACGACGGCGAGCCCCAGGGCACAGCGGGCCAGCCCATGCTGAACGTGTTCCAGCGGCAGGAGGGGTGGAACGTCTGCTGCATCGTGACCCGGTACTTCGGCGGCGTGCTGCTGGGGGCGGGAGGGCTGACCCGTGCTTACACCAAGGGGGCCTCCGATGCCCTGGCAGCCTCTGGGATCGCCCGGATGGGCCTCTGGACTCTGTGGGACGTGCCCTGCACCTACCCACTGTTTGAGCGGATGAAGCTGGAGGCAGCCGCAGCAGGCGGCGTGGTGCGGGACGCGGAATACGGCGCGGACATCACCCTTCACGCGGCGTTCCCTGCCGGCGGAGCGGAGCGGTTCCAGGCGAAGCTGACGGAGCTTTCTGCCGGAAGCCTGTCCATGACGACGGCAGGAGAGGAGTTCCTGCCTGGTCCCCGGGAGGAGGCCCGGTAACAGCGCCTGCATTTCCGGCGTTTCGACTGAAAACGGCGGATTTTCCTTGCATTTCCCACAAAACTTCTGTATAATGCAAATTTATGATAGATTTTTTCAGGAAGGACTGACAGCAATGGCTGACGAGATCAAAACCACGGCGGCGGAGGCCCCCGAAAGCCGCAACTTCATCCATGCTTTTATTGAGGAGGACATCGCCCAGGGCGGGCAGTTTGAGGGCATGACCGTGCATACCCGGTTCCCGCCGGAGCCCAACGGCTACCTCCATATCGGCCACTGCAAGGCTCTGACCATCGACTTCGGCACCGCGGAAAAGTTCGGCGGACTGTGCAACCTGCGGATGGACGACACCAACCCCACCAAGGAGGACGAGGAGTTCGTGGAGGCCATCAAGGAGGACATCCACTGGCTGGGCTTCGACTGGGGCGACCGCTTCTTCTACGGCTCCGATTATTTTGAGGAGGATTACAAGCAGGCTGTGGGCCTCATCAAGAAGGGCCTGGCCTATGTGTGCCAGCTGTCTCCCGAGGAGTTCAAGGCCCACCGGGGCGACATCGGCATCCCCGCCACCTCTCCCTACCGGGACCGTCCCATTGAGGAGAGCCTGGACCTCTTTGCCCGGATGCGGGCAGGGGAGTTCCCCAACGGCGCCATGACCCTCCGGGCTAAGATCGACCTGGAATCCGGCAACTTCAACATGCGGGACCCCGTCATCTACCGCATCAACCACATGCACCATCACCGCTAGGGGGCCAAGTGGTGCATCTATCCCATGTACGACTTTGCCCATCCCATCCAGGCCGATTTGGTGGGCATTACTCACAGTCTGAGCTCCCTGGAATTTGAGGCCCACCGGCCCCTGTACACCTGGGTCATCGCACCCTGCG
>OBLF01001517.1_pt1 | contig 18554 bp, 14 predicted proteins | sample 1519231 | NCBI WGS metagenome assembly OBLF01 (sample SAMEA2602895, study PRJEB22501) | metagenome | reverse complement strand
TTCTTCTTTGAAGAGAGATTTCTTGTTGTGATTTTCCCTTTTTGAGAAAAACTATTTTTTTCCTCTAACGAAAAGCTACTTTCCTTATCAAACTGGCTTGTAAATCACAGTTTTTATGTAATTTTGTCCGTTGAAACGTTTTTAGTATGTTTTATTTTATCAAAAGGACCTTAGTGTGGATCAGACGACTGAAGTATTCCAGAGGTTTTGGAGTACAGTCGCCTTGGGCATACCGTTTTATTCGATATGTGGTGAATGAGCACTATCCATATTATAGGTACAGGCAGCTTGAGGAGACTGTCTATGGTCTTGATAGACGTACCAGAAAGCTTTGCAGATTCTATTTTCGCTTGTCAAATTATCAACAGCCAGTTTCTTTCATCGATTTTTGTCCTCCGTCTCCCTGCTATAAGTTCTATGTAACGGCAGGGGCGAGACGTGCGGATTACAGGCTGGTAACATTGGAAACATCGATAGAAGAACAGTACAGTATGCTGGCAGAAGCAGGTGAGCACAGCATCGTCCGTGTGTCTTTGACTGGAGAATACAGAAAATTTCTCGATCAGGCTCTTGACACCCTGCCTGCTTCTTCGGTTTTGGTTATTGAGCGTATTCAACGGGACAGGGAGTCTGAGGAATACTGGAAGGAGTTGATGGCAGATGATAGAACAGGGGTTTCTTTCGACTTGTACTATTGTGGTGTGATATTTCTCAATTCTGCAATGATCAAGCAGAACTATATCGTAAATTTCTAAATATATCCTGTTAACGGGTCTGTCGGGGAAGATATGACGAAGATATATACAAAAGGTGGTGATAATGGGACTACTTCTTTGTGTGGAGGAGTCCGTATTCGGAAGGATGATGTCCATATCGAAGTCTGCGGGACACTTGACGAGTTGAATGCACATATCGGGCTGTTGGTCTCTTTGTTGCTTGATGTCAGAATAAATCAGATGTCTGAAGATTCCTGCGGGAAGATTGCTTCATTTCTCCGACAGCTTCAAAGTGTCTTGTTTGTCATAGGAGGTTTTGTCGCTTCTGGTAGAGTACAGCCGGCGGATTTGTCTGCTGTCGCATGCAGGACCAAGGAAATTGAAGGTTTCATTGACCTTGTGGAGTTGAATCTTCCTCCTCAGCATTGTTTTGTACTTCCAGGAGGTGTCCTCGTTGCTGCACAAAGCCATATCTGCCGAACAGTCTGCCGACGTTTGGAAAGACGTATGACAACACTGTCAGAATGCGTTGCCATTCCGGATGAAATGCAGGCTTTCATAAACAGATTGTCAGACTATTTCTTTGTCCTGTCACGTTATTTGAACATTCATGGTGGAAATGATGAAAAAACGTGGGGAAACACTTGTAGATAAAAAATAAAATGTTACTTTTGCACGCACTAATGAATGTGTAAAAAAACAAGAATATGTATTGGACGCTGGAATTGGCCTCTAAGCTGGAAGATGCTCCATGGCCTGCAACAAAAGACGAACTGATTGACTATGCTATGCGGTCAGGTGCGCCCCTTGAGGTGCTTGAGAATCTTCAGGAAATCGAAGATGAAGGTGATGTCTACGACAGTATCGAGGATATCTGGCCTGATTATCCTTCGAAAGATGATTTCCTGTGGAATGAAGATGAATATTAAAAGGTGGGAAAAAGGTTACTTACATGCAAGTGTGGGTAACCTTTTTTGTTTCGGGCTTTCTGGTGTCTGATCCGTGATTCTGGTTTCGTACTTCAGGATGGCAATCGCATTTAATTCAAGTGTAGCTGGTCGATACAAATAGGTTGGTGCATGACTCTTTTGCAACTGGGCGTTACTTGCATCCCAACTAACGCCTGTTTGGGCTTCAATCAGGCGTTACTTGCACTGCAATAGGGCATCTCTTCCTCTTCTGTATGTAACTGTTTGTGTGTCAGTTGATTTATGGATATTGATTTTATGTGTGTATAATTTCAACTGAAGCATAGATGGGTAAATCTTCTTGAACAGGCCGGCCTTAACAAATATGTAGTCGAAAGCAATATTTCTTCATCCTGTTCGTTATAAAGGCGTGCTTAAACGCTTAATGTTCATAATTGCGCTTGCTTGTCTGGCAGAGGCCTCTGTCAAGGCACAGTATGATCCGTCCTATAGTCATTATTGGGCGATGGAACCGTCATTCAATCCGGCATCGGTGGGCAAGGACAACAAGCTGAATGTCGTGGGAGCCTATGGTCTCGACTTTTCCGGCTACGAGAATAACCCGAATACTTTCTATGTAGGGGCCGATATGCCGCTTTATTTCTTAAAGCAGTACCATGGTGTCGGCATCTCTATTCTCAATGACAAGCTGGGCGTTTTTACACACCAGCGCATCAATGTTCAGTATGCTTTCCGTCATCATCTTTTTGGGGGAATGCTCTCGGCAGGTGTTCAGGCCGGTATGCTTTTCGAGAAGTTCGACGGTTCAAAACTGGATCCAGAAGAAGCGAGTGATCCGGCTCTGACACAGTCGGAGGTCAATGGAAACAGTCTTGATTTCGGAGCAGGGCTCTACTATACACACCGGAACTGGTATGTCGGTGCATCTGTCCAACATTTAAATTCTCCCTTGGTAGAACTGGGAGAAACCAATGAGTTGCAGATAAATCGTACGTATTATTTGACAGGTGGATACAATATAAAACTGCGTAATCCGTTTCTTACTATACCGGTCTCCGCTCTCGTGCGGTATGACGGAACGGCCTGTCGGACCGACCTTACAGCCCGGGTGGTATATTCTCACGAGAAAAGAATGCTTTACGGGGGTGTCTCCTACAGCCCGACAAACTCCGTTACAGCTTTCGTAGGCGGTACGTTCCACGGCATCAACGTCGGCTACAGTTATGAGATGTACACCGGCGCAACGGCCTTCAAGAACGGCAGCCATGGGCTGTTTGTCAGTTATCAGACCGATATTAACCTTCAGAAAAAAGGAAGGAACAAACATAAAAGCGTAAGATTTCTATAGAAAGATATAATGAAAATGAAGAAAAGTATAATTGCCCTCTGCCTTGGTGCAATCTCTTTGGGAACACTCACAGGTTGTTTTGCCGGCAAGGCGACTTCCTCGTCAGGTCGCGGCGGTGAGGTTACTGGCGTTGGCGGTGGGCGTTCCTTCCGCGAGCCGACCCCTTATGGCATGACGCTGGTCAAGCGCGGCTGGCTGAGAATGGGGCTGGAAAAGCAGGACTCTCTCTGGGGCAAGAAGACTCCGGTAAAGGACATCTCGGTAGACGGTTTCTGGATGGATGAAACGGAGGTCACCAATTCGGAGTACAAGCAGTTTGTAGAGTGGGTCCGCGACTCCATTCTCCGCACCCGCCTGGCAGATCCGGCATACGGCGGCGATGAGTCTTATATGATTACCGAGGATAAGAACGGCGACCCCGTCACCCCTCACCTGAACTGGAACAAGCGTCTTCCTCGCAAGCCTAATGAGGATGAGCAGCGTGCTTTCGAGAGTCTCTATGTGACCAATCCCGTCACCGGAGAGAAGAGTCTCGATGCCAGCCAGATGAACTACCGTTATGAAATTTATGACTATACGACGGCAGCTCTGCGCCGCAACCGGCTGAAACCGCAGGAGCGTAACCTGAATACGGATGTCACGGTCGACCCTGACGAAGTGGTGATGATTTCCAAGGATACGGCTTATGTTGATGACAACGGAATGATTCATAACGAAACCATCAACCGTCCGTTGACAGGTCCTTGGGACTTCCTGAACACTTATATCGTCAATATCTATCCTGATACGACCTGCTGGGTCAATGACTTCCGGAATTCGGACAACGAGATTTACCTCCGCAACTATTTCAGCAATCCTACTTACAACAACTATCCGGTCGTCGGTGTCACGTGGGAACAGGCCAATGCTTTCTGTGCGTGGCGGACAGAGTACCTGCTCAAGGGACTCGGTAAGGAAGCCCGCTACGTGCAGCGTTACCGTCTTCCGACCGAAGCCGAGTGGGAGTATGCTGCCCGGGGGAAGAACCAGGACGAGTTCCCTTGGGACAATCAGAACGTAAAGAACGGGAACGGCTGTTTCTTTGCCAACTTCAAGCCGGATCGTGGAAACTATACGAAGGACGGCAACCTGATTACCAGCAAGGTGGGCATCTACGGTGCCAATTCCAACGGCCTGTTCGATATGGCGGGCAATGTTGCCGAGTGGACCAGTACGATCTACACCGAGGCCGGGGTGGATGCGATGAACGACCTCAATCCGCAGCTTGACTACAAGGCGGCCAGGGAAGACCCCTACCGGCTGAAGAAAAAGAGTGTGCGAGGCGGAAGCTGGAAGGATCCGGAGAGCTATATCCGCAGTGCGTGGCGCACATGGGAGTACCAGAACCAGCCCCGCAGTTACATCGGCTTCCGTTGTGTCCGCAGTCTTGCCAGCTCGTCCAGCGAGGCTGCCAGGGAGAATAAGAAAAGCAGTAAGAAAAAGAGAAGATAAATGACACAGTACAGTAAATACAATTTCGTTTACCGTCTGCAGAAGTGGATGGACAGCGTGCCTGGACAGACGTTCCTTAACTATGGTTACAGCTGGGGCGCCTCGGTGGTTATTCTCGGTGCATTGTTCAAGCTGACCCACCTGCCGGGGGCCAACATCATGCTCTATTTCGGTATGGGTACAGAGGTTGTCGTATTCTTCCTTTCGGCTTTCGACCGCCCGTTCGACAAGACGGATGACGGACGTGAGCTCGCCACGCACGTGACGGAAGAGTATCTTGGTGGAGACAGACACGACATTGCACTACAGCCGTCTCCGGTCTCTCCGGCCGGTGTCGCAGTCGCAGCGGCAGGGCAGCAGCCGGTTCCGTCGGCAAGTGACATTGCGGCGGCAGTCGTCAGCCAGCAGAGCAAGGTGATTGCCGATGCACAGCAGCAGACACCGGAGATGGTAGAGGCGCAGACGAATTATGTTTCTGCATTGCAGAACCTGACAGAAATGCTGGGTAAGGTAAATGACCAGAGCCAGCGTCTTACCCGGGACAGCGAAGAGATGGAAAACCTCAACCGCACTCTTACGGGTATTGCGAAAGTTTACGAAATGCAGCTCAAGGGAGCCAGCCAGCAGATCGGTACCATTGACCAGATCAATGAGCAGACCCGCAGGATGGCGCAGCAGATTGAACAGCTCAACAGTATCTATGCCCGGATGATTGAGGCGATGACGGTCAATATGCGTGTAGCTGCCCCTGGTGCTGCCCCTCAGCCTTCAGCTTCCGGGAGCTTGTAACGAGAAGTGTCATGGCAGGGAGGAAGTCTGTCTGCAGATGTCTTCCCGCAGCAAAGAATAGAATGAATGGCTATTAAGAAGAGAAAGATTTCCCCTCGCCAGAAGATGATCAATCTTATGTATATCGTCCTCATGGCCATGCTGGCATTGAACATCTCTACCGAGGTGCTCAATGGCTTCTCTGTCGTAGAAGAGAGCCTGAACCGCACGACGGGGAATTCGACCAAGGAGAACGAGGCCATCTTCGGCGAGCTGGACCAGATGATGCGCAAGAATCCGCAGAAGGTAAGGGAGTGGTTCATGATGGCATCGACGGTCAGGGAGATGAGCGATTCGCTCTACGACTACGCACAGTCGCTGAAAGTCGCCATTGTCCGTGAGGCTGACGGTGAGAAGGGAGATCCCTTGCACATCGATGGGAAAGACAATATCGAAGCGGCCAGCTACATCATGCTGAATCCGGCGAACGGACAGGGGCACAGACTCTATGAGGCAATCAACAGTTACCGTTCGCGCATTCTCCGCTTCGTGACCGATCCCCGGCAGAAGAAGATCATCTCCAGCAACCTCTCCACGGTTGTTCCCCGCCATTCGATGGGAAAGAACTGGGAAGAGTATATGTTTGAGAATATGCCTGTTGCCGCAGCCGTGACACTTCTCTCCAAACTGCAGAGTGATGTCCGCTATGCTGAAGGTGAAGTGCTGCATACGCTGGTAGCAAACGTCGGTCTGAAGGACTTGCGTGTCAACAAGCTGCAGGCGTTTGTCGTACCGAGCCAGACACGTCTCTATCCGGGTGAATCGATGACTGCCCGGATGTTCATGGGGGCTGTTGACTCTACGCAGCAGCCACAGGTCTATGTCAACGGACAGCTTGTCAAGGGCAACCAGATAACTGTCAGGGCCGGTGCGCCGGGCCGGCATACGCTGAACGGATATATCCTCATCAAGGATATGGCAGGCAATGTGCTGCGCCGTAACTTTTCTCAGGACTATTGGGTCACAGGTGGCCCGCAGCCCCGGCAGTATATCAGTCCGGAGGGTATGCAGAAAGTCCCGCCGTTCGATGGTATGGCTACAATTGCCGCCGACCTGATGAACGTGCTCTATGCAGGCTTTGACAACCCGATAACCATCAGCATCCCCAACACATCGCAGGGAGATGTGCAGGCAACGATGTCGGGCGGCTCCCTCGTGTCACGGGGTGGAGGGCACTTTATCGCTCGTCCTTCGTCCGTCGGTCAGCCTGTCACAATTGCCGTGTCAGCCAAGGGACGCAGGATAGGGGAGTATAAGTTCCGTGTCCGCAAGCTGCCGGACCCGTCGCCGTATATCGCCATGGGGACTGACCGGTTCAAGAGCGGTGCATTGTCAAAGGCTGCCCTTATGTCAGCACCGGGCATCCATGCGGCTATTGACGACGGCCTGCTTGACATTCCGTTTGCCGTCACCAGTTTCCGTGTTGTCTTCTTCGACAATATGGGCAATGCTGTTCCCCTGGCAAGCAATGGCGCTTCCTTCTCTGCACAGCAGAAGGAACAGTTCCGTCAGCTGAGCCGTAACAAGCGGTTCTACATCACCAATGTTGTCGTTCATGGTCCTGACGGGACAACGAGAACTCTTAATGGAAGAAACATGGAAGTGATAGTGAGATAGCGGGCGGTCGTGACAGTCGGCAATGGACGGTTGGCAGTCGACAGTTTGCTGCTTGTCACTCTCCATGACAGCTGGTCACAGTCTCTTCCATATCGCTTCTTTCAGAGAGCTTCGGGGAGGTTCCACTTATCAAAGGATAAACAAATAAACAATGAAAAGAATAATTCTCATAACCTGCTCAGCTTTTCTGGTACTTACGGCAAGTGCCCAGCCTGCTGCACGTCGCAGTTTACAGCACCGGTCGCCAGCCAATGTGATAACGACCCGTGCGCAGATTTCCTTTCCTACGGCAGCTCCTATGCAGGAGGATGTTGTCTGGCGGCGTGACATTTATCGTGAACTGAAGCTCACCGAGGATGCCAATGCGGGTCTGTATTATCCTGTCGAGCCTGTCGGTTCGCAGATGAATCTGTTTACCTATATCTTCAAGCTGATGATGAACGGGCCCAACCGTGGCGGCATCGCAGCCTATAACTACCGTATGGACGGCAATGAGATGTTTACGGATTCAGCGAGGGTGAAGCCTTTGCAGTTTCTCGACAACTACCACATCTTCTATGAGCGTACGGATCATGGTATCCGGCTCGACAACAGCGACATCCCCTCCGGTGAGGTGAAAGGCTATTACCTCAAGGAAAGTGCCTATTACGACCAGGGAACTTCTACGTTTCACCGCAAGGTCGTAGCCCTCTGCCCGATTATGTATCGTGAAGATGACTTCGGTGACGGCGAAGTCAAATATCCGCTCTTCTGGGTCCGTTATGATGATCTGGCACCTTTCCTTTCCAAACAGATCATCATGACCAGCAATCTGAACAATGCGGCGACGATGAGTGTGGACGACTATTTCACGATGAACCTCTATCAGGGAAAGATTTACAAGACGACCAATATGCTGGGCAAGACGCTTGCACAATACTGTCCTACCGACTCTGCCATGGCTGCAGAGCAGAAAAAGATAGAACGCGAGCTGACCGACTTCGAGAAGACCATCTACGGTGACCCGGCCCGGCGCGACAGTCTCGACAGCATTGCTGCCTCCAAGGAAGCGGAGAAAGCACCTAAGAAGATGGGGCGCAGCCGTCGCAGTGCATCGGCAGGCAGCCTCCGCCGCACACGTCGTCCGGCATCAAACAGCAGTTCTGGTCCGGCTCGTGTTACCGTCCGGCGGGAACGGCATTGAGTTTTTATGGCAGGTTCTGGAAATCACGAAGAGTTGACAGCCCTCATAGTACTGGCATACCAACGTGGAATTCTTAGGACAGGCCTTATATGTTTAACAGGGATATGCGGCTGTAGGAAGCCGATGCTGCCGGCAACCGCTATCGTTAAAAATTGACGATTATGAAGAGAATTTTTTCATTGGCTTTAATAGCTTTTTCAGTCTTTTCCTCCGTCTCTGCACGTGCGGACGAACCTCTGAAGTTCGGTCTGAAAGCAGGTTTGAATGTGAGTGATTTTCATTTCAGCAGTGATGTGTTCGACAAGACAAACCAGGCCGGCTGGTTCTTCGGTCCTACGGTTAAGTTCACCTTGCCGGTTGTCGGTCTGGGAATGGATGCTTCGGTACTCTACGACTACCGTTCTGCCAAGCTCGATTATGAATCGGAAAAAAAGACCGTGAAGCAGCAGCAGATTGCTGTCCCTGTGAATGTGCGTTATGCAATCGGTCTGGGCAGTACGGCCAACATCTTCTTCTTTGCCGGTCCGCAGGTGGCATTCAATGTCGGCGGAAAAGACTTCCAGTGGACAAAGGGAAGCAACTATGCCCTGAAGAAGAGCAACTTCAGCATTAACCTTGGCTTCGGTGTCACTGCTTTGAAGCATCTCCAGGTAAGTGCCAATTACAATGTCGCCTGTGGCAAGACGGCCGATGTCACTTGGAAATCGGCTACGCAGGCTGCCGGCGGTGCGCTCGGACTCAACAAGAAGAGCAGCCACAACAACTCCTGGCAGATCGGTGTAGCCTACTTCTTCTGACAGTATAGACACATGACCTCTTTTATATTGCAATCTGTCCCCATTCCTTACCGATGGAATGGGGATTTTTGTTTTTGTGCAGCTATGTATTGGGTTGATGATAGAAGGGTGTCTGTCTCAATGGCGATTGGACTTGTAAAAAGGGTGAAGCGGACGGATGGCGGCAGGAAGCAAATGCCAGGACTCTCTCTCCCCCTTATTCCTTTTCCCCTGACAGATTCTCTTTTACGAACAGCCGGATTGCTCCTTCGCAGTCGGCATCATTCCCTTCTCGCACGGCAGCAGCCATCCAGTAAGCATATCGTCCAGTCCGTAATCCCGTAAGTGCCTTGGGATCGCTTCCGTAGCGGAACTCTAAATGACAGGTCTCCTCGGGTGTGTCCGGACGGAAGAAAAAATAGGTAAATTTATCCTTGTTGCCATCGTCGCTCTTGAATTTGTGGGTGTCCAGCCCCTTGTCGTAATCATATTCAGAGTAGTTGTGTGAGAACAGCACATTTCCTTGGCCGTCCAGCCCCTTGATGTTTCTTCCGCTGATGATGAGTTTTGCCACTCCTTGCTTGAAGCCGCAGTCGAATTGATAAGGACCGGAGAAGTCCATGTCGCTGTTGGGATGGTCGCCGAATTTGGCGATGGCCTCCTGTCCAATCAGCGTTCCCGCCATACTGTTCTTCAGCTTTTCTACAACTGCCGGTGCATGCTCGATGCCCGTATATTTCGCTGTCTCACTGATCCACAGCTGGTCCCATTTGGGAGCGTTGATTCCCTGCTCACTGAAAATTGGGACATACGTGCCCGCCAGCTTTTCCTGTAAAGCTGAAAGCGGTATATCCTGTTGATTTCCGTTCTCTGGAGGACATGCCGTTGTAGTCATACAGATAAGGCCGAGCAGGCATAAGGTGATGAAGATGACTTTTTTCATAATTCTCTGTTTGAAAGGTGAATAGAGTATGTAATCTGTCGCAAAAATAGAAAATTCCCAACGGCCGTACAATACCTAAAGATAATGATTTCATTGTACACGTGCCATTTTATTCGTACCTTTGCGACCCTACTGTACGATTTATATCCAACGAATGACTTACGCAAACATCATCCTCCCCCTGCCTCTTGAGGGCTATTTCACATACGGTGTTCCTGATGCTCTGGCTTCGGATGTCCGGCCGGGTGTTCGTGTGTCCGTACCTTTGGGAAAGTGTAAAACATACGTAGGGATTGTTGCGGCTTATCCTGTAGAAATCCCGGATTCATCGGAGAAGAAGGCTGCATCCGGAAAGAAAATCGTTTATAAAAACATTATTGAAGTGTTGGATGACAGTCCGATTCTTCTCCCCCGGCAGCTGAAGCTCTGGCACTGGATAGCCGATTACTATATGTCGCCCATCGGCGAGGTCTACAAGGCAGCACTCCCGTCCGGACTGAAGGAAGAGGATGGCTTCCGCCCGAGAACAGAGCTTTACATTCGCCTGGCAGATAACTTACGGGACGGCCGTACGCTTGCATTCATCATTGAATCCATGCAACGGGCGGCGAAGCAGATAGAGGTCTTGATGGCGTACCTTCGGCTGGCAGGTGTCGATGAAATGGGCGGAATCACGCCCGGCACACCGCTCCGAGAGGTGACGCGGGAGGAACTGATGAACGTCACTCATGCCTCTGCCGCTGTTGTCCAGGCATTGCAGAGACGGAAGATTCTTGTCACTTACGAGAAGGAAGTGGGCAGGTTGAACCATGGTGCAGTCCCTCATCCCGAACGCATAAAACCTTTGAACGAAGCGCAGACGGATGCCTACAATCAGACGCTCATACAGATGATGACACATCCGGTGACACTGCTGCATGGCGTGACCTCCTCGGGAAAGACCGAAATCTATATCCATCTGATTCAGAAAGCCATCAACGAGCACAAGCAGGTACTTTATCTGCTTCCGGAGATTGCCCTCACCGTACAGATAACCGGACGGTTGCAGGCGGTGTTCGGCAACCGGCTGGGCATTTACCACAGCAAGTACAGCGATGCCGAGCGGGTGGAGATATGGAAGAAGCAGCTCTCAGAGAGCCCTTACGATGTGATACTGGGTGCGAGAAGCGCCGTCTTCCTCCCATTCCAGCGGCTCGGACTTGTCATCATCGACGAAGAGCACGAGCAGAGTTTCAAACAGCAGGATCCGGCACCACGCTATCATGCACGGTCGGCAGCCATTGTCCTGGCACAGATGTATGCCGGTGCGAAGACACTTCTGGGAACGGCTACTCCCTCGATGGAAACTTATTACAATGCTCGGCAGGGCAAGTACGGACTTGTTGAGCTGACACGCCGCTACAAGGATCTGCAGCTTCCCGCAGTCGAGGTGGTGGACATCAAAGACCTCTACCGAAGGAAGATGATGACAGGTCCTTTCTCGCCGCGTCTGCTTGCCGCCGTAAGGGATGCGCTGGGACGTGGCGAGCAGGCCATCCTGTTCCAGAACCGGCGCGGCTTTGCCCCGATGGTGGAGTGCAGGCAGTGCGGATGGGTACCGAAATGCCCCGACTGCGATGTCTCGCTGACCTACCATAAGAGCATGAACTACCTCACCTGCCACTATTGTGGCTACACGATGCGTGTGCCGGAAGTATGCCCCTGCTGCGAGAGCAGAGACATCCGCGGACGCGGTTACGGTACGGAAAAGATAGAGGACGAGGTCCGTAGCATCTTCCCGGAGGCACGCATAGCCCGCATGGACCTTGACACCACCCGGACACGCAATGCCTACGAACGTCTGATCAATGATTTCTCTGCCGGCAGGAGCAACCTGCTTATCGGCACGCAGATGATTTCCAAGGGGCTGGATTTCGACAAGGTGTCAGTGGTGGGCATTCTGAATGCCGACACGATGCTGAACTATCCTGACTTCCGCGCCTATGAACAGGCGTTCATGATGATGAGCCAGGTGAGCGGGCGGGCCGGGAGGAAAGGGCGGCAGGGACAGGTCATTCTACAGACGAAAAGTCCGGACCTGCCTGTTATCCGGCAGGTGGTGCAAAATGATTACCGGTCTTTTTATTCCGACCTGCTGGCTGAACGGCGTGATTTCCGTTATCCTCCGTTCTACCATCTCATCTATGTCTACTTGAAGCACAGAGAGGAAAATACGGTGAATTCGGCCGGACTGGAACTCGGCAGCCGCCTGCGTGAAATTTTCGCCGGCCGTGTGCTCGGGCCGGACAAACCCGCCGTGGCGCGTGTGAAGACGCTGAGCATCCGGAAGATCGTGCTGAAGCTGGAGAACGGAATCGACCATGCACGTGTCCGCCAGTATCTCCGTGGTGCCATGGAGGCTATGTTGAAAGACAAACGTTACGGTGCTCTTCAGGTGTATTATGATGTTGATCCGTTATAGTCGTGCCACATAAGATGTTTCCCCATACGCCTGCAGGCCACTTTGTCTTTTGTAAGGGAGGCTGGTCAAAGAACTACAGAAGTGGAAATTTCAGGCATGATTGAAACAAGATTCTGTCAACACCCAATAATTAAAAATAAGTTCTTAAACCCGCCAACCAAGTTTAGATGTAGGACGGAAAAGTAGTCAGCCAAAAACATTAGACTATACGACCCCGAACATAAAACTACACAGGTACTGTCACCCGGGTTGTGTGGGAATGGGATTCCCAACCGTATGGGAACAGGATTCCCAAGCCTTGGGAGCGGATGTCCCGACCGTATGGGAACCGGCGGCCCAGGCCTTGGTTCTGAGGCAAGGGTCCTCCTGTAGAGGAATGGAAAAAGGCGGAAGCTCCTGGAAAATACCGGGTACTTCCGCCAGACTTTAATAGGTGGTATTGCTGTTTCAATCAGATGTGTACGGTTTGCCTGCCGCTTAGAAGTCGATGTCCAGTCCCACACCCAGTACCTTGTTGGTGCGGGTGAAGATGTCGGTGTTCTTCGTTGCTATCGTCTTCGGCTGTGTCAGGACGGTCCCGTCAGGCTGTGTCACCTGCTGGCTGCCCACAGTGATGGCATCGTTGTATTCCTTCTTGAAGTTGGAATAGTCCGTAAAGAAATAAGCTACGTTGAGATGAATGTTCCTGGCCACCTTGACCTTTGCTCCGAAACCGAAGCTGTAGCTGCTGGTAACGAAACTGAGATCGGTGAGATACTTGCCGTCGCCGAGACCATAGAGCGTGCGTTGTCCGCCTGCGCTGACGGTAACAGCCGGTGTGACGTCCCACTCGACACCGGCAAGGAACTCCTGCGTGTTCCTCTTGAGAAAACGCTGCTTGTTGTTGTCCATGCGCGCATCCTTGTCGAAGTAATAGTTGTAGCCAGCCATGACACGGAGGTTTTTCATCACCTCGTACTGTGCGCCGAAGGCAAGAATGCCGGGGAGGTCGTTGGGCGTGTTCACTCCGTTCTCGTAACGTCCGGTGTCGTCGCGTTTGGTGTCATTCTCAATGTTGAACTTCGTCGTGAACTCATAGCGTGCGGCGATATTCCATTTGCCCGACCGGTAGTCGATGCCGAGAATAGGGGTGATGCCCCAGCCCCGCTGCCGTACTTCCACATAACGGTCTTTTACAAGCTCCTTGCTGCTGTTCAGTTTGTCAGCACCGGCCCTTACCTTTTTGGCTCCTTCGCTGGCTTTCTTCGCTCCGGCGGCATACTGGTCGGCAGCTCCCTGAAGCTGGGCTTTTACCGTCGGGTCGGTTGCGGCATTCGCCTGTGCCTGGTAAGCTGCAGCCTGTGTCTGTGCCGCTGCAGCCTGTGTCTGCAGGGCACTTGCCTTCTCATTCAGAGCCTTCACCTTGGCATCGAAGTAGCCGTAGAGGTTCTGGTTGTTTCCGCCTACATTGGCAGAGATGTTGGTGATGTTCCCCTCGTACTTGTTGTAGATATAGTTGAAACGTGCGCCGCCGTATACGGACAGATGATCGTTGACCTTGTAGGCGACACCCAGCTGGAGTCCGAAGTCGTACTGCTGACCGCTCATGTAGCTCTGCATACTGTAGGAGGTAGCAGGTGTCTCCTGCTGTCCGAGGAGCTGTGCGAAGACTGGCAGCTGCTGGTTGATCAGTGCGGGGAGCAGAGAAACCTGCCGTTCGAAGCTGGGCAGACCGTCGTTGAAGGTGGCCTTCCCGCCGCCGCCCGTTAGTCCGAATCCGGCCTGAAAGCTCCATCTGTCCTTGTTGTAGGCTACCTGGAAGGACGGAAGGATGGGAACAGAAGCCTTTCCCTTATAGAACTTGCTGCCGTCTGCAGGGTCACCTCCGTTCAGCCGGAAAGGGTATTCGTAGGGGGTGCCGGCAAATGCAGGGACACTGAATGAGGATGTTATTTCACGTGTCTGATAGACATTCTGGAAATTGAGAGAGAGGTGGAATCCTTGCTTAAGGAATGCTACACCGGCAGGATTGAAGTAAACACCGTCTATGCCGATGGCACCGACGCGTGCGAAGTTACGGTTGAAGGCAATGTTCTGGTTGGTGTTTGTAAGCAGCCCTCCGGCTTGTAATGGGGTTGTCATTGCCAACAATGCGACGGCAATGAGGGTCTTTTGATGCTTCATCGAATAAACTATAACTGTATAAAACTGTAAAATTTGGTTGCAAAGTTATGAATATTGTTCTAAACTTCCAAATATTTACTTGTTTTTTGCTGATTGGCAGACTGGGACGAAGCTATCCGAACTTAGATAAATCAGCTATCCTAGCTATATCAGTTAGGCTGGTTATACTATCTATACTAACCAGGCTTAGCAGGTCTGACATTGCCAGGCTAGATTGAACCGCTGTTCAAATATAGATATAAAACTGCGGGGGAATCGCTACACTTTCAGCTGCGGATATTGGATGCGGGTGTGGTACATGGCCTTGAGACGTTCGATGAGTACATTCTTTGCAGCTGTAATGTCGCGGAAGGTGATGGGGCAGTCGGTGAAGTTGCCGTCGGCCACCTGCCCGTCAATCAGTCTGTTGACCAGTTCGCTGATGCTCTCTTCGGTGTATTCCTGCAGAGAGCGGGAGGCGGCCTCCACAGTGTCGCTCATCATGAGGATAGCCTGTTCGCGGGTAAAGGGGTTGGGTCCCGGATAACGGAACTGGTCCTCGTTGACTTCCTCGTCAGGGTGCTCGTTCTTGTAATGGATATAGAAGTACTTGGCAAGTCCGGTCCCGTGATGTGTCGTGATGAACTCCTTGATTTCCCGTGGCAGGTTGTATTGTTCGGCAAGTTTCAGCCCTTCGGTCACGTGACTGATGATGATGCGTGCGCTCTCCAGGTCGTTCAGCTTGTCATGCGGGTTTACGCCAGCCTGGTTCTCGGTGAAGAAAGCCGGGTTGAGCATCTTGCCGATGTCGTGATAGAGTGCGCCGGTACGCACCAGCTGGCTCTTCGCACCGATTCTGTTGGCTATTTCCGTGGCAAGGTTTCCCACCGTGATGGAGTGCTGGAAAGTTCCCGGGGCGACCTCGCTGAGCCGGCGCAGCAGCTCGTTGTTCGTATTCGACAGCTCGAACATCGTCACCGTCGAGACGAATCCGAAGGTCTTCTCGATCACCAGCATCAGCGGATAGGTGAAGAGGAGGAAGAAGCCGTTGACGGCAAAGTGATAGTACATAGTCTGGTCGAGCTTCGAAAGGTCGTCGGCCTGGATGAGCTGGAGCGAGAAATAGACGGCTGCTGACCCGATCGTGACGAGGATGGCCGTGAGAAAGATCTGACTTCGTTTCGACAGCTCACGCAGGGAATAGATGGCCACGAGGCCGGCTACAAGCTGCACGATGATGAACTCGTACTGATATTTCACGGCAACGGCACTGATGAGCACCATTGTCGCATGGCCGATGAAAGCCGTCCGTGAATCCATGAACACACGGAAGAAGATTGCCGCCATGGAGAACGGCAGGATGTAGACACTCAGAATATTGTGCTCCATCATGAGCGATGTGAGGATCGGGAAGATGACGATCATCACATAGAGCAGGGAGATGGAACGCGGCTTGTCGAAGTAGTCCTTGCGGAAAAGTGCCAGATACAGGGTGAACAGCCCGATGAGGATAAGCACGTAGAGACTCTGCCCGATGAGCGTCGAGGTTATCTCTGCTTCGGTTGCATTGCGCTTCTCCATGGCCTGCTCGAAAGAGTTCAGTACACGGTAGGTCTTGGCATCGACGATGTCGCCACGGTCGATGATGCGCTGACCTTCCAGCACCATGCCCGAGGCTTGCGGAATGAGGCTGAGCATATCGTTCATCTCCGTCTCGCTGCGGTCCTTGTCGTAGACGAGATTGGGTTCGATGTATTCATTCAGGTTGCATTGCTGCAGCACCGATCGTTTCGGTCCGAGTAACGGATCCATGAAGAGATGTTCGTAGGCGCCGAGCGTGGAGAAAGTCTTGCTGATGGGCACGCTGACCGCCTGTTTCCCCGTCACCACCCGTATCAGGTTGTCGCTGTCCTTGACCAGCGTGGAATACTGCTGCGGGTCGATGATGCCGGCTTCATAGACTTCGTGCAGCCGGCGTGCAATCACTTCGACATATTCCTGTGGCAGTCCCGGGATGCCGTTTCTGTAAGCATTCCTGAACTCGCTGATCTTTTTCTGTTCGGCAGCCGGAGCGACGTTGAAGTACGGCTGGAAATGCTTCATCATTGAGTCGCGCTCGGCCTTCAGAGCCTCGTCTGTCTTGAAGATCGGGAAGTCGAACTTGGCGATCAGCTGTCCGTACATCCATGGTTTTCCCTCGTCGTAATGGAAGAGTTTTCCCCTTGTGCGTGGAAGAAAGAGCACGATCAGTACCACGGCAACGATGACCAGTGCGGTCCTCGAAATCATGTTGCGCCAATAGTGATGGCTTATGTTTCTGAATCTTATCATTTAGTTCCTTGTTTCGTTAATGTTCTGACAACCTGTCCGGCCTTGCCGTGTTAATGGCTTAACAACTTGCGAAAATACGAAAAATATGGCGTATAGTCAAAAAAAAACATTAATTTTGCAGGAAAAATAACATTTAAGATTATCATCAAGACAATGGCAGAAAGAAATGTGAGAGTGCGCTTTGCACCAAGCCCTACGGGTGCCCTGCATATCGGCGGCGTGCGTACTGCTTTGTATAACTATCTTTTCGCCCGTCAGCATGGCGGCAAACTGATTTTCCGTATTGAAGACACAGACTCCAACCGTTTCGTCCCAGGAGCAGAGGAGTACATCCTTGACTCGTTCAAATGGCTGGGAATCAAGTTCGACGAAGGTGTCAGCTTCGGAGGGGAATACGGCCCTTACCGTCAGAGTGAGCGTCGTGAGATTTACAAGGAATACGTCCGTCAGCTGCTGGATGCAGGCAAGGCTTACATTGCTTTCGACACACCGGAAGAGCTGGAAGCTAAACGAAAGGAGATACAGAACTTCCAGTATGACGCCCACACACGTATGCAGATGCGCAACTCGCTGACGATGTCGAAGGAAGAAGTGGACGGTCTGATTGACGACGGACAGCAGTTTGTTGTCCGTTTCAAGGTCGAGCCGGGAGAGGAAGTCCATGTCAACGACATGATTCGGGGCGATGTCTGCATCAAAAGTGACATCCTGGACGACAAGGTGCTTTACAAGAGTGCAGACGAGCTGCCTACCTATCATCTTGCCAACATTGTCGACGACCACCTGATGGAAATATCCCATGTCATCCGTGGTGAGGAGTGGCTGCCCAGTGCGCCGCTGCACGTCTTGCTTTATCGTGCTTTCGGCTGGGAAGACAGCATGCCGCGTTTTGCCCATCTGCCTCTGTTGCTGAAGCCGGAGGGCAAGGGCAAGCTCAGCAAGCGGGACGGCGACCGTCTCGGCTTTCCGGTCTTCCCGTTGGAATGGCACGACCCTAAGACCGGAGAGGTCAGCTCCGGCTATCGTGAGAGCGGCTACTTCCCCGAGGCGGTGGTCAACTTCCTGGCGTTGCTGGGCTGGAACCCCGGTACGGAACAGGAACTCTTCTCGCTCGATGAGCTTGTACAGGCTTTTGACATCACGAAATGTTCAAAGAGCGGAGCCAAGTTCGACTATAAGAAAGGAATGTGGTTCAACCATGAGTATATCCTCCGCAAGAGTGATGATGAAATAGCCGGACTCTTCGCTCCCATTGTTGCCAACAATGGTGTCGAGGCCACGATGGATCAGGTGAAGCAGGTCGTTCACATGATGAAGGACCGTGTCAGCTTTGTGAAGGAGCTGTGGGAGCTCTGCTCTTTCTTCTTCATTGCCCCGACAAGCTACGACGAGAAAACCGTCAAGAAGCGGTGGAAGGAATATTCGCCACAGCAGATGACCGAACTGGCGGCAGTACTCGAGGGAATAGAAGATTTCTCTGTTGAAGGGCAGGAGGCTGTCGTCATGAAGTGGGTGGAGGACAAGGGCTATAAGCTCGGTGACATCATGAATGCCTTTCGGCTCACGCTCGTCGGCATCGGCAAGGGCCCGGGTATGTTCGACATCTCCGCTTTCCTCGGGAAGGAGGAGACCTTGAAACGAATGCGCAAGGCAATTGAAGTACTTGGATGAACAGTTTGAAGGCTAAATAAAACAAGCCGAATATGTATGATATAATAATGTATGCCATCCAGTTCGGTATTGCCGTCGGCAGTCGCTTCAATGAGAAACTGTGCAGGATGTGGCGGGG
>OBLF01001502.1_pt1 | contig 18756 bp, 19 predicted proteins | sample 1519231 | NCBI WGS metagenome assembly OBLF01 (sample SAMEA2602895, study PRJEB22501) | metagenome | reverse complement strand
ATACGATATTGGTCAGTGACTGGAGTTCAGACGTGTGCTCTTCCGATCTCATCCCCTCCAGGTTCTGAACCATCTGTACCGCGCCCCATCGGTCAAAGGCGATTTCCTGGATATTGAACCGTTCACCCAACTTCTCGATGAACTTTTCAATATACCCGTAGTGGATGACATTTCCTTCGGTTGTCTGGATAAATCCCTGCTGGGCCCAGATGTCGTACATCACATGGTCCCGCTTTACCCGCAGGGGCAGGGTTTCTTCCGGCAGCCAGAAGTAGGGCAGGATACAGTACTTGTCCTGGTCGTCCAAGGGCGGGAACACCAGCACAAAGGCGGTAATGTCCGTGGTGCTGGAAAGGTCCAGACCGCCGTAGCAGATCCGGCCTTCCAGATCTTCCTCCCGCACCGGAAAAGCACAGGCATCCCACTTGTCCATAGGCATCCACCGAACAGACTGCTTCACCCATTGGTTCAGCCGCAGCTGACGGAACACATTCTCTTCGCTGGGTGTCTCTTTGGCGGATTCACAGGCGGCCTTCACTTTGTCGATTCCCACGGTGATCCCCAGGGAAGGATTGGCTTTCTTCCACACCTTCGGGTCGGTCCAGTCATCCTGTTCCGCAGCCCCGTAAATCACCGGGTAGAAGGTGGGATCATGCTTCCGCCCTTCCAGGATATCCATGGCCTTTTGGTGGACTTCGTAGCAGATGCTGTGGGTATCCGTCCCTGCTGTGGTAATGAGGAAGTACAGAGGCTGCATCCGGGCATCCCCGGAACCTTTAGTCATCACGTCGAATAGTTCCCGGTTGGGCTGGGTGTGGAGCTCATCAAACACCACCCCATGGATGTTGAACCCGTGCTTGGAGTAAGCTTCTGCAGACAAAACCTGGTAGAAGCTGTTGGTGGGACGAAACACCATCCGCTTCTGGGAAGACAGGATCTTGACCCGCTTGCTGAGAGCCGGGCACATCCGGACCATATCGGCCGCTACTTCAAAAACGATGGAGGCCTGCTGCCGGTCTGCGGCACAGCCATAGACTTCGGCCCCTTCTTCCCCGTCCCCGCAACAGAGCAGGAGTGCCACAGCTGCGGCCAGCTCACTGTTATGGGTCGGTATAAAAGACCGCCCTGCAAGGTAGCAATGGCTCCGGCTGTCCACCTGGATGCACTGCATGGGGACTTTTTCCTTCATCGGCTCGATGCTCTCCAGATAATGGAAAAGGGAGCGTGTCTTTTTCACACGTTCCCTCTTCCGGCTGCTTTTTCTTTTCAGTTGTGATGTCGGTTGGTCAGAAAATGAAGTGAACCGGATGACATAGAGCGTTTCCCCGGTGGGTTTGCCATACCGCAGGGAAGGCCCTTCCGTCATGGCGTTCTTGATGCCAAGACTCCAGAGCAGTTCCCGCACATCAAGGGCAAGCTGCCTGATCGTGCTGGTATAGGTACTCTGTGCTTTTTTGTCCCCGATGCTCCCGTCAGAATCCACAAGGCCCTGGAGAAGTCGCCAGCGCTGTGCCTCGGATGCCCGAAGATATTCCGGACGGATCCTTTTATCCCGGAAGGTCGGTACGAGGATGTCCCGCAATTCATCAAAATACACCACATCGCTCCCGCCGCACTTCTGTGGATAGCGGTTATGCGTTTCATAAGGAATATGGGACAGGACTTCTTCCACGTCCTCTGTCCGGATGGTGATGCAGGGTTCGTTGGCACATCCATTCCCCAGCCAGTATCCGTAAAGGTACGGATCAAGGGGGAACTGTGCGGGAAGCGTCTGCAGAGGGCTGGCAACGGGGATTCGGATTAAGGACCGACGCGCTTCGGGGGTTCCTGTAAAACGTTCTCTGTATGCCCTGACCTTTTTATAGATCTCTCCTGTGGTCCATTCCTTTTTCTTCCGTTTCCCGTGAATGTATTCCACATCCCACAAATGGCGCTTTCCGGCCACAATGGAGGAACCGTCCCGGAAGGTCAGGCGATAGGCCTGTTCCGTGTCATCCACCGCGCTTTTGGCCACGATATGGCAAGGGGTTCCCGTTTCATCAAATACCCGGTCTCCCACCGTAAGTTCTCCCATGGTCTTCCAGCCATCAGGAGTCGGGATCGGCGTATCAAGGGCCAGCTGCTTTCCCTGCTTCTTGGGGATCTCGATATAAGCCGTGTTAAACTGCCGATAGCCATTGGGCTTTACCGTCCCGAACAGATCTCGGATAATCTGTTCCTGCCAGTCAATCAGTTCGAAAGGATGGCCGGCCCAGGTCCCCTTGGTGTGGCACAGGCTCTCGATGAAGGCTACGGCGTAATCTGCCAGTTCCTTGTTATAGGTGGACGTTTTGGCTTTGAATTTGGTGGGCTTGTACTTTTTAAGTTTCCGCATGGGGCCTCCCTCCTTTCATAGAAAATACCCATAAGAAAAGGAGCCTGCAGGCTCCTTGTTTATCCCCGTTTCTCAAAGGCTGAAGAGGAAGGCGGGGACTTTTTCGTATTCGCCGGTCTGGAAATCCCGTTTGGATCCGTGGACTTCGGTCATGCCTTTCAGGGTGCATCCCATCTGGGTGAAGGCCCAGGAAACCTGGATGGCGCTGGACCAGGTGGAGGAGAAGGTGAATTCGGCCACCCCAAATTCCCGGAAGATCCTGATCACTTCTTCCGGCTTCCGGTAAATTCCGGAAAGGTCAATCCGGCTGTTCCCCTGCTGTTTCATTTCGCTGTAAAGCCGCATCATGTCTCCGAAGGCTTCCCCTTCCACCCGAACTTCCTGGAGAAGATCCTGGTGGGAATCCTGGCAGGCGTCCATGGCCTTGGTATCTCCGGCTTTTTCTGCTGCATCAAACTTTCTTTCCAGTTCCTCGTGCCGTTCGTAGAATCTTTCCAGCATTTCCATCTTTGTCATTTTGTTTTCCTCCTTGTGATTGTGTACCTTTGCCTTTTGGCATGTACATATATCACTCTAAAGACAGAGAATAGCAAGTAAGTATACAAGGAGAGAAACAGGGCCTTACGGCCCCTTCCCCTGCCTGTGGCTACCGCCTTCAGGCGGCGTTTCTCCAGGCGGAATTCCCGGTGAGGTGTTTCAGCATATGGAGCCGGCAGGTCTTGAATTCTTCCCCGATAAGCCCCAGCCGGAGCATCCAGCACCGGAAGGCGTATTTCTCGTTGTCCGTCTCCGTCTTTCTGGCGGAGGCTTTCTTCTGGGTCAGTGCCTGATGGGCCACCGCCAGACAGAACTGGATGTATGCCTTGATTTCCCCGGCGTGGAGGGTGCCGTTGAAAAGCCGGAATTCCACCGTCCCTTTGGTGAAGGTGGCGTGGAGGTTGAGCCCGTGGTACCGGCTGTTGTTGTAATGTTCATCCCGACCAAAGGGTGCCTGGATGTACCAGATGTCGGCAAATTCTGCCATGGTTCGGGGCTGCTTCTTGTTCAGTTCCCAGAGGAAGGTTTCATCTGTCTTCTGGCAGTATCTGGCTTCCCGGAGGGCGTCGATCTGGAGGGCATGGTAGATCATATCTTCCTTGCTGGCCACCAGGTTTACCAGGTTCCGCAGGGTTTTCGGGGTGAACTTCTCGGCTCCCACATGGATGTGAATCCCGCAGGAGGTGTTCACCAGGGCCCCGGCTTTTCTCAGGGTCCGTACCAGTTCCTGCAGCTTCGGGATGTCGTCGTAGGAAAGGATGGGGCTTACCACTTCCGTCCGGTAGTCCCGGGTGGCGCCCTCGATCTGGCCACCCACCTTTCTCTGAGGTCGGATGCTGGAGTCGCTCATGGCTTTCCAGGTCCGTCCTTGGTTATCCAGGGCGGTGTAGGTATCGTAGGCTCCGCCTTCATAGGTGCCCCGTCCTGTTCCGAAGAAACCGGCCATCAGGTTGGCAGCCTTTTCTCTCGTAATCCCCGTCATTTCCATTTCAATCCCGAAGTGCAGTGTTTTCATCCTTCTCGTCATCCTTTCGCTAGGTTTGTGTGTTCTTTGGCATGTGTATATATCACTCTAAACGCACAGAATAGCAAGGGATTTTGAGAATAATTATTAATTATTTCGTGTCTTTATTCAGTTTTTGCACCTCATCCACCCCATGGATCACATTAAGGTGGGATCCGTTGTCCCAAACCACCAGGAGGGACCCTATATCATCTACGCCGGTCACCGTGCCTTTCGTACCCAAAGGCGGTGCCTGGGGATCGTCCATCCGGGTAAGGCGTACCCGGGTTCCGGGAGGGTATTCCTGCTGTAGAAATTCCAGCAGCTCTTTATTGGGAAACCGCATCTTTTTTCCCTCCGTTCCGGAAGGCCGCTGACCCACTGAGCTTTTCCAGCAGGATCTTTCGGCAGTCCTTGTATTCCTTCCCGATAAAGCCCAGGCGCAGGAGGAAACACCGGAAGGCGTATTTCTCGTTGGGGACTTCATGTTCTTTGGCCGTGACCCGTTTGGCGTTCTTGGCAAACTGGCACAGGGCCTTCACCAGTCTGGAGTAGGCTTGGACCTTGGCGCCGTCCGCTTCGTGGAACCAGGGGAAGTTGATTTTCCCTTCGCTGCGGATGATGGTCAGGTCATCCGTCCCCAGGGCCTTTTTGAAAAGGCCGGCTTTAGAGGCCACCAGGTTCTGAAGTTTCTCGAAGTCTTCTTCCGTGAAATCGTCCGGAAAGGAAATGGTGAGGGTGTCGACTTTCTCAGGAGTTTCTTCCGGTTCCTGGGCTGTTTCAGGTTCCGTCCCTTCTTCCAGTTCAGCCGTTTCCTGGGAAAGTTCTGGTTCCGGGTTTGCATCCGGTTCTGCCGTTTCCTTTACGGGTTCTTGTTCCGGAGTTTCTTCCGTTGCTGCCTGTTCTGCAGCCGTTTCTTCTGGCTTGAATCCTCTGGCTTCCAGTTCTTTTACCACCTTCTGGAACAGTTCTCCGTCTTCACATTCCATGGCACCGTTTTTCCACACCATAATGCTGCCGATCTGGTAGGCCCGGGTGGGAAGAAACAGGTATTTCGCCTTTGTGCAGGTAATGTCGCTGATGGCCTGCACCAGTTCTTTTCTCGCTGCACCTTGTCTGTAGTATTCAACCTTCATTTTTAGTACCTCCTTAGGGTATTTTGGTACTGTTATTAATCACTCCAAAGGCGAATAATAGCAAGCAAAATGTGGCCCTTTTTGTACTTATTTTTCCGCACCTGCCACTTCCTGGTAGGTGCACTTTTTCCCGTCCCGAATCACATACACACTTTCTTTCTCCGTTTCATGGGAAGCCAGGTACCGCTTCACCGCTACATCCACGAACTTGGGTTCCAGCTCCACCCCATAACAGATCCGGCCCAGCTGGTCGCAGGCCATCAGGGTGGAAGCAGACCCCAGGAACCCGTCCAGCACCACCCCGTTGATCTGGCTGCTCAGCTTGATCAGATAGGCCAGCATGGGCACGGGCTTGCTGGAGGGGTGGCCGAAGCCGTCCTCCTTGCTGTTCTTGATCCCGTCAAACTCAAAGACCGCTTTCTGTTTCTGGTCCCCGTACCAGTTGTGCTTCCCGTCTTTCCGCCACCCGAAGATGATGGGCTCCATGTTGAACTTCCAATCGGTACGCATAAAGGGAGCTTTGGGCTTCTTCCAGATGAGCCCTGCCCCGACCTTAAAGCCTGCATCTTCGAAGGCATCGTAGAACACCCGGGCCTTCATGGTGGCATAGAACACATAGATGGAAGCATCCGCCGCCATGGTTTCATGGAAGCAGGTGAATGCCTTCTTCAGGAACTCGTACCCTTCCTGGTCGTTCAGGTCATCGTTCTTGATCTTCCCGGAGGTGCTCCGAAGGTTGACCAGGTACGGGGGATCCGTCAGCACCAGGTTGGGTTTCACCCCGTCCATGAGCTGAGCATAGGTTTCTGGCTTGGTGGAATCCCCGCACAGGACCCGGTGCTTTCCCAGCTGCCAGAGGTCTCCGTCTTTGGAAAACACCGGCTTCTGGAGTTCTTCTTCCACGTTGAAGTCGTCTTCTTTGGCTTCTGTTTCTTCATCGAAGATATGGGCGATTTCGTCATCGCTAAAGCCGGTGAGACTCACATCAAAGTCCGCTCCCTGGAGGGATTCAATTTCCACCCGCAGCATTTCTTCGTCCCATCCGGCATCCAGGGCCATCCGGTTGTCGGCCAGGATGTAGGCTTTCTTCTGGGCTTCGGTAAGGTAGTCCACCAGGACGCAGGGCACTTCTTTAATCCCTTCTTCCCGGGCTGCCATCACCCGGCCATGGCCGGCGATAATGTTCTTGTCCTTATCGATGATCACCGGGTTGATGAACCCGAATTCCCGGAGGCTGGCCCGGAGCTTGTTGATCTGTTCCGGGGAATGGGTCCGGGCATTATTTACATAGGGGATCAGCTCATCAATGGGGATGAGCTTCATCTCTTTGGTTGTTTTTTCCATACTTTCCTCCCTGTCATACCTTCCGCGACCGCAGCAGCCGCTCCATCACGTCATCCTGGGGCGTGTTGCCGGCAAACTCCACGGAGCAGTTTTCCTTCACCACCTGGTAGATCTGATACCAGATCTGGTTCACCTGCTTCATGTAGTTCTGGCCCATGGTCACGTATGGAGAAGCAATGGCCGCATTGGTGGTGGGGTGCTTGGCCAGGAACCCGTATTCCGAAATGGCGTGTTCGCACTGGATCCACCGGGAGACGGCCATGGCGTACTGGCTGATGAGCTGAGGGCTCACCAGCTTTTCGCAGTGCCGGGCCTTGAGCCACAGCCAGGTTTCCCGATAAATTTCTTCGGCTTCCAGCTTCCCGCCGTTCCGCTGCTTTTCCTTCATGTAGGCTTTGGGTTCCGGCATATCTTCTCCGTTAAGGTCCGCCCCTTCCGGCAGGTCCATCACTTTGAGAGGCCGTTTCCCCGGATTGTCCGGCAGTTTATCCAGCAGGGCCCTGGGTTTCCGCCCCTGGCCGACTCTGAGTCCGCCCCGCATGGTTCCGTCTTTGGCTATTTTTCACACCCCCCTTATTTCCATGGGTCAATACCTTGTTTGAATACGCGTTTTTTGCGCGCGTGACCCCTCGCCCGTTCTGGGTTTGCGGGCTTTCAGAGATTCATACTCCCCCTGGGTATACGACTTTGTTTCAGATTTAACATTTTAAAACTCCACTTTTTTATGCCACCTGTCTCCCCGTTTGGCATGGATCCGGGCATGGCAGGCTTTGCACAGAGCAATCAGGTTGTTCCAGTCGTGGGTCCCGCCTTCCGCCAGGGGCTTCTTGTGGTGGACTTCTTCCGCCACCACGTACCGGCCGTTCTTGAGACACAGCTCACAGAGAGGATGGCTGGCCACGTAGGCATCCCGGATCTTCTTCCAGGTCCTGCCGTACCGTTTCTTTGTACCAGGGTTTCGTTCATACTTTTCGTACCGCTTGTCCATGATCTTCTGGTGCATCTCGCAGTACCGGCCGTCCGTCAGGTTCGGGCAGCCTGGGAAGGAACAGGGCCGTTTCGGTTTTCTAGGCACAGCTGCCACCTCCTTTCGGGCATGAAAAAAGCCTTGTAGGATTCTTATATCCCGCAAGGCTTCTCTTTATTCCCTTTTCTGGTGATTCTATCATACCACGAAGGGGCTGTTGAATTCTAGTGCATTGTTACTGCATTTTACTGCACTCCTCCAAAATTTTTTCAACGGCTGCCACCCCATCACTGTGGACGGCATAAACCCACCGGATTCCTTTGCCCATGCTCCGGGCAATATCCTCCCAGGCATCGAAGTGGATGTACCGGTCCCGGAGGACCAGCCGCTGGGCTTCGTCTTCCACCCGGTCGATGACCTGGCCGATCTCATACTTCAGGTCCACCAGCCGGTCCACTTCCTGGTTGATCTCCTGCTCCCGCTCCCAGATCTTCTCGATGGTCCGGACGAAGGGAGCTTCCGTGGGCCGGTTGGGGTTGTGGCTTTCTTCCAGGCCGGCTGCGGAGATCCCCAGGCACAGGTGCCGGAGCTCAGCCACCTCCCGCAGGTTGCTCTCTATTTTCTTATCCAGGTAGAATCCCTGTTGCAAGTACTCTTTCGCGTTCATGCTTTTCCCTCCAAATCCGCTTTGACGGCTTCAATCAGAGCCGCTTGGGAACTGTCTTTCTTTTCCAGGGCTTTTAGAATCCGTTCGTCCATGGTGCCCTTTGTCACAATGTGCTGGACGATCACCGTCCGGCTGTTTTGCCCCTGTCTCCAGAGCCGGGCCACCGTCTGCTGGTAGAGTTCCAAACTCCAGGTGAGCCCGAACCAGATCAGGATGGACCCGCCCTGCTGCAGGTTGAGGCCGTGCCCGGCAGAAGCCGGATGGATCAGGGCCACCGGGATCTTCCCGGCGTTCCAGTCGGCAAAGTCCCTGCTCTCCTTCAGTTCCCTGGCTTCCATCCTCTGACAGATCCGTTCCCGGTCGTGCCGGAACCAGTAGGCCACAAGGACCGGCCGGCCATTGGCGCTTTCCACCAGGTCTTCCAGGGCATCAAGCTTTCGGTCATGGAGATGGATGGTCTTTCCGTCATCGGTGTAGATGGCTCCGTTGGCCATCTGGGTCAACTTCAGCGTAAGGGAGGCCGCATTGGCTGCCGTCACTTCTCCATCCGGCAATTCCAGCACCAGGGACTTTTTGAAGTCATTATACCGCTTCCGCTCCGAGTCCGAAAGATTGACCTCGGTTTTCACACGCACCAAATCCGGCATCTGCAAATAGTCTGTGGCCTTCATGGACACGGTAATGTCCGAAATCTTCTTGTAGATGGCGTCCTCTGCTCCCGGCAGGGGCTTGTAGGAAAACACCACCATCCCGTTCTGTTTGTCCGGCTGGAAGTAGGTGTTCCGGTACTGGCTGATGTATCTCCCCAGCCGCTCTCCCATGTCCAGGAGCCGGAATTCCGCCCACAGGTCCATAAGACCATTGCCGCTGGGTGTCCCGGTAAGGCCCACGATCCGTTTCACCTTGGGCCGCAGGGCCTTCATGGCTTTGAACCGCTGGGCCTGCTGGTTCTTGAAAGAGGACAGTTCATCCAGGACCACCATGTCAAAATCCAGCCGGCAGTTCTTACAAAGCCACACCAGGTTTTCCCGGTTCACGATGTAAAGGTCCGCTGGCTTCTGGAGGGCCCGCCTCCGTTCCGTCACGGACCCCACGACCACGCTGCAGGTCAGGTCCTTCAGGTGGTCCCACTTCCGGATTTCTTCCGGCCATGTATCTCTCGCTACTCTGAGGGGTCCAACGATCAAAACCCGGTGGACTTCAAAGGAGTCATACATCAAATCCCGAATAGCCGTCAAGGTTGTCACTGTCTTGCCGAACCTAAGCCCATATCCAGCAAGAGAGCCGTCACCGGGTGGGTCTTGATGTACTCGGTGGCGTATTTCTGGTACGCATGAGGTATGAACTTCATTGGGCATCACCTTCTTCCATGATCTTCTGCAGCAGTCCAGGGATGTCTTCCATGGCATCCAGGACGAACACCTGAAACCCCATCTCCCGCAGCATGGCATGTCGGCTCACCTGCAGCAGCCGTGGTTTCTTCCCTGGTGCCTTCACTTCCACAAATCCCATCACTCCATGGGGCAAGAGGACCAGCCGGTCCGGCATGCCGGAAAACGATGGAGAAACGAACTTCACCGCCAGTCCGCCTTTCTTCCTCGTTTCTGTCACCAGCTTTTGTTCTATTTGCTTTTCACTCTTCATGATTCACCTCCGGTATCGGGTCAACAAGATTAAACGCGGCATAGGCGGCAGAGAGGAAGTTTGTGATAGGCTTCTCCTTATAGGTCCAGACGATCTGGCCACGGCACTTTACGCCGAGATGTTTTGGATTGCGGCGGCTTCGTCCAATGAGAATCTGCTTCCCGTGATAAGTGAGACGCCAGCCATGCGTGGTCTGCTCCCATTTGCGTTCTGGAAAACTGCGTTTCCGTTTGGAACGGTTCCGCATAAGCCGTTCCCGTTCCCTGGCGGCAAGGATATCCCCTTCCATGACTCCGGCGCAGATGCAGCCAACGGCTACATCCTCAAAGTAGTCAGGATGCCCCATCACATGCACAAACCGTACCTTCCTGCAGCCGCAGAGCTCACAGGTGTGAAGCGGCGCCTCCATGTCATCTTCTCGTACATCATAAACTCCCTGGCAATGCCATCCTGAGAGCGGTGCTCCCCATTCGCGTAATATTTTCTGGCAGCGGGCAAAATAACTTTTGTCCATTCCGTCACCAGTAATTTTTTCCTTTGGATCATTATCCATAGTGCTAAGACCCCCGTATTTTCTAGCTTTTGGAGTATTGTCCATTTTGTCCATTTTGTCCCTATATATATAGATTTATGTATTTAATAGAAGAAATAGAATAAATAAATAAGTAAGTACTTTTTACTTTTTATAAGGTTTTGGACAAAAAGGACAATACCCTTAAACCCACATGCTACCTTCCTCCAGCTGTCCCAGAAAAGCAAGGACAAGCTCTGGACAAAAGGACAGAACCCAGTCAATGCTCCTTCAACCAGGGGTTGATGTCATATTTTGGGAGTGGCGGTCTGCCTGTGCCTGTGTATTTCTGCGGCTGCTGCATGATGTACCCGTAATCCTCAAGGAAGTCGAGAACCGGCTGGATGCTGTCCACGGTCTTAAATCTCCGGCACATGCGCATAGCTTCTCGCCTGTCAAATGTGGTGAGATGCCGCTCCCTGAGTTTCTGGAGAATCAGATTTCCGTTCCGATACATGTCATTTTCCGGAAGTACGGAATAGGCTGCCTGTGCATGGTTGAGATAATATTTCCCAAGACGTATCGCATCTGACATGGTTTTCCCGGTGACGGACAAGGCATCCTGCACCATAAGAAAGTCATGGCTTTGGTAAACGGAAGCCCTGCAAAGGAGTCCGGACAGGCGCAGTACATTGCCGACAAGCTTTCCGGCCCAGTCAGCCATTTCTGCATAGTCGTTTGTGAGCTTCGGCTCCAGCCAGTTTGCGAATGCTTCAAGCTCCCTGTCCGCTTCCAGAGAGAGTGTGATGGTCTGCGGTTTTTCCGGATACTCATCTTCCAGGAGATTCACCACAAGCTGTTCATAGCCGCGGTAGGTTTCGTCCGTCACAGCTTTACTCCGATACTTTCTTTTTCCCACTGACGAGACTGGCATGCTGTACAGGAACCTCGCCGTAAGACCGCGTCCCCGGAATGTGGTGTTGCTCAATACGGATGAGACCACGTTCGGCTGTGCCATCAGGAGGATCGTCAGTGCCGGATCCATAATGCTTTCACTCTCGCGCCCGATACGGTCCACTCGGATCGTATCTCCGGAGTACCCCTTCAGCATGACATCGATATTGACCGTCTTCGTATAGATACCGGAGAGAGTGTCGAAGATACCTCCTTCACTGGAAATGAGAGCTGCATGGCCATGATTTTTGGCAATGACGGCTACCAGTTTTTCCGTGGTGATGTCGTCCACATAAAGCTGCATGGGGCTTACTTCCTCAAAGTCAGCGGCCTCCTGTGCGATACGTTTCAGTTCTTCCGGTTTGGCATTTCCCTTGGCGACCTTGTCTTCGACTGCCTTCTGCCTGCGTTCCAGGACACGTTTCTGCATCTTCCCAGCCTCCACCGCAGCGGCATTCTGTTTGTTGTACTCGGTCTCGTAATCGTTGACCGGCTGCAACATGAGATGCAGGACGGATGACTTTCTTTCGGACGGCGGGGCAATTACAATCACATAAGTGTTGAGCGGCTCCACCCAGCCAGGCTTTCCCTGGATCCGGTATTTCTTCTGCAGACAGGTCGAAAGTACGGAAAGTACGATGCTCCCCGCCATATCCACAGGTGTCTGTGTGCTTTCCGCTACGGCCCTCACATAATCAGCAATCGGCTGCGGCAGCGCATCGACCGGGAATGGAGCCATTGTGAAACGTGATAATGGCAGTGGCTCGCTCCATCCGGGATAGGGATTGTTGAATTCCTGCGGACTGACATACCCTTCACTGCCTTCAATCTTGTCCCTGTAAAATTTCAGGGCACTTTTCCAGATGGTGTCCAGCTCTTTTTCCGGAAGCCGCGGTTCGCAATTCTCAGCCCGCTGCAGGTAGGCTTCGTAGGCTTTTTCCGTATCCCCATACCGCTTCAGCACCCGGCCGGCAAAGTGGGACATGGTGTTGTTCCGGTTGCCTTCCGGGATAGAACTCCCGGTATAGAAGGGAGGTTCCGTCTGGTCGGGTTCCAAAGGTCCCAGGCCGGCCAGAAAATCCGTGATGGTTTGCTTCCCTTCCTGCCATAAGATAGCTTCCGGCACCACTTCCGTGCCATACAGGAACCGGGCTGCATCCAGAGCCTGGGCGTCGAAGAAGGGAAACTCTTCCCGGATCCCCTGCTTCAGGGCCGTATAGGCTTTTTCGTCCTGCACTTCGGTGATGGGAAAATACGCATGGAACCGGGGCCGGGCTTTTCGGCCTTCCTTGGCTTTCCCGCTATTCCGGGACGGGACGATGGCCACAGCCACGTTTGGCAGCATGGCAAGGAGCTTTTCTCCCGTCACCCACTCCTTCGGATTTTCCGTATGGTCGTTGTCGCAGTCCATCACCGCCACATCGGAAGCCAGGAAGTTATCCCGGCTCCGGTAGTTGTCCTTATAGGCCGCACAAACGTGGTCGAAAGCAGCAGCCGTCCCCAGTTCCCTGCTGCTTGTGATGACTGCTTTATTAGGATATATGGCATTTCGTTCGTTGCCGGTACAGTCAGCCGTGTAAATCGTAAATCTCATCTTTCTGCCTCCTCGAGGGTTTCGTTAAAGAATCTCAGCCGATAGTTCTTCCATCTGGCCCGCCGAATCTCCGCATCCATGCCAGGAGATATGGTATCCCCGAATACCCACACTTCCCGGCAAAGACTCATGAGGATGTTGCCGAAATGGAGCCCTGCCTCCCGTTCCTTTGGATCCCGGTCATCCAGGAACTGGGGAAAGAGGAGATGCGGAGCCAAGGGCAGGTACCCTTCTTCAAAGGCAAAGCGGCAGTACCGCCTTGCTGCCAGGATATTTTTATCCGTTGCCCCGGAATACGGGGAACAGATATATACGAGAGGCCGGTAAGCCCGGAGTGCCTTCCGCTGGGCTTCGACAGCACTGAGGGCTCTCTGCGGAGTCGGATCCGGATAGTGTTCCTGGTTATGCATGTCCATAAATGCCACACTCCTTTTCGATCAGGGGATAGTTTCCTTCCTCAGTCATCAGCCGATAGATGAACAGCCGACCTTTCTGTGTCCAGTAGGTATGGACACGATTATGCAGGACGCCGTTTCCGTCCGGGATATTGAAGGTCTTTGTCGAGGTGTATCCCATGGGAGCATAAGCCTGGTAAAGCAGCCAAATATTGCCCTGTTTGTACTGGATCCCGTGTTCATGGAGCCACTGGTTCATGCGGTTTGCAGACCATCCATAGTCCTTGGCAATGGTCGATGTGCTCACCAGCTCCCTACACTGCAGGACCAGATCGAAGTACGTAGCCTTTGGCCGGAGCTCCGCAAGCTGCTGCTGTTGAGCGGCATTTATCTGTGCCAGTTCCCTTGCCCTATTCCGTTCCTCTTTAAGCTTTGTAAGAGCTGCAATCGCAAGATCCGGATTATCCAGGATGGCTTCTGTAGCATAAATGCCTGTTTTTCGGATGGCTGGAAGGACTTCATGCGTCACCCAACGCTTAAATGCCCTGGCTTCCGGTTTCCGGCTTCTGAGAATCAGCGTGTAGAGACCTGCTTCATTGACCACACGTTTTTCGGGATTCCCCGGAATACCCTCGGTTAAAACGAGGGTATTCTTCTCATCGTCATCCAGTCTCGAGAGTGCATCGCTCGGATTGCCGATATCCAGGATGCGGCATATGTCCGCAGCTACGAACCAGGATTCCCCGTTTACAACAGCCGTACGCACGTTCATTCCGTTATAAATAAAATTTTTCATATCAGTCATCTTGCTGACCTCCCTGTATGTAGTTGGGAGTTGCCTCCCACTTTGTAGCCACGGCAATCCATCAAATCTGACGGTTTCCAAAAACTTCCTGCAACTTTTTTCTTGCCCGCTTCAGCTTCTGGGTGATGTTGTTTTCATTGGCACCGATTCTTCGGGCATAATCCCTGACCTTTTCTCCATTGATGTCCACAGCAATCACAGCTGCAGCCCATTGGGGTTTCTTTGCTAATGCATTTTTTACATCGCTACAAGTGGCATCATATTCTTGTCTTTCTTCCAGCCATCTTGAGTAACGAGTGTCTTCTATATAACTCAAGCCGTCAGTATCATCTGCATCCTGGTCATCTTTTCGATATGGTTTTGAAGGTACACCGCGGTGACGGTCCATTGCATGCCAGTTATTGTATTCCGGACGATTCAAGAGTATATCTACCGTTTCCTGTACTCGTTTTTCCCTATCATCTATTGGCTCATCTGATTCCACCGAAATATCCAGCCATCCTTCCATTTCACGCAGTTCTACTTCGATTTCTTGAAAAGTATTTTCATATCTGATCTTTAGCTTCATGATTGCCTCCTCGTCGGAGACACGATCATCGGCAAGATATGAAAAACAGGCCTGTGTCGAGATACACAAGCCTGCTTAGAGCCAGAAAGAGCGCACAGCAAAGGAAGGGTATCTCTCACAGATTTCTTCCTACCCCAATGGGATGGGAGAGATCTGTATTTGATATCCTGCCTAGATCGCGCGCTCTACGACATGATTTTCATTTTTTACTTGGGGAGCGACCCCGATTTACAATAAACACTTGTAGTTGACTAGCTTTTTTTCTTGTCTGGTCAACTTTGAGCCTGGGCACTATCACCGCCTGACTTTGGATCCTTTCTGTGACTATCCTTCAGAATTATGCCAGCTCTCGGTGCGATCCTTTTGGAAATCCGCCTGCTGTTCCGAATCATCCCGCATGCCTCCTTTCACTGAATTGAGCCCTTTTCTGAGGCCACCTTCATTATTGCAAAATTACATTTCTAAAAATATGGTGAAAGTCTGGTAAAAATCTGGTGAAAATCTGGAAATTAAAAAAGCCCTGGAATTACCAGGGCAAAAAGAAGAAGAAGCCGAAGCTTCTTCTAAAAAAATATTATTCTGTATAGCCGATCAATAAACCATACCGTCCATCGGTTTCTTTATGTGTAAACATTTCCTGCATTGCGCCATCGTAATCAATATCCGGAATGCGATTCTCTACAATAATTACTTGACCAAAATCTTGATGCTTCACTAGATATTTGAAAAGACCAATGCGCATTTCATTACTCGTGTCATTTCCACCTTCCTTTAAAGACAAAATCGGTGAATCTATAAGTAGGATTCCAAGATTATGCTTTCCTTTTTCTGACAAATATTGATGGAGTGAAATAGCTACCACCGCATTAAGAAAAGCTTTGTAACCACCACCATATTTTTTCTTCTGTTTACCGTTTACAACGATATCAAAATCGTCGCTGTCAAAATCAAAATAGCAGTTACTAAACTTATCAAAGTGTACATCTTTGAGTATTTTTTTAAGGAGATCATTAAAATCGGAAACAAATTCTTCAGTAAAGTTATCCTGCGGTTTAAAAACCGCCTGATTCTCATCGCTGTCCTCCGATTTTACTGGCGCGGTTAAATGCTTTTCTATCTTTTCAATAATATTTTTCTGACTTGCCGAATCTACTGATTCCTGCAGCAAAACGATTTGCCTTTGCAATTCTTGTATTGCTGGCTGAAGGTCCTGATTTATGAGTTGAGCCAATTGATCACTTTCTTCTTGGCATTGTTGGAGGCGTTTTTTATGTTCTTCGATTTCCTGGTCGATATCCTTTTCTGCATCCACCACATCTTTTAGCTGTGGAAGAATACGCTGCAATTCAGCCTGTGCAGCTGCCGCATATTCAGGCTGTTTCTTCAGTTTCATTTCCGCACCGCAGAACGGACAATGTTCAGGAGCTTTTACAGCAGCAAGTTTTTCCTCACCGTCAATAATAAACGTAATACGCTTAATATCAGAATGATACTGCTCTCGTAGTATCTGATACCGATTTTTCATTAGGTAAGCAGATTTCAGTTCTTCATTTATATCGACGCTTTCATCTGATAGCTTTCTACGTTTGGCAGTCGCTTCGGACAACCGCACCTGTGCATCGTTTATCTCGGCCATAAGCTGACTGATTTTTTTCTTCACCTGCTCCGGTGAAAGTTCTTCCTGCTTTATCGTTTGCTTAAGTTCTGACAAATATTCCAGATTTTCATTCTTAACAAGGGCCCTAATTTTCTTTTCTTTATTTTTATCCTTTGTCCCTGTTACTTCCTTATATTCCTTGAATTCTTCTTCATTTAAGAAATACAGCAGGGTACTTTTCATTGCAGTTCTTGAAAATGGACCACCACTGGTAGTAAAGATACTCTGTCTTCTATTTATACTTTCAAGTGACACACAGATAAGATTCAGAAAGGAACGGAAAGTCAGTGACTGTCTCGAAGCATTTTCGTTTTTAATGACTTTTATGGAATCATCTATGCCGAATATCTTCATCCATACTGAATTAATCCAGTATTTTGATTTTCCGGCCGTATACTGATGTGTCTCGATCCGAGGATCCGTACTTTCCACGTTAATTTTTGTACTTCTAAGCTGACGAGACATCGTAACTGTTCCGTGACCCGTCACAACCTCGATATGGACTGTATCACAACCTGTGCTTTGATCGATTACAAAATTGTCGTAATCCATGCCACACATAAAATCAAAACTGTCCAGTATCCAGCTTTTTCCGGTATCATTTGCACCGTGAATAATATTCAGACCGTTGATAAATTCTACTGATGAATCCTCAATTTCAGGGCCAGTGAACCACAGCTTTTTGATGTAGTATTTATTCTTCATGGAATACCGCATCCTCCTTTTCTAAAGATGCTACCGCCACCTTATTTATTTTATTCAAGATAGTCTGTTCAGAATCACTTGAAAAATGCCTTAATGCAAGTCTTATTTGCTCTTTGTACTCTTTCGCGTATTTTGTATTGAGCCTAGACGCAAATTTCTGACCACTGGGGGATACGCGGTAAACGAATCCATTTTTCGTAGGGGTAATGTCTACGAATCCACGTTGAACTAAAAAGGTAATGCCGGCATTTGTCAATTCTTTACGTGTTGCAAATTCGCTAAATTTGAAAAGATTATCTCCATGTAAATTCGCTTCAGAAAAGCCAAAGCTCCTACCGTATAGTGCAGCAAAATCCAATGCTGCTATCATATTTATTGAAAAATCCGTTCTTGCACCAGTCTCTAATAATAACAAGACACGAAGAGCTGTTTCGAACGGTGTATTAAACAGTTCCATCATCTTCATCTACCCACTGTAATTCTTTTCTATTAACAATCATATGGCACATACCAATTTTCTCCGCGGCTCCTATCCATCCAGGAAGAAGAGCAATCTGTGATCGACTTATTGGTAAAATCGCTGCTTGACTCGTAACAGATGCTAATCGCTGAAAACCGTTCGCATAAGGAAAATTCACCTTTGGATATATACCTTCCCTTACTTCCTCTCGCATTTCATCAAATTCTTTATATTCAATTGGCAGCAGCGCATCTTGCAAAGACCGTCTGATTGTTTCCGTTGCATAATAACACTTTCTTTGATAGGCAAAATCCTTCTTGTAACGCTTATTTCTTTCAACATCTCTACGAGTATACTTTGGAACACCTTCCGCATCTGCATAAGCCGCATATAGTGCCCCTACATAAGTCATTTCAGTTTCGTCTACTTCTACAGGAACGGATAGTTGTTGGGGTTTCGGATACTTGCTTAACATTTTCTTCAATACATCGACGTCATCCTTAATCTCATCATCTGTGATATATTTTCTAGTAGCATGGGTCTTGAGTTCGCCTCCAGGCCATTTAAGAATTATCCCTGGCTCATCAATCTTAATCGAAGATGCTGATTTAGGAAATTCATTTACATACTTATTAGGAATTTCCTTAATTCCGTTCTTGCACTCTTGATTATCAATCTCCAAAATAGAAAATCGAATAAGTGAAGTTAGAAAATATGTAAAATCAATAGAATTCGTGGAAAGGACCGCTTCTTTCGTATATTCACGTAACCAGCTAATCTGACAATCGGAATCTATAGTTTGATCTTCTTTAAGAATGGTTTGAATAGCTAAAAGTAGCGGCGCCCTCATGCTATCCTTAATCAGACCCATGACGGTAGATTCAAAACCATGAACTACACTTTCTGGATCACATGCACGCACTGCTTCGATAATATCGGATGGAATTTTAGCATGTCCATTTTTCAAATGACCTGGAAGTGAAGTATCCCAACAAGTCAAATCAACGCCAAATGCTGCAAAGATAGCGCTGCATAAAGGATCGATTTTCACTCCTTGGCCTCTTGATTGATACATCAACGTAAACAATGAACCAAAACAGATGCGCTTCACTTACGATCCTTCCTTTCTATTGTGACATACCTTTATGAAATATTTATTGAGTTCTTATTCAGGCGCTATTTTCTTCAGCATCTTACCAAATTCTTCGGCTACATTGGCCCAGCATTCTTTAATGCTCTACGGCGTGCTGTCTGCCCCTTTTTCCCTTTTTAAAATTAATGCCCGGTAAAAAACTTCACACCGAACCTTCATATATTTGTATTATATCATTGAACAACTATACTCTTCAAAAACTTGGGTAAGTTTAGCATCACTTGTTTCTGTTTATATCAGTATCCTTCCCAAACCGGTGCTCTACATAGCACTTATGAGAAC
>OBLF01001501.1_pt1 | contig 18756 bp, 20 predicted proteins | sample 1519231 | NCBI WGS metagenome assembly OBLF01 (sample SAMEA2602895, study PRJEB22501) | metagenome | reverse complement strand
AAAAGAAAAGAAAAAAATAAAAGGAACTTGTTCTTACGTAGAAAAGAAACTTGAGTCAAGTGACTTTGATGATGTAAGAGCTTAAAAAAATAAATCAAGTGACATGATGTGAGATTATAAAAGAAGGTGGGGCAGCCCATCTTTTTTAGTTTAAAGTACTAAAATATAATTTGCGAAAAATTTTATAAGCTGTATAATTAGTAAAAGGAGGGAAGATATGATATCAAAAGGAAATTCTAGAGAATATTTTAAAATAGAAATGGCTAATGCAATTAGTCACGGCCTAGGAGTTTTCCTTGGAATTATTTTTCTTTTAATGCTAATTATTCCAAGTGTAAAAAGTGGTAATGTATTAAAAGTTGTTGCCTTTTCTATTTATGGTGGGTGTTTCATCTTTTTATTTTTGATGAGCACAATTTACCATGCAGTACAAGGGGAAAAGATCAAGAAAATTCTTAGAATTTTTGATCATGTATCCATTTATTATTTTATAGCTGGAAGTTTTACACCGGTTATACTTTTACTAACAAGAGGAAAATTTAGATTATTTTTTATAATATTAATTTGGGCAATAGCTCTCTTTGGAACAGTTTTTAAGATTACTACATACAAAAACTACGACAAGTTAAAAACTATTTCAGTGATTATTTATATTGCCATGGGTTGGCTTTCTGTATTTTTAATTAAGCCAATTGTAACAAACACAACTTGGAAATTTATGTTTCTTTTAGTTTTAGGCGGACTTGTCTACACTGGAGGGACCTATTTTTACAAATCAAAAAGGTTCAAATATAGTCACGTAATTTGGCACTTCTTTGTCCTAGCGGCATCAATAATTCACTTTATTGCCTTTTACCTTTATATTTAATAAAAAACCTAGATCGTAAAAATGACAATTTAAGAGTAAAAAAAAGAAGATGGGGCAACCCATCTTTTTTAGTGCAATAAATTTTTATTTTCTTTTAAAAATTTTAAAATTTAACAAAGCAAAATCTAAAAAATATTTACATAAAAAAAATTAAGTAATTGACAAAGCGAATTAGTTACTATAAAATTATTACATAAAAAAACTTAACTAATGGAGGATAAAAATGAATTTAGAAAATTTAAAAAATATTATTGCAAATAACTTTGGTGTAAAGAAAGAGGAAATCAAAATGGAGTCAAACTTACAAGATGATCTTGGTCTTGACTCTCTTGATGCGGTTGAACTTTCCATGGCAATTGAAGAAGAGACTGGCATAGAGATACCAGATGAAGAATTTCAAAAATTCATAACAGTTGAAGATTTGATAAATTTTTTAAATAAATAAAATGGAAAAATATTTAGATCTTACAAACAAGCTTATTAGTTCTTTAGAAAATTCTTCTTTAGAGATATTGGAATTTAAAATGGAAAATTTTTCTTTGATGCTTAAAAAGAATAAAACTTTAGAGAAGGAATTGATAACTGAAAGAGAAGTGACTAGAGAACTCGATAAAGCTTCAGTAAAAATTTCTGACTTTGATAATAAAGAAGAAGTTGAAGCTAACAAAAATTTAAAAACTTTAAGGACTCCAATTTTAGGAGTCTTTTACTCTTCAAAAAGTCCTGATGCTGAAGCCTTTGTAAAAGTGGGAGACCAAGTAAAGAAGGGAGATACCCTTTGTATAATCGAGGCAATGAAGATGATGAATGAGTTAAAGGCACCCTATGATTGCAAAGTTATTGCTTGTCTTGTGAATAACGAAGACTTTGTTGATTATGATCAAGAAATCTTTAAGTTGGAGCAAATATGATTAAAAAAGTTTTAATTGCCAATCGTGGCGAATGCACTCTTTCGATTTTGAGAAGTGCAAAGGAACTTGGCATTGAGACCCTGGTTATTTATTCAAAAGCAGATGCCTATCAATCCTATATTTATATAGCTGATGAAGCAGTCTGTATAGGTGATAAGTTATCAAAGGACACTTACTTGAACATGGATGCCATAATTACTTGTGCTATAGAGAAGGGCTGCGATGCAATTCATCCTGGTTATGGTTTCTTGTCCGAGTCTTACGAATTTGCAAAAAAAGTTTGCGATGCTGGACTTATTTTTATTGGTCCCAGTCCCAAGCTTATAAAACTTATGGGAGATAAGATTGGGGCAAAAAATCTTATGGAGGATATAAAAATTCCTGTGGCGAAGGCGCACTCTCTTGATGGAGAATCAGAGGAAGAAATTTTAGAAATTTGTGACAAAATAGGATACCCAATAATTTTAAAAGCCAGGTCTGGTGGTGGAGGCAAAGGAATGAGAAGGGTTGATTCTCCTGAAGATCTCTTTCACTACATCGACTTGTCCAAGGCTGAAGCCAAGGCATCCTTTGGGGATGAAAGAATATTTATAGAAAAATTTATTGAGAATCCAAGGCACATTGAAGTCCAAGTTTTGTCTGATGGAAATAAGTTCCTACATTTATTTGAAAGAGAGTGCAGTTTGCAAAGAAATAATCAAAAAATTCTTGAAGAAGCTCCCTGCAATTTCATTTCAGATGAATTAAAGGAAAAACTTTATAAGGCTAGCCTTGATTGTGTCAGAGCTACTGGATATCTTGGTGCAGGTACTGTGGAGTTCTTAGTTGACAAGGATGAAAATTTTTATTTTTGTGAAATGAATACTAGGCTTCAAGTAGAGCATGCTGTGACTGAAATGATAACAGGACTTGACATAATTAAGGAACAATTTAGGATTGCTTCAGGTCTTGGCCTATCAATTAATCAAGATGATGTAAAAGTTTCAGGACACGCAATAGAAGTTAGGATAAATGCACTTGATCCAATGAAAGACTTTACTCCATCAAGTGGTAAGATAAATTTTTTGTTTACACCTGGAGGCATGGACACAAGATTTGAGTCTGCAATCTACAAGGGATTGGAAATTCCCATTTACTATGATTCAATGATTGGAAAAATTATTGTGAAGGACCAGAGGAGACTCTCTGCAATTAAAAAACTAAGAAGAGCCATAGAAGAAACTATGATTGATGGAATTGAGACTAATCTAGGTTTTATGTATTCAATTTTATTTGACTTAGATTTTATAAGGGGAAATATAAGCACTAATTTTATAAAAGAAAAAGAAACGGTTCTCTTAAAAAGAATGGAAGAGGTGAGGGATAATGTCACTTAAAGATTTTAATAAAAGAAAGAGCTTGTTAAATACAATAAAAAATTTAAGCAAGCTAACAAAAAATTCATCCTTTAAAAGAAATAATCAGGAGAGAATTTTATGCAAGGCTTGTGGGAAATTTATTTATTTAGATGACTTAAAAAATAATTTATTTATTTGTCCTCACTGTTCTTCCTACTTACCCCTAACAGGCGAGGATAGGTTTGACCTTCTCCTAGATAAGGGTTATAGGCTTATTGATTTTGGTACAAAAAAATCAAATCCTATAAACTTTCCCGATTATAGAAAGAAGGATGAAGACAAAAAGTCTGAAGCAGTAAAGCTTGCAAGGGGAAAAATTTTAGGGAACCCTGTCATGGTTGCTTCTCTAATTGACCAATATATGATGGGAAGTCTTGGTACCTATGTTGGGGAAGAGATAACAAGGATGATTGAAGAAGCTGAAAAATATAAGCTGCCAATTATTATAATTTCCCTTAGTGGTGGGGCGAGGATGCAAGAAGGAATGTTTTCTCTTATGCAAATGGCAAAAATAAGTTCAGCCTTGGCCTCTTTTAAAGAAAAGGGTGGACTCTACATAAGTCTTTTAACAAATCCAACAATGGGTGGTGTAAGTGCAAGCTTTGCGGCTCAAGGCGATTATAATATTGGCGAGCCTGGTGCCTTAATAGGTTTTGCTGGACCAAGAGTAATAAAAGAAACCCTTCATGAAATCTTGCCTGAAAATTTTCAAAGGGCAGAAAATTTGGAAGAGTTTGGTTTTCTTGACATGATTCTTGAAAGAAAGGATCAAAGAGAAGTCCTTGGCAAAATTTTGAGGATGCATAGGAGGAAGTATGGACGCTTATGAAAAAGTTGTAAATGCCAGGTCAAAGGAAAGAAGTATTTCGAAAGAAATAATTGATAACTTATTTGATGAATACTTTTATGTAAAGGGCGATAGGGCCTTTGGAGATTCCCAAGCAATAATAGGTGGCCTAGGTGAACTTGATAAATATACTTTGACCTTTATCGGTATTCAAAAGGGTCACGAGATGGATGAAGCCATAAAAACAAATTTTGGAATGCCAGAACCTCATGGATATAGGAAGGCCATTAGACTTATGAAGGCTGCAGAAAAATTTAAAAGACCTCTTATAACTTTTGTTGACACACCTGGAGCCTATCCTGGAGTTGAAGCAGAAGAAAGAGGTCAACACCAACTAATAGCTGATTGTTTGATGACAATGGCAGGCTTAAGGGTTCCAAGCCTCGCCTTTATCATAGGAGAAGGTGGGTCTGGCGGTGCCCTAGCACTTGCCCTTGCCAATAAAATTTATATGGGAGAGGGAGCTGTGTTTTCAATTCTTTCTCCAGAAGGTTTTTCTTCGATTTTATACAAAAACAAGTCTAGGGCGAAAGAGGCTGCTGATTTAATGAGATTAACTGCTAAGGATTTATACGAAGATAAAATTATTGATGGAATAGTAGGTGAAGCTGACAACAAAATTAAAATTTCTGATCTTAAAAGGATAATTCTTGAGGACTTGAAATACTATTCAAAACTTTCTTCGGATAAGATCCTTAGAGATAGACATGAAAAATTTAGAAGGATAGGTGTTTAATGGGTTTAAAGTTTATAGAAGCTCACAAGTTTGATATTGATGACTTCTTAGATAATTCTTACTTTGAAAAATTTCTTGATACAAGTTCAGAGTGGATTGAAAAGAGAACGGGCATATTAACGAGACAATTTTCTAATTGTGGAAATGATCTTATGGCATTGGACCTAGCCAAAAAATTTAAAAATCCTATGCAAGACTTAGATTTAATTATCTGCGCCTCCTTCACATCTAAAAAAAGGATGCCATCCATATCAAGTATAGTAAGAGATGAACTTGGAGGAAACAAACACTGTCTATGTCTTGACATAAACCTAGCCTGCACTGGTTTTGCTGCTGGCTTAATTATTGCTGAGTCCTATCTCAAGATGGGGAGAAGGGCTTATATTTTTGCAAGCGAAAAAATTTCTGACTACATGGATATGACAGACAGGAGGACAGCCATACTTTTTGGAGATGGAGCTGGAGGAGTCTTGGTAGAGAAGAACGAAAAACTTTGGGAAACTGATATTGCTTCATTTCCCCATGAAGATAGCTTGAACTTGGATGAAAATTCTTTTATTACTATGGATGGCAAAAAGGTTTATAGGTTTGCAGTTGAGGAGGTTTCAAATTCTATAAGAAGACTTTTAAATAAAAATAATTTAAGGGGAGAAGATGTAGATAAATTAATTTTACATCAAGCCAATGAAAGAATTATTAATCAGCTTATAGGTAGACTGGGAATAAATAAAAATAATTCTCTACAGAATTTAGAAAAATATGGAAATACGTCTGCTGCATCAATTCCCCTTGTGATTGCAGAAAATATTGATTTATTTAAGGATAAGGAGAAAGTCATTTTATCTGGATTTGGTGCAGGGCTTTCACTTGCAAGTATCTTAATGGAGTGGTGAGATGGATTTAAAAGATTTACTTAATATAGACTATCCAATTATACAGGGCGGAATGGCACATATAGCTAAGGGTGAATTTGCTGCAGCTGTATCAAAAGCTGGAGCCCTAGGCATAATAGGTTCTGGTGGTATGGACAAGGATGAACTAAGAGAAAATATTAAAGCTCTTAGAAGAGAAACAGATAAGCCCTTTGGTGTTAACTTAATGATGCTTAGGCCAGACATTGATGACTTGGTTAAGGTAATTTTAGAAGAGAATGTAAAAGTAATAACTGTAGGAGCAGGAACTTATAGAAAGTTTGCAGATGATTTTAAAAGAAAAAATATAAAAGTTATTCCCCTTATATCTTCTCCGCTACAAATAAAAAGGTACGAAGCCTTAGAGCCCGATGCCTATATAGCTGAAGGTATGGAAGCAGGTGGTCATATTGGTCAAATGACAACTATGACCTTATTGCCACAAGCTGTAAAAGAAACAAATAAAAAAATTATAGGAGCAGGTGGGATTGCTTCAGGCAAGGAAATTTTCGCCGCTGAAGTCTTAGGCGCAAGTGGAGTACAAATTGGGACTGGTTTCTTATTTACAAAAGAATGTCCCCTTCATGAAAATTATAAGAATATTTTATTGAAGTCCAATTCTTCCAAGGTAACTGTTATTGGAAACCTAAAGGGGATACCAATGCGACTAATTAAAAATAAGATGACGCGAGAATATCAAAAGCTTGAGAGAGAAAACTCCTTGATGGAACTTGAAGGCTTTACCCTTGGCAGACTTAAAAGGGCAGTAGTCAATGGAGATGTAGAAAATGGTTCTGTCATGACTGGCCTATCAATTGGATCTTTTGACAGGATACTTAGTGTAAAAGACTTTATAGAAAAGCTGATGAAGGAATACCAAGAGGTTAAAGATGTCTATAAGAATAAAAAATAAGTCCATTGACATCCCACTTGTCCAAGGGGCAATGGCAATTGGTATGTCAAGTCCAGACCTTGTTGGAGGAGTGGCAAGACGTGGCGGCATAGGTACCCTCTCCATGGTCAACCCTGGTTATAAGGAAAAAGATTTTTTGAAAAACACCTTCGAAGCAAATAAGAGAGCCTATTTAAAAGATTTAAAATATGCAAAAGAAAAATCTCAAGGGAGAGGAATTATACTTACTAACCTAATGCAAGTTGTGGAAAGATTTGAAGATTATTTAGATTTTTTAAATACAACAGATGTGGATGGCATAGTTGTAGGTGCTGGTCTTCCCCTAGATCTGCCAAAGCACATATCCACGGAAAAGATAATTGGACCCATCGTATCTTCAGAGAGAGCCTTGAGGCTAATTATGAAAAAGTGGGACAAGTACAATAGAAGGCCTGATTTAGTAATCTTAGAGGGTCCAAAAGCAGGAGGTCACCTTGGATTTAAAAGAGAAGATTTAGAAATAAATATTTTAGACGAACTAGAAAAAATTTTAAAAATTAGTGATGGGATACCAGTTTTTGTTGGTGGAGGATTTGGTAGGCCTGAAAAAGTAAAAGAAGCCTTAGAACGTGGTGCAAGTGGAGTACAAATTGGGACGGGATTTTTATTTACAAAAGAATCTGGGCTTCCAATGTCAGCCAAAGAAGAAATCTTAAAGAGAGTGAAGTCATCAAAGATGAAAAATCTTATCTTAGAAAGTCCAGTTGGTCTCTTAGCAAGAGGAATGGAAACTAAACTTGTAAAGAAGATGGCAACAGAAAACATTCCTCCAAGTCACTGCCTTTCTTGCATAAGGACTTGTAAAAGAAAAGACACAAAATACTGCATAAGTGAAGCACTTATTAAGGCTGTAATAGGAGATCTGGAGTCAGGACTTTTCTTTGCAGGCACAGATGTTGAAAAGATTGAAAAAATTAGGTCTCTTGATGAGTACATAGACTGGTTATTGGAGGAATAATGAAAAAAATAGGAATAGTTTTTGGAGGGCAAGGATCTCAATACCAAGGAATGGGTAGGGAGTTTTTAAAACACCCAAAGACCAAACATATTTATGAGGAAATTGCTGAGTATAAAGATATTATTTTAGATGGAAGTTTAAGTGATCTTTCTATGACAAAAAACCTTCAACCAATAATGTTAGCCTTTCAAATTTCTGCCCTTGAGTTTTTAAAAGATAGGGAAGATATTGTTGCTACTTGTGGGCTTAGTCTTGGAGAGTATGGAAGCTTAGTTCTAGCAGGTGTACTAACTTATAAAGAAGCTCTTTCACTTGTGAAAATAAGGGGAAGACTAATGGATGAAGACAGTCAAAAGTTAGAAAGCAAAATGCTGGCAATTTTAAATAAAAATGAATATGAAGTTAAAGATCTGATTTTAAATTCATCACTAGATAAGGAAATTTTTATTTCCAATATAAATAGCCCAAGTCAAGTCCTCGTGGCAGGAGAATCTAGCAAGATAAAAATTTTTAAAGATTTTTTAAAGAATGAAAAAGTAAGAAGTATTGAGATGAAAGTTAGTGGAGCCTTTCACACAAAGTTTATGAAAACTGCTGGAGAAAAATTTTATCAAGACTTAAAGAAGGTCGAGTTCTCCCAAGCAAGCCTGGACTATTATTTGAATTTAAGTGGAAAAAAATATGAAGGAGAAGACTTAAGCCTAGTCTTGTCTCAACACATTTATAGTCCTGTTAGACTTTTTGATGATATAAAGGGCATGGTAGACCAGGGAGTGAATGAGTTTATAGAAATTGGACCAGGAGATGTTATTTCAAAAATAATTAGGAAAAACTTTAAAGACCTTGAAGTTAGGTCTCTGAAGAATGAAGAGGAAATTATACGAGGTGAGAAATGAGCAATAAAAAGTATGCACTGGTAACAGGTGCTAGTGGTGGAATTGGAAGGGAAATAGCAAGAAGGCTTGCAGGAGATTATAATTTAATACTCCACACAAAAAGTCGAGAAGATAAAATAAATAAATTAAAAGATGAGTTAGATACAGAAGTTATTTGCGTAAAGGGTGATCTATCAAAGCAAGAAGATTGCGAAAGGATTTTTAACTTATGCCGTGAAAAAAATATAGAGCTTGAAGTCCTTGTTAATAACGCAGGAATGACAAAAGATAATTTAATTTTCAGGATGAAGGAAGAAGACTTTAAGAAAGTTATAGAGACTAATCTCTATTCTGTTTTTTATCTCTCCAAATTATTTGCAAGGCAGATGATGAAGAACAAGGGTGGAAGAATAATTAATATTTCATCTATTAGTGGAATAAGAGGGAATGTAGGTCAAACAAATTACAGTGCATCAAAGGCAGGCGTCATTGGTTTTACAAAAGCACTTGCCAAGGAAGTGGCTTCAAAAAATGTTTTAGTGAATGCAGTTGCTCCAGGATTTATAGAAACAGAAATGACAGAGACTTTATCAGATGAAGTTAAAAAACAAATTCTTAGTGACATCCCAATGAAGAGGTATGGACTAGCTAAGGACGTAGCTAACCTTGTTAGTTTTCTTGTAGGAGAGGACTCTTCTTACATAACAGGGCAGGTAATCTCTGTTGATGGAGGCATGAATATATGAGAGTTGTTGTAACAGGTTTTGGTGCCTTGACACCTCTTGGTTCTACAAGGGAAGAATTAATTAAGGCAATGCGTGAAGAAAAATGTGCCATAGATGAGATAAGTAGGTACCCAATAGATAAGAGGGAAGTTATTCTTGCGGCTGAACTCAAGGACTATGATGCAGAAAAAGAGTTTTCGAGAAAAGAATTAAATAGGCTAGATAGGGTAAATCAATATGCACTACTAGCAGCAAGAAGGGCAATGGAAGATGCAAAGATTTCTAGAGAAGAAATCGAAAATAGAAGAGTTGGTGTTTATATATCATCAGGTATAGGTGGCCTTGGGACTATTGAAGAAGACTATCAAAGGGGTATGAAGAGAAGTTTTGATAAGCTGAGTCCTTATTTTATTCCAAAGGCAATAATAAATTCTGTTGGAGCTAATGTTGCTATAGATATAGGAGCTCATGGAGCTTGCCTTTCAATGGTTACAGCCTGTGCATCATCAACTAATTCAATAGGAGAAGCCTACAGGGCAATAAAAAATGGTTATGAGGAAATAATTTTTGCTGGCGGAAGCGAAGCATCAATAACCTACCTCGGCGTTGGTGGATTTACTTCCATGAAAGCCTTGAGTAGCTCCAAGGATAAAAATAGGGCCTCAATCCCCTTTGACAAGGATAGAAATGGTTTTGTAATGGGAGAAGGAGCAGGTATTTTAGTTTTAGAAAGTTTGGAATCTGCCCTAAAGAGAGGGGCAAAAATAATAGGAGAAATTGTTGGCTATGGAGTTAATTGTGATGCATATCACATAACATCTCCATCCCCAAGTGCAAAGTTTGCAAGAGAAGCCATGGAATACGCAATTAAAGATGCAGGTATAAGTCTAAGTGAAATTGATTATGTCAATGCTCACGGCACATCGACAAACTTAAATGATAAACTTGAAAGCCTAGCAATAAAAAGTGTTTTTGGAAGCAAGAGGGTCAAGGTTTCTTCATCAAAATCGCAAATGGGCCACCTCTTGGGTGGATCAGGAGTTGTTGAGTCAATACTATCTATACTTGCAATGAATGAAAACTTTTTGCCGCCATTAATAAATTATAAAAATAAAGATGAAGAATGTGATCTCAACTTTGCACTTAAGGCTGAAGACTACAAAATAAATTATTTTTTAAAAAATTCTTTAGGTTTTGGTGGTCACAACGCCTGTCTAATTTTTAAGAGGTATTGATTATGGAAATAAGCTTTGATGAATTAAGAAAAATTTTACCTCATACCTACCCCTTTATACTTGTTGACAAGATTGTAGAAATAGATAATAATAAATACGCAAAGGGAATAAAAGCGGTGTCCGGTGGTGAATATTATTTTCAAGGACATTTTCCACAGGAAGCTATTATGCCAGGAGTTCTTCAAATAGAAGCTGTTGCACAGGTTGGTGCTCTTGCCTTATTAAAAGAAAATCCAGGCAGACTTGCCATACTTGGAGGAGTAAAACGAGCACGTTTTTATAAACCAGTGAGACCGGGAGACTATTTAGAAATAAATTGTAAAATGATAAAATTAATAAAAAATCTCGGCATTGCAGAGGGTTATATTACAAGAGGGGGAGAAAAAATTATGACTTGTGAAGTATCCTTTGCACTACAATAGGAGGATAGTATGGACAATAATTTGGAAGAAAAATTTAACGAAGTCTACGATAAATTTAAGTTGAACTTGTATAAAAATATGTTTGCTAAGCTAGAAGATAGGGAGGCAACATTAACTGCAACAGAAACTTTCACAATGGAAGTAATACACGCACTAAATAGACCTAGAGTAAGTGACGTAACAGACTTTCTTGAATGGTCACATCCAAATATTGCCTATAAGTTAACAGCCTTAATAAAGAAGGGCTATCTCAGAAAAGTTCAATCCCAAGAAGATCGAAGGGAGTACTTTCTTGAATGCACAGATAAGTTTTATGAATACTATAGTATGAAGACATCCTATGTAAAAGTAGTCTTAGATAGACTAAGAGAAAGAGTTGATAAGAAAGACATAGAAACTCTTGAAAATATTCTGGATATAATGAGCAATGAACTTATGCCAGAAGTTACTAACTTTATTAACGAAAGACAAAATGAAAAGCCTTGAAATAATAATTTAAAATTATTCGAACACTAAAAAAAGACGAGCATATAATTTGTGCTCGTCTTAATTTATTTAAAATATAATTTCATATCCCCATCTTGAATTAGTCCCTTCCTGTAGAGAACTTCATAGATCGCAAAGGTCACAAGACCAGGCAGGATTATGTGCATAAGCAAGATTATTCCAAGAAGTTTTGTAAAAGGGACATCAGGCATGGCAGCAAAGGTAGATATTTGTCCCACGAGTCCACTAGTTCCCATACCAGAACCTAGAGGAGTGTTCTCAAGCTTAAAGACCATTGTTGAGACTGGTCCCAGGATTGCCGATGAAAGTATTGGCGGGATAATTATAAGAGGTTTTCTCACAATGTTTGGCATCTGTAGCATGGAAGTGCCAAGACCTTGAGCAACAAGACCTTCAATCTTATTGTCACGATAGGACATAACTGCAAAGCCAACCATTTGACAACAACAGCCAATTGTTGCAGCTCCACCAGCAAGGGATGAAAGGGAAAGCATCATTGATAGGGCAGCTGATGAAATTGGAAGTGTCAAGACAATTCCAACAACAACAGAGACAATTATTCCCATAAAGAAGGGAGCCTTTTCTGTGGCGTTAATAATAATTGCACCGAGAAGGTTCATAAAATTGCCAATAATAGGACCAACAAAGTTTGCAACAAAAACTCCAGTGAGAACAGTAATGGCAGGAGTAACTATTATGTCAATTTTTGTCTTCCTGCTAACAAGCTTTCCAAACTCAACTGCCACTATAGTGGCAATATAAACTCCCATGGGACCGCCAAGTTCATTGCCAGCTATCCCAACCACAGTTGCCGCATAGACAACAAGACTTGGGGCAGCCATAGCTGTGGCAATTGCAACTGCAATGGCAGGTCCCGTTGCTTTTTGTGCTAGGGGCCAAAGGACATCTGTTAAAAAAGCAATATTAAAGGACTTGCCAAGAGTATTTAATATTGTACCAACCAAGAGAGTTGCAAAAAGTCCAAAGGCCATGGCACCAAGGGCGTCAATAAAATATAATTTTGCCTTTCTCTTTATAAAACTAGAAAAACTTTTTTCCTTTTCGCTCATCATATCCTCCTTACAATATCATCAAGCTTGTATTTAGGCACAATATAATTCCCATCATCATCTAGGTAATAAGATTGGTCTTCGCTTAAATTAATTTCTTTTATTTTTGATTTTATATTTGGATATCCAAAGGCAATGACGAGGCTACAAGTGTATCTTTCATCATAAGATAAAATTTCGCGCATCTTGTCGTCAGTGACACTTCCAATAATGCAAGACCCAATTCCTCTTTCAGCAGCAGCAAGAGTTAAATTAGAAATCACAAGTCCTTGGTCAACTCCATCAAACTTTAATTTCTTTTCCTTGTCACTTAAGATGGCAATAAAATAAACTGGTCTTTCGCCTTCTTTAGGTCTACCTGCACCATTAGGGAGAGAGGCAGCCCATCTTGTTTTGTCAAAAATTTCTAAAACTTTTTCCTTCCTCTCAACAGAAATGAATCTGAGATACTGTCTGTTGTTTGCACAGGAAGCAAACTTAATGGAATTTAAAATTCCATCAATGTCATCCTTAGAAAGCTCTCTTTCTTCATCAAACTTTCTGTAAGATCTTCTCCACTCTAATAACTTTTCTAATTCCATAATTCCTCCATTTTCAATAAATATCTTCTTGTTAGTTTTATATTTTACAACAAAAAAAGAATTAATCAATTAATAGACTAATAGATTGTAATTTTTTTAAATTGGGGTATAAATAAAATCGAAAAAAGAAAAGATTTCACCATAAAAATATTTTTAAAGATTTATTAAAAATATTGTGAAAATGTTTTGACACTTTATCAAAGATGATGTATACTTTAATTATTGTATACCGTATTGGTGTATCTTTTGTTTTTAACTTTTAAAGTATCAAATACTTTAATTATCTTTAATCTTAAAAGGAGGAAAATATGTCAAATATGTACAAGACAACTGCTGAACATGAAGCCCTTCGTAAGGCTATCAGAGAATTCGCAGAAGCAGAAATCAAGCCATTATCTTTTGGTCTTGATCAAAACAATGAATTTCCAGAAGAAATTGTTAAGAAGATTGGCGAAAACGGTTGGATGGGTCTTCCATATCCAGAAGAAGAAGGCGGAGCAGGTAAGGATGTTATCTCTTACGCTATCGCTGTAGAAGAACTTTCAAGAGTAGACGCAGGTGTTGGTGTTGTATTATCAGCTCACACTTCATTAGGATCTTATCCAATTCAAGCTTTCGGTACAAAAGAACAAAAGGAAAAATATTTAAAACCTCTTGCTCAAGGTAAAAAACTTGGTGCTTTTGGATTAACTGAACCAAATGCTGGTTCTGATGCAGGTGGTACAGAAACAACTGCAGTTCTTGATGGAGATTACTACATTTTAAATGGTAACAAGATCTTCATCACAAACGCTCCAGCTGCTGACACTTATGTTGTATATGCAGTAACTACACCAGGAATCGGTACTCACGGAATTTCTGCTTTCATAGTAGAAAAGGGATGGGAAGGATTCACATTTGGAGATCACTATGACAAATTAGGTATTAGATCTTCAACTACTGCTGAACTTCAATTTAACAATGTTAAGGTTCCAAAGGAAAACTTACTTGGTAAAGAAGGTCAAGGATTTAGAATTGCAATGCAAACACTTGACGGTGGTAGAATTGGTATCGCATCTCAAGCACTAGGTATTGCACAAGGTGCCTTTGAAGCTGCACTTGCTTATGCAAAAGAAAGAGTTCAATTTGGTAGACCAATTGCTCAACAACAAGCAGTTGCTTTTAAGATTGCAGATATGGCTACAAAGATTAGAGCTGCAAGACTTATGGTTTATTCAGCTGCTGAAATGAAACAAAATCACGAAAACTATTCAATGGAAGCTGCAATGGCTAAGACAGTTGCATCTGAAGTTGCTATGTGGGTTGTTAACGAAGCTCTTCAAATCCACGGTGGTACTGGATATCTAAAGGGTATGGACGTAGAAAGATTCTTCAGAGATGCTAAGATTACAACAATTTATGAAGGTACTTCTGAAATCCAAAGAGTTGTAGTTGCAAGTCACCTTATTGGTAAAGCTCCAAAGAAAAAAGGTAGAGCTGCTGTATTAGATAAAAAAGCTGGTCCTATCACTGGAGAAAGAAAAAGAGAAATTATAAAAGCAGACACAGCAAAAGAAGCTGTTGATATACTAGTTAAAAACCTTAAGAAAGATGGATACGACTTCTCTGTAGGTATTGACGTTGATACTCCTGTTTACGAAGCTGAAAGAGTTGTTTCAGTAGGTAAGGCAATCGGTGGAGAAGAAAACATGGATATGGCGAGAGAACTTGCTCACGCAGCAGGCGCAGCAATTGGTTCTTCAAGACCAGTTGCAGAAACTCTAAAACTTCTTCCACTTGAAAGATACGTTGGTATGTCAGGACAAAAATTCAATGGTAACCTATATATCGCATGTGGTATTTCAGGAGCCAGCCAACACTTAAAGGGTATTAAAAATGCATCAACAATTGTTGCTATCAACAAGAATGCAGGTGCTCCAATCTTTAAGAATTGTGACTACGGTATAGTTGGAGATATATTCGAAATCATGCCACTTCTTGCTGAAGCATTAGGAACTGGTGAAAAAGAACCAGCACCTCCAATGGTTAAAGTTAGAAGATCTAAACCTAGAAAATTAGCACCTAACTACAAAGTTATGGTATGTCCAGGTTGTGGATATGAATATGATCCAAACTACGGAGATCCAGAAGGTGAAATCGATCCAGGTACAGATTTCGAAAAATTACCAGAAGATTGGACTTGCCCAGAATGTCAAGAAGAAAAGCAAAACTTCATTGAAGAAGATTTTACTGCTGATAGAAAGTAAGGAGGCTCTTTAAATGTTAAATAATAGAAAAATAACAGATGATTTATATTTTGTAGGGGGAAATGATAAAAGACTTGAACTTTTTGAAAATATGTTCCCTATTCCAGATGGAGTTTCTTACAATTCATACCTTTTGATGGACGAAAAGACAGTTCTTGTAGATTCAGTCGATTGGTCAATTGCAAGAGATTATATACAAAGCATTGAAAATATATTAGATGGACGTAGCCTTGATTATATGCTAATCCACCACATGGAACCTGACCACTGTGGAGCTATTGAAGAAATATGTATAAGATGGCCTGATATTAGAATTATATCAAGTGAACAAGGTTTCCAATTTATGAGACAAATGGGATATCATATTCCAGAAAATCAACTAATAATAGTTGAAGAAGGAGATACAATTTCCTTTGGTAAGCATACATTTGCTTTCATTGAAGCTCCAATGGTTCACTGGCCAGAAGTTATTATGTCTCTTGACGTAACAGATGGAGTATTATTCTCAGCAGACGGATTTGGTTCCTTTAAGTCTATGGATGGTAAATTATTTGCAGATGAAGTCGATTGGGAAAGAGATTGGCTTGATGAAGCTAGAAGATACCTTACTAACATCGTAGGCAAATATGGACCATTTATCCAAGACGTTCTTAAAAAAGCTGCACCACTTCTTCCACAAGTTAAATATATTTGTCCACTTCACGGACTTGTTTGGAGAGATAACTTTGGATTTATCCTAGACAAGTATGACAAATGGTCAAGATATGAACCAGAAGAAGAAGGCGTGCTAATAGTTTATGCATCAATGTATGGAAATACAGAAAGAGCTGCACAAGCTTTTGCAAACAGCCTAGTTGAAAGAGGAGTTAAAAAAGTAGAAGTATATGATGTTTCTAAGACAGATATATCCTACCTAATAGCAAAAACATTCCAATACTCTCACCTTGTTATTGCATCTGTAACTTACAATTTAGGAATCTATCCTAAGATGAAAAACTTCCTACACGATCTAGAAGCACTAAACGTTCAAAATAGAACAGTTGGTATCATTGAAAATGGTACTTGGGCTTGTACAGTTGGCGATAAGATTGAAAACTATATAGATGAAAATCTAAAACTATTTGATGTTCTTCCAGAAAGAGTTACAATCAATACATCTCTAAACGAAGCTAACGAAAACGACATGGAAGCTCTTGCAGGTTCTATTATCGAATCTATGGAAAAGATTAGAGAAATTAAAGAAAAATCAGCTAAATAATAAGCTTGAAAATATATTTATTTTAAAAATAAAAGGAGAGGCTATATCGCTTGATATAGCTTCTTTTTTTGTGGAATTTTTGAAGTGGATTTTTTAAAGATAAAGAAAAGAATAGATAAGAAATAAAAATAAAAAATTAAAAAATCAGCCTAGGCTGAATACTCACTTCCTCTTATAAAAGATAGCCTTAAACTAAAGAGGAGAAACTTGACCCAAGTATTCAAACTGGCTGACAAAATTATTTTCTGAACTTGTAACTTTTTTAAAAATAAAATAATGATCCCTTTCATCCGCAGAATTTATAGCCTTGAGAAGGAAGTAAGAGTGACCTGTAGCAAACATGTGGAGAAGAAGGTCCTCAGTCAAAAAAATCAAGGGGACATTGACATTTGAAAACTCATAAAAAGTCTCCTCAAAATTTTTGTAGTTAATCGAAAAATAATCAAATTGAATAGAATTCTTTTCCAAGTCCTTCATATGTCCTCCGCTAAAATAATTTTAATAATATCCTCAAAAACAATATTGAGGGGTTCTTCTCCACTTAAATAAATACTTCCATCAAAAATTTCCTTGATCCTACCAAGATAGGGCTCTTGCCTGTAACTTGTAAAGACCAAAACCTCGAGACTATTTACATAAACCTGACTAATCAAAAGGACAATCTCCTCATTAGACATTTGAGAAGAAAAATCTATGAAGTCGCCCATGTGGGAGAGGGCAGTAGTGTGTTCCGAGATAAAAAAACCCATCCACTTTGCCATCCCCCTGTCCATGTATTCTCTAGCAGACTTAAAGGGCAAATAAGACCTATCAACCATAGGGCACCTCCTAAATCATTCTAAACCATCCATGCCACCGCAGTGGCCACCAATTAACTTGCTTCTTTCAATAACTCTGGACCCTTCCATGAGAGAAGTTGCCCTCTGTAGAGAAGTGAAGCCAAACCTGTCCCTAATTTCATCAATGGCATGGTCGAGATTTTCTTCTCTCTCAATAGCCCTCACATCATCAAAAAAATCAAAAACAGTAGAAGACTGGTCTACCAAATTGTCATAAGTAACACCGAGATTTCTCACAGCACCACCCTCATATTTTTCTCTAAAAAGCCTTAGAACTTCCTCCTGCAAGACCCTAGTAGATTGACTAGGCCTAATAGTTCGTCTAGCATTAATAGACTTCTTTTTCTCTGTGTGAGAAAAGCCAACGTAAATAGCGACAACAGAAGCCTTCTTCCTGATACGCCTAATCCTAACAGCAACCTGCTCGGCAATCTCAGATAAGACAATTTCAATTTCCTCTTGGGACTTGTAATCACGAGGGAGAACTTGAGAGTTGCCAAGACCCTTGGACTTAGACTTGTAAGGCCTTGAGACCTTAGACTCATCAACACCATTGGCGTGAAACCAAAGCTGAAGCCCAATGGCACCAAAAACTTTTTTCAAGACATCAGGATCATAATTTGCAAGATCACGCACAGTGTAAATTGACATAGCATTGAGCCTTCTCTTGAGCCTAGACCCAATTCCCCAAAAGTCCTTTAAGTCATCAATAGCCCAGACCTTGGACTCCACATCCTCATAAGACCAGTTGGCACGCATAGTCCTAGTCTTCTTGGCCTCATTATCAAGAGCAAGCTTAGCAAGAAGAGGGTTGGCATTGCTCATGCCCACAGTAGAATAAAGACCAGCAGTCTCCCAAATCTCCCTCTGAATCATAGAAGAGACAAGGTCCAACTTGTTTCGCCTTGAAACATTTTTGTCGGGAACAAAATAATTGAGAGAATTAGTGAGATCAATAAAACCCTCATCAATAGAGTAGGGAAGGATGTCCTTCCTGGGAGCATAATTTTGGAAAACTTTTTGAACCTTTAAGTTCTCCTCAATGTAGAGAGCCATCCTTGGGGGGACAATAAAAGTTTTCTCCGCCCACTTCTCGATAAAATCAATATAAGGCTTCGTAATCTCAATATTTTGTCTCCTTGCCTTCTCAAAACTAAACTTCCTAGTGTCAATATCAAAGGGAAGCTCGCCAGCCCTGCCAACATTACTCTTACCATAAACACGTTTAAAGGTAGGAGAGCTCGCAAGGATGAGACCATTAGAATTACTAGACCTACTCATAACACAAAGACAAGTGGAGAGAGGGTCCAAGTTCCTCTTGACGCACTCAACGCTGGCGTAGAAAGATTTGATGTCCACAAAAGCAATATCAGATTTAGGTTCCAAAGAATAATCAATAAAAGTCATAAGCCACCTCG
>OBLF01001499.1_pt1 | contig 18776 bp, 14 predicted proteins | sample 1519231 | NCBI WGS metagenome assembly OBLF01 (sample SAMEA2602895, study PRJEB22501) | metagenome | reverse complement strand
GGCTGGTTCTTCAAAGAATCACTCATAAGCCGCTCCTGCTTCAAAAAATTGTTTACAGTTCTTGCTCATATTGTATCAAATGTGGCTCTTTCTCTCGTGCTCATATTAGCCATCTCACTGTGCATACCGTTTATTCCATTCATTAATTAATCCTTTAAGTTCCCGACGAGTTAATAGGTCCTGATCATAATACTTTGACACCAAGCCATTAAACACCTCAAAATCTTTATATGACTGATCTTTTTCGACAAGTTCCAATATTTTATCTACCACGGCCTGATTTCGTGATGGTCCTGACATAAAATTCCCAATCTTTACTGATGAACCAGATTGAGCCCTTCCTGTTTTCTGATGTCGATAGATGTCAATATTTTTCTGCAGAAAATTACAAATAATCTGTTGTTCCTTTTTGTATTTATCCGAAGAAATAACGTGTGTATTTTTTAAGGACTTTAAGATTTTCGCCAGAGATTTAACTACCATCTCTGAATCTTTCATTAAATTATATCCATCAAATGGTAAATTAAAAATCCCAAGAAATTTAAACATAACCATCTTTCGCAATAATGTGCCTAATAAGTCAGTATATTCTTTAAAATCACTTAGGTTGTCTATTATCCTTTGCTGGTTAAACAAATTTAATAACTCTATTAATAATGCTTCACTATCGTATATTTCAACGTAGTTACAAATTTTAATAAACGAAATATCTAAGTTTTGTTCTGCCTCTAAACTTGGGTATCGTGCAATAAATTTTCGCCATATTTCGTTGTTCACTCCAGAAAAGTAAAGACTCCTCGCCATTGCAAGCAGAAAATCTTCCCCCATCATTTTTGTCGTTTTATTGTCTTTATAACCATTTCCATTATAATAATCACTGAAAATCTTATTCATTCTGGCATTTATTTCCTTGTCAGCATCTGAAGGTAAGGCCAGAACTTCATTTACAAAGCGTTTGGCAATGGCTTCATTATCTGTAAGATGTGATTTTCCGTTCTCAAGAACATTCCATATCACGCGATTAATATGTTCGTTGCATTCATCCTCCTCTAATACACTCCTATATAACCACTCTTTGTCAGTTTGATTTGCTTTTTCTGAAACAAATTCCCACCTTAAATGTTGAGTAAACTCATATTTGTCAAACAAAGAAAATACGTATACAGACTCATTATTTTCGGGATTATTAATAATATTCATGTAATGTCCCTTTTTTTCTTTTGCTTTCCCAAGCAAATACTCATCCTTTTCTCCGACTCGTGTCTTACTTAATTCAGCCTCCAATTCAAGTTTCTGCTCTGTGATTTGATATAAATTTAATTCGTTACCTTCATGATCCTTGAATTTAAATAATTCATCAAGACTTTTTGATGCTTGAAATTTTTCAAAGAGCTTAAAATTAGTGTTTTTTATAAAAAACATTCGAATGGCAACCTGCATTTCTATCTGATCAATATCAGGATTTATCTGCAGATAACTTTTAACTTCCTCCAGAAAATGCTTAATCCATCTTACGGAAAAAGACGTGATATCCGTATTGTAAACATATCTATTTCCACTTAATACAAATCTATGATTAGTGAAATGAATCATGTCAGATAATTCTTTCTGAAGATCAAGCCTTTTCATAAACTTTATCTGATCCATTTCCAATGACTCCCAATACATATTCAAAAGGGTTTTGAAACTTAAATCAGTAAGATACATATCTGCATATATGTATTTATTACGATATTCCCTGTCCAGTCCCTTAGCATCCAGTTTATCGCCCGCATACTCATAAATAATTTTTATATTTTTCCCAGCCAATCTATCCCCAATTGAAAAGATTTTCTGTATAGAATATTTATCGGCCCGTTCAATATCTTCAAAAATAATAAGAATCTTCTTTCCCAGAAAGTTTACTTTATTTTTTATAGTTTCAAAATTAGCTATAGTGGTGTCCGTCTTCCACCCGAAAAACAGCTTATATAGAAATACTAAAACGGGAGAATCCGATAGTATTTTCCTCAGGCTAATAACGTCGTGAGAAAATATATGGTTAGCGTTTAAAATGCTATCAATTTCTCCCAATATCAGGTAATCATATTCATCGTAATTATAAGACAATGCAGGAATTCTGATAATTTCATAGGATTTCCTGACTTCTTCTGTTGAACAAAAATAGTTAACCAAAAAAGTTTTTCCTGCTCCCCAGGGCGAATCTATTCCAATAGCGTTGAAATTTGCAATTAAGCTAGATAATCTTCTACAATCATCCAATCTTTCTTCAAATATTTTTCCATGAGATGAATTTCCCTTGGAATCACTAATTTCGCATTGACTATTACCATAATGAATAATCGTTTTGAATATACAAACCAATAACCCTGATATTCCCACTATTAAAAAGAATATTCCGGAACTACGAACGATCTGATTCAAGTAACCAATATTCCCGGTCCTGATTATACATTCCAAATTTCCAAACTTCCAAATATAAGCAGCAGATACCCCTATAATTACATTAAAAATACGGAGATGAAACTTCATATTTGCGTGCTTGTAATACCAGGCTAATAGAATCCCACAAGTAAATAATAAAAGTGTAAGAAATTCAGGTAAGCTCAGTTCTTTGAAAACAAAGAAAAAGTACGAACTGATAAACCACAAGCTTCCATTCATAAATTCTACCATTTTATCCCCCATTTAAATCAGCGAAACCGTTTTTTATACTTATGTGCATATTCCCCATCAAACCACACAGAAGCATATTTTTCACGATCCTGAAGATATGGAAGCTTTTCCATTCTTTCTTCAAAATTACGAATTATCCCCAGAATATCATCCTCCTGCAGCACCGCTTTATATAGTAAAATCCGGATTTCAATCACATCGATTCGCACCATATCTGCAAAAGCATCTTTATGATTCCACACTTTCTTATTTTTCAGATTGAAATCCGAGGTTAACATGAATTGCTTATAACTCTGCAATTCATTGACTAAATTTGCAAACTGTTGTTCAAACTCATTCGAAAACCAAATAAGTTCCTTATCAAATTCATTTAATGAAGATAGTAACTTATTCATTTCATCTATGTGGATCATGCAACTATAATACCCGTCAGGAACTAACGTCGTATCAAACTCACGTAGTAATCCATACAACTTTTTTACTGCATTTATCTTTTGCGAAATCAGTTCTTTCTTATAATCAAGCTCATATTTTTGAGAAATTTCGTATTTTATATTTCGGGACGTCAAAAATGCCGTTAAAACAGCTGTGATCACAGAAATAATTATTGTGCTTAGCATATAAGATAAATCAGGCATTGCAACACTCCTTATAAATACATTTTTCATCCTTACAATAAGTTTACCATATCAATAATTTAGCAAGCCCTGAAGCCAATTTAATCAGCTTATTCATTAAAAGATATTTCCGTTACCTGGCTAGCGCATAAAAATACCCTCCTTAGAAGGATATATATATATCGCTTACTAAGAAGGGCACAAATTATCACCTTTCTCTGCTATTTCTATTTCTTTTTAAATGCTTTCTTGATTTCTTTTTTTGCCTTATGCATATGTCTTTGAGGTATTAAATTTATTGTATGCTGCCTTTCAAAATTTTCATCAAAAATTTTAGCGGACCTACGAGCATAATCAATAAAGTTGCCCTTGCTATGTTTGTTTTTATTAATGTCACGCTTCCTTTTTTTAGTATACTGTTGATAAAAATTACTACATCCATGTAATCTTTCACCATAGCTACGTTTTATATCATTCTGCCTTTGAATCTCATGCAATTTACGATAAAATCTTTGATAATATCTTGACGTAGTCTGATCTCGTATTTTAACAATCTGTCCATTATACGAAAATCCTAAAAATGATATGTTTGGTGTTGCCTTCGAGGAATAGCAATCTTTAATTTGTTTTCCATCAAAAAAATAAACCTGTGTTTTTTCCTGTTGCAATTTGACCAATAATTTTCCTGAATTCTGACTCCTCCAGGAAAATAGCTTTGTTAACCATTCTCTTGCTTCTTTTTCCAGAATTCCTGCTTTACCTTTTGTGCACGGTAAAACGATAACAAAATCATCGCAATATCTTCGATAATATCCGTGTCGTTTTTTTACCCATTCCAACAGCATTTCATCAAACTTTATCATGTAAATATTAGCTAATACTCCACTCATAGGTGATCCCTGTGGAATTCCATACATCTTTTGATTCTTTTTTATGATGAAATCATCTTCTGGATTTACACGATGTTTTTTCCGACTTAATTTATGAAAGTCTGCGTTTGACAAAATCTGTTTCTCGTCATTTAATTCCTTTAGAGACTTTGCTCCACGATATTTCAAAATTGCCGATAAATCCACATAACTATATTTTGTTAAAGACAAAAAAACACGATAAAAATCATCTGGTAATCGATTAACTTCCAACAAATCACAAAGTTGTTTTTTTAGATACTGATGATCTAAAAAGTCAAAGAATTTTGTAAAATCTCCTATAATAACTATACTCAGCACATTATTTTTAATAAATTTGAATGTATCATTAGCATAGTTTATATTGCACTGCCCATTTAAATTAGTTCTATACGCAATCGGTATATCATGAAAGCCATGAATTTTCAGATATTCATTATATTTTTCATTTAAACATGCCCCATAATACCTGTAAATCCATGAATCGACATGTGCCGCATACATTATGTCACGTCTCTTGTTCTTGATCTTTAATTGTTCCGATTGTCTTTTTACCTTTCTAGTATTTAGGGTAAAGTGAATGAAAGGAAAAAATCCATGCTTTTTAATTTTTTCTTCATTAGAAATATAACTCCATAATGCATTATCAAGACTTCTACGCTTATCAAAATGAATATAACCAGATGTTTTATTTTGGATTTGTTCTCTCAGATATTCTGTATCCATCTCTCATATTTCCCAATGCAAAACCCACCAGTTTCAAGGGATAGATCTTTCCTTAACTGGTGGGCCTAAAACATAAACTGAGTAAACTGCTAAATTTACCCCTATCCATGAGCATAAATCTCCATGTTATACTGAACATAGGATTGGCTTATTACGCTGTCATATTCATTCTGAATCTGACACTCGTATGTCAGCTTGGTTATCTCTTCTTACTTCTATATAAGGAGAGCGCCACCAAGACGAGACGACCTTCGCTAAGAAAGCGAATTCGGTTTCTTAGTGAAGTCGTATCGTCGCTCACATTGCATCTAGCAAAGGAGGACTTGACATTGATAAAACCTTCCAGCATCTCTGTAGATACCGTCATGAAATCGTAAATGAAACAAAATGTTAACATTTAAATCTCTATTAATAGTATAACAAATGCCTCAATATCTAGCAATTTATATTCCCAAATTTTTATCAAATTCTATGAATAAACTCATAGGTTAACATAGAACAAGTTCTTTCACACTTTTTTATGAGACAAACATAACTGCATATATAACAAGAATAGAAAAAGAATCGGATAAGGGTACCGAAATATGGATTATTTCTTTACCCTTATCCGATTCAATTCTTTACCTGTGGATTATTCATCCCCCAAAATTCCGTGAAGAACCAAAAGATAAAAACCATGGACTCAACAGTAATCCCGGCAAATAAGCACAAGATTGGTACAGATTCAAGGAATAGCATAAAAAGGGAGGTGGGACTGTAGTAAGCTACGTCCCACCTCCCTTTTTATGCGTATGACGCAGAAGGTGTGCCAAGATTGCTGTTTATTTGCCTTCTCTTACGATGTAAATCTGTCTCTTTTTTGTTTCCAGATAAATCTTGGCTATATACAGCCACATAATTCCGAGGGCGAACAGGATCATTCCTCCCAGGAGTGTGATAATGCTTACGAGTGAGGGCCAACCGGCTACTGGGTCTCCGTAGAGTAATGCCCGGATTACGATGAACACTAAGGCTATGAACGATATGCCGCACATTAGGATTCCCATGATAGAAGACAGGTAAAGCGGAAGTGTTGAATAGGCCAGAATTCCTTCTATGGAATATTTAAAAAGTTTCCAGAATGACCATTTGCTTTCTCCTGCACTTCGTTTCACATTTTCATAAGTCAGACACTTGGTTTGAAAGCCTCCCCAGCTGAAAATGCCTTTGGAGAAACGATTGTATTCGCTGTCCTGAATTACGGCGTTTACCATCTGCCTGGTCATCATGCGATAATCTTGTGCTCCATCAACTATTTCCGTATCGGAAAGTCTATTGATGATTTTATAAAACAGCCTCGCACAAAAAGAACGGATGGGAGGATCTCCCTTTCTTGTTACTCGTCTTGTAGCTACACAGTCATAATCTGGCTCATAAAGTATATTCCACATTTTGGGCAGCAATGAGGGCGGGTCCTGTAAATCCACATCCATGGTTACTACATAATCCCCCTTCGCCATCTTAAGTCCAACGTACAGAGCCGCTTCCTTGCCAAAATTACGGGTACAGGAAAAGGAAATGTAGTGTACTGTATCTGATTTCTTATTCAGGTTACGTAAAATTGAGAGAGTTTTGTCCTTGCTTCCGTCATCTACAAAACAATATCTACTTCTGCATCAATGTGTTTCCTAATTTTTTCAACAGTTCTGTAAAAGATAGGTATTCTGGCTTCCTCGTTATAACAAGGTACAACTATGGATAACTTCTCCAACCTGATTGCCTCCTCAAATTAGGATTAAAAGTAAATTATACTCTACTAAACCATATAAAAATCTGCTTAATCTTATCATGTTCTAGCGAGTTCATGGCAGACATAATCTATATTACCAACATCGCCTCTAGTTGGACGTGACGTGATTAATAGTGATTAATAACCTGGAAATAGATAAAACCTATTTCTTAATGTTCAACTTTTCACTTTTTTCAATCAAATAATTACAGAAAGCCGAACAGGCCACGAGCATATATTTTGCTTCAGCAAAACCAACACTAGATGCACCTGTCAAGCAGTGTCGAATTCCACTGGCATCACTGGTATAACCATATAAAGTATTAATACTTTGCTTAAACGCTGGGTGTATTGTAATCCCATTCTGCGCTAACTCTTTTAACGCACTTCCTAACGTTGCATGTTTATCTTTTGTCAGAATTTTACAAGTGGCTTCTACAGCACTTATAGACTCCTTTATACAATTTCTATAGTCCGGGTTCTTTTTATTAGATATAAGTTTAATGGCAGAGCTAATGTGTTCTCGAGCAGTTTTAAATGGTTCATCCAGAGAGGCTGATTCATTGATTGTACCTACTTCTACATCATCTGTAACTGGAACAAATTTATTGTCTATTAATCTATACGCTGAATGTTCAATTTCCAATGCTTTATTTATATCATCTTTAAAGCATGAATATCGTCCCATATTTGTTTGTACAGATTTATTAATATTAATAAATCCCGTAGAAATTAAGAATTCAATAAAATCATAAACTTTGAACCAAATACATTGAAAAAATTGACATTTAATTTCTTGTCGCCAATTCTTCCAAAAAAAGGGTAATTCATCGTAAGGTTTATTGAAAAAGTCACTTTGAATCTCTAGAACCAATGGGGTAATTGGATTAATCGTGGACTCACCAAAACAATTAGTACTATAAAAATCATCAGAATCAGAGTACTTCCAGTAATATCTATCGAGTAAGTTCCATAATCTAGTTCTGAGAGATTGATTAATATAGTATCTCTGCAACTTAATTTCGGTTTTCACGAGATTATTTCTCTTTGAAAATAGCATTAAATTAGTCCTCCCATTGTATTTCCTGAGATGCCGTTTCATATACATTAATTCTCGATTCGACATCAACGGCTCTTACATGCCAGTAATGGCCAAATTCACAATTTTGAACAAATTCTCCGAGTCTGCTATCTCCATCAAGTGCTTTAAAAGTCACGACCAAGCCGAATTTAAAATGTGGATGCTTCTCCTTTAACCTTTCCTTGATTTTAATACTTATCCCCCAGTCACTGTCAGAATAAACTGTTCTGGGTCTATTTTTTTTAGAAAATATTTCAGAAACATGTTTTACATTATCCCATTTTCGATATTTGTTTCTTGCCTTATTTTCTCTCGTATAATCCCCTTCTTCCCCTTGTTTGTTTTTATTTATTGACTCGATCACTATCTTCTCTTTTCCCGATTTATCAGTCTTCTTCTTGACTCGTCCAAACATTAAATCAAGTTCAGTATCTGTGTAGTCTACCCCCTGATTTCTGTTGCATTCTGGAAAATAACACAACGTTGCCTTTGCAACATAGGGATATTTATTTCCTTTCCTGGGTACCGGTATATTATAGGCATACGTATCATATCCTTGAGATTCATCATAAATGTAAAATTTAATCTCATCACCGTCGCTTTTTACTATATTATTAATATGAATAGGTACAATTCCTGCCCCTTTCTTGTCAATTGAGGTCGGGTCATTATTCCAGCCAAATGCTGAATCAATAATCAGTGCCTTTGCAATTTCACGTGGTAAACCAAGTTTGTAAATAAGATATGCCACCTTACGGGTAATCCATGGAGCCGCAAAGGATGTCCCATTCAGTTTAACAGCTCCGTTTCGTGTGCAGCCAACTATTGATTTGTCTCCTATATCTCCACCAAAGTAACAAACATCTGGTTTTGTGAAAAAAGATAAGACAGGACCTGCTCTAGTATAAGAAGCACACTCTCCATTAAATTTCACTGAATTTACCACAATTGAATTCAATGAATCCGCCGGCTCACCAATACGTTTCATATTAGTACGATCCCGATCATTTGTTCCAGCAATTACAAAAATTACATCATATTTACTTTGCAATTCATCAAGCATGGCCGCAACCGGTGATATATAATTACGACTCACCTCTTGAATAGACCCAAGTGATAAATTCCAAACTTTGATATCGGAATTATCTCTAACAATGCGTTCGATATCCCTCAAAACAGTGAAAACATGGATTTTTTCCCCTTTGAGAATATTGAAAAGTCGGACACGAAATCTACCACAACCATCTTCAAGGTTTTTATTAGCTGCAGGGCCATCCACCAGAATTGAAGCAACCAATGACCCATGTTCTTTGTTGATGCTATCCGATGTCGGTCTTAAATTTGGATTATAGTCTACATATTCCACCCATTTGTGGAAATAAACCTCATCACTGTAAAAAGAGTCGATGACTCCAATAATTGGTTCATTTTGTGGATCAGGGATAGTCAAACGACCATTATTCACAGATTCATAATCTTCCGGATAATAATCAGCAAAATTTTTTACATGCATTGAAACTAAATATCCGGCCTTCTCTCTAAGTTTTTCAAAGTCTTTAGCACTTAGGAGCACCTCAGTATTTCGTGTCCATTTAGGATCCACATTAATACCAATTTTCCTAAACAATGTTTTCATATCAACATTGACATCAAATAAGTTAATAAGGTAAGAATCTTCTGTAGAATCAAAGCCCGATAAATTGTTGGGAACCCTGAAATTACTAATATAATAGCAATCTACGATATACTTCATAAACTTTGACTTGCTGATGCCAGATCTACGTTTTCTGAACTCGTTAAAATCAGATGCTTTCGTCTCACTTAGCGCTTTATTGGATATAGTTTTGAACCCCATATCGTTCATCTTTTTCACAACAAGTTCAATTTCAGATATCGTTTCCTTTAAACAATCTAACGAAATGTAATACGTAACAACATGTACCTTTTTCCCTTGTGGGTTAATCTGTTTAAATTTTGCCCCCACTACTTTAAGGTTAGGATCTCCACCCCATGAGAAAAACGCTTGAATCCTATGACTTTTGGCAATAATTTCAATGTATTCCACTTCAATTAATGCCCCGGAAATGTATTCATTATGATTTTCCCAATACATAAGAAGTTCTTGCAATTTCTTTTGCAATTTCTTTATCATTTCGAGCGATACCGATTCGTTACCTGGTAATTTCGGTGGCCCAAACCCACCTTTATTTTTCTTACCATGTAAAGCAGCTGAAAGATGAAGTATTGGATTCATAGATTTACTCCTTTAATTTTCTTGACAAAGAACTTTTAGATACATTGGTCAGGGATTCTATTTCTCTTAATGTAAATCCTTTTGATTTTAAATCTTTAGGATCAGGTTCTTTATTTCCATTAAGTTCTAAATAAATTCGACGCAAGTAATCATCAGGATCTTTCATTGAACTAAAGGCAATGGATGTACGTATAATGTTTTTCAAATTTCCTGGCATAGGCAGATCATTTGCCTTCAGCAAAATTTTATTAAATAGTCGTTTGTTCTTTCGTAGACCCTTAACTTTTTGGAAACTTTCATCCAAAAATATATTGGCAATTTCTACCAGATCATTTCTAGAATAACGGTCAAAATTTATTATTGCGTCAAAACGTCTGGATAATGCTTTATCAAAATCTTTATACAAATTGGTAGTAGCAATAACAACAATGTCATTTGGTAATTGATCTAATTCTCTAATTATTGTCGATGTTGCCCTTCCCATTTCCCTTAAATCATTATTGTTTACCCTATCAAGTGCAATAGAATCAATTTCATCAAAAAGGAAAATAGAAAAAGATGTCGCTCCTAGTAACTTAATCTCATCAAATAACTTCCCTATATTTTTTGCTGTTTGACCTAATCGTGAATCTACAAGATTAGTAGTTGTAACTTCATATAATCCCCTACGTAATAATCTTGCTATCAGTTTCGCACTTTCGGTTTTTCCCGTTCCAGGTTTCCCCTCAAACAAAAATTTGGAGATACCCATGTTTCTTTGAATCGCATGAATAATCCCCTCTATATCATCAGAAATCAACTCAGGTAACGGAAATGTTATCCGCGGTGTATCAATTTGACTTAAGAATTTAAGGGAAGATAATGCATAGGGAGATACCGCATCTTGTGCTGTTAGTGTATTGGCATCGGAGAGCATTGCCAAAATGAATTCTGCCAGATCATAATCTCCGGATTCTCTGAACCCATCCACAACTTCCAATGCGGTACGTCTAAACTCTTCATTATTTCCTTCCATATGATATCTGATTAAATCAAGAATAAGTTGTTTTTTCATAAGAGTCACCTCCCGAATACTTTCTGTCTTTACTATACTCTCATTGGGACAATAAATCAATTATTGGGACGACTTTAAATTATTTTTTGATTTATTTAATGATCTGATTGACAATTAGCACATCTATGCACACATCCCAACACAAAAGGAAGCCTCCTACATCGAGTAGAAGGCTTCCTTTTGTTAAGGTTATATTATAAATTCAGTTATTCTCGATCTGGAAAAGAAAGTAATATCTCTATCTCTTCCCGGTTATCTTTCTTTTTAAAAACTTAGCTATCTTCTTTGGCCAGTCAATATTTTCCAAAAACACCACCGGTACTTCGCACTTCTTCAAATTCTGCCTTTCCAGCCACACATTGAAAAGGCGCTCCGACATGAATCCGAAAAGCCGTGCTTCGTAAGTATCATATCCTGTCATATCCGTCCGCTTCTCCAATTCAAACAGGATATCAAAAAGCCAGGTACAGTACTCATCGAACAGTGACTTCTTCATAACGAACATATTCAGAATATACAGCTTTCTCCGATTCATCACTCTGGTAAAAGCTTCAGAATAGCCCGGGTATTTTTCTGCGATGATTTTCTCCACTTCGTCCAGATCCTTCTTGAAGTGCGCATGTTCGTACTGGCTACGGACGGTTTCTATGTAGTAGTTTCTCTTCTTTGGAAGAATGACATCATATTTTGTCAGCAGATTTTCATAATCCGCCTTAGTAAATATGGCTTCCTTCTTCTTTTTTATATCCTTTGCATGAACCGTGTGCCCAAAGTACCGGCGATAGTGGCAAAGACCGATATATTCGCAGTCCAGATTTTTCCAGGCCCAGTATAAAGCTGTTAATTCACAGTAATTGGGATTTTTAGCGGAAATATTATCTCCCGTATTATCAGGAATATATCCCAATGCCGGATGCAGAGCGGCCCCGACTTGAATCGGTAAAAATACTGAATCGTCAGGCATCCAGTATTTTTTGTGCGCTGCCACCAGAATTTTTATATCCATTCTCCTCCGCTCTCTTGTATATCAATTTTCTTCTTTCTGATTTTTTACAATGTACTTTCTCAAATCTTCATGGAGTATTTTCTTGTAATCCTCTACCCCAGGCTGATCAAACGCATTTACATTTTCCATGGCCCCTTCATAGGCAATGGTAAGGAAGAAGAAATACATCAGTGCCCCTACATGGAAAGGTGTTAATTCCTTAATGGAAATATGGCAACTCATGCGGCCTTCTGAAGCCAGAGCTTCTTCATTAGCTCTTCTTGCTGCATCCAACATACGACTCATGGGAACCATACCGCTTACGTCTTTTTCGTCACACAGTATGGAAAGGTCATGAGGGAGGTTCTTCACGGAAATGAACTGGATAAGCTTATTCTTTTTGCCCTGCTGATGTTCCTGCGTAAGAGAATGCATATCCGTTGTTCCTACAGAAGCTACCGGAATACGACCGTTATATACCACATTCCCCTGCATGTCATACTTTTTCCCCAGTGATTCGCCCAGAAGCTGTGCATACCACCAGCCAAAAGACCGAAGTTTATCGCCATAGGGCATAATAACTTCCGCGGTAACACCATATTCCTTTGTAGCAATGTATTTCAAAGCGGCAAGCAATAGAGCCGGATTTTCTTTCATATTCTCCGATTGACATGCCTCTTCAACCATCTGTGCACCTTTCAGGAAATTTTCTATATTAATACCTGCCAGGCTGGCAAACACCAATCCTACCTGAGAGAAAATACTGAACCGGCCACCGATTCCATCCGGCACAGTGAAACAAGGGAAATGCCGTTCTTCTGCTAACGGTCGAATCCTTCCCTTTTCCTTATCTGTGATGGCCATCAAATGAATATCACAAACATCGTCAAGCAGTTTCTTTAATCCTCTTGCTGCCGTAACCGGTTCAATGGTTGTACCAGATTTGGAAATGACCAGGAACAGTACCTTCATCCGACGGTCCTTCAGTCGCTTCGCCTCCTTGGAAATACAGGAAGAAAGTTCTACAAGGGTGACTGGATCCACATTTTGTCCTGCAAAATAGAACTGAGGAAAACCATTTCTCTCTTCTTTAGTAAGCTGGTTCCAGTAAGGCCCGCAGAACAAATCAAAAAGCACCTGATTTCCCAGATAAGAACCACCGATGCCAATAGAAATTACAGCATCATAGGATTTTGCTTTCTCTTTTAAAGAAAGAAGAGCATTCTTTTCCTCTTCAGAAATCAGCACATTTTCTTCCAGCAAATATGGAAGGTGTGGAAACAGGACAAGACTTCCATCGGGACCTTTTCCAGTATTTCGAATGTCGTCTACCGCTTTCACTGCCTGATTTATCTCAGCCGCATGTTTTTCCAGATTTTCGGGAGTCACACTCCATGAGTGATTCATTAAATTAAAAGAATAAAAGAAAATTTCATTATTTATATTCATAACTGATGTTCCTGCTAATTTAACCTATGATATTTATTAGCCTTGTTTTTTATTATTCCCTTGGAATAATTCATTATTATTGTACATAATATAGCCCAAGCCCCCCTTAATGGGAAAATAAATCTAGTGTGATTTAAAATGGGAATCCCCTTAATGAGCTCCATGAATGGGAAAGATATGCATTCAACGTTGTGGAAACATAAAATTTTTAAACTATTTCGCCCAATAAAAGAAAGTGATTGTTTCAATATTTTATAATCTTGCAACAGAAAAGAAACGTTTAAAAATAATAAAGTCGCTACAATACTAAAGAAAAAATCTCCTATTCCTTTCCCATAATATGCCGTATTAATATCTATTTGACCATATCCATCTACTATCCCAATGCAATAAATAATAAGGAATGGAAGAATTGCGCTCTTATTAACCAAAATGCCACTAAGATTGTATTTCTTTATGATGTACCCAAGATATACATAAGGCAACGCAATCATCGCCTGAGTAATACTTCCAGGCAACCCAATCCATTTAGCACTAAAGTATCCAGAGAGAGCTAATATTAAAATAACGGAAGGGGGATATCTGCTCTTCAAAGAAAAGTGCAATAATAAAATAGTAAAAAATAAAGCAGGTAAAAACCAAATGGCTCCAATAAAATTGAAGCCAAACTTTACCCCAAAATATGACCCATATAAGCCAGCTAACAACCAATCTCGTACAGCTCCCCACACACTATGATGAGCTAATAGCGCCTTTCCTCCTTCAATTAGAGCAATTCCAATACATGTATAAAAATAAGGCTTTAAAATGGAATTGAATTTTACTTTAACTAAGTCTAAAAAGGAGCGTTTTTTATAAAAATATCCGGAAATCAAGAAAAAAATAGGCAAATGCCAAGAATAAATTGCATTCCAAGCTTTATCCGGTAAATGACAATGTCCCAATATTACCGCTAAAATTCCAAGTCCTTTAGCCATATCAATCCATTCAATTCTAGTCATATCAATTCCTCTTGATTTCCAAATTTCACTTTTATCATCCTTCTATCGTTTGGCTAATCTCAATATGATATTTTTCTAATATACGTTTGTTATTATGGTAATTCTCCTACACGATAAGTATAGGTTTTAGTATATTTGTGCCTACTATGCTCTGCCATTTTTCGAATGGCAGGGTTTAGTAGAGAGTCAATTAGTAAATTAAATACATGGTATTCTCGCTTGGAAAAGATATTCCGTTCTTGCATATCTTCTTTAAACATATTCCACGTTTTAAATCTCTTCTGATCTCCCCACTTATACAGAAAATACGAAAAATTAAATAGAAGTGTAATAAAGAAAATATATCGAATTTTTTCCTTAAAAGAATTTAAAGGGCATTCTTTCAAATATACAATCTTAATATGTTCGAAGATGTTAAGTAATTCTTCTGGAAATGGTCCCGTTTTTAAAGAATTACTATCAGAACCAATATGCTGCCTCCACCGAGCACATTCACCATGCAAAAAATCAAATCTCCATACATTCCTACATCAAACATATAACAGATATCATGCAATTTCCCATATAATTCAGGATGGTATTTAACTTTTTTATAAACATTTGTTTTATAAATAGCGCAACAGAAAGTAGGTCTATCGATAATAAGTTGCAGGAAAGCATTACGATCTGAAGGATAATAATAGTATGAGCTCGGTAAAATATCCCAATTCGTATGATCTACATTATATAAGCCTCTTACACCACCAGATACCATGCAAACCTTTGGATTTTCTTTCATAAGCATCATCGCACGATCTATATATTCAGGATGGATAGCATCATCATCATGGAAAATAGCTGTATATTTATTTGAAGCTAATTCTTGAGCACGTTTAAAATTTCCTACATTTCCCAAATTATGATCATTAACTATCATCTCTATAACACGATTTGGATATTTTTTCTGAATTTCTGCAACAACCTTAGCCGTGCTATCAGTAGATGCATTATTTAACACTATAGTTTTTCTCCAAGTTGCAGTAGATTCACAAATTGCCTCCAAAGCAATCTTTAAAAATTGGCATCGATTATAAGTTAATACAATAATATCTAAATCCTGGTAATCCACCTATTTCATTCCTAATTTTCCAAAAGTTTTCCCAAACTCCTTGTCCGGTAAAGAGAAAAAAATAGAATAAATTTTTTTACATAACTTTCTAAATGAAGAATCCCTGGGAAAAATTGGCGATAATTTATCTCCAATTCTTTGAATCCATTTTTTACCAAATTTGAGATCTCCACGCACTGCAGAAATACTCATTCTTCGTAATATTTCTTCATAATAAACTGAATCTCTTGCGTAATACCACCATCTATCTCCAAAACCTACAAGAGGATAATCCCAGGGCTTAGGATAAGCAGCAAAATGAATAATCCATGGATCCTGCAAGCTCTTTTTCCATAACTTTATATTGGCCTCTTTATTATAAGCAATATGTTCTACTGAAGCCATTTTTTCCGGGAACAAATTCCATCTGAGATCCAAATGATGTATATGACAATCATATAAAACATTAAATGCATCCTGTTCTGAGCATCTAAAATGATATTTCTGCCATAATCCCATAACTTCTTCAATGGTAAAATCATTGCGAATAGCTTCCAAGTTAAATAAAAGGACATCTGCATTGACATAACCATTCGGATCTTTTAAATCCAGCTCTTTTGCTGGGATATCCAATGAAAGTCTACCTATGTACCCTAAATCGATGACACCAGCCATATATTCTGATTCTTTCCATTCAATTTTCAGGATTTCATAGATATCTTTCTGTATAACGATGTCAGCACCTAAATTTAAAACTGTGTCATACTCTTTAAAAATCCATGGCAATGCCAATCTGTAGTAATTAATATCCAGATACTTATATTTAGCTTTCTTGATAAATTTTTTTACAATCTTAGTAGGGTCAAAAAAACGTAAGCTGACATTTGGTTTTCCCTTTACTGTTTTGGCAAGTTGGTTACAATCATAAGCATCAATTTCATGTGTTAAGATTACAATATCATAAAAACCATCAGATCTTATATGGTCTAGTAAAGACTGCAAAACGACACTCTGGTATGGGACAAAAAAAGCACTAGATTCAAAAACAATTGCTCTCTTACATTCCGGGAACACCGGTTCCAAGGTTTCACTATAACAAGATTTATCTATCGCTTCGAGCTCCAGTAATTTTTGTTTTTGTTCTAATTTTAATGTTTGCTTATTCATAAAGTTATTTCCCTTTGCTAAAGTCATTTAGTCCTTCAGACAGTCAATTATGTCAAGGATTCCTTCCTTAAAGGATACTTCCGGTTTCCACCCTGTATTTTTTAACTTTCTTACATCAGGATTAACATTTACAATACCTGTACTTGGGTAAGGGACAATTCCATAGTTTAATCTGCTTTCACTATTTGTTAATTGATGCATAATTTCAATATAATACTTCAATGGATGACTGTCACCGGAGCCAAAATTATAGATTCCTTCATCAACATCATTCTTTATAAGATGCATCAAACCGTTTATAGCATCTGAAATATACAAGAAATCCCATGTCTGAATAGCTTTAGTTAAATTACAGTCCTTATTTTTCAGCATATTTTTAAGCATTGATATGATCATGGTTCCTTCATAATCTTTCGGCCCATATAAACTGAAAAATCTTGGTTCAATTATCCTGGTATGATACATTTTACCAAGCTTTACTGCTTCGTTATAAAATTTCAACTTATACTTACCATATTCAGTATTTGGATGAGGGATATCTTCTTCTGTTTCTTTTCTCTCCATAAACCAAGGACCATACTCAGCCTGTGATCCAGCAGTTATTATTTTGGTACATCCAGCTTTCATCACAGATATAATTGCCTTTATTCCCTGTTCATAATTAAAAGACTGTAATTCATGGTCATCACGAGAGGTACCCCTAGTTCCATTCCAGGTTAAATAAACCAGGCAATCTACCGGGCCAATAACTGTCCCAAGATGTTCGTACTCCTCTAGCGTTAAGTATTTTAATTTGATATTATTTCCAATCTTTAAAATTTCTTTGATTTTGGGACTGGTTTGTCTGGCAACCGCCAGAAGTTCAACATTAGATTCTTTTGCTAAGGATCGTAATAATTCTAATCCGATAAAACTAGTAGCCCCCACTACTGCAATTTTCATTATTTTTCCCTTTCAAAAAACTGAATAATTGAAGGATAAATCTTTTTGGCACTCAATCCATAATAGTCCCTCAAATAGTCCTGGTTTCCCACTTCACTGGTATAGGTATCTTGCAGTCCTAACCTCCGTAAAGGAGCATGTTTACTAAGACTACTCAGTACTTCTGCAACAGCACCTCCAAGTCCTCCGATTACATTATGCTCTTCCATGGTAATAATCAATTTAGCTGTCTGCGAAATTTTTCTGATACTTTCGTCATCAATTGGCTTAATGGATGGTACTGAATAAACTGAACCTGATATTCCGGCATCAGATAACATCTGCTGTAATTTTACTGCTTCAGATAATATGGTTCCACTTGCTAAAATAGCTACTTTATTTCCTCCCTCAACAATCGGCAACAAATGCCGAATGTCAATAACTGTATAATCTGGTTCGCTATGGATGTTTGGTTCATGTCCCCTGGCCATTCTTAAGTAACACGGCCCATCATATTTACACATTTCATGAAGACATGAGACAGCTTCAATTGCATCAGCTGGCACAAAAACTTTCATATTAGGCAAACTGCGCATCATTGCAATATCTTCTGTGGCATGATGCGTCATCCCCAATGTGCCATATGCAAACCCACCACCTACAGCCAAAATTTTTACATTTGCCTGATGGTAACAAACCATATTTCTAATCTGTTCAATGCATCTTAAAGTTGGGAAATTTCCAATTGAGTATGTAAATACTTCATTTCCTTCATGTGCTAAGCCTGCTGCTACTGCGGTTAGATTCTGTTCTGCTATACCAACATTAATAAATCGGTCAGGAAATTCTTTTTGGAAGCCTTCAACAACATTAAAACCTAAATCAGCAATGGCAAGCATAATTCGAGAATCTGTACGAGCAAGTTTTACTAATTCAGCAATAACATGATTTCTCATAAATCTGTCTCCCCCAGTTCTTTTAATGCATTAATATAATCATCCCCCTGTGGATCTCTGTAATGCCAAATTAATTGGTTTTCCATAAAGGAAACACCTTTACCTTTTATAGCATTTGCTATGATC